>OCSH01000822.1_pt1 | contig 28396 bp, 25 predicted proteins | sample 1538371 | NCBI WGS metagenome assembly OCSH01 (sample SAMN04571687, study PRJEB22368) | human gut metagenome | biome: human gut; material: stool | host: Homo sapiens | place: Luxembourg | collected 2012-06-01 | reverse complement strand
GGCGTTCGTCTGGGCACCCCGGCGGTGACCACCCGCGGCATGGGCCCTGCCGAGATGAAGATCATCGCGGACTGCATCGCCGACTGCATCTGGCACTACGACGAGAAGCGCGACGACATCGCCGCCCGCGTGCTGGCGCTGACCAAGGCTTTCCCGCTGTACGAGTAAGCATTTGATTTTTCGGGGCACCTGCCGTATCCTGCGGCGGGTGCTTTTTTGCGGAAAATCTTAAGGCATGGCCGCATCTCCACTCTATGCAGCCTTGCGATTTTAGCGCAAATAGACTATAATGGTGCGGAAAAACGCGAAAAAAGGAGAACGCACCATGCTGATCTATCTGCTGCGTCATGGCAGGACCGAATACAACGCCCAGAAACGCTATCAGGGCCAGCGGGACATCCCGCTTTCGGCAGAGAGCGCCGCGAAGCTGCAGCGGGCCGATTTTTCCCCGGAAATCGTCTATGTGACCCCGCTGCAGCGCACTTCCCAGACGGCGAAGATCCTCTTCCCGGAAGCGAAGCTCGTGCCGGTGGAAGGGCTGAAGGAGATGAACTTCGGCCGCTTTGAGGGGCAGAAATTCGTCCATGTGGAGCAGGACCCGGAGTATCTGGCGTGGGTGGCCGAAAACGAAACAAGCGCCCACCCGGACGGCGAGCGCAAGAGCGATTTTTGCCGCCGTGTCTGCACAACATTTGCGGAACTGGTCGATGAAGCGCTGGAAAACGGCGAAGAACAGCTTGTCATCGTGGCCCACGGCGGCACCCAGATGGCGGCCATGGAGCGCTTCGCCGTGCCGCACAAGACCTTCCATGAGTGGTGCGGCCCCAACGCGGGGGGCTATGTGCTGGATGCCTGTGATTGGAAGACGCAGCGGGTCCTGCACGTGGTGAAAACGGTCCAGTATGCGGAGGAAAATGCCTGATGGAACAAGGGCTGCTGCATCTTTATTGGGGCGACGGAAAAGGGAAGACCACCGCCGCCATGGGTCTTGCCCTGCGTGCGCTGGGCAGCGGGAAAACCGTCGTCATCGTGCAGTTTTTGAAGGGCGGCAAAAGCGGCGAGGTTCCGCTGCTGGAGCAGCTGGGCGCGAAAATTTACCGCGGCAAGGCCGGGCAGAAGTTCGTGTTCCGGATGAATGACGCCGAAAAGGCTGCCACCCGCCAATTGCAGAACGAGAACCTGCGCGCCGCCATGGCCCAGCCCGCCGACCTGCTGATTCTGGACGAAGCGGGCTCCGCGTGGGAACTGGACATGGTAGACAAAGACCTGCTGCAGGAGGCGGTGCTCCGCCGCCCGGCCGAGCAGGAATGCGTCCTCACCGCCCACGCGGCACCGCAGTGGATGCTGGACGCCGCCGACTACAGCACCGAGATGAAGTGCCACCGCCACCCCTACCAAAAGGGGATCGCCGCGCGGCAGGGAATCGAATATTAAACAAAGAGGCTGTTGCAAAACTCCTTCCGGCATCGCTGACGCGATGCCACCTCCCTCTCAGAGGGAGGCTTTCACAGCTTGCCGTTACGCCAAGGCTCCCTCCTAGAGGGAGCTGGCACGGCGAAGCCGTGACTGAGGGAGTATAGGCAACAGCCTCTTTTTTATACGGTCGCCAGCACAGCCAGAATGCTCTGCCAGTGCGGGTTTTGGGCGGAAGGAGCAGCGCGGCGCGGGGCAGGGTGCGAAATGGGACGGGGAACAGCGTCCGCCGGGCGGGCAAAGGGGGAGCAGAGCTGCGTCTGCCACTGAGCGGCCAGCTCCATGGCCTGTGGGCAGCTCTGCAGGGTGCGGCGTTCCGCTCCGGCCAGAAAATCGCCCAGCCAGCAGAGGATGGCCGCAATGGGAAGGCAGTCCGCCGCTTGGGTGCTCCAATAGCACCAGTGGCCGCCCCGGCCCACGAAGCTGTCTACCGTGATCATGGCCCCCTCACGGGCCGACTGCGGCAGCGCCGGGCAGGAGGCATCCGAAAGGCGGCGGAGCTGAGCCACGATGAAGTCAGTGCGGGCCGCGTCAAAAGCGTCGTCCCGGATACAGGCGGAAAAGTCTGCTGTGTCCAGCAGTGCCTCCGCCTTGGTGGGGAACCGGCCCGTCAATTCGCCGGAAGCGTTGTGGCAGAGCTGCCAGCCCTTGCGGAACAACTGAAAGTTGAAGTTCTGACGACCCATGGTAGAGTAGAAGACCCGCGCGTGGCCGGAGGCGCTGCGGCGCAGCTCCAGATAGGCGTCCGCCCCGCCAAGATCCTGCACTTTTACGCTCAAAATCAACGAGTAGTCGCTTTTTTGCGCAGACATGGCACGGTGCATTTCCTCAAAGTAACGATTGGCGTCCATAGCGGGTCTCCTTCCTTGTACAACCAATGATTCGTTGTTTTCTGAGGACATTATAGCATAAGTTGTCTCGAAATACAACTATAAGTTTGACGAAATCGAAAATATTTTTTCGGCATTCCCGACGATACAAGCGATATGGTTGTAAAAATAAAACCGGGGCTGCGTTTTTGCGCAGTCCCGGTTCAGGAAACGGTTCAATCGCCCAGCTCCCGGATCTCGTTCTGGATGAGCCGGCCGGCGGCGCGGGCCAGTTGGTCCATGCCGCGGATGCGGGCGAGGTTTTTGCCGTAGATGCGTTCGGCGTCGCGGCTGGAGCTGTCCTCCCCCATGAAGACGGCGGAGACCCGCAGCCCCTTGCGGCGCAGATCACGCACCTCGGCGGCGGCATCGTCCACGCCGAAAGCCCCGCCGTAATCGTGGCCCAGCGGGTTTTCGGAGGAGGGCGGCACCCGGCGGCTGTCGTTGGGGGAAGCATCCGTCAGCAAAATGAGCAGATGGCGCGGCGCAGGGCCGGGGGCAAAGTCCACAAGGTCGCCCGCCGCCCGCAGGGCCAGCCCGTCGCGGTTCCAGCCGGAAGCAAAATATTGATTGATGTTCTGCAAGTTTTTATCTTGAAAGCCCTTCAGCACCCGCAGCACGGTGTACCCGCGCAGACTGGAAAAGCAGCTCACCCGCACCGGGATGCCGCAGGCGGCAAGGCTCTCGGCGAGGATGGAACCCTGCGCCGCGATGACCTCCTGACAGTGCAGCCGGGAAGCGGAAGCGTCCAGCAGCAGGTCCACCGTGAAGGAGGGCTGGTTCTCTTCCTCGGCACAGCGGAAGACGCGGGCATCGTCCAGCAGGGGCGCACGCCAGACCCGCTCCGGGTCCAGATTGCCGCTGCGGGCCACCCGCGCGTTGGGCTGCTGGTGGACGAGGATGCAGTTCCGGATCTGCTCGGTCAGCCGCAGCACGACGCTGCGGTGGAGCTCCCGGTTCTTGGCGTAGTAGGCGCGGTTCCGGTCGGCTTGGAGCTGGGCCTGTTCGGCGAGGTGCTTTGCCTCCGGGTTGGGGGCTTGTTCCGGGCTGGGCACGCCCGCCGCAAACCAGAGGCGGCACCCCAAATGGTTCCCGGTGCAGAGCTCCTGCTCGGCCTTGCGCAGCCGCTCCGGCGGGTAGAGCGACCGCCCGAAGCAGCTTTCAATATAAGCGCGGTCCTCGGCGGCATTCTGCTTCAGGGTGATGTGGGCCAGCCGCTTGTCCACGGTCAGCCCGCCGGTGCTGGCCGCATCCACGGAGTTGGAGTGCTCCACCGTCACGCGGTCGGTCTTGATCATCTGGGTAGGCAGGGTCTTGGTGGCAAGGGAGGCCAGCAGCCCTTCCAGATGCAGGTGGAGCGCGGGTTTCTGCCGCACGGTGCCGTCAAAGAGGCTTGCTTTTGCAAAAACAGACAGCAGTGCGTCCTTTAACGCGGCGGGTGCGGGCGGTGTGTCCGGCGCAAGGGCCTTGGCAAGGTCGGCTTCGTAGGGCGTCATCACCGGCGGGCGGCGGCCCTGCACGGTGCGCCAGCGGTGGGCCTGCATGGTGTAGACGAGCTGGTTTTTCGCCATCCACTCCTGCCGGGAGAGCTTGTACTGGATGCCGAAAAAATAGTCGGCGTGGGCGCGGCGCAGCTCGGCCAGCACCGGGCGGCGGGGCAGCTCCAGTGCGTAGGCCGCGCTTTCGAGGTAGAGCCACGTCAGGTCGTCCAGCTGGCTTTGGCGGATGTCGCCGTCCCAGCAGTCGAACAGGCTGCGGACAAGGTCGTCGCCGTAATATTTGTGCACCAGCCCCACGATGCAGTTCATGTAAAAATCGATGGTGCCGTCGGTGTTGTGCGCGAGGAACAGCGGCTCAAATCCATAGGCTCCGGCTGCCGCCCAGACCTGATTGGCTGCGCGCCGCTGTTCGGCGGTATAGCTCTGGGCTTCCATCAGCCGAAGAGCTTTTCGGCAGTGAGCTGCGCCGGGATGCGGGCGGCGATGACGTCCCGGATGAGCCCCTGCTCGTAGGAATCAAAGGCTTTGTTGGTGATGCCCATATCCAGCGCAGCCCCGGCGGCTACGCCCCGGCGGATGAGCCGCAGGGCGTCCAGCATCCCGCGCAGGTCCAGCGCCTTGGTGGAGATCTCGGCGCTGTCGCACTTTTTCTGCAAGTCGAGGAAGAGAAGGGCGAACTGATGGACATATTTTGCCGCAAGGTCTGGGAACTGGGCCCGCAGCAGCTTTTCGAGGTTGTCCTGCGTGATGGTGGGCATCTGGATGACCACGAAACGGGAGGTCAGCGCCTCGTTTAGCTCGCGGGTGCCCGCATAGCCGTAGTTCATCGTGGCGATGAAGCGGGTCTCCTCGGCCAGCGGGATGCGCTCGTAGCCGGGCACATCGATGGCGCGGCGGAAGTCCAGCACGGCGTGGAGGACGGCCAGCGCCTCGTTTTTGGCCATGTTGATCTCGTCCAGTACGCCGAAACCGCCGCACTGGGCGCAGCGGTAGACCGGGCCGGGCCGGAACTTGACGGCTCCTCCCTCAAAGGTATCCATGCCGATGAGGGAGGCCGCATCCATGTTCACATGGAACGAGATATCCCACGCCGGGCGGCCGAAGGCGGCGGCGAGGTTCTCGGCCAGCACATTCTTGCCGGTGGCCTTGCCGCCCGCCAGCAGCAGGTTCTCGCCGCAGAGCAGGGCGGCCAGCGCCTGTTCCCAGACCTCGTTTCCGTAATAAGTAAAGGCGGACGCCGGGATGCGGGGGCGCAGCCCCTCAGCCAGCGGGTGCGCGGTACGGTATTCCTCCACGGCGGAAAGCAGCGCGGGATCGACGCCTTCCTGCCGCAGCGTTTCAAGCAGATCAGACATGAACGACACCTTCTTGTGGTTGGCAGTGCCAAACCGATTTTTCAGCCCTATCATAGCACAAATCGCAGCGGATGTGTAGATGCGGGCGGCAAGGATTCGGCAAAAAAATTTACTGGGAAGATTGTGGGGCGGAGAAAACCGTGCTAGAATGAAGAAAAACGGAAGGGGACAAGGGTCATGAAACACCAACACTGCCGCTGGAAGGTCTGTTTTGGAAAAAATTACTGGGGGACGCAGAAGGGAACCGACCAAGGCGAGAAACTGCATCTGGACAGGGAATTTGAATGGAATGGCCACCGGTGGCTGATCCCGGCCCTCTACCGGTGCCGGCAGGGATTGGTCGTGGACTTTGCGATAGAGGTGCCGCAGGGAGAACTGCGGGCCTATATGGAAAAATGGGGCCTGACCGAAAACGGCGAATGCACCCGCACATTGACCAGAGCGGAAGAACGCCAGATGGAGCAGGAGAATCCGCTGGATATTGGATTTTGTGCCTCTCTGAGGCTGAACGGGGTGCGTCTGCACCCCAGCGATGGCTGCGGAATGGGGTATCTTCCGGGAACTGACGCTGGAAGCGATGAGGCAGCGGCGCTGGTGCACTATTATGGGCTGGACGAAACGAAGGTCTGGCGGTTCTGGCGGAACAGCTACCCATGGGCAACAAAGAGCCGGAAGAGCCGTCCCAAACGATTCCGAACGCTGGAACTGGAATTGGAAGCGGAACTGGAGCCGCATCTGGCCGAACAGTTCCGGACACCGGCTGCGGGGGAGTCGGTGACGATCCACGAACCGGGAAACGAGAATGCCGCCTATCAATTGACGGTGCTGGATGTCCGGTCGGAAACGCTGGAGCTCCCGGATTGCGACGGCTGGGAACGTCCAAACTGTTTTTGCATAATGACGTACCGTCTGACGCCGAAAGCGGAACACTTCTACCTGACCGACTGCGCCGAGGGAGACCATCCGCGCCGCAAACCACGGAAGCTGCCGCCGGAACAGGCGGCACTTGCCCGGAAATACAGGCTGGAACCGCAGATGGAAGGGGATGCGGCCATTGCGGTCATCGGTGGGGCCGATGGGCCGACTGCCGTGTTCTGCACGGTGCGCGGAAGTGCCGAAAAAACGGAGGGAGCCGCTGCGGCAACCTCCGCCTGCTATTTTGCCCCGGTGCGGCCGGAAACGGTCACATGGCAGGCGGAATTTGACCGAAAACCCTGCGGGGATACCACAGTTTCACTGATTTGTGACGTTTGAATCGGAAAAGATGAAAAAATCTCTTCTGCGCCTTGAAAAATTGACAGAACTGCAAAGATGCGATAAAATAACAACTATGTTTGCCGGGAAACACCCGGCGGCGGAAGTTGATTTTTCAGAGGTGTGGAAAGAACCATGATCGAAACCATTACGGCCGTGAACGATGCGGTCAACCATTTTATCTGGGGCATCCCAGCCATGATCAGCATCATCGGCGTGGGGCTGCTGCTCAGTGTGCGGACCCGCTTTTTGCAGATCCGCAAGTTTCCCTATGCCATCAAAACAACGATCGGACGCATGTTTCGCAAGAAAGACGCTACGGACGGCGCCATGACGCCGTTTCAGGCGGTCTGCACGGCGCTGGCGGCGACGGTGGGCACCGGCAACATCGCGGGCGTGGCGGGTGCCATCGCCATCGGCGGGCCGGGTGCGGTGTTCTGGATGTGGTGCTCGGCGCTGCTGGGCATGTGCACCAAGTTTTCGGAAGTGACGCTGGCCGTCCGTTTCCGGGAGCGCAGCGCCACCGGCGAGTGGGTCGGCGGCCCGATGTACTACATTAAAAATGGCCTGAGCAAAAACTGGCATTGGCTGGCGGCGCTCTATTCGCTGTTCGGTGTGCTGACCGTCTTCGGCACCGGCAACGCCACGCAGGTGAACACCATCGTCACGGCCATCGACTCGGCCCTGACCGCCTACGGCGACTTCAGCAAGAGTATGCTCTCCACCGTCAACCTTGTGGCGGGCGTGCTGGTGGCCATGCTGGTAGCCATGGTGCTGCTGGGCGGCATCAAGCGGATCGGCAGTGTCACCGAAAAGCTGGTGCCCTTTATGGCACTGTTCTATGTGGTGCTGGCGCTGGGCGTTGTCATCCTGAACATCCGGCGCTTCCCGGCGGTGCTGGCCTCCATCGTGGGTGGCGCGTTTGACCCACGGGCCTTCACGGGCGGTGCCATCGGCAGCGTTTTCCTCAGTATGCAGAAGGGCGTTTCCCGCGGCATCTTCTCCAATGAGGCCGGTCTGGGTACCGGCTCCATCGCCCACGCCTGTGCCGACACCCGCAAGCCGGTCAAGCAGGGGATGTTCGGTATCTTCGAAGTCTTTGCCGATACCATCGTCATCTGCACCCTGACCGCGCTGGTCATCCTGTGCAGCGGGGTGCCGGTGAACTACGGCTCTGCCGCCGGTGCCGAGCTGACCATCGCCGGATTCACCTCCACCTACGGCGGCTGGTCGTCCATCTTTACGGCGGTGGCGCTGTGCTGCTTCGCATTCTCCACCATCATCGGCTGGGGTCTGTACGGCTCCCGCTGCATCGAGTTCCTCTGCAAGACGGATAAGGTCGTGCGGCCCTTCCTCGTGGTCTACTCCTTCGTGGCCATTCTGGGCGCGACGGTGGAACTCGACTTGCTGTGGAACATCGCCGATACCTTCAACGGTCTGATGAGCATCCCGAACCTCATCGCGCTGCTGCTGCTTTCCGGCACGGTGGTCAAACTGGTCAAGGAATTTTTTGAGACCGAATCCTGAAACCGGACACTTTTTCCACAAACGACAAAACAATTGCGAAATTTCACAGGAAGCAATTGACAAAACGGGCCGTTTATCGTATAACCTATATAGAGACGTCATATCCGGGAAGGGTGTGACGTTCCCGGAACGTTTGGAAAGTGAGGCCGCAACATGAAGAAATTTCTGAAGAGGCTGATGCTGGGGGTCGTAACGCTGGCAGTGTTCTGCTGCATGACCCCGCTGGCGTTTGCCGCAGAAAAATATCACACCATCTATCTGGAACCGCAGGGCGGTATCGGTGTGCCGACGCAGGTGTACGTTTACAAGTACGGCGACGTTTACCGCGCGTCCAGTCTGCCGACGCCTACCATGGAGGGCTACACCTTTGATGGGTGGTATGAGGATATCGTGGGTGGCACCGCGATCAAGGCGAGCAAGTACAACTTCAAAGAGGAAGGTCAGACGCTCTACGCCCACTGGACGGTCGCGGACGGCAGTTCTTCTTCCGCCGCGGCTGCACAGCCAGAGGAGACGAAACCCGCCAAGACCTTTAAGATTGAAGAACATATGGGAGAAGTCCTGATCGTTGGCACGACCATTCTTGTGTTCACGCTGGTAGCGCTGCACGGCTGAAACGGTCAGTTTTTGCCTAGAGTTATCTTAAAATTTTGAAAGCGAGGATCCCTTATTATGATGAACAATGAAATCAAACTGCCCGCCGCTTACGCTGCGATCGACGAGAACGAGATGGTCTACCTGAACGGCGGCTCCATCACCGACACGCAGGGCTGGCTGATCTTCATGAATGTCGGCTCCCTGTTCAACTACATCGCCCGCGTTTTCTCCGCTGGCAGCTCCATCATCAACAACGTCAGGGTCATCGTCACCACCATTGAGGCTCTGAACACTTTCAAGCTGACCGGCAAAAACTAAACGAAATTTCCTAAAATGTCTGAGAAGCGCATCCGCAAAAAAGCGGATGCGCTTTTTTGCGCCGAAAGTGGCGAAAATCGGGCTTTCAGACGCCGGAAATCAATGATATATTTCACGAAACCGGTTGCGAAAATAGAAGAGCGATGCTATAATCAATCGTAGTAATTTGGTAATTATGACAATCATCCGTTAGGGAGATAAACTACATGGCGGAACGTGAACTGCGGCGGATGAGCCGCACCGAATTGATCGAGATCATCTACGCGCTCAAGCAGCACGAAGAAGAGCTGGAACAGCAGAACGCGGCGCTCCAGAAGCAACTGGACGACCGCACCCTGCGGCTGGAACATGCCGGCTCCATCGCGGAAGCGTCGCTGGCGCTGCATCAGGTGTTCGAAGCGGCTCAGGCCGCTGCCGATGCGTATCTGGAATCGGTGAAGGCAATGAATCCGCCCCTGCCCAGTGAACCACCGCAGTCTGCGGATAACGGAGGTGCGGACGCAGAATGAAGGGACGACACGTGAAACTGGCCACGATCCCCTCCATGGAGGAAGTGGACAAGGAACGGCAGCGTCTGGAATACCGGGACCGCTACGTGCGGGTGCTGAAAAGCACGGTCTACGCGTTGGTGGTGGTGGCTGCGGCGGCGGTGCTGCTGGCGACCATCCTCCTGCCGGTGCTGCAGGTGTCGGGCGACAGCATGAACCCGACCTTGCAGAGCGGGGATGTCCTGCTGCTGCTCAAGACCGATGATATGAAAACCGGCGATCTGTGCGGTTTTTATTGGCAGAATAAGCTTCTGCTCAAGCGGATCATCGGCGGGCCGGGGGATGTGATTTCCATCGACCGGAGCGGCGTTGTTACGGTGAACGGGGAGGCTCTGGAGGAGCCTTACGTCGATGAACTCGCGCTGGGCGAGTGCGACCTCAAGTTCCCGTATCAGGTGCCGGAAAATCGCTATTTCGTGATGGGCGACCATCGTTCAACTTCCATCGACAGCCGAAGCACCGTCATCGGCTGCGTGGACAAAAGCCAGATCGTCGGCAAGGTGTTCTTGAGGGTATGGCCCTTGTCACGTCTTTCATGGGTGCACTAAGGAGGTGCCATGATGGGGAATCAGTTCAATGAGATCATGCAGAAGCTGCGGGCGCAGCGCGTGAGAGCGCGGCGCTATACGGCGATGCTGCTGGTGCTTGCGATGCTGACATCACTCTCGGTCAGCTGGCGGCTGCATCAGGTGGGCACGGCGCTGACCACCGACAACGAATATAGCTGCGGCATGGAGGAGCACGTCCACACCGACGACTGCTATACCGAGGAGCTGGTCTGCGGTTACGAGGAAGGCCAGCCGGAAGACCCGGACTCCGCCTTTTCCGTGGACTCGGAGCCGACCACGGAAGAGCCGGAAGCCGAGCCGGAAGAGCCGGAGCCGGAAGAGATCGAACCGGAGGTGCACCACCACACGGCGGACTGCTACGAGACCGTGCTTGTTGAGCACAAGGAACTGACCTGCGGTCAAGAGGAACATACCCACGATGAAACCTGCCCGGTCGATCCCGATACGGGGGACTTCCTCTGCGGCTTTGAGGAACACACCCACACGGACGACTGCTACACCACTGAGACGGAGACCGAGGAAAAACTCATCTGCGGCTACGAAGAGGGCCAAGTGCTCTCGGACGGTACGGCGGCAGACGATGACGGCATTGCGGCGCTGGAAGATACCAACACCGCCGCGTCTGTGGCGGACGACAGCAGCAGCGAGGCCGTTTCCGAGCCGGTGCTCCATCACCACACCGAGGCGTGCTACAAGAAGGTGCTGACCTGCACCATCCCCGAACACACGCACACGCTGGAGTGCCTTGCGGACTATAGCGCCGACGTGGAGACCGACGACGACTGGCAAAAATACAGCGTCGGCCTGAGCGATAACTGGAACGAGGCCCTGCTGGCCGTGGCACAGGAGCAGCTTGGCTACAAGGAAAGCGAAAAGAACTTCCAGACCGACGAGGCACTGGGCGACATCATCGACGTCCACCATTACACCCGCTACGGTGCGTTCTACGGGAACCCCTACGCCGATTGGGACGTCGCGTTCATCGCGTTCTGCCAGCATTATGCGGGCATCCCTAAGACGGAGATCCCGCAGCGCTTGGGCTTGGAGGCGCTGCGCGCCGATATGGATGCCATGGGCTTTGCCTACCTCACCGAGGGCGAAGATGCGGCTTACGAAGCCATCCCCGGCGATGTGGTCACCTATAATAAAAACGGAACTGCCGACGACGAGACCATCGGCATCGTGGAGACGGTAGGCGACGATTCGCTGACCGTTATTTCTGGTGCCGTCGAGGGCGCTGTCGCGGAAGTGACCGTTCCCTTCACCGATGTCACCAGCACCATCCTCGTGGATCAGGCTTACGGCGACTACGTGGGCGAGGCCGACGACCGCGACGGCAGCTATGACGATGAGATCGCAGTGCAGCCGGCAGACGAAAAGGCTGCGGCGGCGGTGGATTCCGGGGAAACGAAGTATCCCATCAATTTGGATGACTCCACGGTTGCAACGAAATTGGGGGCGCACTTCGAACTGCAAAAGAAGGATAGCGATGGTCTTTATCAGCCGGTTCACGAGGGCGACACAGTGAATGAGGGCGACAACCTTCAGGTGAAGGTGAGCATCAAGGTCCCGGCAGGTACGTTCAGTAAGGCGCCGGACGGCAATAAACTCACGTATACGATGCCTTTTAAGCTGCAAGAAACGTTGGGGCCGGAGAAAATTTATGATAAAGATCATCCGACAGAGGTGATCGGCTATCTGAATGCGAACAAGGACGGAAATGTAACGGTTGAGTTTTTGACGGATAATACTACTGGCTTTAATTACGAAAAAGAGTTTGATGCAGATTTCAAGGTTTGGGGCGTGGCAGTTGCAAAAGAAACAGGCGAGAACCAGACCATCACATTCCCCGGCGATAACGGAAGCTTTACTCTGAAAAAGAAGAGCGATATCAGCGTTGATAAAACAGCGGATACTGGTATTATAAGAGAAGGCGACAAGGTATATTTCAAATATACTGTTACAGTCAGCTCTCAGGAGGGCACTGCGGACAAAAACGTCACGATCAAGGACGTGATCACGCACAGCGATTCGATTGTTGGCAAATACAGCAGATTTGAACTGAAGAAAGGGGATGGCACGCCGGTAACCATTCCGACCGGATATCCCAAGATTACGGCAGACTCTAATAATACAAAAAATGAGAAGGAATTCGTGATCGAAAAGCTTGCTCCTTTGGGCAAAGGCGAAAGATATGTTTTGACGTATTACTATGAGCTTACGAATGCAAATCAATTGACTACGGCAAATTCAGTTGGCAACAGGGCATCTGCGACGTATGGTAATACAACGAGGACGAACGATGAGTGGAAAACCTACACTCCAAAGAGTATTTCGGTGGAGAAAACAAGAGCTGATGATGCAAACACCGATCGGTTGCAGCGCATTAAGTGGCAGATAACGATCAAAAACCCCAACAACGAAAATTTAGCTGGCTTGAAGGTGGAAGATCGGATTCAAACGCCGGGCTCAAAGATACTCATGGGTTCGGATTCGAAGATTGAGATTAATGATGCGAATAAAAAGCCATTTGAGACGATCTACACTGACAAGGTAGTACATAAGGATAGGGGCGGCTTTACCTATACGTTCCCCGCAGATAAAGTGGCAACATCCAGCTTTTATACCATTACCTACTTTACTTCGATTCCGGACAGTACAGACGCATCGGTTACAAACAATGTCAAGATCAAAAAAGGTGATGATACCGTAATAGGTACCGATAGCAGTACGGCAACGGTTGGCAAGCGTGATTGGTATCTGGTAAAAGCTGTAGACAAAGAAATGTCTTTGAGCAGTGATGGCACAGAGCTGTTGGCAAAAAATTGGAATTTCGCTGTCCGCACGAATGCAAGTACTGATACGTCGAAGCAGTTTACAGTATCTGATGTACTTCAGACGCCAACCGTTGCGGATAAAAACGGAGCGTCTAAGACATTTGAACTGGATCATTATGCAAAGTATGATGAGCTAAAGCGCAGCCTTGAAAGCAATGGCACAAAGTTTGATGTTGTCGTTAAGAATGCCGATGGAACGACGCAATGGTCGAGAATCAACCTTGAGGAGTTTAAGAGCGCTCCGTATTATGGCGCAGTAACTGTAACCTGCTACAAAGATCAGGACATGGCAGAAGTAGCAACAAGTTCTGGCGATGAAGTCCGGGCGTTTGAGATCAATGTCAGTTGGGCTGGAACGGGCTTTAAGGTTACCCAGCTCAATACAGCATCGTATAATTCCTATATAAAATGTAAAGGGGAAGATCAAAAGCTGGATGATCTGGCCGGAAAAGATGTGGTGAAAGCAACGAATGTATGCTCTGTAGATGCGGATCATAAGGCGGAAAAAACGACAAGCTACACGAAGCCGGAACCGGAGAAGCCGAAGGCTTCGGAGTTACGCAAGCTTGTTGCTACTGACAGCATGAATGGCCCGTATGATTTTGAGGACAACACAGCTACGATTCGGACGGGTACCCCCAATGGCACGGTGATTTGGTTCAAGCTCCTGATCAAACATCCCAATGCAGATACGGTCACCGTTACGGATACCCTTCCCAAGGGCTTGAAGTATGTGGAAGCTAAAAACACTGATAATACGTTGAATTGGCAGGACTCGTATCGAGTTGGAACTACGAAAGATGATAGAAAAGGTATTGCCGAGTCCGATTTGTGGGCAAAAACCAGCCAACCCAGCACAGACGTATTCCAGTTGACGACTTCCATGAATGAAAATGGACAGCAAGTGCTGACGTTCACTTTGTCTGGACTTGATAAAAAAGACCTGACGAACGTGGATGCGTCCATTATCTATGGCGTCAAAGTTGAGGACGACTACTGGAACGATATCAGTAATGATCCGTCGAAGGACTACCCCAATGAAGCAAAGTGGGGCAAGCTTAAAAAGAGTGCAACCGCAACCGTAACCCGGACGAACTTTGAGACGCAGAAAGGCGTGAATTACGACCCGAAAACTCAAACAGCAACCTATACTGTTACCATCAACGAACAGAGCAAACAGTTGCTGCCCTATGAAGGTGGCTATTTGAAGCTGGAGGATATCCTTACGGTTCCGCCGGGCCTGAGTGCCACGCTTGATCAAAACAGCATCGTGGTGAGGAATGAACACGATGAGGATGTCACAAAGGATGCGCTGGGGCCCTGCAATATTGACCCGGACACCCACACGATGAAGATCGAGATCAAGGACGGAAAAAAATATAAGTTGTCCTATACGTACAAGTTTGTTCCGCACGAAGGCTTGCCCTCTGGCCAGACGCTGACTGTAACAAATGAAGTGAAGATGTGCGGGCATATCGCTTCGAACAAAGACATGGAGTTCCATAATGGGGGCGGCAGCGGCAGTGCATCGAACGGCGTGACGGACATCCTGACCCTCGTGAAATCGGAAAAGGGCAAAAATAATAATACCCTTGGCGGTGTGACCTTTGAACTTTCCGAATATGGAGAAAACCGCTGGACTTCGAAGGGAGATCAGACCACGGCAACGGAGGGCGAAGCAAAGGGGACGATCACGTTCCGCTACAATGCAAATGGTGATTCGGTAGATGGTACAGTGCAGGTAAACGCCGACACGCTCTATAAGCTGGTGGAAACACAGCCGGCTAACAATTACATCCTTGATAACACACCGCATTACTTTGTGATGCTGTCGCAAGGTGCAACCGCAGACGAAGTGTATCAGACCTTTAACGGCCCTGACGTACCGCTGCAGAGCAACATCAAGTTTGTGTCAGCCGGACAGACGACGGATGTTCTGAAGGTCGAAAATGAGGCCCGAAAGATCAAGGTTGAAAAAGTCTGGAAGGATGCCGACGGCAAGGAGATGAAAGCGCCGCAGAGTTCCATCACGGTTACCCTGAAACGCAAGGTGGGCGACGTTGTTGACGACAAGTTTAATGAAACGTTGACGCTTACGCAGGGCAACGGTTGGAAGGTGACGTACCCTGATACAGGTTCGCTGCCGGAAACCGACAAATCTGGCCATACGTACTATTACTTCGTAACGGAAGACAGCAACAGCGTGCCGAACGGTTACAATGTAATGTACAGCTATGTTGACAAAAATGGCGCGACGCAGTCGGAACACGGTGTGACGGCTGGCGGAACGGCGACCATCACGAACCAAAAGAAGACGAATTGGCTGAACGTTACAAAGGTATGGCAGGATTCGGATGGTAAACCGCTGACGGAGAATCTGCCGGAAATTACGGTACACCTCTATAAAGTGGTAAGCGGTCAGGTTGAAGCAACGAGTTTGTCTCTGAGGTTAAATGCGGGGAACAACTGGACGAGTCAGTTCACCAACCTTGACCCCAATGCACAGTATTACGTTGTCGAGGACACTGTGGAAGGTTACACGGTGAGCTACACCAAAGATGCTGAAAACCCGGCAGCGCCCGGTGCCACCATCACTGTGACCAACCGCAAGAATGCCCCCGGCTACGAACTCCCGGCGACCGGTTCCACCGGTACGGCCCCGTACACCACCGCCGGTGCGGTGCTGATGGGTGCCGCGCTGGTGGGTGGATACCGCAGAAAACGCAGACAGGAAAGGAGGGGCGAGTGACCCTCCCCGCCCCTGCGGGCGGAGCACAGATCACCACAAGAAGCACAGATTTTGGGATTGCTTGGAAGCAAAAAGAAGCAAATTGGAAATGAGTTTATTTCACAAGGAGACGAAGAAAATGAAACACATGAAGAGATTCGTGGCGCTGTTTGCCGCGCTGGCTCTCGTGCTGGCGATGGCAGTTCCGGCGTTTGCGGACACAGCGGAAACAACAGGCACGATTACTGTTGATAATGCGGTTAGTGGCACTACTTACAAAATTTATCGCATTTTTGAGTTGGAAAGTTTCAGTGGAGATGCTTATTCCTATAAGCCGAGTACAGCTTGGAGCAACTTTAAAGATTATGTTGCTCAAATTGATGAAGCAACCGTGAAGGCTTCAGACTTCTTCACCGTAAACGCTAATGGTTATGTTGAGTGGAAGAATGACAAAAAAAATGAAGGTGCAGCTTTTGCAAAGCTGGCAAAGGCATATGCAGCAACGTTGAGCACCAATGATGGCCAAGTAAGTGCGAGCAGTTCGACTGTAACCTTTAGTGGTTTGCCGATGGGTTATTACTTGTTGGATTCCAGCTTGGGCGCTCTGTGCAGTTTGCAAACAAGCACTCCGAATGTTACCATCAAGGAAAAGAACAGCGATACCACAACTGACAAGAAGATCGTGGAAAATGGTGAGCCGAAGTCGACCAATAGTGCAAGCATTGGCGATACGGTGAACTATAAGACGACTATCAACGTGAAAGACGGCGACCCGCAGAAATACGTTCTGCACGATAAGATGTCTGGTTTGAATTTTGATCCGAATTCAGTTGAGGTCAAAGTTACTGGCACAAATGCACGCAATTTGACGAAGGACACAGATTACACGGTTGCAACAAGTGAGCTGAACGATGACTGCACCTTCCATATCAACTTTATCGCTGGAAAGCTGAAGGCTAACGATGTTGTGGAAGTTACCTACTCCGCAAAGGTTGCGGCAAGCGCTGTAATTGGTGGTTCTGGTAATACGAACGAAACGCATCTGGACTACGGCGAAAATAAGCACACGACTCCTTCTGAGACTAAGACTTATGTTTGGTCGTTTGCTATCCATAAGTATACGCAGACCGGAGAGGCACAGACTCAGTTGGCAGGGGCAAAGTTTGTTGTTTACAGAACCAATGGTTCTAAAACTGAGTATGCAAAGTTTACAAGCGGAAAGCTGTCTGGTTGGACCGAAAATCAGACTGAAGCAAGCGTTTTGGAATCTCAGGCAGCGAAGGATACTGTTGTCAGCGGTCTGGGTACGGGAACTTACTATCTGAAGGAAACAGAAGCACCGAAGGGCTATAATAAGCTGGTTAAGGATATTAAAATCGAAATCTCCGCAAATCAAGGGTCTGATACGACAGAATGGGTTTCTTCTATTAAGCAGGATGATGCTCCCATTACCGGGACGATCATCAAGGTTCTCAACAACGCTGGCACCGTTCTGCCCGGCACCGGCGGCATCGGCACCACGATCTTCTATCTGATCGGCGGCGGGCTGATGGTTGCAGCGGCCGTGCTGCTCATCGCGAAGAAGCGGATGGAAAACAAGTAAAACCAACCGGGAGCCGGCCGCTCCCCCGAAATAAGAGGGCATCTGCCCCGAACATATCCTTATAACATTAGGGAGTAGCCCATGAAAAAGAATCGCAGCAACATCATTTTAATATTGATCTTTCTCGTGGGTCTATCCGTGATGTTATATCCGACCGTCAGTGACTATGTCAACCAGAAAAACCAGTCGCGCGCTGTGGCGAGCTACTCGGAAGAGGTTGAAAACCTGTCGGACGTGGACTATCAGGCCTATTTTGACGCCGCCGACGACTACAACCGGCGGCTGGCCGAAACGCCCGATGCCTTTTACCGGCCCGAAGAGGTGAGCGGCTACACCGACACCCTCGACGTCTCCGGCACCGGCATCATGGGGTACATCACCATCCCCAAGATCGGCGTGGAGCTGCCCATCTACCACGGCACCAGCGACGGCGTTTTGCAGGTGGCGGCGGGCCATCTGGAGGGCAGCAGCCTTCCGGTGGGCGGCGCGGGCACCCACGCCGTCATCTCGGCCCACCGCGGGCTGCCCAGCGCCAAGCTCTTTACCAATCTGGATGAGCTGGAAGTGGGCGACACCTTCACCATCACGGTGCTGGACCGGGTGCTGACCTATGAGGTCGATCAGATCTCCATCGTCCTGCCCACCGAGACCGATCTTTTGCAGCCGGTGGAGGGCAAGGACTACGTCACCCTGATGACCTGTACCCCCTACGGCATCAACACCCACCGCCTTCTGGTGCGCGGCAAGCGGATCGAGAATGCGGAAAACCAGAAACACATCCGCGTAACGGCGGACGCGCTCCGCATCGAGCCCATTATCGTGGCCCCGGCACTGGCTGTGCCCATGCTGCTGGTGATGCTGGTGGTCATGCTGGCCGTGCCGCATCTGCGCAAACACAAAAATCAGCGAGAGGAGAACCATCATGAAGAGCATCCGTAAACGGCTGGCCGCTGTGCTTGCGGCGCTGACCCTGTTGGTGTGGTGCGCGGCTCCGGCCTTTGCCCTCGAAGTGGTCGATCTGAGCCGCACCGGTTCCATCAAGGTGTCGCTCTACGACAGCGAAACATCCGAGGCGGTGGGCGGCGGCACGCTGACCCTGTACCGCGTGGCCAAGGTCCAAAAGGACAACGCCAACCTGAGCTTTGTGTACACCAACGGCTTCGAGGACTGCGGCGTGGAGCTGGGGGATCTGTCGGAGGGGGAGCTGGCGGGCCGGCTTGCCGAGAAGATCGCCGCCACTGCCGAGTCCACTACCGTGGAGATCAGCGACCTCGGCGCAGCCGAGTTCGGCGACCTTGAGGTGGGCCTGTATCTGGTCGTTCAGACCACGGCGGCGGAGAATTACAACGTCATCAACCCGTTCCTTGTGTCGGTCCCGATTCAGGAGAACGGCAGCTACGTCTACGATGTGGACGCTCTGCCCAAGGTCGGCACTGCGGCCAAGAAGACCCCCGAACCCCCCGACACGCCTGACACGCCCGACACTCCGGACACCCCCGATACCCCCGACAAGCCGGAGGAGGAGAACCCGAATACCCCGGTGGCTCCCGGCCCGGACAACCCGGACGGCTGGGTCCTCGGTGCCAACGGTGAGAAGATCTATCTGAACCCGGAAGCCCCCAGCCCGGACAACCCCAACGGCCATGTCATGGGCGCCCACGGTCTGCCCCAGACCGGCCAGTTGAATTGGCCGATCCCGGTGCTGGCAGTGACCGGTGTGGTGCTGGTAGTGGCGGGGATCAGGCTCAAGAAGGGGACCCGCAAGGATGAAAAGTAAGCTGGGTACCCTCTTTATTGCGCTGGGCGTGCTGGCGCTGCTGGGGGCTGCGGGCCTCTTCGGCTACAACCAGTGGGACAATGCCCGCGCCGAGAAGGCGGCGGATGCCGTGCTGAACCAGTTGGAAGAGACCCTTGAGCAGCCCAAGACCATCCTGCCCGGCGAGAGCGAAGCGGCGTCAGCCACCGCCGAAGAGCCCGCCGAGGAAGAAGCGGACGGTATGACCGTCACCTTTATTGACGGCTACGATTACATCGGCTATGTCTCCATCCCGTCCATCGGGCTGGCGCTGCCGGTGATGAAGCAGTGGAGCTATCCCGGCCTGAAGATCGCGCCGGGGCGGTATGCCGGCTCCCTTGCCGCCGACGATCTGGTGGTGGCGGGCCACAACTACGCCCGCCATTTCAGCCCCATCAAGCACTTGGCCGTCGGCACCGAGGTGCTGTTCGTGGACATGGACGGCAAAACGTGGCACTACGAGGTCAGCGCGGGGGAGGTCCTGCAGCCGACCCAGATCGAGAAGATGACCGTCAAGTCCTCCGACGACGACTGGGACTTGACCCTCTTCACCTGCACCACCGGCGGTCAGGCGCGGTATGCGCTGCGCTGCGTCCGCACCGATCAGTAAATCAGACCCAAAATGTACTCGCTTTCCCGCTGGAAGGCGAGTATTTTTGTGTTATCCGACTGGGAAAGGGGATCGCACATGGAAGATTGGGTCCGCAGTTTGTTTGGGCTGGCCGGTGGGCTGGCGCTGTTTTTGTACGGCATGACGACCATGAGCCGGGCTTTGCAGCAAGCAGCGGGGGAGCGGCTGCGGGGCTTCCTGCGCCGGGTCACCCGCACGCCCCTGACCGGGGCGCTGGCGGGGCTGGCTGTCACCAGCATTTTACAGAGCAGCTCGGCCACCACCGTAATGGTCATCGGCTTCGTCAGCGCCGGGCTGATGGGGCTGCCACAGGCGGTGGCCGTGGTGTTCGGGGCCAATGTGGGCACCACCATGACGGCGCAGCTGGTGGCCTTCCGGCTGGAGGACTGGGTGTTCCCCCTGCTGTTCGTCGGGGTGCTGGTCTGGTCGCTGGCCCGGCGGGAGCCGACCCGGCAGCTGGGGCTGGCGGTGTTCGGCTTCGGGCTGCTGTTCGACGGCATCGAAGTCATGTCCGGTGCCATGGCTCCGCTGGCAATCAGCCCGGTGTTTCTGCGGTGGATGGCCGAGGTGCGCCGGGCCCCGCTGCTGGGCCTTGCGCTGGGCACAGGGATGACGTTGGTGGTGCAGAGCAGTTCAGCCACCATCGCGGTGCTCCAGCGGGCAGCCCAACAGGCCGGGCCGGACGGCATCCACAGCGTGCTGGGGCTGGCGGGGGCCCTGCCCATCCTGCTGGGGGACAACATCGGCACCACCATCACCGCCATCCTTGCGGCGCTCGGCCAGCCGCAGGATGCCAAGCGCACCGCCGCTGCCCACTGCTGCTTCAATTTGTCGGGGAGCGTGGTCTGTCTGCTGGCCCTGCCGTGGATGACAAAGCTCGTGGAGGCTGTTTCCCCCAAGGGGCCGGAGCTGGAGATCATTGCGCGGCAGATCGCCAACGCCCACACCCTGTTCAATGGGGCGTGCACACTGGTCTGGCTGCCGCTGACGCCGGTGATGGTGAAGCTGGTCTGCAAGCTGGTGCCGGAGCAGGAAAGATCCGGCGGGGAACGTTAAAGATCGCGGCTTTTCAGCAAAAAAAGCCGTTTGTCCATTGACAAGGCTTCGCGGCCCGTCGTATACTTACAGTGTCTTGTAAAACCCGCCGCATTGCGCGGACAAGAAAGAGGAGCGAAAGAAAATGAAAAACAACAACAGCAGCATCAAAACGGTGGTCGCCGTCGGTATCGGCGCCGCATTGTTCTTTGTTCTGGGCCGCTTCGTGGCGATTCCCAGCCCGGTGCCCAACACCAACATCAGTCTGCAGTACGCCGTTCTGGCCCTGCTGGCTGCCATGTACGGCCCCGTGGCGGGCGGCCTGATCGGCTTCATCGGCCACACCCTGATCGATCTGTCTTGGGGCGGCAGTCCGTGGTGGAGCTGGGTCATCGCATCGGCCTTCGTAGGCGTTGTGGTCGGCCTGTTCGCCAAGAAGCTGGACCTGCAGGAAGGCGAGTTCGGCAAGAAGCAGATGGCAGCCTTCACCGCCGCCAACATCGTGGCACACCTGCTGGCATGGGTCGTGGTTGCCCCTGTGCTGGACATCCTGATCTACGCCGAGCCGGTCAAGAAGGTCTTCGCGCAGGGTGCGTTCGCCGCTGTCTCCAACATCATCACCGCAGTGGTGGTGGGCGGTCTGCTGGTGCTGGCCTATACCAAGACCATCGCCAAGAAGGGCTCGCTCGATCAGGAGTGATTTTTGGATGGAACCCGCAGCCTTTCCTTCGGCCATCCCGGAGGAAGGGCTTTTTGTTTGAACAGCTGAGGTAACGTACCCATGGCAGAACGCAGAGAACCCATTATATCGTTCCAGAATTTTTCGTTCCAGTACCGCGCCCAGAAGCGCCCGACGCTGACCGGCATCGATCTGGACATCTACCCCGGTGAGCGGGTGCTCATTGCGGGCCCCTCCGGCAGCGGCAAAAGCACGCTGGCGGGCTGCATCAACGGGCTGAACCCCTTCGCAAACCCCGGCGAGTGCACCGGCACCCTGACCGTGGACGGCGTGAACGCCCCCCACAGCAGCATCTTTGAGCTGTCGGCCCATGTGGGCACCGTCCTGCAGGAGCCGGACGGCCAGTTCATCGGCCTGACGGTGGGCGAGGATATCGCCTTTGCGCTGGAAAACAGCTGTATGCCGCAGGACGAGATGCACGCCGTCACCCGCCGCGCCGCCAAGCTGGTGGGCATTGAGAACCACCTCGGCTATGCGCCCCACGAGCTTTCCGGCGGGCAGAAGCAGCGGGTCGGCCTTGCGGGCGTCATGGTAGATCAGGTCAAGATTCTCCTCTTCGATGAGCCGCTGGCCAACCTCGACCCCGCTACCGGCAAACAGGCCATTGAGCTGATCGACGAAATCCAGCAAAAGACCGACACCACCGTGCTCATCATCGAGCACCGGCTGGAAGATGTGCTCTGGCGGAATGTGGACCGCATCGTCCTCGTCAACGAGGGGAAGATTCTGGCCGACTTGCGCCCGGATGAACTGCTTTCCACTTCGCTGCTGGCCGAAAACGGTATCCGCGAGCCGCTCTACCTCACGGCGCTGCGGTATGCGGGCGTGGCCATCACGCCGGAAAAGCGCCCTGCCCATGTGGATAGCCTTGTGCTGAACGAGGCCGATACGGCGGCACTGAAGCAGTGGTTCACCGCCTACCCGCAGCCGGAACCGGCGGCGGCCCCGGTCCCCCTGCTGGAAGTGCGGGATCTGAGCTTTGGCTACCAGAAGGGCCAGTCGACCCTGAAGCATGTCGGCTTCACCATCGGCAAGGGCGAGATGGTCAGCATCGTGGGCCGGAACGGCGCGGGCAAATCCACGCTGTCCAAGCTCATCTGCGGCTTCGAGACGCCGGATGCGGGTGAGATCTTCCTGAACGGAAACCCGCTGGCCGGGGAGAACATCCGCAGCCGCGCCAAGCACATCGGCTACGTGATGCAGAACCCGAACCAGATGATCTCCAAGACCATGATCTACGACGAAGTGGCGCTGGGTTTGCAGCGCTCCGGCCTGACGGAAGCGCAGATCCGGGAAAAGGTCGAGCAGACGCTGAAAATCTGCGGTCTGTATCCCTTCCGCAACTGGCCGGTGTCGGCGCTGAGCTTCGGCCAGAAAAAGCGGGTGACCATCGCCAGTGTGCTGGCGCTGGACCCGGAGCTGATTTTGCTGGACGAGCCGACCGCCGGGCAGGATTTCCGCCACTATACCGACATCATGGAGTTTTTGCGCGGCCTGAACGCGCAGGGCGTCACGGTGGTCATGATCACCCACGATATGCACCTGATGCTCGAATACACCCAGCGTGCCCTCGTCTTCTGCGATGGTGAGCTGATCGCGGACCGGAGCGCGGCAGGCGTTCTGTGCGACCCGGCCCTCATCGAACAGGCCGCGCTGAAGGAGACCAGCCTTTATACGCTGGCCAACCGCTGCGGCATCGAGTCCGCGCAGGAATTTGTGGAGCGCTTCATCGCGCAGGACAGGGAGGTGCGAGAAAATGGCCGCTAAAACGGTGCTGAATTATCTCCCGCGGGAAAGTGTCGTCCATAAGCTGACGGGCACCACCAAGCTGGCGTTTTTCCTGCTGTTTACCTTTGCCAGCATGATCACCTACAACACCTATGTGCTGCTGGTGCTGCTGGCGGTCAGCTTGGCGGCGTTCAAGCTGAGCAGGATCAAATTCCGCGAAGTGCGGTTCATGCTGGTCTTCATGCTGGTGTTCCTGCTGCTGAACAACTTCTTCATCTTTTTGTTCGACCCCGATCAGGGCACGACCCTCTACGGCACCCGCACGGTGCTCTGCCACCTGTTCTGGCGGTATGACCTGACGGCGGAGCAGCTGTTCTATATGTGCAACATCTCGCTGAAGTATTTCGTGGCCCTGCCGGTGGCCATCCTCTTCATCTCGGCCACCGACCCCAGCGAGTTTGCGGCCAGCCTGAACAGCATCGGCATCTCGTATAAGGTGGGCTACTCGGTGGCCATAGCGCTGCGGTATATCCCGGACATCCAGCGGGACTACCACAGCATCAGTCAGGCCCAACAGGCCCGCGGCGTGGAGCTGGGCAAGAAGGAACCTTTCTTCAAACGGCTCAAAAATTCCGTAAACATTCTGCTGCCCCTGATTCTGACCAGCCTGAACCGCATCGACACCATCTCCAACGCCATGGAGCTGCGGGGCTTTGGCAAAAAGAGCAAGCGCACATGGTACACCCAGCGCCCCTTCGTCCGCCGCGATTTCATCGCGCTGGGGCTGGGCGCTGCGCTGCTGCTGCTCAGTCTGACCGTGACCCTCCGTTTCGGGCGGTTCTATAACCCGTTCGCCTGATCTTTTCCTAGGTTCGGTAAGGAACTTCCCAATAAAGAAAAACCAACAACACCCCCACCTGCGCAGGTGGGGGTGTTGTTCACATGAGGGAGAAAACAAAAAAGAAAACCACTGCACAATGTTCGTGCAGTGGTTTTTTGGTGGAGAATAGCGGGATCGAACCGCTGACCTCTTGCATGCCATGCAAGCGCTCTCCCAGCTGAGCTAATCCCCCACATATTCGGTTCAGTGTCTTGCGACGTGAGTTATTATACCAGCCGGGAGAGAAGTTGTCAACACCATTTTGCAAATTTCTGCACAAAAAAGCGCCCCGGCAGGCGGTAAAGCTGCCGGGGCGCGATGGTGCGTGGAAAATTCAAAAGATCAGTCCGCAGCGTACTGGCGGTCGAAGATCTGGGGTGCCACCTTGATGAGCAGGACGGCGGCCACCAGCGTGAGGAGGGTCTCCGGCAGCATGTAGCTGGCGTTGTAGACCAAGCTGTAGGTCCAAGCGCTCAGGCCTTCGTTCAGGTTGCCCCAGACCAGCACGCCGGACAGGAAGCTGCACATGAAGCGCAGGAAACCGGCCATGAAGGTGCCGAAGGCCACGCCGACCATCCGGTTCTTGAAGGGGCGGGCGAACAGCTCGGCGGTGCCCAGCGCCATGAAGGCCACGATGTAGTCCAGCAGGATCTCACCGAGGAAGTACAGGAAGGTGGGCGTCGGGGGTGCCCAGAAGCCCAGCAGCATCTGGAGGCAGCCGTTGACGAAGCCGGTGAACAGGCCCCACTTCACGCCGTGGCGGAAGGACACCAGCACGAAGGGCAGCATGCTCAGCAGGGTGACACTGCCGCCGTTGGGCATCGTGAAGATCTTGATGTTGGACAGAACGGTGCCGATGGCGATCATCAGCGCGCACTCCACCAGAATGCGGGTCTTGGAATAAGTTTTCGACATTTTGGATTCGCTCCTCTGAAAATAGTACACAAAAACAAAATGCGTCCGCAACAGCAGACGCAGAGGCTTCGTTTGTGAAAGATGGGAACGTTTCGCAAACTACCTACGCCGGCATTACCCGGATCAGGTTCAAGGGTACTCCGCACGGTGCGGATCTCAGCCTTTCGGCGCCCCTGTTTTCATGTCCGTTTCCAGTATAGCCGCCCGCGGCCAAAAGTCAAGCCCCGGCGGGCATATTGGCGCACTCCGCCTCATATTTTTTACCAAGGAGTCTTGCGGAGGAGGGGACGGGACATGAAAGTGGAACCGGAGCAGCGGGCCGCGCTGCTGGGAGAATACATTGCGGAGCACAGCGCGACGGTGCGGGCGGCGGCGCGGGCCTTCGGGTGCAGCAAATCCACCGTGCACAAGGACGTTTCGGCCCGGCTGCGGAAGGTGGACCCCGCCCTGTTCCGGCGGGTACAGGCCGTGCTGGCCCGGAACAAGGCGGAGCGGCACCTGCGGGGCGGGGCGGCCACCCGCCGGAAATACAGCAAAAAATAAAAGTAGCGGCGCATTCCTTTATAAATAAGGTGTGCGCCGCTTTTGCTGCTAGTGGTGGGTGCGGAACTGTTCCAGCGCGGCCTTTTCCAACCGGCTGACCTGCGCTTGGCTGATGCCGATCTCCCGCGCTACCTCCATCTGGGTCTCGCCCTTGAGGTAGCGCAGCTCCATGATCCGCTTTTCGCGCGGGGTGAGGGCGGCCACCGTCTCGCGAAATTCGAGGCCGCTGATCCAACTGTCCTCGCCGTCCGGGTCGCGGACTTGATCGATGACGTACATCGCGTCGCCGCCGTCGGTGTAGAGAGGCTCTTCGAGGCTGAGGGGCTCCACCACCGATTCCAGCGCTGCCGTCACCTCCGGGCGGGCAAGGCCCGTCTGCCGGGCGATCTCGTCCACGGTTGGCTCCCGGCCCAATTGCTTTTCCAGCGTTTCCCGCGCCTGCATGGCCTTGTAGGCCGTGTCCCGCAGCGAGCGGCTGACCCGCAGGGTGTTGTTGTCCCGCAGAAAACGCCGGATCTCGCCGATGATCATCGGCACGCCGTAGGTGGAGAACCGCACGTTCTGGGCGGGGTCGAAGTTGTCGATGGCCTTGATGAGCCCGATGCAGCCCACCTGAAACAGGTCGTCGAGGTTCTCGCCCCGCTGGGTGAACCGCTGCACCACGCTGAGCACCAGCCGCAGGTTGCCCTCGATCATCTCCTGCCGCGCGGCGGCGTCGCCCGCGTGGGCCTTGGTCAGCAGCTCCCGTTTCTGCGCTTCGGTCAGGATGGGAAGCTGGGCCGTATCCATCCCGCAGAGTTCCACTTTGTTGTACATCCGCGCCCCTCCGGTTTCGTTTTGACGTTACCGGAAGTATGGGGCGGGGGAGAGGGAAAGATGCGTGGGAAAAACTCCCTCAGACATCGCTGCGCGATGCCAGCTCCCTCTGAGAGGGAGCCTTAGGCCCCCTCCGTGAGGGGGCTGGATGCGAAGCAGACTGGGGGAGTTACTCCTCCAGCTTCTTCTTCAGCTCCCGAATGATCCTTTTTTCAAGGCGGGAGATATAGCTCTGGCTGATGCCGAGGGCGTCGGCGGCTTCTTTCTGGGTGCGCTCCACGCCGTCCACAAGGCCGAAGCGCAGTTCCATGATCTGCCGCTCCCGCGGGGAGAGCAACGCGACCGACTGGCGGAGCGTGGCCCGCTCGGCATTCTGTTCGAGCCGCTGGCTGACCAGATCTTCGTCGCTGCCGAGGATGTCGGAGAGGAGAAGCTCGTTGCCGTCGCCGTCCACGTTGAGGGGCTCGTCGATGCTGGCCTCTTGGCGGCGGTTGGAACTTTTGCGTAAGTACATCAGAATTTCGTTGCCGATGCAGCGGCTGGCGTAGGTGGCCAGCTTGATGTTCCGCTCCGGCGTGAAGGTGTTGACCGCCTTGATGAGCCCGATGGTGCCGATGGAGATCATGTCCTCGGCGGGGACGCCGGTGTTCTCGTACTTTTTGGCGAGGTAGACCACCAGCCGCAGATTGTGGGTGATGAGGTCATCCCGCGCGGCGCGGTCCCCCGCCATCATCCGGGCGAGCAGGGTCTTTTCCTCCTCCGGCGTCAGCGGCGGCGGCAGACTGGGCGCCCCGGCGACATAATGCGCCGAGGAGGGGCAGGAGAGGAGGAGAAGAAGGCGGCGGAGAAATGAAAAAAGGTGCATCAAAAAGATACCTCCTAGACATTGTAAAAGCAAAATTGACGCAAGGATGTCCCGGCGGTGAGACTTCACCCGGCTTAGATTGAGCACATCACTTCCTCCCCTGCCAGCATCTCCCAGCCGCCCGGCGGGGGTGGGAGGTCGCAGAAAGCGGCGTAGAGGGGCCGGGCCGGGGCTGACGCGAGGGCGGCAGGGACGGCGGGCAGGATGCAGTGGCCCGCAACGGTGGTGCAGGGGACGAACCGCAGCGCAAGCTCCGGCGGAGGCGGGGCGGTACCGCCGGAAAAGTAGGCGGATAAGTAAGCCCCCAGCGGGGGCGGCAGGGCGCTTTGGGCGGCGGCATACCGCACCAGCACCACGGCCCGGCCCGAAAGCGGCTCCTGCACCGAGAAGCCGGTGTCGCAGAAGGCCCGGAGCGGCAGCGCGGCCCCGGCCACGAGCAGGGTGGCGGGGACTGTCTGCCCGCCGCGCCGCCCCAGCAGCCGCAGCACGCCCTGAACGGCCAGATACACGCCCCCGGCGCAGAGGAGCAGCAACCCCGGCGAAAGGGGCAGATAGACGCTGAAATTGTTGCTGTGGGCACCGGGCAGGAGCACCGCCCCCGTCAGCGCGAGGTGGAGAGCCATGAACCATGCCGCCAGCCGCAGAAAGCACCGCGCCCCCGGCCAGCCGTAGGCAGCGAGGACGATGACCGCCCCGGTGGCTGTCTGGTACGCCAGCCCCAGCGGCCATGGAGCCGTCGGGGCCAGCAGGATGAGGGAGGCCGCTGCCCCCAGCGCCGCCCCGGTCGTGACCCGCCATCCGCTTGCTGTGACGCCGCTCAGCAGCCCTGCTGCCAGCAAAAATAACGCTGTGGTAACGAAATTTACCAAAAGCAGCACATCGAGATAGATCACCGTGCGGATATGCCCCGCCCCCTTTGGGGAGAGTATAGCAGATACACCCGGTAAGAAAGCGCGAAATGGGGGACACGACCTTGTCATACGCTGTGGGAAGCAAAGGCGCAGAGTTCTCGCTGGCGGGCTTGCCCTCGCCCCACCGTGAGCACCTGCTAAACTGGGGTCCAGTGGCCACGGCAGCGGCCTTGCCCTCTCCGTCATCGCTTCGCGATGCCACCTCTCCCAAAGTGAGAGGCCTTGGCAGTCCGCCAAGTTTCCGGTTTAGAATCTTTATGCCCTGCTGCCGCAAGGGGAGCCGTCAGGCGCTGCGCTCAGACTTCACGCCTTTGCCAAGGGCTCTCCCTTTGGGAGAGCTGGCGCGAAGCGCCTGAGAGGG
>OCSH01000816.1_pt1 | contig 28509 bp, 22 predicted proteins | sample 1538371 | NCBI WGS metagenome assembly OCSH01 (sample SAMN04571687, study PRJEB22368) | human gut metagenome | biome: human gut; material: stool | host: Homo sapiens | place: Luxembourg | collected 2012-06-01 | reverse complement strand
ATTCTCAACATCGCCGCCGGCAAGAACACGCCCCAGGTCCTACGCGAGCTGCGCGAGCACTATCCCAACCTGCCGCTCATCGCGCCGGGCGGCAAGACGCCCGAGAGCATCCGTGAGACCATCGCCGCCGGCGCCAACGCCATCATCTGGACGCCGCCTTCGGCCCAGCAGTTACAGACCGACATGATGCAGCGTTATCGCAAGATGAAGGAAGACGCCACACCTGTCATCTCGCGCGACGATGTGCCCATTATCGACCAGGTCGCCGCCGCCGAGGTCAGCCAGGTCGAGAACATGAATCCCGATGTGCCGATTCCCGACGAAGTCATCGAGCGCGTCGCTTCGATCCACGAGCGCGTCGAGGAGCATCGCGCCAACCGCGGCCTCAAGCCGTCACTGCACGGCTTCTTCTTCCGCGGAAAGAAACGCTAGCCGCAACAGCAAGGCCCGCCCCACAAACGTGAGGCGAGCCGTTTTCGTTTGAGCAATCACGCAGCGACGTGATGAGCCAAGTTAATCCACGCGCTTGTCGCCCATAAAGAAGAGCGCCACCGTACCAGGTCCGGTATGCGAGCCAATCAGAGTACCGATGTCATTGATCTCAATCTTGCCTTTAAGCTGCGGAACCTGTTCCTCAATCAGCGCCGCGACCGCCTCGGCATCCTCGCGGCACGCCGACTGCGACATGATGCACTTACCCGAATAATCCGCACCGTCCTGTACGTGTGCCATCATGGTCTTAGCCATCTCGGAAATCGCGCGCTTCTTAGTGCGAATCTTCTCACGTGGCGACAGCTTACCTTCGCAATCGACCGTCATAAGCGGGCAAATCTTAAGCGCCGTGCCGATGATCGCGCTCGCGGCCGAAATGCGACCGCCGCGCAGGTAGCTCGACAGATCGGTCGAGAAGAACCAGTGGTGCAGGTTGAGCTTGTGCTCCTCGATCCAGACAGCCGTCTCGTCGAGTGAAGCCCCGCTATCGCGCACATCGGCGGCATATTCCAACAACAGGCCAAAGCCCGAAGACGCCGCCAGCGAATCGATGACGCGCACCTTGCCGCCCTCGGGATAGCGATCCGCAAGCATCTGCGCCGCGACGCAGGCCGATCCATACGTGCCCGAAATACCCGACGACAACGTCAGGTGCAGCACGTCTTTACCCTCGGCAACAAACGACTCCCAAAACTCCTCGTACTCACCCACGCTCACCTGAGACGTCTTGGGCATGGCGCCCGCGGCAATCTGGGCAAAAAACTCGTCCGGCGTAATCGACTGATACAGATCGTCCGTATAGACAACATCGTCGATCTCGTAATGAAAACACACGACAGGGATATTGCGCGACGCAAAGAACTCACGGGTTCGGTCGGCGGCGGATTCACAGGTCAGGACAAAATCACTCATATGAGGCTCCTTACTCATTGCTGCGCAAATTATCGCACAGTGAGCCTACATACGGTACATATGTCCACTATTTACCAAATCGAACCAAAAATAGCGAACATCTTTACCACCATCGTTTCCACCGACCCCACGCATAAATATCTGAGAAAACACCCTCTGTCGTCTCCACCCAACCAACACATCTACCTTCACTAAATCGATTTACCAAACCGTTCAGCCGACAATTCAGCCGCTGGCGCAAAATCGAAACAAAAGCGGCGCATACTGGTAAACGTTTGACGCTGTTTATCAGTTTTACCAGCCCCATCGGAAGGTGTTTCATGGTCGCATTCGATCGCAACCCGCAAGACTTCAAGTATCTGCGCCTGCTTTCGAGACGGTTCCCCACCGAACAATCCGCGTTTACCGAGATCATCAATCTCTCGGCCATTCTCAACCTGCCCAAAGGCACTGAGCATTTTATGAGTGACGTGCACGGCGAGTACGAAGCCTTTATGCACATCCTCAACAACTGCTCGGGCGTCGTGCGCGAACATATCGACGAGATCTTTGGCGACACGCTCTCCTTTGACGAAAAGGGCGAGCTGTGTACGCTCATCTACTACCCGCGCGAGAAGATTGAGCTGGTCCGCAGCCAGCGCGAGGACTCGCCAACCTGGTACAAGACGATGCTTGACCAGCTCATCATGGTCGCTCGCTCGCTTTCAAGCCGCTACACGCGCTCCAAGGTGCGTAAGGCCATCCCGCGCGATTACGCCTACATCATCGACGAGTTGTTGCACACACACCCGGACGAGAACAACTATCGCGTGCGCTATCACGAGCGCATCGTGGAGTCCATCCTGGAGACCGCCAGCGCAGACGACTTTATCGAGTCGCTTGCCTCGCTCATCAAGCGCCTGGCCGTCGACCACCTGCACCTGGTGGGCGATATCTTCGACCGTGGCGGCGGCGCAGCCAAGATTATGGACCGCCTGCTCACCTACCATTCGCTCGACATTCAGTGGGGCAACCACGACCTGCTGTGGATGGGCGCTGCGGCCGGTGAGCCCGCCTGCATCGCCACGGTGCTGCGCAACAACCTGCGCTACGACAATTACGAGATCCTGGAGAACGACTACGGCATCTCGCTGCGTGAGCTTGTCGCCTTTGCCGATGCCACCTACACCGCCGGTGAGTCCATCACCCCGCTGATCAAGGCCATCAACGTGCTGCTCTTTAAGCTCGAGGGCCAGATTATCCAGCGCCACCCCGAGTTCGATATGACCGACCGCCTGTTACTCGACAAGATCGACCACGACACCGGCACGGTCACGCTCGCCGACGGCAGCGTGTGGCCGCTCACGACCAACGACTTCCCCACCGTCGACCCGGCGGACCCCTACACGCTCACGTCTCAGGAGCAGCACATCATCGACAAGCTCGTGTCCGAGTTTGTCACCGCCGATCACCTGCATCGCCATATCGATTTCCTCTACACCCACGGCTCGATGTACAAGGTCGCCAACGGCAACCTGCTCTTCCATGGCTGCGTGCCGCTCAACGAAGACGGCACCTTTAGCAGCATGAACTGCCTGGGCACCTGGCACGCCGGCCGCGATTATCTCGATTTTTGCGACCACATCGCCCGCCGCGCCTGGCGCGTGGGCGACCGCGACGCTCTCGACTGGATGTGGTACCTGTGGATTGGCTTTAACTCACCCGCCAGCGGACGCCTGGTGCGTACCTTTGAGCGCGCCTATATCGCCGATAAGAGCACCTGGGTCGAGCCGATGGACCCGTACTTTACGCTTACCAAGTCGCCCTCGGTCTGCGATGACATCATGCGCGAGTTTGGCGTCGCGCCCATGGCATGTTCACCGACCGGTCACATCATCAACGGCCACACGCCCGTTAAAACCACCAAGGGCGAGCAGCCCATCCGCGCCGAGGGCAAGCTGCTGGTCATCGATGGCGGCTTCTGCCGCGCTTACCATCCCAAGACGGGCATCGCCGGCTATACGCTCATCTCGAGCTCGCGCGGCTGCCGCCTCAAGTCGCACCGGGCCTTTACGACGGTTGCCGAGGCACTCACACGCAACGTGGACATCGAAAGCGAGACCAACCGTTTTGACCAAGCAGACCGTCGCCGCATGGTGAGCGACACCGATACTGGCGCCAAGATTCGCAGCCAGATCCAGGACCTGCGCCAGCTGCTCGATGCATATAGAAACGGTGCTATCGAGGAGCGCGCCTAGCACCACCCGCGGGGATTGGCTAAACTTGCTAAGTTTGTCATCCCCGCGGCGCTTCGGCGCCAGCTTAAGGCAGGTACCATGCAAAAGCTCCTTGCGCAGATTATGAAATTTGGCGTCGTCGGTGTCATTGCCACGGTTATCGACTTTGGCATTATGAATCTGCTCCACTACGGTCTGGGCCTCAACATCCTAATCGCCAACACCAGCGGCTTTATCATCTCACTCATCTTTAACTACCTCGCAAGCATGAAATACGTGTTTGCGCACAAGGAAGGCATGAGCCGCCGCCGCGAGTTCATCATCTTTGTCGTGCTGTCCGTGATCGGTTTGGTGCTCAACGATGGCATCGTGCTGGCGCTCAACGCCGGCCTGGGACTCGAGGCCAATATCGCCAAGATCTGTGCCACCGCGCTTGTCATGGTCTACAACTTTGTGACCCGAAAGATCTTCCTGGAGGGCGACGAGACAAAATAGCTCGAAACCCCTGCAGCATTACGGCGCCCACGGACGACGCGCACTCAGCGCAGTATCGTCCGTGGGTGTCGCTCGTTTACGGGCAAATTTTCAACGTTTGCGGATTAGCTCTTGAAAATTTGGCGAGTTCATATAGTTATTGGCAAAGACCTTACGTTTCCCTTGTAAAAGCTCTAAAGTATCCTCTGCTCGATTCATCAACGCATTGGATGTGATTACGTGCGCAAGGCGCTGGCACAACCTCATACCAAGCAGTTCCTCAAATTTGCTGTCGTGGGTCTTATCTCCTTTGGCATCGACTGGGGCATGCTCATTGCGCTCGTCGAGCTGTTCCACCTCGACTTTTTGATGAGCACCACGGTTTCGTTTATCACGTCCGTCGTGGTCAACTACTGGCTCAGCATGAAGTACGTGTTCGACCACCGCGAAGGCATGAGCCGCAAGCGTGAGTTCACGATCTTCACCATCCTGTCGGTGATCGGCCTGGGCCTCAACGACCTGTACATGTTTGTGGGCGTCACGTTTTTGAGCATCGGCTACCAGGCCATGAAGGCCATCGCCACGTTCCTCGTCACCTGGTACAACTACTTCAGCCGCCGCTTCTTCCTCGAGGGCGCACGGTCGTAGTCGATTCACTATTTGCTTGAATGTATAACCGGTTGGAATTCCCATTCCAACCGGTTTTTTGTTTACCGAGAGACCCGGTGGCCCAGTCCCATTCGCACGAAAAACGGGCGGCCCGGATGTTTGTCCGAACCGCCCGTATGGTGCGATATGTCAAGGCCTCTAGCCTGTTACGTAATACCAGACCACGTTGTCGCCGTTGGAGAGAACGTAGTTGCTGCAGGCCGTCATGGGCGTTGTGCCGTTTACGGAGTACATCCAGCCGCTCGTGCCGCCGTACTGTTTTTCGGCCAAACCACCAATCGCGGAAACATACGTGCCGTACGACGAGCCGTGTGCGTTGACAGAAAGGCCTAGCGCGCACAGGGCATCGTAAACGGTAGCGCCTTCGTTAAAGGTAAAGGTGCCGCCAGAGGACACAGGATTGCCCACAGCGCTCGATGTGACCGAAACCGTCACCGTAACGTAGTTGGACTCCTGTGAGCCGCTTTGGCTGCCCGAAGAGGCGTTTCCACCATTAGAGGATGAGGCTCCATCAGACGACTGGCCACCGCCCGAAGAAGCACCGCCAAACGCATTGGAAGTATCACCGGCTCCCGTATTTTGGGCAGCGGATTTATCGCCAGACTTCTTGCCGCCCCGGTCCTCGGACTTCTTGCTATCCGAGTTTTTGTCCGATTCCTTGTTTGAAGACTCGGAATCGTCCTTGGCGTCGTTCGAGCCCTTGGGCTCGTCTTTTGCATCATTCGAAGATTTGGAATCCTTGGAACTAGCCTCGCCCGAAGCGGCAGACGAGCCAGACCCCTTGGTGTCCTTGGCGACGACGCTCTCCCCCGTCACGATCTGAACGATCCAGTCAATGGACCAGGCGCCGCTCTCGGAAGGATGGACGAAGCCCAGCGAGACGACGATCAGAATGGTGCACGCGGCGGTCAGGACGCCAGTAAGCGCCTTCCGTCGAGGGGCGGACGCCGCCGAAGCGGCGCCCTGTTGCTTTGCATCGTCGAGCTGAATGAACGAGGAATCTGGTTGCTTGGGGTCAGCGTCCTTGGATTTATTGGACACAGCCCTCACCTACCGACGTTTGGTGAACACGAACACGCCGACGATGGCGAGTCCGATGACGCCGGCGGCAACGCCAACAATGGCGAGCGGGTTGGTGCCAGTCTCCTGCTCGGAAGCACTAGAGGACTTCTTAGCAGTGGTCGTGGAAGCAGCACCCGTATCGGACTTGGAATCGGACTTCTTGTCGGACTTGCTGTCCTTCTTGTCAGACTTCTTGTCAGACTTCTTCTCGTCCTTCTTATCGGACTTATCGGAGTCCTTCTTGTCGGACTTGTTGTCCTTGGTCTCGGTCTTGGTCGACACCGTCGTCTTGGTCGTCGGCTTATGACCCGGGGCGACAGTGCCGCCATTCGAACCAGCGCCGCCATTACCGCCAGGGTTAACGGCATTCTTGGTCCACTTGGCATACAGCGTCAGATCGGCCGTCACCGGCGTGCTAAAGTCATACGCCTGCGTGCAAGCCTCATCGGTATACCAACCGCCGAAAGTGTAGCCATCGCGCGTCGGATCGGCCGGCTTGACCAGCTTGCCATCGGCCGTAGCAACAAACTTAGTGTCGCAAGCAGACCCGCCGTTGGAGTTAAAGGCAACCGTCCAAGACTCGACAGCTCCAAGTTTAAACAGCGTGCCCGAATCATTAATGTAGTAGAGATTGCCAGATGCATCGGCAATGACCGGAGAGTCACAGTACTGGTAATGGCCAGCCGCATCATAAATCTGCGTCGCCTCTGCATCGCCGAGCGTATAGCGATACACGCCACCACCAGCAGAGTAGTTGACGTAATCCTTGCTATCCGCGCTGTTAACGGTGAAGTACACATAGGTCTTGCCGCCCTGAACACTCACCAGCGGAGTAGCGGCAATACCGTTGAGGCCAGCCGGCAGCGCCTTGCCGTCGGCAGCAGCGACCATCGTGGCCTTACCCGTCTTCAGGTTATAGAGAACCAGAGCAGAGCCAGTAGCCGTCTGTCCGCCGACAATCAGATTGTCACCAGACACCGCAGGGGCGCTCAGATTATTCGTAAGGCCCAGATCAACCGTCTTCTGTTCACTCAGCACGCCCTTCGCCGAAAGCGAAATCACATGGAGCTTTCCGTCGTGCGTCATCTGATAGAAGGTCGAACCATTGGACGGATCGGCAATGCAATCGGCATTTGCGACAGCGCCGAGCTTCATGGTCGAAACGACATCGCCCGTCGTCTTATCAATGCACTTAAGCGTACCCGCGCTCGTAGGAACGATGGCATACTTATCCGTCAAAGCCGCACCAGTCCAGTAATAGCCCTCGGCAGGGTCGATGTTCTGCCAAGAAACTTCGCCCGTGGCAATCTTAATGCGCGCAAAGGAGCCGTTGCCGTAGGTCGCGTTGTAATTCTCGTCATACGAAATATCGACCGAGCCTACATAGACGTACTCGCCGTCCGAAACGACGGTGCAGGAGCTCTGCGTCAAGTCCGTCAAACCAGGCGTCAGCCACTTGCAGATCAGCTTGTCTGCAGTAATCGCCTGGACCGCACCGCCGTTGAGCGGAACGATGATAAGGCCATTGGTATAGATCGGACGAGAGGTATAGCTCACCTTGGAGGCAAGCGGCGCAGAGGCAACCTTTTTGCCCGTGGACGAATCGATCTTAATGAGCTCGTTCTCGGTCGCGATGTACACAAAGCCGTTAGCAATGACAGGCTCGCTGCAGTTGACATACTGCTGACCAGACTCGGCCTTCCAATCGAAGGCCCACTTAAGACCAGCGGCCTGCGCAGGCGTCTTGGCATCCGTTACGGTCGAACCGTTGCCACTGTTGCCGTAGCCGGCCCACTCGGCATCCCAATCAGGAGTCGTCGCGCTCGGATCCACGACAATCTTGTCGGGATCGGGCATGGGCGAATTATCGGTGGTATAGGCAAGCGTGACCTTATCGCCGCTCTTGAGCGTAATCTGATTGGCACAGAGTAAGGAGGGCTCTCCGTTGATATACAGATGCCAATATTTATTGGTCGCAGCATCCCAACCATACGGCTTGTGATCGAACGGCGAAGTAATGGAATTCAGGAACCAGTACTCACCACTCTGGGAGCCGTTGTACGTAACGCCCTTGGCCTTCAGGACCGTCTCAATAAGGTTCTGGGCAGTAGAGCCTTCGGGCAAAGAAACATTGCTTGCCGAGCCCCAGCGAGTATTGTTGCCGTTGACATCGGGACCGACAACATCGACAGACCCAAGAACCTGGCCAGGAAGGGCATCGGCGTCAGCACCATACATAAAGGTGACGGCGTCACCCTCCTGGAGCTTGTAGGCACCGGCGCCAACGTCGGCGAACTTGCCATTTACGTAGAATTGCCAATAGCTCTTGGTCACAGCATCCCAGCCATAGGACTTACTGTCGAACGGCGAAGTAATGCCGTTGAGGAACCAGCCCCAAGACGATTCGCCAGCATCGAGAGTAAGGCCGGTCTGCTCAAGGAGATCCTTGGCAGTAGAGCCCGCCTTGAGACTCGTCTGGCCCGTCGAGGCCCACACCTGCTGTTTGCCGTCCTTGTCCTTGCCAAGCACCTGAACGGAAGCATGAACGGAATCAGAGGGCAACTGGTCGCCCCAGCCACCGTAGAACCACGTGACGGTATCGCCGGCATGGATGGTGACATTGTCCGCCGTATAGTCACTCGACTTGCCGTTGACAAACAGCTGCCAATAGGTCGAATAATCGAGCGGCGTACCCAGCTCAACGCCGTTGTACTTAAGGCTCAGAATGAAGGAGCCCGCAGCAACGGCGTCGATGCCATTCGCCTCGAGCGCGACCTTCGTAAGGTCAAGTGCGCTCGAGCCGGACGTCACCACATACTGCGCGTTATCGACCCAAGTCTGAGTCTTGCCCTGGGCATCGCGACCAATGACGGTCACATTTGCGGCAACCTGGTCCTTAACGACAGGGGACGAGCTACCAGCCGTATAGGCAAACTCAATCTTCTGCCCCTGGGTGAGCTTGACGCTGCTCGCGCCAACCGAGGAAGACGCGCCGTCGACGAACAGCTGCCAGAAGGCATAAGTCGCCGGATCGTAGGCAAGCGTGCGGCCATCGCTCGGGGATGTGATGCTTTTGAGGTAGAAACCGTATGCCGTGTTCGGATCGTAATCCGCCTTGAAGCCCGTCTTCTCCTGTAGCTTAATGAAGGCATCCGCAGCCGTCGCGCCCTCGTCGAGCTTGAGCTGCGTAGGCGCCACCCAGGTCTGAGCCTTGCCGTCGGCATCGGTGCCGATAATCGAGAACGAGACCTCGATTTGCTTCTTGGCGACATCGCCAGTTTCTGTCGGGTTCTCTGTCTGGACGGCAGCCGCGGCGGCAGATCCTGCTTGGCCAGCGGATGCCGTCGAAGACTGCTCGCTCGCAGCAGGGCTCTCCCCCGTCGCCGAGCCTTCGTCGCCAGTTGCTGCCTCTGTTGTGGCGGCACTAGCTGCAGGCGCGCTCCCGGAATCCGAAACCTCGGCGCCGCTCTGCTCAGCGGTACCGCCCGCAAGCGCTGCGTCCTCGCCCGGTGTCGCAGCCTGAGCCACAGCCTCGGCAATGCCCTCGGCGCCCTCGGCCCACAGCTGAGACGGCGTGGTGCTAAAGGCCATCGCGAAGGCCAGGAATGCCACCAGGCCGCGCTTGGCTACGCCGCGCGAAATTGCGCCACGGCGATGCGAGACGCGCTGGCGCTCGTCCTCAAACATATCCATTTGTCTCCTACTGTCTGTACTTGGAGCGTTGCCTTGAGACTGCCCCACGTCATCGCGCATATTGCGCTTGAGTACCCCCATCGGGGTCCCCCTTCCCTCCAGAGCCCAACGCGTACCGGCGGCATGCGCCGCGGTCACGTACAAGATGGGAGGCGATCCGACTTAACCTTACCGACCCGGGCGCGCCGTCCGATCTGCGATGCGAACATCCCGGGCCAAGAGGAATTACGGTTACTGGTACAGCCGGGGACTTGCACCCCGATTCTCCCAAACGCGCAGGAAAACCGCGCGTTCGTGCGTCTCCGCACCACCATCTAGGCCATCGATTATTACTGTCAGTATGGTAGCACGCAAAAGGGCCCCGCACACAGGCGAAGCCCAAGGTAAAAGCTATGGTTTGCGATAGATTAGGGCGTGGATGGATCGCTGAGCAAAATGATCCGTTTTCCTCCGTCCCCCAGGGGTCATTACCGCTTGCCGCCGTGACTGTTGCGCCAGATCTCGCGACCCAGCATCAGCGCCAGCACCAGCGCGCTCACGTAGCCCATAAAGCCAATGACCGGGATACCGAACACAACCGGCTCGATGCGTGCGTAGTACACCACCGATGAGCCGATAAATAGACCGGCGATCACAATTGCCATCGACATGCGGTCGATAATTCCACCCAGCTGTCGCAGCGCCTTATCGCTGCTCATGATCTGCGTGTTCACCTTAAGCTGGCCGCGCGTGAGCATGCGCGACGCCAAGCCCAGATACTCGGCCGCCTCGAGCGAGCCTTTTGCCGCGCGATAGCTGCTCGCGGCAAGATCGCGCCCCATTTCGCGGACGCGCGCATAGGCGCTCTTCTCGTTTTTGATGTGCGCCTGGATAATCTGGATCATGTTGACGTTGGGCATGTACTCGGTCAGCAGGCCCTCGAGCGTCACCATGCCGCGGGCGAACATCGTCACCACACTCGGCAGCTCAACGTCGTTTTTGCGCGCCAAATTTAGCAGCGAGGTCAAAAACTCGCCGATATCCAGGTCCTTAAGATCGAGGCCCGCAAAGTCGGCAACGATAAAGTCCAAATCGGACAAAAAGGCCGAATGGTCGAGCTCGGCCGAGTCGCCGCGCGTCACGGCAAAGCGCATGAGCGAATCCTTGAGCTTGGGCACGTCGCCCTCGGCCACGGCGAAAATCATGTCCTTGACGATACCGCGGTCGTGGCTCGACATGCGCCCGACCATGCCCAGGTCAATAAAGTAGACAATGCCGTCCTTGAGGATGATGTTTCCCGCATGCGGGTCGGCATGGAAAAAGCCGTCGTCGAGCACCTGCGTCGAATAGTCCTCGACGATCGCCGAGCCGATCTTTTCCAGGTCATAGCCCTCGGCCGCCAGGCGCTCGGGATCGGCAATGGAGATGCCGTCGATGTAGTCCATGACCACGACGTGTTCGGTGCAAAGGTCCAGGTAGGATTTGGGACACGAAACGCCGTGCACGCTTTTGTGGAAGTCATAGAAATCGTTGAGGTTTTTGGCCTCGGCCAAAAAGTTGGTCTCCTCGCGAAATGAGGTCCACAGCTCTTCGACCACACCGTGCAGGTCAACAAACTGATCGGTGTTGACGAACTTGGAAACGATGCGCACCACCGAACGGATGATGTCGATGTCCTGCGCCATGACCTGTTGCGCGCCGGGGCGCTGCACCTTAACGGCCACGTCCTCGCCCGTCACCAGACGAGCGCGGTGCACCTGCGCGAGCGATGCGCTACCAAGCGGATTGGGATCGATCGCATCGAACATCTCCCCCAGGCGCAGGCCGTATTCTTCCTCCAGACAGCGAAGCACTACCTCGTACGGCACCGGCTCCACGTCGGAGCGCAGACGACGCAGCTCGTCGCAAAAGCGTTGCGGCAGAATCTCGGACCGGCTGGCCAGAATCTGCCCCATCTTGACGAACATGGGGCCGAGCTCCTCGAGCAGGCGGCGCAAGCGAACCGGCGTGAGGTTATCCCACACACGGTACTTTTTGACCAAGCGAACAATCTGCCCAATGCGCTCGCGACGACCCGCCGGCGTGAGCTGGTATTCCTCGTCCGGCGCCATCGCGTCGGGCTCTTCGGGCACCATATCGACAGCGCGCGGCTTCTTGCGAGCGCCCGAGACGGCGGCATCGACCTCGTCGACAACCGCCGCCTCGTCACCCAAGGGATCTAGATTGTTGTAATCGGTGGTGGAATCTGCCATCTGCGCTGCTACTCGGCCTCTTCGGTATCCTTCGCATCGTCGGGCTCAACGGACTCGACGGGCACCGAGGTCACGTTGTCCTCGACCGAATCGACGATGTCACGCACATGGGCCAGGAAGGCCGTGCGCTCGGGGGCGGTCATGACGCGGACGCGAGCCAGAATGAGCTCGTCGAGCACGCGCTGGGCCGCGGTCTCGCCCTGCGTGCCCAAGCGCTCGGTCAGATCGGAGATGGTACCGCCGGCCTGCTCGAACATGTCGGACACACTGCGGGCGATATCGGGGGTGGCGGTGTCCTTGCGGACCTGCTCGCCTTTGGTGTTAAGGTCGTCGAGGACCTTCTTGCCGCCCTCGACGGCAACGGCAGCGGCGCCGAAGCCCACGTTAATGGCACCGTTAACAAGCTGATCGAGTTTCATAACCATGGTTGGCTCCAATCATGAACAACTGTATTGGCCTTCTTGTACCCAAGATTGGGCGAACGACACAAAATCGTTTTACCGCCAAGATAGGAATCGAGCGGGGCAAAGCCTTTGACGGCGTTTGCCCCGCTCGTTCGCTGCAGGGTTGTCTTTATCTCACGTTATCGTTCATCGCGAAGGAGTTCTTCATGGCGCAGCTCGTGGTGTAGAGCACCTTGCCCAACAGGGCATCGGTCTCCACGCGCACGAGCTCGGCAAAGGCCTCGTTGGCGCGGGCGAGCTCGGCAGGCACCTCGGCCTCGGGCAGCGCGGCTGCGGCAGCGTCAACGTCGTGAATCTGCTTGTGGCCCATGCCGCCGACCTTTTCCTGATAATCCTCGACCGCGCGACCGCACTCGTGGAAACGGACATCGGCCAGGGCGCCGATCAGGCGATTTGCCCAATAGAAATTCTCGGACGTCACGCGAGCCTGCGTGTCGGCATAGTACTCGGGCATGGTCTCGACGTTGGCGTACAGCGGCACGAGCGCGTTAAACGAGTTGGAGCCAAACGCCATCCACTGCACGGCGCGATACGCCGGCTGCGCATAGGGGCGCAGCTGCAGCACGGCAAGCTGGCTGTTGCGGTTGATACCGATGGGACGATAGGCGCCGCGTGTGGCGGGCGTGCCCTTGCTGCCGTAGCAATCGTACTCCGTGCCCTGGTAGTGGCTCGAAAGCACGTACTTGATGTCCTCGATGGTCACCTTGCGCTCGGGCACGCGGCTCCAGGGGATGTCGTCGCTCTCGGGCGTGTAGTCGGCCTCGGGACCGTCCCACACATCGCTGGGGTTGAGGCAGCGCTGCATGTACCAGGCGCGCGGCGTGTTGTAGACGTGGTCGCTGTCGCTGTGCGAGCCAAAGGCCTCGCGCGGGTTAAAGACCGCAGCGGGACCGTCGCCCTTAACGCCCAGCGTCAGGTCCAGATGCCACTCGGCCATCCAGGAGCGCAGGTCGGCGGAACACATGTGGTCGACCTGGGCGCCCTCGGCATCGTCCAGGTCAAAGCTGTCGATACCCAGCTGGTTGGGCATGGTCACATAGGCATCGTCGGGCACGCGCTTGGCGATCCAGTGGTGGCCGCCGATGGTCTCGAGCCACCAGATCTCGTCAACGTCACTAAAGGCAATGCCATTGTTCTCATAGGTGCCGTAGCGCTCGAGGAGGTCGCCCAGGATACGCACGCCGTCGCGGGCAGACTTGGCGTACGGCAGCACCAGGGTCACCATGTCCTCCTCACCCAGACCGCCGGGCTGCGCCGGGACGTAGCCGTCCTCGCCCTCGTCGCCCTTGGCGGGCACATAGTCGACAAGCGGATCGGCGCCGCGGACGCGCTCGTTGGTGGTGAGCGTCTCGGTTGCGGACATGCCAACATTGAGCTCGTTGAAACCGGCCTCGGCCCAAATGCCGTGACCGGGAACGACGTCGGGGACGCTCGTGTAGCGCATGGGGTTGTCGGGCAGCTCAATGGTCAGGTGGCTCAGGACACTCGTGTAGACACGCGGCTGCTCGTCGGGGTGTACCACGCGCATGCGCTTGGGCTCAAACACCCCGTTGGACGAGTCCTCATTGCGGGCGACAAGCGTCGACCCGTCGTAGCTCGCGTTCTTACCAACCAAAATCGTTGTGCACGGCATGCGCATCCTCCTTGAGCGAAGAAATTAAATGGCAACAGTGTATCGCTTTGGCTCAAAAAGGGCGAAGCCACAGCTCCGGCAACCCCTGTGGTCAAAAAATGCCAAATATGAGTACTGTCACCAATTTAGTAGTAGCAAATTACCTTGTAACGAGTGCAGAAATCCCCATTTGTCCAAAAGCAAGACAACGTTATTCCCCATAGGTTCAATAAAATGGGCTCCCTAGCGATAATGAATATCGTTAGGGAGCCCAAATCTCATAAAACATATGTGACTATCTTGGCAACAGTACTCATATTTAGCGTTTTTTGACCGCGTGGTATATGGCTAACCCCTCAAACAGCCCAAAACGCCTATTTCGATGCGCGCTCCGCCGCCACGATCACGTGCTTGGCGAGAATCGCAGTGGTCACAGCCCCCACGCCGCCCGGCACGGGTGTGATGGCGTTAACGATCGGCTCCGCAGCATCAAAATCGACGTCGCCGACCAGCTTGCCGGCGGCCTCGTCCCAGTTAATACCCACATCGATGATCGTCTGGCCCTCGCGAACCGCATCCGCGCCAATCGTGTGCGCACGTCCAACCGCGGCAACAACAATGTCGGCAGAACGGCACTCGGCAGCCAAGTCACGCGTATGCGTATGGCACGTCGTCACCGTGGCATTGCGAGCCGTAAGCATGGCGGCAACGGGACGGCCAATCACCAGCGATCGACCGACGACCGCGACCTTGGCCCCATCCAGCTCAACGCCGTAATGGTCCAGCAAAGCCAGCACGGCCTCGGCCGTACAGGGGGCAAAGCCCTCGCCTCGCCCCGAAAGCGTGGTAAGCAGCGAGGCCGGCGTCATGGAATCAACGTCCTTGACGGGATCGAGTGCCGCGGCAACTGCATCCTCGTCAAGCCCAGCGGGCAACGGGCGGAACAGCAGGCAGCCGTGAACAGCAGGGTCGGCATTGATGCCCTCGATGGCCGCCAGCAGCTCATCCTGCGAAACATCGGAGGGAAGCAATACGCGGCGAGCCTCAATGCCAACCTTCTCGCAGCGCTTGAGGGCACCGCGCTCGTAGGATAGGTCGTCCTCGCGCTCGCCCACGCGCACGATAGCAAGCGTCGGAACAACGCCGCGCTCACGCAAAGCCGCGCAGCGAGCAGCGAGCTCCTCGGTCAAAGCACGGGCAACGGGAGCACCCTTCAGCAGTTCTGCCATGGCTATCCCCTCTTCCTTGCGGCGTCAGCAGCGCGGCGCGCCAGCGCATCGGCGCGCGGCAGCCACGTATCCAACAGTTCATCGCACGCCGCCTCGAGCTCTTCGGCGCGTGCCCGGTCTTTCATAGACGTGGTGTTCGCAAAGAGCGTCAAGCTCGCGCCCTGCATGGCGGCGCGGCAGAACACGGCACCGCAGGCCACATCGGACAGCAACTGGCGCGAGCCCTTATCGGCCATGTCCTCGAGCAGCGCCAGCGCGCGCCCGCAGGCATCCATGATCCGATATGGCGGCATGGCGGCCACGTGCAACGCATCCTGAATTGCAGCCGCACGCGTCGGGTCCTCACGCGGAATACCATACGCTGCCGACACCTGCCCGTAGGCGCGAACATCCTCGGCGACCAGACCCACAAGCTCCTGCGCTAACTCATCCGCTTGGGCAAATGCACGCGTCAGATCGTCTGCACGATCGGCAAGAGCAGGATTGGTCGCCCCATAGCGAGCGACCATCCCACAAAGCGAGGCGCCCAGCGCTCCCACAAACGCACTGGCGCTGCCGCCGCCGGGAACAGGCTCGCGTGCAGCCAACGCCTCGGCAAACCCTCGGCAGGTTTTGTCCATCATCTCTTGGCTCATCGGAACACCTCTATCTGGCGTGCCGGCAGTCGAGGCCATAACACGCCAAAATAAAAATGGGGCAACGATGCCAGGAGGCAGTTGTCCCATTCATCGGATTTTTCGAAGCCCAGTCTAACCCATAAGAAAGCGGCTGTCAGGAGCCTCGGCTATCGCCGTTTTCGATTGCCGGCAATAGAAAAATCCACCTAAAGTGGCACCGTCGCGCAGTCGGCAAGCGATCCACCCAAGAGGCGGGAGCGTTGCAACCGCCCAAAATGCTGTCGCTGACGCAATTTTGTTGCAAAAACACTTGCAACATTTTACAAATTCCTGTGTTTTTACTGTGTGGTTATAACTTATCGGCAATCTAATTTTTAACACGCTCGGAAAAAAATTTACAGAATCTAAACTATATATGTTGGCTAAAACCGGAATAAAAGGAGTGTCAGCATGAAGTCGTTAACCAGAACGGCATATCGTGCGATCGCTGCGTTTGTTACCGCTGCGTTTGTCTTGATAGGCCTCGCGTCGCCTGCTTTTGCAGACGGCGCTACCAGCACGATCACCAATGCCCGCACCGGTGCAAGCTACAACGATCTTGCCACCGCCACCGCCGAGGCGGAAAGCGGCGACACCATCAAGCTCGGCGAGGGCAACTACACCCTCTACGGCGTGAGCTCCGTGGGCCACACCAAGGACAAGGACCTCACCTTTGTGGGCCAGGGAAACGATAAAACCGCATGGAACATCGGCGCACTCGTGCCCGATCCCGCCAACTTTGGCACCGAGTACAACGGCGACTATTCCTTCGATGGCGCCGGCACTGTAACGTTCGAGAAGATGACGCTGCGTTCCGGCAACGCAGACTACCTTGGCTTCATCCGCGCCAATAAGACTGTCGTTGACCATTGTGTCATTAACGGCAAGACGTTCTACTGGGGCTACACCTCCGCTGAGTTCAACAGCACTACGTTCAACGCCCCTGATGGAGACTATTCCCTATGGACCTACAGCTCGCCGGTCATGACGTTTGACACCTGCACCTTTAACGCAACCGGTAAGGTCATCAACGTCTACAGAGAAGCCAGCACGCAGGACATCACCGTTAACGTGAATAATTGCACGTTCAACTCGAATGGCGACAAAGACAAGCAGGCGTTGAATATCAACGACTCTCTTATGGGGGACCACAAGTTCATCCTCAACATTACTGGCAATAATACCGTCACGGCTGCGCGCGACAGGACCACCTGCTCGCAGCTCTTTGGCTTTGGTGGCAAGTCGGGCAACAACACCGGCCGTACCGATGTCAAGATTGACGGCACTCTCGTGTGGTCCAAAAAAGGCGAGACGTTCAAAGGCGAGAAGAAAACCCACAGCTACACCGACGGCGAGCATGACAACGCCTACGATGTCGCCTACACCGAGTGGGCCTCTGACAATGCCGGTACTTGGACTCGCACGGGGACCCCTAAGTGCAAGTACTGCGGCTTCGTCAAGCCTGATTTCGTGGAGAAGGCCTACGATCTCTCCTACGACCTGAACGGCTCCGAGGATGAGCAGGCTGCCGAATTCGCACCCGTTAAGTGCGTCACCGAAGCCGAGGTTACGGCCGAGCAGCCGGTGCGCAAGGGCTACTCCTTCGTGGGCTGGAACACCGCAAAGAATGGCTCCGGCACAAGCTATGCCGCGGGCGTTACGGTTGAGCTTTCCGCTCCTGTGACGCTGTTCGCCCAGTGGAAGAAGGACGAGCCCGCGCCCAAGCCTTCCGACAACAAGCCTGCCGGCAAGCCTGCAAATAAGACCAAGGCAAACGAGCAGGCTCTGCCCAAAACGGGTGACGGCACTTCCAGCGTCATCGCTGCAATGGGTGTTATGGCGATTGTCTGCTTTGCCGCCAGCGCTGTCGCGTCTAAGGTTCGCAAGTAATTTCAACTTCGAAACACGCCGCAGCAACTTGTTGCAACGCAAAGGGGTCCGCACCGCAAAAGGTTCGGACCCCTTTTTGCACAAAAAGCTGTGGCGAGGCACCCACGATGACAAACCGGCTGCGTCCGTCGTCAAGATTCGCAGCCCCGGCCACGCTCCGCCCCACCGCACCAAACACGGGGCACATGGCCCACCCTTACGAGTCACTTGCGCGTACAGTAAAGGCGGGTAATCCATAGGCGGTAACAGATCAGGAGCTCTGGCTATCGGCGTTTCCGATTGCCGGTTATAGGCACGGATGCCTAGTCCACCTGGAATGTCGGCAGCAGCGTGTCGATAATCTTCGACCCCATGTCGCTGTTCGCGGTCGAGTATTCCAGAGACGCCGTGGCGACCGTCGAATCCGTGACAATCGTCTTTGTGTACGTAATCATGTCGCCCTCGCGCCACGAAACCACGTACCAGTTGTCGCCCTCTGCGGTATAGAGGTCGGCCTTGCCCGAGGTGTCCGCATCGACGAACATCTCGTGTGCAGTTTCGTCGTTAATGTTGACGTAGCCAAACAGGTTAATCACAAAACCCGTCTCCGGATCCTCGTACCTTGTGCTGCTGCCGCTGGGAGTATCTTCCATCTCAAAACGGTTGGGAATCGACATGCTATAAGGATGCATGTCGTTCGTGTACGCATGCACGTCGGTCAGGTAATCGTCCGAATCGCCCGAACCGTAGTATGCCGACTCGTCCTCGGGAACGGCCTCATCATCGGACGACGAAGACTCCTTGGCCTTGGACTTGTCATCCTTCTTCTTGGCAGAAGAATCTTTCTCGTCAGAAGACCCGGTATCGATCACCGAAATCTGCGTGTCGGAGCTCTTGGACCCGTTAAGCATCGTGAGCGCAAACACCGCGCCACCCCCGAGGAGTACCACGGCGACACACGCCACCGCGACGACAATCGGAGCTTTGCTCTTAGGCTTTTGAGGCGTGGGCGCGACCGGCGGCATCGACTGGGTCAGGCCCGGACCGGCCGTGGGCGCAGAAGTCGGAGCAGCAGCCGCGGGCGTCGGCGCGGAGCCACCCGCAAGCGACGCCCCGCAATGCATACAAAACGTCGATCCATCAGGCACTTGCTGTCCGCATTTTTGACAGAACATCGTTCGACCTTTCATGGTTTAGCTTTTGTCACAGCCAAGTCTAAAACCTCAAGCCGGCATCGCTGTTGCGCAACATTGGGAGCATCAACCAAGCCGCACGCTTGCCCAGCGCCAGGCCCACCTTGCGGCAAGCCCGCACACGCAAACATGGGACATATGGCCCACCTTTCGAGACTCCCGGGCAGCACAAGCTGGGGCATATCTATAAGTAAGGAACCCGTTGGGGCACGGCCGCGCAACGGCCACAAGCGATGAACGGAGGTATCGCCGCACAGCACACAAAGACATCCGCCGCCAAAACAAACAACGCTCCAACAACCCGCGGCGCCGTGATGTCACCGACAGACAAGGAGGACGCCACCATGATGAAAAAAACCTATCGATCCTTTCCCTGTGCATCGCCCTCTTTGCCGCACTCGCCCTTGTCGGCTGCGGCGGGAGCGCATCGGGCGGGGGCGGCAGCGCCGCTAAGAGCGAGAGTAAGGAAAAGGCCCCCGTTGCCAAGAAGACTGACTTCATTTGGTTTAAGGTCGAGATGCCCGAGGGCGCTGGCGTAAGCGACTCCGCTGGCAAGAATGCCGACAAGGTCCAACTCACTTTCCCCGAAGACGAGAACGGTTCGGCCGACCGTTTCATCCCCGTTTGGAAAAAAGCGCTGACGGCAGAGGAATCCCACGCTGACCAGGCAGAAAAGAAAGGTGATACGTTCCAGTGGAAGGATGGCGGATCCGTCGAGTATAACGGCAGGACGTGGCTCGTCGGAACGTACGAGGACAACAGCGGCGTCTCAACCCTCCTCTTTACCGACGTTGAGCCGGGAAGCGTCTACGTCCTCATCTCGAACTTCGATCTGCATAAGAAAGAAGCCGAGGCGCTCCTCAACTCCATCGAGTTCCCCGATGACATGGCGAAGGCAGTTGCCGAGGCACGCGAAGTTGAGATTTCGAGCATCGAGATCAAGTAACGGGACCCCGCACACACCCACGTACGCGCGCCCCATTAAATGAACGGGCACCTCACGCCAGAGAGGGTCGATAGCATCGATCCTCCCCTCTTTTGCGCCCGGGCATATTGCCACATGTCGGCGCAAATCCGGCCCCCAGAATGGGACACATGGCCCACCCGAACGGGCCGCTCGCGCGTACAGTAAAGGCAGGTAATCCATGGGCGGTTACAGATCGAGGAGGACACGACCATGAAAAAGAAGGCCTTTGCGATTCTCACCCTCTGCATCAGTCTCTTTGCCGCAGTTGCCCTGGTGGGTTGTGGCGGAAGCGGTGGCGCTACCGGCAGTGGCGGTGGCGGCGGAGCAGAAAAGCCAGCCGTGGATATGAGGACCGACTTCATTTGGTTTAAGGTCGAGGTCCCCGAGGGCGTCGAGGTCACCGACGTCGCAGGCGATACCGCCGACAGGGCCCAGTTTAAGTTCACCGAGAGCGAGCACGCCAGCGATCGCTTCATCCCCGTCTTCGATCCTGACAAGAACGCCGACGAGCTGTTCGACTATGAGGCCAAATGGAAGGCCAACTTTGAGTGGACCGAGAATGACCCCGTCAAGTACAACGGCAAGACCTGGCGCAACGCTTCCTATACACACTCGGGCGGCGTGACGACTGAGTACTTCACCGAAGCAGGCGGCGGCAGCGTCTACGTGAGCATCGACAACGTCGAGGAGCACAAGGACGCCGTCGAGACCATGATGAAGTCTCTGGAGTTTGCCGACGATATCGCCAAGGCCAAGACCGAAGCCATGGACGTCAAGCTCGAGGATATCGAGATTAAGCGCTAAAGCTCCAACGGCATGCAGCAGCGCCGTTTTAGCTCAGCCGGGATGCAAGGTGCGACTCCTTGCATCCCGGTTTTTTGTGTTCGAAAGTGCCCGGTCACATCACCATGTTCAGCACGCTGACAAATTCCTGAGCCTGGGAGTGACTGCTCAGCCTGTAGGAACAGGCGGTCAGCAACCTATTACGGAGGAACACGCGCTTACCCTTGACCCCGTTGACACCCGTAATGTCCTTGAGGTAGACGATCTTGGTATGGGTACCGAAGAAGTCGTTCTTCACGACCGCCTCGATACGATTGGGATAGATGCTTATTCCCTTGAAAACGCCGGCACCCTTATCGTGAAACAGCAACGTGTTGTTATCCACGCGCGCCACCCCCATGGAGTTCGATAAAACCATCTCTATGACCACATTTTAGTCACTGCAAACCCTTTTTGCGGTCACGCGCAGGACACCAAATCGTGTCCGCACGAGGCCTTAAACTAGAGACAATAAAGGTGTTCGATACGCTTGGTGGGCTCTTAGGATGTTCCTCAGATCGCCAGCATCAGAGGAGGTCTTACATGGTTTACGTATGGGAATTCGAGTTCTTTGATTCGGACGGCATTGTCGATGCTGTGCCATGTGACTCGCTGGGCGGAGGAGGAACGGCAGGGCGCCCAAAAGAGGTCCCTATTGCTGTATAAAGCAATAGCGTTGCGGGTTTTTTCATTTGTCAGATTAGCTGACAAGCTCTCCCAATTCGGAACTCACTGCGTTCCGAATTGGGCTGGACACATTGCCGCAGGTAGCTGCACATCCTCAATCCAAAGTAAGAGAGGTGTTTCCCATGGCAGACAGACCGAAAACAACACTGCGCGACTGCATCTACGGGCTTGCCGTCGGCGACGCACTGGGCGTTCCTTACGAGTTCAGGCCCCGCGGCACGTTCGAATGCACCGACATGATCGGCTACGGCACGCACGGGCAGCCCGCCGGCACCTGGAGCGATGACACGTCCATGACGCTTGCTACCTGCGACTCGATTAGGGAGCTTGGGCACATCGATATCGCAGACATGCGCGATAAGTTCGTAAGCTGGATTGCCCGTGGCGAGTATACGATCGACGGCGTTTTCGACTACTGCGGCACGACCGCCCGCGCCTTGCACACCGGCAAAGGAGGCTCCGGCGAGCGCGACAACGGCAACGGCTCGCTCATGCGTATCGCGCCCCTGGCGTTCACCGATGCGACAGACGAAGAGGCCAGCAAGGTCTCCGCGATTACGCACGCCCACAGAACGTCGACCGACTCGTGCATCATATTTGTCGAGCTAATGAGGGATGTGATGAACAACGCGCTCCCCTCGTGGGCGCTCCACCTGAAAGACGCACCCGAGCACGAAATCAGGTCTGGCGGCTTCGTGCGCGACACGCTTAAGGCAGCCACCTGGTGCTTCGTCAACACTAGCAGCTACGAAAATTGCGTGCTTGCCGCCGTCAACCTGGGCGACGACACCGACACCACCGCAGCCGTTGCCGGCGCCCTCGCCGGCACGACCTACGGTCTCAAAGCCATCCCGCAGGAGTGGATCAACACCCTACGCGGTAAAGAGCTGATTGAGCAGTGCTTGTTTTAGGGCGCACTCACGATAGAAACTGGCCAGGAGACACCATGGAAAGAGAGAACGCAAATATAGACGAGTTCCAAGTGGACGAAAACGGGATTCCGCTATTTCCAGCAGGACTGAAGGAAGAAGCCAACCTCTATGTCCTCCCCGACGGGCGTTACCTCCCCTGCGGGGTCTACCGGACCGAAGATGACGGCTCACTCATTTATGAGCCATCCGAACTAAGCTTCTTCGGGCAGATGCTTGCCCAATTCAAAGAGCGCTAGAGGTTTGATTGCCCGTTAGATCGCCACTGTTCCAAACCATGGAATGGGTAGGATGTCTCCCACCGCGGCCTGTGAGGTAAAATCTTGACTGCCGCGGAATCCGCCTGCGGGCAACGCTCCGATCTCCGATTGGGGTGAAGCCTATGAACTTGTTTCTTGAAATCCTGCGCCTCTCGATGTATGTGACCGGCATTGCCCGGAACCTCTACTCGATCTGGCGGGAATATAAGCAGTAACGGATAGCGAAGGGAGTCATGAAAAGGGCCGGTTGCAGCCGGCCCTTTAGACGATAATACCTGCGTTGCCCGCGCTTCCGAAGTATGACTAGCTGAGGAGCGGGTTCCGCGGCACAACCTGATTTTACCCAGTGAGGCGGGTCTTTTGCAGCCGCTCCACTGTTTATTTACATCTACCGCCACAAGCGGATACCGTGCGAACGAGAGCAAAGAAACAACGCCGGCGCGGCCAACAGAGCAGACAACCCATGAGACCAAAGAAATAGAAAAGCGCCCGCGGCCTCGGTTCCTCACCCAGGTCTAGGCGCTTTTCTTGGCACCATCGCACCACATCCGCCATCGCCTCCGGCCCGACACTCATAAAAATGCAAGCGGGAAACGACCTCAAGATCACCAACAACAGCTTCAAGCAAGCGCTTGGGCAACTGTCGCAACACGAGCGCCCATAAATAGGGGCCAATTAATAAGTAAGAGAGCCTTGCCACCAATTGTCATTCAGGCACGATCAGCCAATAGGTCAAATGGCAACTAACGGGTGTCAGATATACCAATATACGCAAGATTAACTGCTAGAATGCAATGGTGGACAGGCTCACCAGCGCCGAAGAAGCATAAGGTAAGGAGTGCGCATGATTGCTGTCGACTACAGCTCCTCAACGTCATTTAATGAGGATGCTTTCGAACAAGGCATCATTGACCACTTGCAAACGAGCCTGGGGTACGAGCACCTCTATGGACCTGATGTCGCTCGTTCCTCCGACGCGTTTGACGACGCCTTCCTACCTGACGTCATTGGGCCCGCTCTTGAGAGCATTAACCCCACGCTCAATCGACGCGCGATTGAGGCCTCAATAACTAAACTAAAGGAAATCGAGGGCAGCGACCTCATCGCCAAGAACAGCATCTTTATGGACATGCTCCAGAACGGTGTGGAGACAAGCTGGTTTGACGGCAAAGAAGAGCATGCGGACATCGTGCGCTTGGTCGATTACGACAATCCCGAAAAGAACTGCTTCCACGTTGTTAACCAGTGGACCTACATCGAGTGTGGCACCAACAAACGTCCAGATGTCATCGTATTCGTCAACGGGCTTCCGCTCGTTCTCTTTGAATTGAAGTCACCCGCTCGAGCCGACGCTGACAGCGAAGATGCCTACCAACAGATTCAAAACTACAAACGACAGATTCCATCGCTTTTCGTGTACAACGCCTTCTGCGTCACCAGTGACATGCTTCACACCAAGGTTGGCACGATCACCGCCAACGAGTCACGCTTCGTTGAGTGGAAGAGCGTCGATGGGAGCTACGAGGCCACCCAGTACGCCGATTGGAAAACCCCTCTGGACGGCATGTTCCCCAAGGAGCGGCTCATCGACATCCTGAAGAACTTCATTCTGTTCTCCGAGGACGCGAAAATCCTCGCGGGATACCATCAGTACTTCGCGGTGAACAAAGCGCTCGAGAGTGTGCATGAGGCCATCGGCGGCGACGGCAAGGGCGGCGTCTTCTGGCACACGCAGGGCTCGGGCAAGTCGCTTTCGATGGTTTTCCTTGCCCATCTGCTCGAAGAGAAACTCGACAGCCCGACCATCGTGGTGATTACCGACCGCAACGACCTCGACTCGCAACTGTTCGCGCAGTTCTCCAGATGCTCAGATTTCCTGCGCCAGATGCCCGTTCAGGCGCAGAGCCGCGCCGATCTTGCGCAGCAGATCTCGAGCCGCCGCGCCAACGGCATCATTTTCACCACTATGCAGAAATTCGAGGAGGAGGTCATCGCCCTCTCCGAGCGCAAGAACGTCGTCGTGATGGTGGATGAAGCGCACCGCGGGCAGTACGGGTTCGAGGAGAAATACGACCGTGACGGCAAGAAGCACACGGGCACCGCGTTGCTCATCCGCCGCGCCCTTCCGAATGCAACTTTCATCGGCTTTACCGGTACCCCTATTTCTGCCGAAGATCGATCGACTCGCGAGGTTTTCGGCGATTATATTGACATCTACGACATGACTCAGGCAGTAGAGGACGACGCAACCCGACCCGTGTTCTACGAGAGCCGCGTCGTCGCACTCAAACTGGATCAGAGCATCCTTGCAAAAGTTGACGATGAGTACGAAAAGCTAACCGAGCAGGCTAACGCCGAAACCATTGACGCAAGCAAGCGTAACTTTGCAAATCTGGACGCCGTTCTAGGTGCACCCGAAGTCATCGATGCCTTGTGTCAGGACATCGTAGAGCACTATGAAACCAACCGTGCGCACGAACTCACCGGCAAGGCAATGATCGTTGCGTATTCGCGCCCCGCTGCCATGGCCATATATCAACGTATATGCGAGCTGCGACCCTCTTGGAAGGACGAGGGCAAGCTCGGCGTTGTCATGACCATGGGCAATCAAGACCCCGAGTGGTGGTTCGACGTCGTAGGCAATAAGGCCCATGTTAAGGAGATGGCAAAGCGGTTTAAGGATGACGCCGACCCGCTTAAAATCGTAATCGTCGTAGACATGTGGCTCACCGGTTTTGACGTGCCGAGCCTTGCCACTATGTATGTGTATAAACCCATGCGCGGATATAACCTGATGCAGGCAATCGCACGCGTAAACCGAGTATATAAAGACAAGGTTGGCGGACTGGTTGTTGACTACGTAGGCATAGCTAACGCCCTTAAACGCGCCATGAAGGACTACACCAAGCGCGACCAAAAGAAATACGGCGACATGGATATCGGGAAAACCGCCTATCCTAAGTTCTTGGAAAAACTGGCGGTCTGTCGCGACAAAATGTTTGGTTACGATTATTCGGAATTCATGAGCACCGAGTCCGCCGCACGTCGAAGCGAACTCATAACGGGTGGAGTAAATCATATCCTTGCACCCGGCGACGAAGATATCACCCGCGACTTTGTTGAGCAGGCAGGAGTCATGCTCAAAGCCTATGGACTCGCCAAAAGTCGCGCAACAGACATGCAGCGCATCGAGGCTGGCTATTTCCAGGTTGTTCGAGAGCTCATCCTTCAGCTCACCGAGCAGGGCGGCACCCGCAGCAAAAAAGGAGGCAAACTTACCCTTAAGCAGGTAAATGACCGCATCAATGCACTACTCGAACAGAACATCGTCCATACCGACGGCGTAATAGACCTGTTTAAGGTGGAAGACGAAACGGTTTCGATTTTTGATCCCAAGTTTCTGTCGAGTCTCTCGCGTATGAAAGAGAGGAACTTGGCTTACGAGTTGTTGAAAAAACTCATCGACGACCAGATCAAGGGCTACCGCAAGAAGAGCGTGACGCAGGCAAAGAAGTACTCGGAACTCATGCAAGGCATGGTAAATAGCTATCTAAATGGACAGCTCACAAACGCTGAGGTATTCGAAGAAATGCTCAAGATGGCAAAAGAAATGCTTTCCGAAAACCAAAAGGCAAAGGAGCTTGGGCTTAGCGAAGAGGAGTTTGCGTTTTACGAGGCGCTAACACAACCGCAAGCAGTCGCCGACTACTATCGCGAGAGGAATGACGAGTTGGTCGCCATCACGCAAGAGCTCGCTGCGAAGATGCGCGAAATGCGCACGGTCGATTGGCAGAAGAAGCAAAGCGCACGCGCTGCTATGCGTGTTGCAATTAAGCGTCTGCTCAAACATCATAAGTATCCGCCAGAGGGCATGGAGTCGGCACTGGCCACCGTGATGGATCAGTGCGAACTCTGGGCCGACAATGCAGCATAGGGAGTTAAAACAGCATGGCTAAAAGCAAGGCTAAGGACACCAAGAAGAACACGGCCGACGTTGGCTTTGAGGATCAACTGTGGAACGCTGCAGATGTGCTGCGTGGCAACTTGGACGCTGCCGAGTACAAAAACGTCGTGTTAGGCCTTATTTTCCTGAAGTACCTCTCGGACCGTTTCGACGAACGCTACCTAGAGCTCGTCGCAGAGGGTTACGGTGACGAGGAGGACCGCGACTGCTACATGGAGCAAAATGTCTTCTTCGTTCCCGAAGAAGCACGTTGGGTGAATATCTCAAAGGCGGCGCATACGCCCGAAGTTGGCCAGATCATTGACAATGCCATGCGCGCCATCGAGCGCGAGAACGACAAGCTCAAAGACGTGCTGCCCAAGAACTTCGCTCGTCCCGAACTAGACAAGAGGCGCTTGGGCGACGTCGTTGACTTATTCACAAACGTACAAATGACCGATAACGAGAGCGAGAAAGACCTGTTAGGGCGCGCATACGAATATTGCCTGCAGAAATTCGCATCAATGGAGGGCAAAAACGCCGGCGAGTTCTATACGCCGTCGTGCATCGTGCGCACGCTGGTTGAAATCCTCCAGCCTTTCCACGGTCGTGTGTACGACCCCTGCTGCGGCAGTGGAGGCATGTTCGTGCAGTCCGCCGCCTTCGTCGAGCACCATGGCGGCAACGTGGTACAGGACATCACCATCTTTGGCCAGGAGAGCAACCCTACCACGTGGAAGCTCGCAAAGATGAACCTCGGTATTCGCGGCATCGAGGCCGATTTGGGCAACTATGCAGACACCTTCAGCGCCGACCAGCACAAGAATGAAAAGTTTGACTATGTGTTGGCAAACCCACCCTTCAACCTCAAGAACTGGGGCGGCGAAGCGCTGCAGGAAGACGTACGTTGGAAGTACGGCATGCCGCCCACGGGCAACGCCAACTTCGCTTGGATGCAGCATATGATTTGGCATCTTAACGGCACGGGCAAGATTGGCCTCGTATTGGCAAACGGGTCGCTTTCGAGCCAGACGAGCGGCGAGGGCGATATTCGACGCGCTATCGTAGAGGACGATTTGGTCGAGGGCATTGTAGCCATGCCGGGGCAGCTGTTCTACAGCACCCAAATTCCCGTGTGTCTGTGGATCCTGAACAAGAAGAAGGCTCAGTCCGGCAAGACGCTATTCATCGATGCCCGCGAAATGGGCATCATGGTCTCTCGCAAACTACGCGAGTTTACCGAAGAGGACATCAACAAAGTTGCATCCGCATTCGACTCCTTCCGCAAGGGCGAGTTCGAGCCCGTGAAGGGGTTCAGTGCCGTAGCGGATTTGGATGAAATCGCCAAGCAAGATTTCATCCTGACGCCCGGTCGCTACGTAGGCATTGCCGAGCTCGAAGACGACGGCGAGCCGTTTGAGGAGAAGATGGCACGCCTAACCAGCGAGATTTCAAAGTGCTTTGAAGAGTCCAACCGCTTGCAGGAGCAGATTAAGAAGAATCTGGAGGCGATTGGTTATGGGATGTAGAGTCGCACTTGGTGACGTTTGTAGCTTCTACCGCGGCGCCAGCGTCCCCCGTACCCGCATGTACGATAAGGGTGCCTATCTTTACATTCACTATGGAGATCTTTACAAAGGTTTCGACCTACACATCGACGTTGAAGACCCCGCAAAACCCATCCCATACATCCTTAGCAACGAAAAGATAAAAGACAGTCAGCGTCTCAGAGACCAAGACATCGTATATGTGCTGACCTCCGAGACAGTCGATGACCTTGGTCATGCCTATTTGTTTAACAATCCAAAGGAAAAGCCTACCATTTCAGGCACCGAAACAACCATCGTGCGCGTCAATCGCCGAGACCTCGTCGTGCCGGCTTACCTCAACTATCTTATGAGCTCTCCGCGCTTTATCAGAGAGCTCCGGCAGTACACGAGAGGTATGAAGGTATTCCGTGTCCATCCCAAAGACGTGGCACGAATCGAAATTGATTTACCGCAAACTGAGGTTCAGCATCAAATTGTTTCAATACTTGACGCGATATATGCAAAGCAGCAAGCAAACTCTAAGCTAAATGGCTATTTACTTGAGTTGATGAATGTTCAGTACCAACATTCCTTCTGCTG
>OCSH01000767.1_pt1 | contig 29788 bp, 18 predicted proteins | sample 1538371 | NCBI WGS metagenome assembly OCSH01 (sample SAMN04571687, study PRJEB22368) | human gut metagenome | biome: human gut; material: stool | host: Homo sapiens | place: Luxembourg | collected 2012-06-01 | reverse complement strand
GCCCGTGGGTTATACCCTAAGAGCAAACCACCCTTTTTAAGGGTGGTTCTGATTTGGAGCGCCTCCGCATGCGGAAACTGTATCCCGGAATCCAGCCTCGGAACGGGATGAACTTTCCCAACGGGGCCGCATGCGGAAACTGCGTCCCGGAATCGTGCCTCAGAATGGGATGTGTTTTCCGCTGGCCGGCCGTTTGGAAAGTGCATCCCAGTTTGAGCGTTTATTCCGGGATGCGGTTTCCGCTGAAGGACTCAACCGGAAAGCACGACCCGTTCCGAGACCTGATTCCGGGACACGCTTTCCGCTAGGCCCGCCATCCGGAAAGTGCGTCCCGTTTTGAGCGTCCAGGCTGGGACGCGCTTTCCGTTGGCATGGCCGTTGGGAAAACGCGGCCCAGATAGGGGGGATGCGATTCGGCGATGCGTGGCCTAGCAGCTCCTACAGGTCCACCTCGTTGAGCCATGTCGGTAGAGCGGTCTGTCGGATGCCTGCCGTCTGCAGCTTTTTGGCGAGCACTCCTGCCGAGCGGACCTCGTTTATGGTAAAGCGCAGCAGAGGATGACCGTAGAGCGATAGGTGCGCCTCGCGCTGTCGTTCGGCAACGAGCGCCTCGGCGGTGGTGCGCCCGGCTAACATGGCCTGGTCGGTATATTTGACGAACCCGTCGAGTTCTCCCAACGTGAGCTCCCGCGCCTGGCGCTCCCAGGCAAAGTCCGTTCGCATAGTCTCGGTCGAATCGAAGGGGTCCGTCAGCTCGTATTGCAGTTGGTCGGGTGCGAAGCCGGTCTCGATCATGACGGCGCGGGCGACTGATTCTCCACCGCTCTCGGCGCGGGCGTCGGCATACCGAAGTGTCGTGAGGGCGGTGCGGATGGCCCGGTCGTTGCGAGTGCTCGCTCGTTGCTCGACGGCCGCCATCAGCTGCTCTTGCGTTAGACCAAGCTTTGAGATCGCCGAATCGGCAATGGGCATGCCGTCGGCAAAACCAGTTTGCAGCAGGCAATCCGTCACCGTTTGAATGGGCGGCGTTACCGATATGCCGGCTCTGTGTATTGCTCCGGCCGGCTCAATCTGATGCCGCTGGATTCGGACGCCTGGGCGAGCCGACGGCTTTGTCGAGCTGCAGACATGCACAACGTTCAGGTGTCGCCACGAGACCTCGAGCCCCAGCAGGCAAGCTGCCGAAAACGAGCAGAACGTCCAATCGGGGTGGATGATCGCAAGGGCGCGGAGGATCTCGCAATGGCGTTGCGCTCGGTTGAGTTCATCCCAGTGCGTTTTTCGCGCAAACAACCCCGGCATGGGCGAGACAACCGTGCCGCCGGTGCGCCGAAGGAGCGCTTTTCGGATCGCCGTGCTCGGGGGAATCAGACAGCGCCCCTCTTGTTCGGCTTGAGTGAGCAGTTGGTCGATGAGCTGGTCGTTGCAATGGGTCATGAGCTACCGCCTCCTTTTGGGTAGCAAAAACGTATCAGCTGGAACTTGCCGCTCAGCTGACCAAAAGCTGACCAAAATCTAACCATGCAGATAGATGGCCTGTTTTCGGCGACATTTTTACATCCGAATCGGTGGGCGGTAATCGGCGACCTTGAACGGTAGCGAGTTATGAAGACTGGGTAAGTTTCGAGACGTGTACTTTTTGAAAAAGAGCATTCTATCTGCTGTTTTGTGTTTCTGGATCGCATATTTGAAGGCATGTGATAAGGGCTGCAGGTCGTCGTCTGTGTCGGCGGAAACTATGTCCCGGAATTGACGTTCGGAATGGGACGCGCTTTCCGGAACGCCCCTCAACCGGAAACTGCGTCCCAGATTTCGGCCTCGGAGTGGGATGCCGTTTCCGGATCGGGCCTCAAGCGGAAACTGCGTCCCGGAATCGAGCCTCGGGGTGGGACACGCTTTCCGGATGGCATGTTTGGCGGAAACTACGGCCCAGTTTTTGGCTCCAGAACGGGATACATTTTCCGGAACGGTCCACGTGCGGTGGTGTACCGCCCCTTTTGCGTGCGCCGCTTGTCGAATTACGTTATAGCTAGCTATATTATAGGAAGGTATAATATAGCTAGCTATAACGTAAAGGAAGGATGGCCCTATGTTTATCGGAAGAACAGTGGAAATGTCCGAGCTCAATCGACTGTATGGCACGGGCTCCTTTGAGATGCCTGTGATTTACGGCCGTCGTCGTGTGGGCAAAACGCGTCTTATCACAGAATTCATCCAAGACAAGAAGGCTATTTACTTTCAAGCTCGTCGTACCAATGCAGAGGCAAACCTGCACGGCTTTAGCCAGGCGATACTTGCGGGTTCGGTTGGTGCTGCAGGCGTGTCGTTTCGTAGTTTTGACGAGGCGTTCGATGCATTGGCCACCATGGCTCGCACGGAACGTTTGATTGTCGTGATTGACGAGTATCCCTATCTCGCCCAATCGAATCCCGAGATCAGTTCGTTGCTGCAAGACAAGATTGATCACTTGTACAAAGAGACTAGGCTCATGCTGATTCTATGCGGCTCGTCTCTTTCGTTTATGGAGGAACAGGTGTTGGGCTACGAGAGCCCACTATACGGTAGGCGTACGGCCCAGTTTAAGATCATGCCGCTCGATTTTACGACGACCCTCGGCCTGTGGCAGAGCATGAGTCGCGAAGACGCTGCAGTTTGCTATGGTATGACGGGCGGCATTCCTGCATATATCGAGAGAGTCGATCCTGCCGTATCGCTCAAGGACAACATCAAACGTCTTTTTCTTACTTCTACGGGCTATCTCTTTGAGGAGCCGAGTAACCTGCTAATGCAAGAGTGCCGCAATCCCGAGCAATATGATGCGATCGTGCAAGCAATTGCTCAGGGGCGCTCGAAGATCTCGGAGATTGCGAGCTCTACGGGAATCCCTGCGAGCAACGTAAAGAGCTATGTGGATAAGCTGGCGTCGCTTGGGATTGTCGAGCGCGAGCTGCCCCTAAACGAGACGAGCAATAAGCGAGCCGTGTATCTGCTGAGCGACCAGATGTTTAGGTTCTGGTACAAGTTTGTTCCGCAGAACATCGGGCTGATTCAAAACGATATGGCCGAGATGGCGTATAAGCGCATTGAGCCGCACGTATCGGATTACATGGGTACGGTCTTTGAGCTTATATGCAGACAATACGTGTACGAACTCGCGCGCGCGGGCCAGCTCGATGTGGTTCCGGCGAGCGTCGGGCGCTGGTGGGGGACGGACAATCGCACGCATACGCAGGAAGAAATCGACTTGATTGTTGACGATGGCGAAGGCGCTGCGCTGTTTGCGGAGTGCAAATGGCGCAATGAACCGGCGGGCGAAGACGTGCTGCAAAAGCTCGTGCACCGAAGCGAGCTCTTTAGGCGGCAGCATAAAAGCTACGTGATCTTCTCGAAGCGTGGCTTTACGCAAGGATGTCAGGAAGCTGCGGCGAGCAGGGGAGATGCCAAGCTGATTTCGTTTGCCGAGATGTGCGAGCGGAGATAACCAAGCACGCTCTGATGTGATGCTCGGAATGGGTCGTGCTAAGGATGCCAAGCGTAAAACCTTCAATGAAAATGGCGTAAAAACTACATCTGTCATGGCGTAAAAACTACATTGAAAGTAGCGTAAAATCAGCATTGAGAATGGCGTAATTTCGCATATCGCGTGATAGAGAGGGACGGCCGTCTATGGATGCACCAAAGAGATTGACCCAAAAGGGATATAGGCCCCGGCTCATAGAGGAGCGCCTCGACACCCTTATGCGGGCGTTTGGCTGTGTGGAGATCAACGGCCCCAAATGGTGCGGCAAGACCTGGACGGCGCTCTCTCGCTCGGCGAGCGTCTCCAGGCTCGATGAGCCTGCGCAGCGTGCGGCGGCAGAGGTCGACCCAAGCCTGGCGCTCATCGGCGATGCGCCACACCTGGTCGATGAATGGCAGGAGGTGCCCGAGGTTTGGGATGCCGCCCGGCGTTTCGTGGACGCGAGCGGCAACGAACGGGGGACACTTTTGCTCACGGGCTCGACCGCGCTCAAAAGCGAGGAGCGCAGCCATGTTCGTCATTCCGGCACGGGTAGGATCGCCCGTCTGTCAATGCGCCCCATGGCCCTGTGTGAGTCGGGCGACGGCGAGCCGCTCGTGTCACTGGCAAGCCTCTTTAAGGGCGAGGATTTTGCCCCTCAGCGTCGCGAGAGCACGGTGGATGACGTCGCCCGCTGGTGCTGCAGGGGCGGTTGGCCTGCAAATCTTGGGCTTTCGGAAGATCTTGCGCGAGAGACGGCAAGCCAGTACGTGCACTCGGTGCTCGACGTCAACGTGCTGGACGAGGGCATGTCGCCCGAGCTTGCACACGGCCTTTTGCGAGCTCTTGCCATGAACGAGAGCCAGGCTGTCACGTACAAGACGCTCGTAAAGGACGCCTCGTACGGTGAGGCGGGCCCCGACGAGAGGACCATCGCTGCGTACTTGGACCTCTTCAACAGGCTCAAGCTGACCGAGGACCTGTGCGGATGGGAGCCGCCCATGCGCTCGAAGGCCCGCGTTCGCGTGCGCCCCAAGCGCTACTTCTGTGACCCGTCACTTGCGGCGGCGTTGCTGGGGGCTACCCCTGAGCGGCTGCTTGGCGATATGCAAACGCTGGGGATGCTCTTTGAGAATCTCGTCCTGCGCGACGTGCGCGTGTTCCTTTCCACCTACGGCGGTGTCGACAACAGTGTCCATTATTTCCGAGATGAGAAGGGCCTTGAGGTCGATCTGATCGTTGAGCACGACGGGCGCTGGGGAGCCATCGAGGTCAAGCTGAGTGATGCGAAAGCAGACGATGGAGCGAGAAATCTCAAGGCGCTGGAGAGGAAAGTGCTCTCCAATCCTGCCGCCCAGAATGCCACGCCGGCGTTTTTGGCGGTCGTGGTTGGAAAGGGGAGCATTGCCTACACACGCGACGACGGCGTGGCGGTGATTCCCATGGCGGCACTTGGGGCGTAGTGGTTTTGCGGGCGTGCCGTGCTTCCTTTACCGAAAATCCATTTGGTAAACCAGATGCTCGCGGATAGAATAAAGTTGACGGCAGCCCAAGGGTGATAGCTGGGCAGCGCCGTTGCTTGGTCAAGAGGTCAGTGCCTTAATGGCAGCGACTTGTTATGCTTCGAATGCTGCTTGAGTGCCTCGGAAAGTTCGATAAGCGCCGTGAAGAGCGAGACCAAAGCAACCAAGAGCTCTGTGAGCTCTGATGGGCCCGGGATGACCTCTGATTCAAGTCACCGGGCCTCAATCTTTTTCATGCATTTGAATAGAGCGGGCGACTCTCTTGGGGCCGTCTGCATGGCGTGTGCTTGGCGCATGGTATTGCGCCCCGCTTTCATGTCCGCGCGGGCGCCTATCCTTACGGCAATGTAGCCGCCTATGTAGCAAGCGGCAGTTGACGGAGAAAGGCCATGACCGTGTCAGCTGAAAAGACGCCGGGTATCTCGGCTATCGACACGACGAACTTTGCGCGCCAGATTGTGCTGGACTTTGAGTTTGCGCCGGTGCCAAAGCAGCGCCAGCGCCGTGGACTGCGCAATGAGATTATCGAGGTCGGCGCCGTCAAGCTCGATTACCACGGCAACGTTATGGGCGAGTTCTCGCAGTTTGTGCAGACGGAATTTACCGAAGGCGTTGCGTTTCCCGTCCGCGAGCTCACAGGTATATCGGCCGTGGACACCGCGATGGCCGACCCGCTCTACATGGTGATCAAAAGGCTCAGCGATTGGATCGGCCGCTACTCCGCCCAGATAGTTTGCTGGAGCGGGACGGACCGTCGACAGCTTATGACCGAGTGCCAGGCAAAGCAAATCGACCTTGCCGCATTTCCTACGGACTGGGCCGATCTGCAGGCGTTTTACACCTCGATCATGGACGTGGGCAGCCACGAGTGCGTCTCTTTGAATGACGCGGCGACGTGGTTTGGCATCGAGTTTGACGAGTCGACGGGTCACGCCCACAGTGCCCTAGCCGACGCGCGCGTGACCGCCAAGTTGCTCAAGCAGGTGATGGACGGGGACTATCGCGTGAGTCCGCGTGCTCAGGAGATCCGCCAGCGGTGGAGGATGGGCGATCGAGCCCAGATGCGCCTTTCCAACAAGTGCCCCGAGCTGGGCGACCTGCTGCTGAAGCTGAAGGCGGAGGGGAGGTAGGCGGGTGCCCATTGGGCGCAAGCAGAAGGAATGGTTGCGCGAAGGATTCCGGAATCAGCATCAGAGGGCTGTACTTGAGATGCTATTCAAGGACACGCTGACACCTGCCGAGACCAAGCAGGTCAAGAGTATGGACATCGAGATGGCATCCATTGTCGAAGAGCGGCTTGCTAACATGATTCGCTGGACGGATGGGCAGAGACCCGTGACGCTGTGTGCGTTATCGTGCACAATGAGGTGTATAGGCTGCCAGTGACGAACTATCCCGACGAGGTTCTGAGCAACTGCATCACCGAGATTTTCGAATACTTCTACGAAGAGGGATTTGGCGGCGTAGACCAATCTGATTTTACGCGTTTGCAGAAGGAAGCCGGTATGGCAGACGAACTTGTTTTTAGTGGTGGCGAGATAGTCTACACCATGCCCCAACTGCCCAAAGTTACATCTGCGCCGCTGAACGGTAGCGCCGTGCTGGTTGGTTTTAAGGACGCTCCCGATGGGGAGGAGGTCCTCTTTGATTTTGACCCTCGGGCTGAAAAGGCTACGAAGTTCGACTATGAACTTGCAGCCGTTAGCGGGCTCCTCACGGGCGCGTTGAATATCCTTTGGCAGAAAGACTTCAACCTAGAGGGTGCCAAAGAGTGGGGCGACGAGAAGGTTGGCAAATTCGTTCTTACGATTGCCAAGTCTGCGGGTATGACAAAGGCGGATGCAACTCTAGAAGACGCTATTCGCTTTCTAGAGAAAGAGTTTCCTCTTGCCGCGGACAAGCTGACCGCCGAGTTTGGCGGCGGGCTCCAACATCATCTGCGGGATTTCTCGCACCACCCGAGCTTGGTTGGCCTTGCGTGTTCGATCCTCTCGCAATTCACGTGCAAAGGCTATGGCACCGATACGGCCGGCCGGTTTGTCGCCTTTGACCTGCCTGCCGCCGCCTTCGATCCTGACCGCCCTCTTATAGGCAGGAACGTTCCAGAGAAGATCGCGTTTGGCACTCTGTTCTGGGCAATGCATCTCGTGAGCGACATGGCGGGGTCTAGTTCAAACCCCGGTAAGGGGACGGGTATTCCCGGCGTTGTGCTGTCCCTGCTAAAGGAGCTCTCCTCCCTGCCTGTTTTTCAAGACATGCAGATTGCCTATAAGGGCAAGGATATTCGCATTCAGCAATGGATCTCAAAGCTGTTTAACGGAACGGCGTTCAAAACCGAGGACGGCAAGCCCATTCGCTTCGACCTTCGGACGGAAGTCGGTCTTTTCGATCAAGCTTTAAGCCAGGTGCCAGCAGTCGTGGCCAACGAGGTTATCGTTCGTTGTCTCTACATGCTTTCAAGGCTCAAGGCCGAGCTAGAACGTTGCGAAGTGAGTGATGTCTCCGGCTTGCGCAAGCTCAAGGCTTCGCATTTCATGCCCTACAACAGCAGGGCCCTCACTCGCATGGTCACGGTTTCGAGTACTTCGTTCGTTCTGGCGAATCTGGCGACGGCGGCGGTCAGGGCGGGTATCGAATGCGAGGGGAACAAGGTCGTGTTCGCCCAGAAGTTCTTCTTGCGAATAAACTACGTTGGAGTTGGACGCCTTGCGTTTGCCCTCCATGCCGACTGGGGCTATATGGCGGAGGAAATGTCCGAGGCTTGGACTGAGCGTGCCAGGCGCCGCCAGGATATTTTCGATGGATTCCACTTTTATAGCCTAGATAGAGAAACGACGAGGATTGCCTTCTCGCTGAAGCTTGCCGCCATCAACTACGACTGCGGGAACGAGAAGAACGAAGTGCGCAAAGGGCAAAAGAGGAGCTGGGCCCGCGCGTGGCAGGATTCGGTCACGGATGGCCTAGGCATTGATGCAGGCGGCTATTTTTTGAGCGAGGAAGATGCGTACGGAGCCCTTGAGGCTATTTCGCGGCAGCGAGGCGGCAAGGTGCGCGCTTTGCTGATCGCTCAGGAGCTGGTTGAGTTTCGCCCCTATTTCCAGATAGGAGATGAAGAGAAGAAGGAATACAAAGGTTTGAAGGGGAGCGGGGCTTGGGTTAAAGATGAATTTCCCAGGAGACAAGACGCGGTTGATTCGGATGCCATACGTTCCCTCGAGAAGCATCGCGGGACGCGCGCTCGTGAGCTTTCGGATACATTACCAAAGCTCTTGGTGGGCGGTGCCATTGCTGCGGCGGCGTTCGTAGGCGCAGGAGGGGTGGCTGCGGCATTCGCTTCGGATATCGCTGTCGGCATCTTCGGAGGCTCGTTTGTCGGCCTCCACGGAGCAGCGCTTGTCAATGCAAGCCTTGCTGCGGCTGGCGGCGGAGCCTTGGCCACTGGCGGCATGGGCATGGCCGGTGGCACTGCTTTGATTACGGGCGGCGGCGCCGCGCTTGGTCTATTGGGTTCCGGCGGCGTTGCCTTGGCGGCATCGATGGGGGAGAACTACGCGCAGTTCGTGCTCGTCGAATGTTCGAGGCTCCTTGCTTTTCTTGATGTGGCTACTGACCGCTGCCCGCATGAGGGGGCCATTTTGGTGCGGAAAGCAGCCGAGGCCGTGCAGCGCGGCATCGCTGGCATTGAAGAAGATGTCGAGAAGGAGAACGGAAAGGGAAATCGCAAGGATGGCAAGTTGCTTAAGCAACTGAAGAAGGGTCTTGGGTATTTGACTTCGACCCTTAAGCAGATCGAGAAGATGCAGAGGCGCCTTGGCACCGCCGGTGAGGGTGAGCCGCTCAACAGCTTGCCGGCATCGGGTGATGAATAGGTACACTGCATATTGATGCCCTGGGAATGGCCTCTGATATGAGTCGCCGGGGTTCATTTTGTTTGGGTATGTAAAATTACTGGTTGGGTTCAATAAATCAGTGATTGGTGATACCACTTACCAGATTTGTTAAACTATTGGTTGGCTGAAAGCTCAAATCATGGCTTTCGGTTGTAAAATACATGGTTGGAATTCTATTTTTCGCAGAGAGGTCCAATCATGGCCGATAAGACCGCGTTCGACTACGTGAACGAGATATGGAGCATCGCGAACTACGTGCGTGATGTCATTCGCCCCGCCGACTACAACAAGCTCATCCTCCCGTTCGCCGTGCTGAGGCGCTTCGAGTGCGCCCTCGAGCCGACGCGGGCGGCCGTGAGAAGGCAGGCCGCCAAGGGGGTCTGGGACGACGACGACCCGAAGTACTGCGCCCTCTCCGGCCACTGCTTCTACAACGTCACGAGCTTCACGCTCTCCAACCTCGGCGCCAGCAAGACCTGTGACGCCCTCATGGCCTACATCAGCGGCTTCTCCGCGAACGCCCGCGAGGTCTTGCAGCGCTTCGAGATGCGGCAGACCTGCGAGAAGCTCGACGAGAAGGGCATGCTCTACGAGGTATGCACGCGCTTCGCGGGCTTCGACCTCGGCCCCAAGGCGGTCTCCGACCGCATGATGACCGACATCTACGAGCACCTCATCCAGCGATACGGCGAGGAGATCTCGCAGGACGCCGAGGACTTCATGACGCCGAAGGACGTGGCGAGGCTCGCCACGGCGCTCCTGTTCGCGAACGAGGACACGCTCCTCAACGCCGACGATGGCGACATCCGCACCCTCTACGACGGCAGCTGCGGCACCTGCGGCTTCATCTGCGACGCGCTCGACCAGCTCGACGAGTGGCACGACAGGGGCCACTTCAAGAGCCCCACCAAGATCGTCCCCTACGGCCAGGAGCTAGAGGACGCGACTTGGGCCATGGGCAAGGCGGCGCTCATGCTGCGCAACATCGCCGGCGGCTCGGGCGACGTGCTCGACCAGATGACCGACCTCTCGGCGGGAATCATGCTCGGCGACACCCTCGACGACGACAAGTTCGAGGACCGCGCCTTCAACTACCAGCTCACCAACCCACCTTACGGCAAAGAGTGGAAGAAGGAGAAGGATGCCGTCCTCGAGGAGATGGGCCGGGGCTTCGGCGGCAGGTTCGGCGCCGGCAAGCCCGACATCGACGACGGCAGCATGCTCTTCATGCAGAATGTCGCTGCGAAGATGGCTCCGCCCGAGGAGGGCGGCGGCAAGGCGGCCATCGTGCTCTCGGGATCCCCGCTGTTCAACGGGGATGCCGGCAGCGGGCCATCGGGCATCCGCCGCTGGCTGTTCAGCGAGGACCTCGTCGACTGCATCGTGAAGCTGCCGACCGAGATCTTCTACCGCACGGGCATCGCAACCTACATCTGGGTGCTCAACAACCACAAGCCGGAGAACCGCAAGGGGTACGTGCAGCTCATCGACGCCTCGGAGGAGAAGACCGCCCTGCGCAAGAGCCAGGGGAACAAGCGCTACGAGGTCGGCGAGGACCAGGCCGCGTGGATCGTGCGCACCTACGTAGACGGGCACGACCACGGCAGGTCGGTCATCGTCCCGGTCGAGGACTTCATGTACCGCAAGGTGACCACGCAGCGCCCGCTGCGCGTTGTCATTGAGCCCTCGGTTGATGGGCTGGATGCCCTCTTTACCCTCAGCAAGCCTATGGAGAAGCTGTCGGACGCGAGCCGCGCCGCCATTCGCTCCTGGGTTGAAAAGAACGAGGGCGCCTCGCTCACGTACAGCGAGGTCCTGGCTGCGGCCGAGAAGCTTCACAAAGCGATCGAGAAGCCCAAGCCACAGAAGGCCGCCCTCGCCGACGCTCTCGTCAAGGTCTTCGGACGTCGAGACCCGTCCGCGATCCCCGCAATCGATGCGAAGGGCAACCAGGTGTTCGACCCCGAGCTCAAGGACACGGAGAACGTTCCAATCGGCATGGAAATCGACGACTACATGGCGACCGAGGTGCTGCCCTACGCTCCCGACGCCGCGGTGGACGGGTCGGTAAGGGACGAGCCCAAGTTCGACAACAAGACGGGGCTCACGGCCAACCCGCTCGGCGACGGAGAAATCGGCGTCGTCGGCACGTCCATATCGTTCAACAGGTACTTCTACGAATACGAAAGGCCCCGCGACCCGCAAATCATCGCCAAGGAGATTCTCGAGCTCGAGGACGGCCTCGGCTCGCTCATGAGGGGGTTCCTGGCATGAGGACGAAGGCGGAAATCGGCAACAGTGAGTGGTTTGGTGGGTTGCCTAAGGGCTGGAATATGGTGCCGCTCTCGGCGCTGTTTAGATTCAGCAAGGGGCTGTCCATAACGAAAGCCGATCTTGTAAAGATGGGTAAGCCCGTCATCAGTTATGGGCAGATTCATTCGAAACAGAACATTGGAGTCGAGCTTCGCGAAAGCTTGCTCCGCCGAGTGCCAAATGACCTCGCCGGTGAAACTAGTCCGTCTCGCGTCCTCTCCAATGGGTTTGTTTTCGCAGATACTTCTGAGGACCTAGAAGGCTGCGGCAACAACGTTAGAAACGATTCCTCTCACGCTCTTTATGGCGGATACCATACCGTAGTCTTGAATCCGAGGCGCGACTTTAATAGCAAATACCTCGCGTATCTCTTTACCACGGATGCTTGGCGCTTACAGATTAGAAGGGATCTCGTCGACGTCAAGCTATTCAGTGTCAATCAGACGTCTCTCAACGAGACCTATGTCGTCATTCCTCCGACGGACGTCCAGAAATCAATCGTCTCCTACCTCGACGAGCGCTGCGCGGCCATCGACGAGGACGTCGCGAAGCGCCGCGAGGTCATCGAGAAGCTCAAGGAGTACAAGAGGTCCCTCATCGCGCATGCTGTGACGAAGGGCCTCGACCCTGATGCCGAGATGAGAGATAGCGGTGTCGAGTGGATCGGCGAGGTGCCAGCTGACTGGGAGATTGTTCCGGTAAAGGCCGATGTTGCAATCGGGCACGGTTCTGATCCAGTCCTTTCAGGCGACATTCCTGTTTGGGGTAGCGGCAACGAGCCTTTCAAAACATGCGGCGAGTATAAAGAGGGCCCGGTTATCCTCCTTGGTCGAAAGGGCACGCTCGACTGCCCTCAGCTCGTTGTGGGGCGATACTGGAATGTTGACACGGCATTTGACGCGAAGATTAAAAGCGGCAACCTTGACCTTAAGTTCTTTTATTACGCTGCAACATGCATAGACATTAAACCCTATGCAACAAATACCGCCAAGCCGAGCATGACTCAATTCGATTGGGCCAATTCAAAAATCGCACGACCTCCTCTCTCCGAGCAGCGCCGCATCGTCTCCTATCTCGATGAACGCTGCGCCGACATTGATGAGGCGATCTCCCGCCAGGAGCAGCTCATCGAGAAGCTCGGAGAATACCGCAGGTCCATCATCCACCACGCCGTCGCAGGCAAGATCGACTGCTCGGAGGCATAGCCATGGCACGGGTTGACACGCATTACACGAACAAGCCCAAGGTCGCTGCTGAGTACAGCGGGCGACGCAAGATTCACCAGGAGGACGCCTTCGAGCGCTACATCTCGCGAAAAGTCGCTGCCCTCGGCGGCGCGGGCTGGGCCCTCTCACCTGACGATACGGGGTTCGACCCGAACGACGCACTCGTGTTCGACGACTTCGTCGCCTGGCTCGAGGCCACTGCGCCGGAGAAGCTCGACAAGATGCGCCGAGAGAAGGGCGCGAGGTGGGAGGACCAGCTGCGCCGCGCGCTCGTGAAGAGCCTGGAGAGAAACGGCACCGTTCTCACCCTCCGCAAGGGATTCCAAATGGCGGGCTATCAGACCATTGAGTGCATGGCGGGCTACCCGGACGACGAGCGCGTGCCCGGGGCGAGGGAGCGCTACGATGCGAACATCCTGCGTTTCATGCACCAGGTTCACTACCAGACGGCTGGGGGCAAGTCTCTCGACTTCGTCCTGTTCGTCAACGGCATCCCCGTCGCCACCGGCGAGGTCAAGACCGAGCTCACCCAGACCGTGCGCGACGCCATCGACGAGTACGTCGACGAGCGCAGGCCTATAGAGCCCAACGGCGGCAGGAAGATTCCGCTACTCATGTACAAGCGCGGGGCGGTCGTCCACTTCGCCGTCTCCGAGGACGAGGTCTGGATGTGCACGAACCTCGGCCCCTTCCCGAGCAAGTCGGCGAAGCCCCGCTTCCTCCCGTTCAACCTGGGACGCGACGGCGGGGCGGGCAACCCGGACGCGCCGGAGGGCGAGTACAGGACCCACTACCTCTGGGACACCATCCTCCAGCGCGACAACTGGCTGTCCATCTTCGACAGGTTCGTCTTCGAGGAGGTCGAGGACAGGCAGGACGCGAGCGGCCGGTGGCACAGACAGGCGACGCAGATATTCCCCCGCTACCACCAGTTCGACGCCGAGAGAAAGGTCTTGGCCGATGCTCGGGAGTACGGGCCGGGTCGACGCTACCTCATCGAGCACTCGGCCGGCTCCGGCAAGACCGAGACCATCTCCTGGGCTGCGCACGACCTCGCGAGGCTCCGCCGCGCGGACGGCGAGAAGATGTTCTCGAGCGTCGTGGTGGTCACCGACAGGCTGTCGCTCGACCAGAACATAAAGAAGACCATCTCCCAGCTCTCCAAGGTGACGGGACAGGTCGTCATGATCGGCCGCGACGAGAGGGGCAACGCCGTCTCGGACGGCTCAAAGAGCTCCCAGCTCGTCGAGGCCCTGCGCCAGAAGAGGGAGATCGTCGTGGTCACCATCCAGACGTTCCTCTACGCCTGGCCGGACATCGCGGTGCTGCCCGAGCTCGACGGCGACAGCTTCGCGGTGATCGTCGACGAGGCGCACAGCTCCCAGGAGGGCAGCTCGGCGGCGTCCCTCAAGACCGCCTTCAACGCGGCGGCGGACAAGCTGAAGTTCGAGAGGATGCTCGACTTCGATGAGGACTCGAGCGACGACGGGTCGGTCATGGACGCCTATTTCGCCCAGATGCAAGCGAGCAACCTCATGCCGCCGAACGTCTCCTTCCTCGCGTTCACCGCGACTCCCAAGGCCGAGACCAAGACCCTCTTCGGCACGCCGACGGGCGAGGAGGACGAGGACGGCAATCCGGTCATGGGCAGCTTCCACCTCTACCCGATGCGGCAGGCGATCGAGGAGGGCTACATCATCGACCCACTTACGGGTTACGTGCCCCTGAGGACGCTCTCGAGGATCGAGGACGAGTCGGAGGATGCCGATGGCAAGCTCGTCGATGAACGCAGGGCAAAAAGGAAGATTGCCAAATGGCGCTCGCTCCACCCGACGAACGTCATGGAGAAGGCCAAGTGGATCATCGACCACTTCGTCGACAACGTGGCGCCGCTCTTGAACGGCGAGGCCAAGGCTATGATCGTCACCTCCGGTCGTCCCGAGGTGGTGCGCTACAAGTACGCGATCGAGGCGTACCTGAAGTCCCGGCCCGACCTCGACCCGGCGAAGGTCGAGCCGAAGCTGCGCTTCAAGGTGCCCGGCGAGCCTCTCGTCGCCTTCTCCCAGAAGGTGCTGGGTGACAAGTGCGTCCTGCCCGAGGACGAGTACCTCGAGGACAACCCGTTCGCTCTCATCGAGCGCGACTACGAGTACACCGAGGCCAACATGAACCCTGCCGGCGAGGGCGCGGTCGAGAGGGCGTTCGACCGACCGGAGCGCAGGCTCCTCATCGTCGCGAACAAGTTCCAGACCGGCTTCGACCAGAAGAAGCTCGTGGCCCTCTACGTCGACAAGCCTCTCGGCAACGCAATCGAGATCGTCCAGACCTACTCGCGCGTCAATAGGACGTGCTCGGGCAAGGATAAGGTTTTCGTGGTTGACTTCGTGAACGACCCCGAGACGGTTCTCGCGGCCTTCAAGACCTACGATAAGGGCGCGAGCATGAACATAGCTCAGGACCCCGACGTGGTCTATGAGCTGAAAGAGGCACTCGACGCCGCCGACGTGTACGCGACGCGCGACGTCGAGGAGTTCAAGGAGGCGCTCTACAGGTCCAAGGGCTTCGCTGCGGGCGGCGATAGCGACGCCTACAGGGCCGCCCTCTACTCCGCCGTCTCCGGACCCGCCGAGATCTTCCGCGAGAGGTTCGCGGCGGCCAGGGACTCCTACGAGACCTGGCTGGAGTGCGCCAACAAGGCAGAGGCGGCCGGGGAGGCCGAGGAGGCGGAGAGGACCAAGAGGAGCGCGGACGAGGCGGCGGGACGCGTCGCGGAGCTGATGACCTTCAGGAAGAAGCTCTCCAAGTACTGCTCCGCCTACACGTTCCTGTCCCAGGCGCTCGACTACGGCGACCCCGACCTCGAGGTCTTCTACAGCTTCGCCAAGCTGCTCGGCCACAAGATCGCGGGCACCTCGCTCGACGACGTCGACGTGCGCGGCCTCGTGCTCAGGGATTTCCGCATATCGGCCCAGAGGCTCCCCGAGGGGGTCGAGGGCGGAGAGCTCATGCCGATGGGCGCGGGCGGCTCCGGCGCAGCGCCCAGGCGCGACACCATGGCGAGGATCGTTGAGAGGCTGAACCGCACGTGGGGCGACGAGGGCGACCCCCTCGTGAAGGCCCGCGCCGTCAACGCGGTCTCCGACGCCGTGGCGGCCGACCCTGTGACCAACACCCAGATCACGAACACGAGCAACACGAAGGAGGCCGTCCTCGCGGACGGGCGGCTGCGCAACATCGTCATCAGGGCCCTCATGTCGATGATGAGCAACGAGCTGGGCGGCCTCGCCGAGCAGGCGCTCGACGACTCGCAGGCGATCGAGCCCCTGGCCGACCAGGTGTACGACCTCATCTCGCAGGGGAAGCGCTACGACATCGCCGAGCTCGCCTCCTACCTCTCGAGGGGAAAGTAGATGGGCGTGGAAGGCTACGTCGAGGAGCTGCTCGGTGTCCGGGACTGCGAGCTCATCGGCAGCGCGACCAAGGTCGATTGCGGTAGGAGGCTCCAGCAGTTCGACCTGAGATACCGCGGGCCGGTCCCCGCATCGTGTCCCGAGTGCGGCGGGACGCTGCACAGCCACGGCGCGAGGACTGTCGGCGTTGTGTCGACGCCACACCTGGGCATCCCGACGAGGCTCGAGATAGGGTTCCCGCGGATGCGATGCCCGGAGTGCGGCTACGTGTGGCGCCCGGCGATAGGCGGGGTCGACGAGGGTCATCGGATGACGGATGCGGCATACGCCGACATCGCCCAGCGCTCGCTCAGGCTCACCTTCCGCGAGGTCGCCGAGGAGTACCCGCTCTCGCACGTCACCGTGAAGAACGTCTTCGAGGACTACGTCCGCGAGAACGCCTCGAGGCTTCGCTTCAAGGTGCCGGCGTTCCTGGGCATAGACGAGAAGAACCTCAAGAGGGTCGGCATGGTGACCGTGATCACCGATCTCGAGCACAGGACGGTCTTCGACATGGTGCCCGGCGGGACGCAGTCCGACCTTGACGCCTATTTCTCCTCGTTGGAGGGCCTCGAGCGCGTACGGTGGGTCTCGAGCGACATGTACCGGCCGTTCTGGAGGAGCATAGCCAAGTTCACCCCGAACGCGACATGGGTCATCGGCCACTTCCATGTCGTGAAGGGAGCCAACGAGGCCTTGGACGCGGTCCGCAAGGGCCTCCAGGGAGCCCTCAACAGGAAGGGTCGCCTTGAGCTAAAGAAGGGCCTCGCCTACGCCCTTGGGAAGCGGACGCGCGACCTCAGCCTCTACGAGGCGTCGGCCCTAAGGGCGCTACGGGAAGACTCCTCCTACTCGACGCTGATGACCGCGTACGACCTCAAGGAGGACTTCTTCGGCATTTACGACGACCATCCGTCCTCACGCGAGGAGGCTGAGGCGGCGTTCGACGCCTGGATTCGGGAAATTCCCGATGGCAGGGAGTTCGATCCGTTCAGAGCCCTTGCTCAGACCGTTCAGAACCACCGCGAGTTCATCTTCAACTACTGGGAATGCCCCAGCCGCATCTCGAACGGCTACACCGAGTGTGCGAACCGGCTCATAAACGAGACGGATATGAGAGGGCGCGGATACTCGTTCGAGACGCTCCGGGCAAGGACCCTCTACCGCAGGCAGAACCTCGACCGTATCATCGCGAGCAATGGGCTCACGATCGGCCCTCGCATCGATGCACCCGGTCCGCTCTTCGTGACCGAGCCCGACCGCGAGGACGAGGCCGTCGATGAGTTCATAGACCCGAGGTTGGGAGTGAAGGTCGACGCAATGACGGGAGAGATGCTGTGAATGCGAGGCTCGACGAAATTGCAGCCTGGGAGCCAAGGCCTTCAGGCGGCCTGAAATGCGATGCCAACGAATGCGGCTTTCCGACCGTAATCCATCGCACGCCAAGCAGGCTCGTGGAGGAATGCGAGAAGGCCTTCGATGCGGGGCTTCTCCTCGCGGCACTGAACCTCGTCGTGACCATACCGGACGTCTGCGCAAAAGCCGTCGGCATGCGATACATCGACTGGTGCGTTAAATACCTGGAGCTTCCCAATACCGGCGAAAAGATGGCGGCAGAGCGAAAAGACGAGAAGAGTCAAAGTGAGATAAGCGAGGAGTTCGACGTTATAGAGGCGCGAGGTATATTCACAGCTTCAGACCTCTATCAACTGCGTTGCGCCGTTGTCCATGCGGGGTCATCAGTCATCGAAGGCAGAGGGGAGGATTATAGTCCTTATAAGGTTATCGGGGTATGCGTTCACGGCGACGCTCATGGGATCGTCGCGAGCTATGGCCATGCCGGGACGGGTACGGAGAACCTGAAGGGGTGCGCATACGATTGCGTCATCAAGCTCGAAGGCCTCGTCTCCCTCATGGCCAAGGGCGTTGTGTCTTTCCTCGAAGAAGATCCCGAGCGGGATTGCGAAAGGACCATCAAGTCGGGGATAGACCGCAGGGGCGTGACGGATTTTAGACCGCTAATCCAACGGCCCGTTCGTTAAATATATGGTTGGATTTGTACCAATACCATTTGTAAAATAAATGGTTGGAACTAGATAGCCCGGTTCTTACTTTGCCAACCGGTAATTTACCAACTTCCAACCATTTTTTTACATACCCTTTTGTTTTTAACGCAAGCTTTATGCCGGTGAGCTTGTGTTCGACGCCACTTGTCGAGGCTGAGTGCAGGTCGGCGACTTGCTCGATGTCTGATTTGCCCTTCGATCAGTTCTTGTCGAGCTCCTTTGGGCGAGAGAGGCAGCGATCTAGATATCCGCTCTTGGCATATGAGACAAGAAGCCCGTAAGACTGTGGCAATGTCAAAAGGCATACACAAGTGTCAGTCTTTTGACATCGTATGATTTTGGGGAGTGGCGTGCAGCGATCGCGCGCCACCATGACGGCGTAAGTGTTTGCTTTCGTTGTAGAATCTAACGATATGAGCATCCCGGTTGCTCCAGTGCTTCGATGCTCTGGTCTTTAGCGCCTTTCGTTCAGTGGAGGACTGACCGCAAGCGGCGTAAACAAGAAAGGGGACAACCACAAATGAAAGCAACCGAGGCAAATCTGCTCGACCTTATGGGCGTGGCGAAGATGCAGTTCGTCATTCCCGTGTACCAGCGAGTTTACTCGTGGAGTGTAAGAGAGTGCGAGGTGCTTTGGGATGACGTCATGCGAGCGGGTCGTGATGGCGTATCGCACTTCGTGGGGTCGATGCTTTATATCCCCGAGTCTGAGAGTTCTGCCACGAGTATTTCGCGCGTGCTTCTGATTGACGGACAGCAGCGCATGACGACGTTTTCGTTGATGATTGCTGCCTTGGCTGACTATCTGGAGAGTAATCCCAACAAGGCCGGCTTCCTTGGCGATCTCAAGATCTCAGCGCTGCGGAAAAATTACCTCTTTAACGATGACGACTACAACGGTCTGGCGCGCTACAAGCTGGTGCTCTCGCAGGACGATAAAGAGACGCTGTTCTCCATCGTGTCTGGGTCTCCCGTGCCAGATGAAAAATCGGATCGCATTGTCGAGAACCATGCGTTCTTCCGCGAGAAGATGCGCGGGAAATCATTCGACCCTGCAAGGCTTTGGGCGGGGCTAAACCGCGTACAGGTCATCGATACCAAGCTCACGGCTGGTGTAGACAATGCCCAGCTCATATTTGAGTCTATGAACTCCAAGGGTAAGCCGCTCACGCCTATTGATCTCATTCGTAACTACGTTCTTATGTCGCTTCCCAACGACGAGCAGACCAAGCTTTACGAGGGTTACTGGCATCCGCTCGAGCGCTTGTTCGGAAAAGGCGGCGAGGAAGAGTTCAATGCATTTATCTGGTACTGGCTGTGGCTCAAGGTTCCCAATAGGATGCCGAAGGAAAACGAGGCCTACCATGAGTTCAAACGCTATTTCGCTGATGACTACGATGGAGATACCGAGGGCCTGCTGAAGGAACTCCGCGAATATGCGCAGAGATATACCAGGTTGTTCCTTGACAAGGAAAAAGACGAGGGTTTGCGCCGAGTGTTCGGCAGAATCGTTAGCCTTGATGTGAGGCAGATTAGGCCTCTTTTGATGCTGCTTTACTCAGTTTACGAGGGAAATATGTTGAACCGCAATGCGTTTCTCCGTATCTGCGAGACCATCGAGTCGTTTCTGTTCAGGCGGGCGGTTTGCGGCGGGCTTACCACGGGTTTAAATAATTTCTTTGCCGGCATGTATCGCAATCTTGAGCAACAGGACGATATAGAGGAGTACGTTACGGCGATGCTCCTTATCCACAGTAGCGGTATGACTGCGTACTTCCCGACAGACGAGCATTTTGTCGAGGAGTTTAAGACGCGTGACTGCTACAACCGCTTCTCCAAAAAGCGCTATTACCTGGAGCGCATGGAGAACTGGCACCACCCGAAGGAGTCCATCTCGGCTGACGATTACCAGATCGAGCACGTCATGCCCCAGACGATTGATGATGAGCACGGCTGGAAGGAATCGCTTGGCGAGAACTGGGAAGACGTCCACGACAGGCTGTGCAATAACTTGGGAAATCTAACGCTGACGGGCTACAACCAGGAGTACTCAAACCGGTCGTTCTCGGACAAGCTCAATCTTCCTGGCGTGGGGCTTAAGTGCAGTCCGCTCCACCTGAACAAGTCGATCGCCTCGCATGAAAAATGGGGCGAGGCGGAGATTGGGCAGCGCGCGGACGAGCTGGCGAAAGAGGCATGTGAGATATGGAAATATCCCGACCTTCCGGCAGATGTCGTCGACAAGTACCGTCCTTCTCGTGGGGAGTCTGGCGAGGCTCCTGTCTGGACTCTGCAGGAGAATCACCCCACTTTTGCTGAAGGCGGACTCAACCAGAAACTTTTCGATGAGGTACGCGAGTCCGTTCTGAGTGGTAACCCTTCGTGGGAGTCCTATATAGCCAAGTACTATGTGGGCTTCAGGTCGGGCAAGCGAAAACTGCATGCCGTGCTAGAAGGCAGGACCAGCAACGGTGGTTGGATTGCCGTCGGCCTGGCAAAGAGTGTGGATGATCTAACGGATCCAGAGGACATATGCCAGGACAAACGCACGCAGGGTGGATTTGGCCCGGGCCTACCAACCTATGTTGCCCTTCGGAATGCCGATGACATTCCCGCGGTACTCGATCTTATAAAGCAGTGCTAGGCAAGGGCCGGGAATCTAATTCTCGGCCCTTGCCATCTCGGAATTGCCGATGGCTTATCTGCCCACCTACACCCCCCGCAATCCCGCGCGCGGCGCTCAACAGCTCGTACTCCCTCTGACTCCACTGGTGCAGCTCGGCCGCGCGTACGGCGTCGCGGCACAGATCCAGGAATACCTCGGCGCCCTTGCAGAAGCACTCGCGGGCAAAGATGCCCGACCCGCCCGCAACGCACGCGCCATCGGCAAACCGCTCCCAGCTAGACGGCTCACGCGAATCGTCTCCGGACAGTTTGATCTGCAACACATGCGGGTCTCCGGCAACGCAGAACTCTTTCTCGAGCTTTTGCACCGTGAAGCGCATCTGGTGGGAGAGGCTGCTCTTGACCATGGCCGAGGCGTAGCCGTTCTGCTTGTCCAGAAGATGCATTCGTTTTGGCTTGGCTGCCAGGTTGTGGAAGTTGCGCTCGCTGCGCACAGAGAAATTGTCCATACGGACTCCTTTCATCGATGTTGGCAGGGCCACCGTGCCTTTTGGCCGGTTGGCGTCGGGATCGTGGAGCCAACTCTCTACCCCGACTCTGGATAAAACGTGCCCGCTCCTTGCGGGCAAGAGGAAGTCTATCAACGTGTACGGACTCAACGTGTACGGACAGAAACCAACGCCATCCGCGAAATGACGCGCGGATGGCGTTGGTTTCCCAAGTGATTATTCGGCTTTCATCCGGAAAAGTGTCGAAATCAGCCGTGTAAAAGTACGGAAAAGTGTCGAAATAGGCACCTTAAAACTTCGGAAAAGTGTGGCTGGATGACAAAACAGCACTTAGAAGCCGGCGCTGGATGCGGGATCCTGCGGCCGCCTTCAGCTCCCGCTACTCATCGTCTCCGTCGTTGGGGTCGCCCTTGAGGGTGTTGATGTCCAGGTACTGGTTATCGTCCTCTTTTTGCTGGGTCTCCGACTCCGCTTGGGTGGGGCCGCGGAACAGCTGGAATCCCTCAAACGCAATGACGCCGAACAGGGCAATGACAATGGCGAGAAAGGCAATCTTGACTGCCTGCGGAAATTCCGAGAAACGCAGTGCCTTTTCCTCGGCGTAATAATCGGCGAAGCGTTCTTCGCCCGTGCTTTTGGTGTACGCCGGTGCGGACGCGGCCTCCGGGTCATATTCCGGTGCACGCGTGGCAGCGTACGGATCGTTGAGATAATCGCTCGGTGCGGTGCCATAATCCTCGGTCTCGATGCGACTGGTGCCAGCATAGCCATCGGAATAATCGGAATATGCCGCACCGCCCTCATAGTCCGCGGCGCTCGTGTTGGCGGCAAAAAGCGGATTAACTGGAACGTCGAGCGCCGGCATGCCGGTAGAGGTCTCATCCAGATCGGCTGCAGCCCAGGAATCGTAGGCAACCTGATGGGCAACGGGCTCATCGAGCCTTGCGACCGGAGGCTTGCGTGCCGCAGGAACAGGCAACTGCTGGGCGCTGTACATAACGGTGCTGTCGGCCGATTTGCCCTGCGTCGCTGCAGCGAGAAATGCCGCCGTCTCGGACGGGTCGCTTGCGGGGCGGGGAGCGGGCGTGGGCGCCGAAGTGGGTGCGGGCGTAGGCGCGGGCGTCGAAACAGGCGACTGCGCAGGAGTCGGCGCAGATGCGGGCTTAGGCGCAAGTGTGGGATCGGGGCTTGACGGGCGAGCCCCGCCGCCCATGAGTTCGTCGGCGGTCCACGGGCGATCATCCATCACGTCGTCAAGGCTTAGCGAAAACAGGTCGTCTTCACCCTCATCGAACATGCGGTGCACATGTCCACCAATTGCCGGAATCAATCCGCGACCGGTGCATGATGCCTTGCTCAACGCCATTCTGTTCCATCCTTTCGAAATACTAATGACATCGATTATATGGAACTTCCCAAGCGGCCCGGTCTTGGATTCGTGCTTTCCAGAACTCGCACCCAAAAGGGGAGGGGCAATCCAGGCGAGTGCCTACTTGTCGCCGGCCGCCGCCTTGGCCTCATTGAGGTAGCTATAGAAGCTGTACTTGGAGATGCCAAAGAACTCGCAGGCGCGCTCGCTCGACTTGGAAATGAGGAAGGCGCCGCGACGGTCGAGGTAGCCAATGGCACGAATGCGCTCGTCTTTGGTCATGAGCGCCGCGGGCTTGCCCACAAACTGCTCGCACTCGTGCAGCAGGTCCTCGAGCAGGTCGCCGATGTTCTTGGTGATGGGCTCGGGCTCGGTATAGCCCGTGCCGCCGGTGCCGGTAAAGGCGTCGAGCGAACGCTCAAAAGCCTTCATGAGCGTAATGTCAAAGTTGATGCCCAAAATGCCGACGGGCTTGCCCTCGTCGTTGCGGATAAAGATCGTCGACGATTTGAGCAGCTTACCGTCGGTGGTTTTAGTGAGGTATGGCTCGCGGTCGTGTACATCGGTGGCGCCCTCGTGCATGGACTCAAACACGATATGGCTGGGGCCGTCACCCAGTTTGCGCCCGCTGACGTGGCCGTTTTCGATCACTACGATGGAGTGGTCTACGTCCTCGGTCTCCAGATCGTGGACGACGACTTCGCAGTTGGGGCCAAATTGGAGCGCCAGGCCGTGTGCGAGGCGCTTGTAAAACTCAATCTGTGCGGGGGTCATGGGTACCTTCCTAAAAATTAGTTTGGGCTCACTGTGCCATAAACCACACATGACCGCAAACAAATCCATCAACAAGGCAATTCATGACCGTTCGGCGGCGAAAAAGTACCGATTACGGCAACAAACAATTCGTTAGGTATGCCAATCAAAAAGTGTGATAGAACATTACTAACAAACTTTTTGTTTGGCATCCACATAAAAGTTCAGCCGTGTGAATGGGATCGGGCTGAAACGCGTATGCGGGGGCCGGCAAGAGAGGACTTAAGGAGTTCACCGTATGGCCGATAAGATCCAGTGGGCGGGCAACACGATGCCCAAGAGCGATGACAAGCACTTGGGAATCATGAGTCTCGACCACGTGAAGAAGGCCCGTGCCTTCCACCAGTCGTTCCCTCAATATACCGTCACCCCGCTTGCCCGCCTGGACGGCCAGGCTGCGCGTCTGGGTCTGTCCAACCTGTGCGTTAAGGACGAGAGCTATCGCTTTGGCCTCAACGCCTTTAAGGTTCTGGGCGGCTCGTTTGCCATGGCCAACTACATTGCCGACGAGACCGGCAAGGACGTTGCCGACTGCACCTTCGATTACCTGACCTCCGATCAGCTTGCCAAGGACTTTGGCCAGGCTACCTTCTTTACCGCCACCGACGGCAACCATGGTCGCGGCGTGGCATGGGCTGCCAACAAGCTGGGCCAGAAGGCCGTCGTGCACATGCCCAAGGGTTCTACCAAGCCTCGCTTCGATAACATCGCCGCCGAGGGCGCCACGGTGACCATCGAAGAGGTCAACTACGACGAGTGCGTGCGCATGGCCGCCGCCGAGGCTGACGCCTGCGAGCGCGGCGTAATCGTTCAGGACACCGCCTGGGAGGGCTACGAGAAGATCCCGTCCTGGATCATGGAGGGTTACGGCACCATGGCTTCCGAGGCTGCCGAGCAGCTGCGCGAGATGGCCATCAACCGCCCGACGCACGTGTTTGTCCAGGCTGGCGTGGGTTCGCTCGCCGGCGCCGTGGTGGGCTACTTCACCAACCTGTATCCCGATAACCCGCCCACCTTCGTCGTGGTCGAGTGCGCGCCTGCCGCCTGCCTGTACAAGGGCGCTGCCGCCGGCGACGGCGATCCGCGCATCGTGGACGGTGACATGCCCTCCATCATGGCCGGTCTGTGCTGCGGCGAGCCCAACATCCTGGGCTGGGATATCCTGCGCAACCATGCCACCGCCTTCGTGTCCTGCCCCGACTGGGTCACCGCTCGCGGCATGCGCACCCTGGGCGCCCCCGAGAAGGGCGACCCGCGCGTCATCTCCGGCGAGTCCGGCGCGGTGACCACTGGCCTGGTCGAGACCCTCATGCTCGATCCTGAGTACGCCGAGCTCAAAGAGCTCATCGGCCTGGATAAGACGAGCTCCGTGCTCTGCTTCTCCACGGAAGGTGACACCGATCCGGATCAGTACCGTCGCATCGTCTGGGAAGGCGAATACCCCACTTGCTAATCGTTGGGGCGGAGTAAATAGGTATCGCTCCGCCACCTCACAGGTAGATTCCTTAGTTTGAAAGGTTATGAACAATGGCTAAAGAACTCGATTTCGAGGCAATTAAAAACGCTGCTGAGTCCCATCGTGCTGATATGACTCGCTTCCTGCGCGCTATGATCAGCCATCCCTCTGAGTCCTGCGAGGAGGGTGAGGTTGTCGCTTGCATCAAGGCCGAGATGGAGAGCCTTGGCTATGACGAGGTCAAGGTCGACGGCCTGGGCAACGTTATGGGCTTTATGGGCGAGGGCGACAAGATTATCGCCATCGACTCTCACATCGACACCGTCGGCATCGGCAACATCGAGAACTGGGATGCCGATCCCTATGAGGGCTACGAGACCGACGAGATCATCTACGGCCGTGGCGGCTCCGACCAGGAGGGTGGCATGGCTTCTGCTACCTACGCTGCCAAGATGATGAAGGACATGGGCCTCATCCCCGAGGGCTACAAGATTATGGTCGTCGGTACCGTCCAGGAAGAGGACTGCGACGGCATGTGCTGGCAGTACATCTACAACAAGGATGGCATTAAGCCCGAGTTCGTCATTTCCACCGAGCCCACCGACGGCGGCATCTATCGCGGTCACCGCGGCCGCATGGAGATCCGCGTCGACGTTCACGGTACCTCCTGCCACGGCTCCGCTCCCGACCGCGGCGACAACGCCATCTACAAGATGGCCGACATCATCGCCGACGTCCGCGCCCTCAACAACAACGGCTGCGACGAGTCGACCGACATCAAGGGTCTCGTCAAGATGCTCGACCCCAAGTACAATCCCGAGCACTTCGAGGATGCCCGCTTCCTGGGCCGCGGCACCTGCACCGTCAGCCAGATCTTCTACACCAGCCCCAGCCGCTGCGCCGTGGCCGACTCCTGCGCCATCTCCATCGACCGCCGCATGACCGCCGGCGAGACCTGGGAGTCCTGCCTGGACGAGATCCGCAACCTGCCGGCAGCCAAGAAGTACGGTGACGACGTGAAGGTCTCCATGTACATGTACGACCGTCCGTCCTGGACCGGCGAGGTCTACGAGACCGAGGCTTACTTCCCCACGTGGATCAACAAGGAGACCGCTCCGCACGTCAAGGCCCTCGTCGACGCCCACAAGGCCATGTTTGGTGACGAGCGCATCGGCTGCGAGCCCAGCATGGACAAGCGCACCGGTCGCCCGCTGTGCGACAAGTGGACCTTCTCCACGAACTGCGTTTCCATCCAGGGCCGCTACGGCATCCCCTGCGTGGGCTTTGGCCCGGGTGCCGAGTCTCAGGCTCACGCTCCCAACGAGGTCACCTACAAGGACGACCTGGTCACCGCTGCCGCCATGTACGTGGCTGCCCTGAACCTCTACGATCCGAGCAAGGCCGATGGCGACGCCACCGTGTTCCGCGCCGGTCTGACCAACAACAAGATCGATTAGTCCCATTCCTCGATTTTGTTGAGCCGGGGGCCGCTCGTGTCCCCGGCACCCCCTGTTGACTTGGGGCCCGCGGTCGTTATCTCCCATGCTTCCTCAACGGTGGCGGGTCCTCGTCATGGTGCTCTGCATGTTCTAGCCACACGCGCATGCCGGAACACATCTACTCATTGCGATCGTTTCATCTTTAGAAAGGACATTTCCATGGACGCTAAGTTTACCGAGCTCGTCGAGCAACTGAACGGCCTCGATTTTAAGGGTATGTACGGCAGCGATTTCCTGCACACTTGGGACAAGACCACCGATGAGCTCAAGGCTCTCTACATCGTCGCCGACGCCCTGCGCGAGCTGCGTGAGAACAACGTTTCGTCCAAGATTTTCGACTCCGGTCTTGCCGTCTCCCTGTTCCGCGACAACTCCACCCGTACGCGCTTCTCCTTCTCTAAGGCCGCCAACCTGCTCGGCCTTGAGCTGCAGGACCTGGACGAGAAGAAGTCCCAGATCGCTCACGGCGAGACCGTCCGCGAGACCGCTACCATGATCTCCTTCATGGCCGACGTCATCGGCATCCGCGACGACATGTACATCGGCAAGGGCGATGCCTACATGGCCGAGGTCTCCGAGTCCGTGCAGCAGGCCTACGAGGACGGCGTTCTGGATCACCGTCCCACGCTCATCTCCCTGCAGTCCGACTCCGATCACCCCACGCAGTCCTCTGCCGACATGCTCTACCTCATCAACGAGTTTGGCGGCCTCGAGAACCTCAAGGGCAAGAAGGTTGCCGTCACCTGGGCCTATTCGCCCTCTTACGGCAAGCCGCTGTCCTGCCCGCAGTCGCTGATCAGCCTGCTGCCCCGTTTTGGCATGGACGTCACCCTGGCCCACCCCGAGGGCTACGACCTCATGCCCGAGGTCGTCGAGCGCGCCAAGGGCTACGCCGCCGAGTCCGGCACCACCTTTAAGCAGGTCAACACCATGGCCGAGGCCTTCGAGGGCGCCGACATCGTGATCCCCAAGAGCTGGGCTCCGTTTGCCGCCATGGAGAAGCGTACCAACCTGTACGCTGAGGGCGACGACGCCGGCATCGCAGCGCTCGAGAAGGAGCTGCTCGCCCAGAACGCTACCCATCAGGACTGGTGCTCCACGACCGAGCTCATGGAGAAGACTGCCAACGGCCAGGACACCATCTTTATGCACCCGCTGCCCGCCGACATCTCCGGTGTCTCCTGCGAGCACGGCGAGGTCAACGCCGACGTCTTCGACATGCACCGCGTGGGCATGTACAAGGAGGCCAGCTACAAGCCGTACGCCATCGCTGCCATGATGTTCCTGCAGAAGGTTGCCGATCCCGCCGCTACCCTCAAGGCCCTCGACGAGCGCAACACCGCCCGTTGGCTCCAGGCCTAAAGCCGGGTTGAGGTAAGCCATGTAAAGGGGGCGCTCTGCCAACCGGCGGGGTGCCCCCTTTTTGCATCGCGGGCGTGCAGGATAAGCGCTTTCGATGTGGATGCCCGCGGCGCGAGTTATGGGTACGATGGTTTCAGGGGGGGGGTATCACCATGAAACTTGGATGCGTCATTATGGCTTCGGGCGAGGGCAAGCGGTTTGGCTCTAACAAGATGCTTGCCGATATCTATGGCGAGCCGCTGATTGCCCGGACCATCGATTCGGTTCCCCGGGGCTTTGACGTCGTGGTTTCGACGCGTTGGCCCGAGGTCGCTCAGATTTGCGAGGACAAGCATTGCCCGTGCGTGCTGCACGATGGCGAGCTGCGCAGCGAAAGCGTCCGTGCGGGCCTTTCGTGGGGAGTCGAACGCAACTGGAAAGGTTGCCTCTTTTTGCCGGGCGACCAGCCGCTCGTGAGTTCGGATTCTTTTGAGGCTATGGTTCGTGCATTTGACGAGCGTGGCCGCAAACATCCGGTGCGTCTTGCGTGCAACGGTGAGCCTTCGAGCCCGGTGCTCTTTCCGGCGGAACTGTTCGATGCACTTATGTGTCTTGAGGGCAAAGACGGCGGGGGCTCGATTCTCAAAGGTCGCGTCGACGTTGCGCTGGTCGAAGCGCGTGCCTACGAGCTGTGGGACGTCGATACCGTCAAGGGACAGCGACGCATAACGGAGCATATTGCCGCCTGCTCGTATTTTGATCACGTGGCCAACTGCATCAATCAATAAGGAGCAATTATGATCATCATCAAAAACGGCGCGCTCGTGACGCCCCAGGGGCTTCGCCGCGCCGATCTTGCCATGGAGGGCGATAAGATCGTGCGGATCGCCGCAGCGATTGAGCCGGGCGCCGACGATACCGTCGAGGACGCCGCGGGCTGCTGGGTGTTTCCCGGCTTTATCGACGGCCACACGCACATGCAGTGCTGGACTGGCATGGATTGGACAGCCGATAGCTTTGAGACCGGCACGCGCGCGGCTGCCTGCGGCGGCACGACGACCATTGTGGACTACGCGACGGCCGATCGCGGCGTGACCATGCCCGATGCCTTGGCCGAGTGGCATCGCCGCGCCGACGGAACCTGCACGGCCAACTACGCTTTTCATATGGCACTCGCCGAGTGGAATGAGCGCAACCGCGCCGATCTTTCGGCCATGCGCGAGGCGGGCGTGTCGTCGTTCAAGACCTACTTTGCCTATGACCACCTTCGCTTGGACGATGCCGAGACGCTCGAGGTGCTGGAGGAGCTCAAGCGTATTGGCGGCATACTGTGCGTGCATTGCGAGAACGGCACGCTGGTGAATGAGCTGCAGAAGCGCGTGTACGAGCAGGGGATTCATGGGCCCGAGGGGCATGCACTCAGCCGTCCGGACGTGTGCGAGGCCGAGGCCGTGAGTCGTCTGCTGTATCTGGCGCACTTAGCCGGGGACGCCCCAGTCAACGTGGTGCACCTTTCGACCAAGCTGGGGCTCGAGGCCATTCGCGCTGCCAAAGCGCGCGGGCAGAAGAACATCTATGTCGAGACCTGCCCTCAGTATCTGATGCTCGACGATACTTGCTACTTGGAGCAGGGCGAGGACGGCTTTGCGGGCGCCAAGTACGTGATGAGCCCGCCGCTGCGCCATGCCGGTGACCGTGCGGCACTGCGCGAGGCGCTTGTGGCCGGCGAGATCGATACGATTGCGACCGATCATTGCAGCTTTAACCTGCACGGGCAAAAGGACCGCGGGCGCGACGATTTCCGCGCGATTCCCAACGGCGGGCCCGGCGTGGAGCATCGTCCCGTCGCGATTGCCACGAGCTTTGAGGGACAGCTGGGACCCGAGGACCTCTGCCGCTTGATGAGCGAGAACCCGGCGCGCGTGTTTGGCATGTACCCGCGCAAGGGCTGTCTTGCCGAGGGTGCCGATGCCGACGTGTGCGTGTGGGATCCTTGCGCGCGTTGGACGATCAGCGCCGCGACACAGCATCAGGCCGTGGACTACACGCCGCTCGAGGGCTTTGAGGCACATGGCCGCGCCAAGGCCGTGTTTGTGAACGGCGTGCTGGCGGCACGCGACGGCGAGCCCACCGGAGCCCAGCCCGGCCGCTACGTCCCCCGCTAGCAGCAAAGATGCCGTGTCCCCTCCTCAGTTGCGGTGAAATACGGA
>OCSH01000761.1_pt1 | contig 29978 bp, 19 predicted proteins | sample 1538371 | NCBI WGS metagenome assembly OCSH01 (sample SAMN04571687, study PRJEB22368) | human gut metagenome | biome: human gut; material: stool | host: Homo sapiens | place: Luxembourg | collected 2012-06-01 | reverse complement strand
GTACGAGACGCAGACCGGCGGCGCATGGTATGCGGGCACGGCCGACGCCATTACGCAGAACCTGGACTACATCAAGGCCAACGACCCCAAGTACGTCCTGATTCTTTCGGGCGATCACCTGTATCGCATGGACTACCGCAAGATGCTCAAGACACACATTGAGAACAACGCCGACCTCACGGTGAGCGTTATGCCCGTGCCGTGGGAGGAGGCCAGCCGCTTTGGCATCCTGACCACCGACCCCGAGGACGGCCGCATCACCAAGTTCACCGAGAAGCCCGATAAGCCCGATTCGAATCTCGCGTCCATGGGCATCTACATCTTCTCGGCAGACGTGCTGATCGAGGCGCTCGAGGAAGACGCTCTGGACCAGCGCTCGAGCCACGACTTTGGCAAGGACATCATCCCCAAGCTGCTCGACGAGGGCAAGCGCCTGTACAGCTACGAGTTCCACGGCTTTTGGAAGGACGTCGGCACCATCGCCAGCTTCCACGAGACCTCGATGGACCTGCTGGGCAACAACCCCGAGTTCGATCTGTTCGACAAGCACTTCCCCATCATGTCCAACATCACCACGCGTCCGCCGCACTACATTGGCCCGGACGGCCGCCTGGACGACTGCCTGGTCTCCAACGGCTGCAAGATCTACGGCACCGCTCGTCACTCGATCATTTCGACCGATGTCATCATCGAGGAGCGCGCCGTGGTCGAGGACTCCGTGCTGCTGCCGGGTGCGCACGTTAAGAGCGGCGCGCACATCTGCCGCGCTATTTTGGGCGAGAACTCCACGGTCGAAGAGGGCGTGAAGCTCGGCTCTGTCGATACCACCAAGGATACGGCCGTCGTTGGAAATGACGTCGTTATCGGAAAGGGGGAATGATCCGATGATCAATCGCAAGGCCATCGGTTATATCACCGCTAACTACTCTTCGACCTACGGCAGCGTGCTGCTCAAGGACCGCCCTATCGCGTCCGTTCCGTTTTTGGGCCGCTACCGCCTGATCGACTTCCCGCTGTCCAACATGATGAATGCCGGCATTAAGACCGTTGGCGTCGTCATGCCGGGCAACTACCGCTCGCTGATTGACCACGTGGGCTCGGGCAAGGACTGGGGCCTGGACCGCAAGAAGGGCGGTCTGTTCATGGTGCCCGGCAACGCGTATGGCACCACCAAGGGCGGCATGCGCTTCCTGCTGCGCGATATCATCTCCAACAAGACGCTGTTCCAGCGCTCGGACAAGCCCTACGTCGTGATGATGGGCACCAACATCATCTTTAACATGGACCTCAACACCATCATCGACGCACACGAGAACTCCGGCGCCCAGATGACCGTGGTGTACTGCAAGGCCACGCGCAACGTCGATGACGAGACCAAACTCGAGATTAACGAGAACGGCCGCCTGACGGGCGTGAGCGCCGGCGTCGTGTACGGCGACAACGCCTCTATGGACTGCTGCATCGTCAACCGCGAGACGCTGCTCGAGATTATCGACCACTACCAGGCCGCCGACTATCTGGACCTGCTCGAGGCACTCCAGGGCGACTTTGGCAACATCGACGTGTGCAGCTACGAGTACAAGGGCGAGGTCGTGGGCGTGTTTAGCGAGAAGTCGCTGTACCGCCGCAGCATGGACCTGCTCGACCAGACCGTGGCCGATCAGCTCTTCGATCCCGAGCGCCCGATCCTGACCAAGGCTCACGACGTGCCGCCTTCGCGCTATGCGACCGGCAGCCACGCGTGCAACTCGATCATCTCGGCCGGCTGCATCATCAAAGGCACCGTGCGCAACTCGATCCTGTCGCGCGGCGTCGTGGTCGAGGAAGGCGCTTCGGTGACCAACTCGATCATCAACCAGAGCTGCATCATCAAGAGCGGCGCACGCGTCGAAAACGCCATCCTGGACAAGAACAACGTGGTTCCCACCAACACCGAGCTTCGCGGCACGCCCGAGAACATCCTGGTGCTGGGCAAGGCTCCGTTAACTTCCGACACCACCATCGTACGTTAACGTTGGCACCGCAACATCGCTCGTAACATGTAGAATAGCCGCCCGGTTCGCGCCAGGCGGCTATTCTCGAATTGCAACATGGGAGACAATATGGCAGATTCCAGCAAAAAGATGCAGATCGTGTTTGCCTCGGCCGAGTGCGCACCGTTTGTTAAGACCGGTGGCCTGGGCGACGTGGCGGGCTCGCTGCCTGCAGCACTCGTGCGCGCCGGCGCCGAAGTCATCGTAATGGTGCCCAAGTACGCCACAATCAAAGACGAGTACAAAGCGCAGATGGAGCACTTTGCCGACTTTTACGTGAGCCTGGGCTGGCGCAACGAGTACTGCGGACTCGAGAAGCTCGAGCGCGACGGCGTCACTTATATGTTCATCGACAACGAGCGCTACTTTGCGCGCGACTATCCGTACGGCTTCTTTGACGACGGCGAGCGCTTCGCGTTTTTCTCCAAGGCCATCACCGAGAGCCTGCAGCACCTGCCGGCCGGCTTTGAGTGCGACATCCTGCACTGCAACGACTGGCAGACGGCACTGGCGCCCGTGTTCTTGCGCGAGTTCTACCAGGGCCTTTCGCTGTACGACCGCGTCAAGACCGTGTTCTCGATCCACAATGTGGCGTTCCAGGGCCAGTTTAGCGACACCGTGATGGAGGACATCCTGGGTGTGGCGCATATTCCGGCGGCCGCCTCGCAGCTGCGTTGCGACGCCTGCAGCATCAACTACATGCTGGGCGCGCTGCACTATGCCGATGCCATCACCACGGTGAGCCCCACCTATGCCAACGAGATCCAGACGCCCGAGTTTGGCGAGGGCTTGGACGGCGTGCTGCGCGAGCGTTCCTACGCGCTGCAGGGTATTTTGAACGGCATTGACGTGGCGAGCTTTGACCCGGCGACCGACAAGCGCATTGCCGCCAACTACACGGTTGACGACCGTTCCGGCAAGGCCGTGTGCAAGGCCAAGCTGCAGGAAGAGCTCGGGCTCGAGGTTCGCGACGACCGTCCGCTCATGGTGATGGTCACGCGCCTGACGCGCCAGAAGGGCATGGACCTGGTCATGTACGCGCTCGACCGCATCCTGTCCGGCGGCGTGCAGGTGGCCGTGCTGGGCACCGGCGACCGCGACTACGAGGACGGCCTGCGCTACTTCCAGGACAAGTACCCCGGCACCATGGCCGCGCGCATCGAGTTTGACCCGGCGCTGTCGCAGCGCATGTACGCCGCCGCCGATATGTTCCTGATGCCTTCGAAATTTGAGCCTTGCGGCCTGTCGCAGATCATCGCCATGCGCTACGGCACCCTGCCCATCGTGCGCGAGACCGGTGGCCTGAAGGACACCGTGCAGCCGTACAACGAGTTTACCGGCGAGGGCACGGGCTTCTCGTTTAGCAACTTTAACGGTGACGAGATGGGCGACGCGGTGTTCCGTGCAGCACGCCTGTTCTGGGACAACCGCGATGCCTGGAACCAGCTGGTCACGCAGGCCATGAGCCAAGACTTTAGCTGGACACGCTCGGCCGACAAGTATCTTGACCTATACTTCTTTATGCATCCGGAGATCGAGAGGCCGGCGACGGTTGTCGACGAGCCCAAGGTTGTGGCCGAGCCCGAGCCCAAGGCCGAGCCAGTTGTTGAGGCGCCCGCTGCTGCTGAGGAGCCCAAGGATGAGGTGAAGGTTGAGGCGGCCCCCAAGGCTGAGGCTAAGCAAGCTGCAAAGCCCGCCGCCAAGAAGACCACGACGCGCAAGACGACGGCTAAGAAGGCTACGACGACCAAGGCCGCTGCCAAGAAGACAGCCGCAGCAAAGACGACTGCTGCCAAAGCAACGACGACGCGCAAGCGCACGACCGCCGCTGCCAAGAAGGTCGCTGGGGCCAAGGCCGCTCCCGAGGTAAAGGCCGAGGCTAAGCCTGAGACAAAGGCTTCGGCCAAGACCGCTTCCAAGAAGAAGGCTGCGACCAAGACCACGACCGCCAAGAAGGCCACGGCAGCCAAGAAGACCGCGGCAACGAAGTCAACGACCACGAAGGCTGCTACGACGAAGACCGCCGCAAAACCGGCCGCCAAAGTCGAGGAGACGCCCGCCGAGTCCAGGGCCGAGGCAGCTGTCAAGGCAAAGCCGGCCGCCAAGACCACCACGCGCAAGCGCGCCACAACGACGGCCAAAAAGGCCACGACCAAGACTGCAGCTCCCAAGGCAGAGGCCAAGGTCGAGGTAAAGGCCGAGCCGGCGCCGAAGGCCGCCGAGGTCAAGACCACTCCGAAGGCTACGGCAAAGACCGAGCCCGCAAAGGAGGCCCCGGTCTCCCCCGCCGCTAAGACTGAGGAAAAGGCTCCGACCAAGAAGACCTCCGTCCGTAAGGCAACGGCCACCCGCAAGCGCCACTAGCCCACAGACGATCCAAAACCTCATCAAACACTAAGCAAGGGGCGCTCCAACCGGGCGCCCCTTCTCTATAGGTAGTGGTAAAACGATTTTCTAGGACAACCGTTCGCCGATGGTAAACGGATGTTGTTTATACAGCCTGTGTACAACAGATATACTTACATTCTGTGCGTAAAGCCCATGGCCCGCAGGCCGTGATTCTATTGAACTGGACCGTATTATGAGATTGATTCACAACAGCCGTCTGCCGCAGTTTCGTACTCCGTTTGGCGCTGTGACCGCAGGAACTACCGTTGCACTCTCGGTAATTTTGGAGGATGCCGATCCCAACCAGGCAACACTCACTTTGCGTACCTGGGTCGATGAAGTCGGCGAGACCCTGATCCCGATGGAGCACGAGGGCGATGGCATTTTTACCGGAGAGCTCAAATGCGACGAACCGTGTCTTATCTGGTACAGCTTTATCTGCAATATCGAGGGCCAGCCCGAGGTTCGCCTGGGTGCGCCGCAGGGTCGCACCGGTGGCGAGGGTGTGACCTACAACTACGCCGAGGTTCCGTCCTTCCAGATTACCGTCTACAAGCACCGCGAGAACCGTCCCACTTGGTACGAGCGCGGTATGGTCTACCAGATCTTCCCCGACCGCTATGCACGCGACGAAAACTGGCGCGAACGCACGCTTGCCGAAGTTGAAAAACCGCGCAAAGGAATCCAGCGCCGCATGGTCGAGGACTGGAACGAACCGCCCGAGTACGAGCGTGCCGAAGACGGCTCCATCAAGACCTGGGATTTTTACGGCGGCTCGCTCAAGGGTATCCAAAATGACCTGCCCCGCATTGCCGAGCTAGGCTTTACGGCCATCTACCTCAACCCCATCTTTGAGGCTGCGAGCAACCATCGCTACGACACGGCCGACTACACTAAGATCGACCCGATTCTGGGCACCGAGCAGGACTTTACCGAGCTGTGCCAAGCAGCCGAGAAGCTGGGCATCTCCATCATCCTGGACGGCGTCTTCAACCACACGGGCGACGACTCGATCTATTTCAACCGCTACGGTAACTATCCCGGCGTCGGTGCGTGGCAGAGCGAGGACTCGCCGTGGCGCGATGCGTTTTACTTCCACGAGGACGGTTCGTATGACTGCTGGTGGGGCATGGGCAACATGCCCGCCATCAATGAGAGCTCCGAACTGGTACGCGAGCGGCTCCTGGGCAAGGACGGTGTGATCCGCAAATGGCTGCGCGCTGGCGCCCATGGCTGGCGTCTGGACGTGGCCGACGAGCTTTCCGACGACTTCCTGGCCGAAATCAAGAAGGCCGTGCTTGCCGAAAAGCCTGACGCGCTGTTGCTCGGCGAAGTCTGGGAAGACGCCTCCAACAAGATCAGCTACGGCCATCTGCGCCGCTACCTGCAGGGCTCCGAGCTGGACTCTGCTATGGATTACCCCTTCCGCGACATGGTCATCGGCTTTTTGATGGGCTACAAGAACGCCTATCAGGCTGCCGAGGACATCGAAACCCTGCGCGAGAACTACCCGCGCGAGGCCCTGTCCTGCGCACTCAATCTGCTTTCGAGCCACGACCGTCCGCGCATTATCTCGGTACTCGGCGGCGGCCCCGACGAGTCGCAGCTGCCCGAGAGCGAGCGCAGCAAGTGGCGCCTGGACGAGAATTCCATGGGCCTGGCCAAGAGCCGCTTTTGGCTGGCGACGCTCATGCAGATGACGTTCCCGGGCGTTCCCTCAATCTATTACGGTGACGAGTACGGCTTGGAGGGTCTCACCGATCCGGGCAATCGCCGCACCATGCCGACCAAGGAAAACCTGCACGACTTCGATACGTTCGCGATCGTCAAGAATGCCTCGGCCGTGCGCCGCGCGCTGCCGTTTATGATCGATGGCGAGATCAAGGCCTTCGCGCTCAATGACGAGGTGCTGGCCTACAACCGTACCGGTAAAGACGGCGAGTCCGCGACCGTCATCATCAACCGCAGCCTGTGCAATTCGCATCGTGTGACGATTCCGGCACTCGGCGAATGCGCGAGCGATGTTATTAGCGGTCACGAGTGCGAGATCCACAACGGCACGGTCACGCTCGATCTTTATCCGCTGGGCTCGTCGATCATCTATCACCATGCCGAGCAGCGCCTGCAGGAGCCGCTCGATCACGGTGCGGGTGTTGTGTGTCATATCACATCGGTGCCGACCGACGACGGCAAGCCCGGTACAATCGGCGCGCCCACGCGTCGCTTTATCGACCATCTGGCCGCCATGGGCATGCGCTACTGGCAGGTTCTCCCCGTCAACCCCACGGACTTCTTCCGCTCCCCTTACGCTGGTCCTTCGGCCTTTGCAGGCAATATCGACCTGCTGCCCGAAAGCCACGAGGAGCTGGCAGCAGACTTTGAGACCTGGAAGGCCCGCGGAGGCGAGGATGCCGATCCGCTGTACACCGCGTTTAAACATCGCAATGCCGATTGGCTCGAGAAATACTGCGTCTACATGGCCGTTAAGAAGTACTTTGAGGGCGAGTCGCGCCATGATTGGCCGGCAGATGTCGCGCGCTACAACGAGCATCTGATCGACGACAAACGCTTCCACGACGAGGCCGAGCTTCAGGCGTACATGCAGTACCGCTTTGACCTGGCTTGGTGTGAGCTCATGAACTATGCGCACAAGAAAGGAATCGAGGTTATCGGCGATATTCCCATGTACGTGTCCGACGATTCGGCCGACGCGTGGAGCGAGCCCGAGAACTTCTGGCTGTCCGATACCGGCAAGGCGATTGAGATTTCCGGTGCGCCGCCCGACAACTTTGCTCCCGAGGGCCAGTTGTGGGGCAACCCGACGTTCCGCTGGGACCACATGAAGCAGAACGGCTATAGCTGGTGGATGGATCGCCTGCGTCGTGCATTTTCGCTCTATGATCGCGTACGCCTGGATCACTTCCTGGGCTTCCACAGCTACTTCAGTATCCCCGCAGGCAAGGCTTGCGCCGAAGGTCGTTGGCTGGCGGGACCGGGCAAGGACCTATTCCAGACCGCCTATGACGAGCTGGGTCCGCTCAACTTTATCGCCGAGGACCTGGGCTATTTGACGCCCGGTGTTCGAGCCATGGCTTCGACCTGCGGCTTCCCCGGCATGGACGTGCTGGAGTTTAGCGACTACGACGTTCGCTGCGGTGTGCATCCCACGCCCGGCAAGATTCTGTACACCTCGACGCACGATACGTCGACGCTGGCCGGTTGGTGCACCCGTACCTTTGCGGGCGGCGATGAACCGAGCGGTGTTGAGGTGGCGGCCAAGCTGATGAGCGACGCGCTGGCAAGCGACGCTCCCCTAGTGATGATGCCGCTACAGGATATCCTGGGGCTTGGCGACGACGCGCGCATGAACGTTCCGGGCGTTGCCACGGGCAACTGGACCTGGCAGGCTGACGAGGCGGACATTGCAGCCGCCGAAAACAAAACCGCACAGCTCCTGCGCAACAACCATAGATTCTGGGGCGAAGCGTGATAAAACCCCCGATATAGGGTACAGTTACAGACGTTTGAATTTTTGCGGGCAGAGTAATCTGCTCGCTTTGTGCTGAAAAGGAAGTATTATGGCGCGCTACGATTACAAGTGCTCGAGCTGCGGCAACGTGTTTGAGGTTGAGCATCCCATGTCCGAGAGTCCCGAGGTCGTGTGCCCCAGCTGCGGTGCCCCGGCGGCCAAGACATTCTCGGCCAGCGGCATTAAATTTGAGGGCAGCGGTTTCTACAACACCGACCAGCGAAGCGGCGGCTCCAGCACCAACGCCACGAGCGGCTGCTGCGCCAACTGCCCGCATAGCCACTAGGAACCAAACAGCCCCGCGACCGACATCGATCGCGGGGCTGATTCTTTGCGCTATAGGTGGCTCTATGAGTTGCGGTGAAATAAGGACTTTTTGGCGGGTAGATGCCGCTGTTCAATCCCTATTTCACCGCAACTTAGTAGTTACTTGCGAATCAGGCGGGCGCAGAAGTGGCCGTCGTAGGAGTCGGCGTTTACCGGCACGCTTTGGAAGAGGCCTTGATCGTTCTGGCGTACGGATACGAGTTTCTTGGCCTGATCGAACTCAGGGAGTTGCAGAATCTGCGCCTCGGAGAGCGGTGCGACGCTAAAGTCGGCGCCCTCGGAAGAGGCCAGGAAGGCATCCACGACCTGCGTGTTCTCTTCATCAAAAACCGAGCAGGAGGCATAGATGAGCTCTCCGCCGGCGGCCACGCGCGCAGAAGCCTCCTTAAGCATCGTCAGCTGAAGCTTGGGTAACTCGGTCGTCACATCATTCTCGGTTAGGCGCCACGGGATCTCAGGATGACGGCGCATGGTGCCGGTGCCCGAGCACGGCGCATCGATAAAGACCGTGTCGAACTTAACCGGCTCTCCAAGCATGGCATCAAACGATGTGAGCACCTCATCAAGCTCACAGGCATCACCCGAAACCGTACGAACGCCCTGAATACCGGCCTTATGCAGGCGAGCGAGATTCAGATCGCACTTGCGATCATGCAGATCGAGCGCCGTATGCTGACGCTCATAGCCCGCACGCTTGGCCTGACACATCATCACATAGGTCTTGGTGCCACGACCGGCACCAATCTCAAGGCAGCTACCAGGGCGCGTGGCAGCCGTGGCGATAAGCTGCGCGTTGAGATCAGACGCCACCGCGGCAGCACGCTCAAACACACCCGAAGCAACGGTAACCTGGGCATCAACCGGGGCATGGCAGCCTGGGAAGACAGGCGCGACGAGCTGCGAGATATACGGATCGGGCTTGGTCGCAAAGGCGTTCTCATGCAGGGCCAGTGGCGCGGGGGCCAGATTGCCGGCAAAGTTAAGCGCACCCTCTGGCGTGTCGAACGATGCCATAATGCGAGCGCACAGCCAACGCGGCAGTCCCATCAGGCGCGACAGACGAACCAGGCGTCGCTCAGACTCATCTACATCGGACGCCGTGGCAAAGTCCTCAACGTTGTCCGCGACCTTATGCAGCACGGCATTGGCCAAACCGGCGGCAGACTTAGCTCCGCTGCGCACCAGCTCAACGCCCTGACTCACCGCAACGCGACCAGGCGTATGCAGATAGAGCATCTCGAAGGCCGAGATGCGAAGCGCCATGCGAACACGCGGCGCAACCTTTTTAGGCTTATCGAGAAACTGATCGAGCAGTTCGTCCAAAATACCCTGTGTGGCGGCAACACCGAGCGCCAAGCGAGCGGCAAACGCGGAATCGCGTTGATCAATGGCCTTGGCAGAAGCACGGGAAGACAACACGTCGCGTGCATACATACCGCGGCGATCGGCCTCCATCAATACATCGAGCGCAAGCTTGCGCGCGGGTGACAGCTTGCTCATGACAAAACACCCCACGAAAGATCGGCGCCCTGCAGGCCAGCAGCCCAGGCAGAAGCAGACATAGCACGCTTGCCATCGGGCTTAACCTCGAGCAATTCAACCGAGCCATCGGAAAGACCAAGGTAAACACGCTTGTTCTTAACGTCAAAGGCGCCCTCGCCAAGCGACACATCGGCCAGCGCAGCATCGAGCACACGCACGCTCTTGCCGGCAATCACGCAACGAGCAGGCGCGGTATCGGACGAGGCCAGCACATGACGCACGCAATTGAGCGCCCCCATCTGCGGATCAAGACGCATCTCCTGCTTAGAAATCTTGGCGGCATGGGTAACAAGCGACTCATCCTGCTCAGTCCACACGGCGGTGCCATCGGAAAGCGAAGGAAGCGTATCGGCAAGCAATTTACCGCCAAGCTCAGCAAGCTCCATGGTCAGCGCCTCAGCATGCTTACCGGCAACCGACGTGGAAGCCTGAGCACAATAAGCGCCAGTATCCACGCCATGCCCGATGCGCATGATAGAAACGCCAGCAACCTCGTCACCAGCGAGAATCGCACGCTGAATAGGAGCAGCCCCACGCCAACGAGGCAGCAAGGACGCATGAACATTCACAATGCCGAGCGGCGCCATATGCAGCACCTCATCGGGCAAAATGCACCCATAAGCAGCCACGCAGAATATTTCAGCCCGGGCAGCCTGAAGTGCCTCAACAACCTCGGCCGTCATACGATTAGCTTCAACAACCGGCAACCCCAACTCAAGCGCCTTAGCCTTAACAGGAGAAGGCTCAAGTTTCTTACCACGTCCACGAACAGCATCAGGGCGAGTAATAACAAGCGCAATCTCATTCCCAGCCTCAACAAGCGAAACCAGCGAAGGCACAGCAAAATCAGGCGTACCCATAAACACAATACGCATAAAGGACGTCTCCCCTCAACCAAAGCCGAGATGGCTACAAATAACAGCGGAAAGCCAAGTACCCAGCCCATCCGCAAAAACAATTCAACAAGAACAAATATACCCAAAACCAAAGAAAGAGCCGCATAAAAGCAGCCCTCCTAACAAAGCACCTATCAGCGAAGACGCCCCTCCCTGGCCCGATGGCACCCGGGCGAAAAGGAGCACGAAAACGCAGTCCCCTTCCGCCGCAGGGCTTAGGTTATTGCTCCACGCGCAGTTCCGCACGAGCCGAAGAGCACTTAATGTGCTCTTCGTGCGAGCAGGACTGTTTGAGCATGGAGCAAAACCTAAGCCCTGCGGCGGAAGGGGACGGACGACTTACTCCGTCTCGCCCGGTCGAGCGCCGCGGGCCAGGGCGTCCTGGTACTCCTTGACGGCCTTGAGCCTCTGCATGGGCTTCAGTCGCTCGAACATTGTGTTGCCGTGCAGGTGATCGATCTCGTGCTGCAGGCAAACGCAGAACAAATCGCCCGAGGCCTCGTAGCGAATCAGGTTGGCGTTTAAGTCGTACGCCTCGACCACAACATGGTCGGGACGCTCGATCTCGCAGCTAATGCCAGGAATGGAAAGGCAACCCTCGCTAAAGGGCACCAGATGGTCGCTCTGCTCCACGATCACGGGGTTAATGAGCACATACGGGTCGTAATCGCTCTTGTCGCTGTAGTTGCAGTCGATGGTGACGAGCTGAATGAGCTCGCCGATCTGCGGGGCAGCCAGGCCGCAGCCGCCGTTCTCGAACATCATCTTCTTCATCTTCTCGGCAAGCGCCTCGATCGCCGGGGTGATCTCTTCGATGACGGCACACTCCTGGCGCAGACGAGGGTCGGGCGACAGTACGATTCCGTTGGCTTCCATGGCCATCCTTTCGGTTTGTTACATCAAATCATAGGCGTCGACGTCAACGCTCACGCTCACGCCGCGCACAGAGCCCGCCTCTTTGAGGCAGGCGTCGATATCATCAGAGACATGGTACCCTACCGGCGACTTCACAAGCAGATGGAAGCGGTAACGGTCCTTGGCTCTCTCGATTACACACGAAGCCGGGCCCAGCACCTGCGGCACGGCACTCCCCACCCGCAAAAAGTCGGGCGCGGCGGCGTGCCAGCGGCGCTTAAGGAGCTTTGCGATGCGCCCGATATAATCCTGCGCATCGTCGCGGCTTGCCGACCACACCAAAATGTTGACCAGGCGCACAAACGGCGGATACAGTGCATCGCGGCGTTGGTCTAGATCGTAGTCGGTAAAGATCGAACGATCGTGCTCGGCGACAGCGCGGATGACCGGGTCCTCGGGGAGATAGGTCTGGATGATGACCTCGCCGGGGCGATCGCCGCGACCGGCACGGCCCGCCACCTGCTCGAGCAAATCGTAGGCACGCTCCCCCGCGCGAAAATCGGGCAGCTTGAGGGCAAAGTCGGCATTGACCACGCCCACGAGCGTGACCTCGGGAAAATCGAGACCCTTGGCAATCATCTGGGTACCCAGCAGCACCGCGCAATCGGTGGCATCGAACTGCTCGAGCAGCTTTTTGTGCGCGTCCTTGCCACGCGTGGAATCGGCGTCCATGCGAATGATGGCAACGTCCTCGGGCAGCATCTGGTGCAGTGCGTCCTCGATCTGTTGAGTGCCCAGGCCCATTTTTGCCAGGTAGCGACTGCCACATTTGGGGCAACGACTCGTGGGCGCGGGATACGGCTGCACGCGCCAAGACGAACCGCATGTGTGACACTGCAGCGTGTGTGTGCGCTCGTGATACGTAAGCGCGGTGGAGCAGTGGTTGCAGGTGGGGACGCAGCCGCACTCGCGGCACATCAGGAAAGGCGCAAAGCCACGGCGGTTGTGCAACAGCACGGCTTTTTCGCGGCGCTCGACCACACGCTCCAGGCCTTCCATCAGCGGTTTTGAGAACATGGAGCGGCTGCCGTGCGAGAACTCGCGGCGCAGGTCGGCAATGCGGACTGTTGGCAGCACGGCGTGTCCCGGGCGCTCGGGCATCTCGACGCGCGTCCAGGTGGCGCCGTTGTAAGTACCGCGGCGACAGCGGTCGAGGGCCTCGGCAGAAGGCGTGGCCGAGCCCAGCACGAGCGGGCAGCAATAGCGGCGAGCCATCTCGGCCGCCACCTCGCGCGCGTGGTAACGCGGGCTGGAGCCCTGCTTGTAACTGGTCTCGTGCTCCTCGTCGATGATGATGAGGCCCAAGTCGCTGAGCGGGCAAAAGAGCGCCGAGCGGGCGCCGACGACCACGCGGGCCGCACCGCTGGCGACCATATCCCACTGGTCCAGGCGCTCGCCAGCCGAAAGGCGCGAATGGAACACGGCGACCGTCTCGCCAAAGCGCGAGCGGAAGCGGCCGACGGTCTGGGCCGTCAGCGAGATCTCGGGCACCAGCACGCAGGCCGAACGGCCGGCCGCCAGCACGCGCTCAATCGCCGAAAGGTAAACCTCGGTTTTGCCGGAGCCGGTGACGCCGTCGACAAGGACCACGCCTCCGTGGGCGTCAAGACGGGCGCGCTCAATCTGCGCGAGCGCCTGCTGCTGGCCGTTGGTAAGTGCGACCGGCGCCTTGCCGCTTGCCGAGGACAGCGTGGTCTGCTCGCTGCATCCACGCCACGCACGTCGCTCCTCCACCACCACGACGCCGCGTTTTTCGAGCGCCTTGATGGTCGCCGACATACTGTTATAAAGCAGGTTGAGGTCGCGCGTCGTGACCGGTCCGCACTGGAGCGCCTCGATGAGCTGACGCTGACGAACCGCCGTTTTGGGAGGCGTATAGTTGAAGCCCTCGGGCGTAAGCATGACCCAGCGGTTTTGGATGGGTTTAACGGCGGGGCGCTCAACGGTCCACACGCCATCATCGCCCTTGACCACGCGCGGGCTTCCACCCGGGGGCAAGAACAAACGCAGGCACTCGGAAAGGGTTGCGACATATTCGCGGCTCATCCAACGCGCGATGCGGGCGGCCTCGACACTAAAGAGCGGTTTGCTGAGAATCGCCTCGACGGGCTTGATGCGCGCAGGATCGAAGGTGTTGTTGCCTTGCAGGTCGCCCAGCTCGGGCGCGATGTCGACGATGTAGCCCGCGGCCGCACGGTTGCCAAAATGAACTAGGACGGTGGAGCCGATCTGGGCCTCGCTGGCGAGGGGTTGCGGGATGCCGTAAGCAAACGGCTCGGACAGTGCACGCGTCGGGATGTCGAGGATTACGCTCGCATAGGCGGCGACGGGTTCGGGTGCGGGCTCGGGCTGCGCCTGGGCGGCGGCAGGAGCCGCGGACTTCGGAGCTTCCTCCGGTTCCGGTGAACCAAACAGCGACAGTTGCTCGGCCATAGTCCCAGCACCTCCTAACCCATACGTCTACAGAAACAAGAGCCCCGCTCTGAGTGAACGGGGCTCGGATACATACGTTTGCGCAGCGATTACAGCGCCATCGTGCGGGCGCGGTCGACGCGCGCCAGGCAGTCGTCGCGGCCGACGAGCGCCATGGTCTCGCCCAGCGGAGGGCTCACCATGTTGCCGCAGACGGCAACGCGCACGGCCTGGAACACCACGCGCTTCTTAAGGTCCATCTGCTCGGGCAGCGGTTCAAGCGCGGCGTCGATGTTGGCAGCCGTCCACTCGTCCACGCCCTCGAGCGCGGCCTTGGCGGCATCCAGAATGGCGCCCATGCCCTCCCTGGCCAGGCCCTTGTTGACGGACTTCTCGTCATACTCGAGCGTATCGGCCGTAGCGAAGATGGGAGCGGCGACGGTCACGGCGTCAACCGGCATCTTGGTGCGCGGCTTGACGATGGCGGCAAGCGCGTCGATCCAGTCCTCGCCGTACTCGACATTACCCTCGATAAGACCCGCCTCGTGCAGCTCGGGGACCATGATCTCGTCGGCAAACTGGGCATCGGACATGCTGTTGATGTACTCGGCATTGACCCAGTCGAGCTTCTTGGGGTCGAAGGTAGCCGGGTTCTTGGAGATGCGGTCGAGCGAGAACTTGCTGGCCAGGACATCGCGCGGGATGATCGTGGTCTCGCCGTCGAGCGACCAACCGAGCAGCGCCAGGTAGTTGACGAAGGCGTCGGACAGGTAGCCGGCGTCGCGGTACTCCTCCACCGAGGTGGCGCCGTGGCGCTTGGAGAGCTTCTTGCCGTCGGCACCCAAGATCATGGAGATGTGGGCGAACGTGGGCACGGGAGCGCCGAGGGCCTCGTAGACCATGACCTGACGCGGGGTGTTGGACAGGTGGTCGTCGCCGCGGATGACGTGGGTGATCTTCATCATGGCGTCGTCGACGACGGTCGCGAAGTTGTACGTGGGCGTGCCATCGGAGCGGAAGATGACAAAGTCGTCGAGCTCCTTGGCGTCGAAGGTCACCTCGCCGTGGACGGCGTCGTGGATAACGACGTCGCCGCGGTCCTCGGGCACCTTGATGCGCAGGACGTAGGACTCGCCGGCCTCGATGCGGCGGCGGGCCTCCTCGGGATCAAGATCGCGGCAACGGCGCTGATAGCCCTGGAAGGGGTCCTTGCGCTCCTGCGCGGCCTTGCGGTCGGCGTCGAGCTGCTCCTTGGTGCAGAAGCAGGGATAGGCCTTGCCCTCGTCCCAAAGCTTCTGGGCGGCCTGCTTGTACAGGTCCAGGCGCTCGGTCTGGGCGTAGGGGCCAAAATCGCCGCCCACCTCGGGACCCTCGTCCCAGTCCAGGCCCAGCCAACGCATGGCGCGCAGGATGATCTGCGTGTTCTCGTCGGTGGAGCGGGTGGGGTCGGTGTCGTCGATGCGCAGGATGAACGTGCCGCCGTTTGCGCGGGCGAAAGCCCAGTTATAGATAGCGGTGCGGGCGCCGCCGATGTGCAGCTTGCCCGTCGGTGAGGGTGCAAAGCGGACGCGAACGTCTGATGCCATGGAAATCTCCTCGATTGCAGGATGGATGTCTAACCGCATCAGTATAAAGCATCAAAGCAACCTCCGCACAAAGGGCATCGACCCACTCATTGGGGACGGGCTTAAACGACCAGTCTTTGGGGACCTTCTTAGTTTAAGGCTGGTCATTTAAGTCTGTCCCCAATGAGTAAGGCTAGTCATTTAAGTCTGTCCCCAATGAGTAGGTGCGGAAAGGGTGTGAATCTTTGATTTACGCGCTATGATGTGCCCTTGCATAGAGAGCCCGGCGGAATGGTAACGGTCGCCGGGACACGTTTTTGAAAGGACTATCATGTCAGAAGAACTTCGTTCCATCCCGCCCCAACACGGGTCCTTCGTATTTACGTCGGAGTCGGTGACCGAAGGTCATCCCGATAAGATCGCTGACCAGATCAGCGACGCCGTCCTCGACGCAATCCTCGCCAAAGAAATAGAGCTCCAGGAGCAGGGTTACATCGCCCCCAACGGCGTGCCTGCCAACGTGGAGAACGTCCGCTGCGCCTGCGAGACCCTCGTGACCACCGGCACCGTCATCGTCGCCGGCGAGATTCGCACCCAGGCCTACGTCGACGTGCAGGAAATCGCTCGCGGCGTTATCCGCCGCATTGGCTACAACCGTGCCAAGTTCGGTTTTGACTGCGATACCTGCGGCGTTATGAGCCTCATCCACGAGCAGTCGCCCGATATCGCCCAGGGCGTCGACGAGTCCTTCGAGACCCAGACCGGCGCTACCACCGACCCGATCGACCTGATCGGTGCCGGCGACCAGGGCATGATGTTCGGTTATGCCTCCAACGAGACCAAGACCCTCATGCCCATGCCGCACTACCTGGCGAGTCGCCTAGCCGAGCGCCTGGCCGCCGTGCGTCACGACGGCACCCTCGCTTATCTGCGTCCCGACGGCAAGACCCAGGTCACCGTGCGCTACGAGGAAGGTAAGCCCGTCGAGGTCACGACCATCGTCATCTCCACGCAGCACGCCGCCGAGATCGAGGACATGGGCAAGATCAAGGCCGACCTTATCGAGCACGTCATCACCCCGGTCATGGCCGCCGAGAACATGCCGTGGGACAACGCCGACATCTACGTGAACCCCACCGGTCGCTTTGTCGTGGGCGGCCCCATGGGCGACACGGGTCTGACCGGCCGCAAGATTATCGTTGACACCTACGGCGGCTACGGCCGTCACGGCGGCGGTGCCTTTAGCGGCAAGGACTGCACCAAGGTCGACCGCTCCGCCGCGTATGCCGCGCGCTGGGTCGCCAAGAACGTGGTCGCCGCCGGCCTGGCCGACCGCTGTGAAGTCGAGCTTGCCTACGCCATCGGCGTTTCCAAGCCCCTCTCAATCATGGTCGACACCTTCGGTACTGCCAAGGTTGCCGAGGACAAGATCGTCGAGGCCGTAGAGAAGACCTTCGACCTGCGCCCGGGTGCAATCATCCGCGACCTAGACCTGCGTCGCCCCATCTACGAAAAGACGGCAGCCTACGGTCACTTCGGCCGAGAAGACGCCGACTTCACCTGGGAGAAAACCGATCGAGTCGAAGAACTCAAAGCAGCCTGCGGCCTGTAAGCCAGCAGCAAAAGCTGCAACCAAATATCGACGCACCAAAAGAAGTACCGGTCCCAACCGGTACTTCTTTTTTATTAATCCGGTGATGAAGATGTTTCGATATTAGCCTACGCTGCACCCCCTGCTAATGAATTTTGCCATTTAGCAACTCCAACCATGTATCCTTAGTCCCGAGGGGCGGGGCATAAGGTCGATCGCGAGTTCCGCACGAGCCGGAGAGCACTTAATGTGCTCTCCGTGCGAGCAGGACTGTCCGAGCAGGCGACCTTATGCCCCGCCCCTCGGGACGACGGGATAAGGCAAAGGAGCACCCATGGCAGGCAAGCCGCAAACACTAGCTACGACTTCGGCATTCGAGATCTTGGGGCCTGTCATGGTCGGCCCCAGCTCATCGCACACCGCTGGCGCCCTGCGCTGCGCCCAAGTTGCCGCCAGCCTGCTGGAAGGCCGCATCACCAAAGTCACCTTTGGCCTGTGGAACTCCTTCGCCCACACCTACCGCGGCCACGGCACCGACCGTGCGCTCGTCGCGGGCATCCTGGGCCTCGACACCGATGACGAGAACATCAAGCAGGCCTTCGACCTCGCGCGCGAGCAGGGCCTCGAATATCACTTTAACATCAAGGGCGACGACGCCTCCATCCACCCCAATACCGTCGATATCGACATGGTCGACGACACGGGCGCCACGGCACAGGTTCGCGGCGAGAGCCTGGGCGGCGGCAAGATGCGCATCAGCCGCATTAACGGCGTCGGCGTCGACATTTCGGGCATGTATTCCACGCTCTTCGTGGCGCACAAGGACGTCCCCGGTGTACTCGCCGCGCTCACCAACCTGCTCGCCTACGCCCACGTAAACATCGCCTTCTGCCGCACCTACCGCACCGAAGTGGGCGGCCAGGCCTACTCCGTCTTTGAGACCGACGGCGCGCCCGACGACACCGTCGTCCCCATGCTGCGCAAGCTCGACAATGTCGATTACGCAACGTTTATCGAGCTCCCCGGTTCTGCCTCGTCGCTCTCCCCCGGCGTCTCGGCCAAGGAAATCTTCGACGACGGCGAACAGCTGCTCGATGCGTGCGAGGAACTGGGGCTCAGCATCGGCGCCGTCATGGCCGTTCGCGAAGCGCGTCTGACCGGCGAGGCCCACGCCGTCGCCACCATGCGCCGCGTGCTCGACGTCATGCGCGAGGAGACCACGGCCCCCATCGCCAATCCGCAGCGATCGCTCGGTGGGCTAATCGGCGGCGAGGCCAAACTCGTCGAAGCCACCGGCCGCAACGATTTGAGTGCAAGCCTGATGGGCCCCGTTCAGACCGACGCCGTTGCCCGCGCCATGGCCGTGCTCGAGCGCTCCGCTACCATGGGCGTGATTGTCGCCGCCCCCACGGCAGGCTCCGCGGGTGTTGTGCCCGGCTGCGTGCTGGCGCTCGCCGATCGCCTGCAGCTCGACGACGAGCAAGTCATGGACGCGCTCTACTGCGCAGCCGCCATCGGCCTCAACCTCACCACAAGCGCCTGCGTTGCCGGCGCCGAGGGCGGCTGCCAAGCCGAGGTGGGAAGCGCCGCCGCCATGGCAGCCGCCGCACTGGTGCAGATGCTCGGCGGCACGCCCGAGCAGGCGCTCGACGCCAGTTCCATCGCGCTGAGTAACCTGCTGGGCCTGGTCTGCGATCCTGTAGGCGGCCTCGTGGAGGTGCCCTGCCAAAACCGCAACGCCATTGGCGTGGCAGCGGCCTTTAGCTCGGCACAACTCGCCCTCGCAGGCATTAAGAGCTTGGTGCCGTTTGACCAGATGGCACATGTCATGCTCTCGGTGGGCCACGCGTTGCCAGCCACGCTGCGCGAGACGGCAAAGGGCGGCATCGCGCAGGCTCCGGCCGCACTTTCGGCCTGTGCAAAATGCGGGGTGTGCGGATAGCGGCAAAGAACAACTCAAAGGTGGGACAAATGTCCAAGCTCTTTTGAATGCCACCGTTTCCGTACCACAAACAGCAGGGCAATCGCTATAATGCAAGCCCAGTAAAAACACGATGAACCGCAAGGCGAAAATCGAAGGATATGCATACGATGTCGCAAAACGATCGAACTCAACTGATTCCCGATCCGCAGCAGCCGAGCAGGCACACCGGCGGCGTTCAGTCGCCGCGTCCTATCGCGCCGAGCCACGGTCAGCAGCGTGGTGCGGCAAACGCTTCTCAACGCCCGAACCAACAGCGACAGCAGCGTCAACAACGTCAGCAACGCCAGGTAAACGGCAATGCGCCCAAGCAGCCCCCCACGCACGCTCGAGGCGATCGCGGCCCCGCGCGCAAGCCCGCCGAGAACAATAAGTCGGGCAAAAAGACAACGCTCTTTGTCGTCCTTGGTCTAATCGTCATTGTCTATATCGTAGGCGTCGTAGCGTTTTCGCAGGTAGCCTACCCCAACACCACCATCGCCGGCGTCGACGTCTCGTTCTCCAACGCTTCGTCTGCCGCCACCAAGGTCAACTCGGCATGGAAGCACTATAAGCTCACCGTGACAGGAGATGACTTTAGCTGGACCTATCAGCCCGAGTCCGATGAGCCCATCGTCGACGGTGAAGCTGCTGCAAAAGAAATCATCAACCACAACGAAGCCTTTATTTGGCCGGTCCGCCTTGTGGAATCCTTAAGCGGCAAGACCAAAACAACTGCTACCTCCAACGAAGTCGATCTTGATCAAGACGTCGACCTGTCCATGCTCTCCGACACCTTTGACCAAAAGAAGTTTGAGGAGGATCTGGGCGCCGCCATCGACGAGTTTAACGAGGGGCGTTCGGGCACGTTCGAGGCCAATAGCTCCTATGACGAGCAGGCCGGCAAGTTTACCGTCGAGAAGGCGCGCTCCAACGAAAAAATCAACCGCGAGCATGTCATTAAGTATGCCGAGCTCGAGCTTGCCTCGCTGGCCGAGACCGTAGATCTTTCCAAGCTCGGCAACGATGCCTATGACCCACTCAATGGAACGCTGACCGATGATCAGATTCAGGCCGCATGCGATGCCGCCAACAACTTCTTGGGCGTCAACGTGACCCTCAAGCTCAACGGCGAGGATGCCGGAAAGGTCGACGGCAGCTCCGTGTTGCAGTGGATCAGCTTTGCCGATCCGGCCAACCCCACACTCGATACGTCGCAAATCAGCAGCTGGGCAGCCGAGCTCGCCAACGGCTTTAATACCGTGGGCTCCACTCGCTGGTGGACGCGCGCCGATGGCAAGCAGTGCGCCGTCGAAGGCGGCGACTTTGGTTGGTCCATCGACAGCAGCTCGCTCGCCAAGCAGGTCGAGGATGCCATTAACAACAAGCAGACCGGCGAAATCGAGATCAAGTACTCCCAGAAAGCCGACACCTTTACCGCAAAGGGTGAACCCGACTGGAAGGCATATATCGATGTCGATTTGTCCGAGCAGCACGCGCGCTATTACGACGAGAGCGGCAATATCGTTTGGGAGGCCAACTTTATTTCCGGCAAACCGGGCGAAGACGCCACCCCCGAGGGCGTGTGGCAGATCAACAGCAGCGACGGCGGCAGCACCCTGATCGGAGCCAAGGACCCCGAGACCGGTAAGCCCAAATACGAGAGCCCGGTGAGCTACTGGATGCCTTTTGAGGGCAACATGATCGGCTTCCACGATGCCACCTGGCAAAACGACAAGAGCTTCGATAATGCCGAGTCGTACAAGTGGTGCGGCAGCCACGGCTGCATCAACCTGCGCCTGGCCGACGCCAAGGCACTTCACGACTGCATCAAAGTCGGCCTGTGCGTGGTTGTCCACTCGTAATGCAACGCGCGCATTCCTACAACGTGGAACCGCTGCGACCAATCTAACAGTTCCGAAAGAAACCGTCCTATGCGCCCGCCCCAACCGGTGGGCGCATATACTTATCGAGGTACTTTCTATAAAGGAGACGCTATGCCGAATGTCCCCACGATCACCCCGGGCCCGGATGATACCGAGCACACGCCCGAAGATGTCACCGAAACGATTCCTCTGATTACAAACGAACATGCCGACAAGCAGAGCGGACGCACGAACGATACGGTCGAGATTTCCGATGAAGAGGCATACGCCAAGCTCAAGGCAAAACGTGCCGAACGTCGACGCAAAAAGCTGATTCGACGCGGTATTGCCGCCGGCGTCGTAGGTGCCATCGCGCTCATTGCCATTGTCGCAACCCTGGTTATCAATGCGCAGCCACAGGGCACTAGCGGGCCTGTGACCGACATGGTGACCGAGGGCACGTTTACCACAACGGTCGAGGCGAAAGGCCAGCTCAAACCCATTTCGTCCTCAGTGGTCTCCCCTTCTGTCGACGGTACGGTCGATTCGATCAACGTGCAGGCGGGCCAATCCGTCAACGAGGGCGACGTGCTTATGACCATTAAAAACGACGAGCTCGATCGCAACGTTGCCGAGGCGCAGCGTGCAGTTGCTGCCGCTCAAGAAGACCTCACCAACGCGAAGAAAGCCGCAGCTGCCGCTCAGGCCACCCCAACGACGGACGTCGATGGAGCTTCCGCAGCGGCTGGCGTCTCCGACGCATCAGCGGACACGAACGCCTTATCGGCCGCGCAGCGCAGCCTCGCTTCGGCCCAGGCAAACCTCGATCAGGCGAACGCCAAGGCCGCCAGCCGTACGGTCACGGCCCCGAGCTCGGGCAGCATCGTGGAGCTCAACGCCAAGGTGGGCGCCACGGTAACAGGCGGCATGATCATGGGCGAAAGCGAGACGAGCGGCGGCAAGCAGTGCATGCAGATCGCCGACCTATCCAAGATGAAGGTGACCGTGCAGGTGGGCGAAAAGGACATCGCCAAGATCGCCGTTGGGCAGAGCGCCAACGTCACGTATCCCGCGTTTCCCGATATCGTGAGCCAGGGCACCGTCACGGCTATCGCGTCGGTGGCAAACTCCGACGCCGCCAACGGTGGTGGCAGTGTAACCTTTAACGTCGACATTCTCATCGAGGCGCCCGACGCGCGCCTGAAGCCGGGCATGACAGCCGAGGTATCGGTGGTGACCGAGCAGCTCGACGACGTGGTGATGGTGCCGACGATGGCGCTCATGACCGAAGACGGCGAACACTATTACGTCAACGCGGCGACTGATGACGAGGGCAAGCAAACCCGTCGCGTGAAGGTGACCGTCGTGACGCAAAACGACAACGAAGCCGTAGTCGGCAAGACACAGGTCAAGCGCGACGACCAGGGCAACGAGATCAACCCCAACGTTCCGGTTACCAAGCTGCGCGATGGCGACACCCTCGTCATGGACACCGGAGCGGACGCAACGGCTGACGGCGGCTACGGTGCGGATTCGGGCAGTATGTCTGCCGACGAGGGCATGTAATGCGTCCCGTTATCGACATCCGCAACGTGCACCGCATCTTTGAGAGCGAGGCGGGGTGCGCCCACATCCTGCACAACGTGAGCCTGGCGGTAAATCCCGGCGAATTCGTCGCTATCACCGGCCCCTCGGGCTCGGGCAAGTCGACGCTCATGAACATCCTAGGCTGTCTGGATAAGCCGACGGCGGGCGACTACTACCTGCAAGGGCTCAACGTGGCCGAGCTTGACGATGACGAGCTCACCGAAGTTCGCGCTCTGAGCATTGGCTTTGTCTTTCAGAGCTTCAACCTGCTGCCGCGCCTGTCGGTTATCGAAAACGTGATGCTGCCGCTGGCCTACACCAATGTGCCCCGTAGCCAGCGCGAAATGCGAGCCGTGCACGCGCTGCAGGCCGTCACGCTACCGGTCGACCACTGGGACCACCGCATATCCGAGCTCTCGGGCGGCCAGATGCAGCGTGTCGCCATCGCGCGCGCCCTCGTCAATGACCCGCCCATCATCCTGGCCGATGAGCCAACGGGAAACCTAGACTCCGCCACTGGAGCGCTTGTAATGGAGACATTCCATAAGCTCCAGAAGCGCGGCAAAACCATCGTTCTTATCACACACGACCCCGGCATCGCCGCCGAGGCCGACCGTGCCGTGACCATCCGCGACGGTCGCATTCACGACGGCGCGTATATTCCACATGCACCGCGGACCCTGCGCAGCGCCGTAGATAGCCTGCCCATGATTTCCGCCTCCGCCAACCCGCCGAAAGGAGTGGTGGCATGAACGCCCGCGATCTCATCCAGGAAGCCCTTCACTCGCTCGAAGCCAACAAGGGGCGAAGCCTGCTCACCATCCTGGGCATTGTCATCGGCATCGCCTCGGTTATCGCAATGACCTCGCTCATCGGCGGCATCCAAAACAGCTTGGTCAACAGCCTGGGCCTCAATGCGGCGCGCATGGTGCAAATCTATTCGTCGCAAGAACTCACCGAGTCGGACATAGAGAAGCTTCAAAAACTGGTGCCGCAGATAGAGCAGATCGGCATTGTCGACAGCGCGTATACCGAGTACAAGACCGGCGATAAAAGCTATACCGTCATGGCACAGGGTGTCGATAGCGACATGCTCGACGCCGTGGGGGCCAGCAAGCTCGTTGCGGGGCGCACCTATTCCCAGGCCGAGTCCCAATCAGGCTCGCGCGTGGCGCTCATCAGCCGCAACGGAGCCGATCAGCTTTACGGCAACGAACAGGATGCGCTGGGGAAAACCATCAAGGTGTCCAACGGCGAGGTGCAGATTGTAGGTGTGATTGATGGCGGCAACGACTCCATGGGCTCGCTCACGCTGTATATGCCGCGCGAAACCATCTCAGGCCTGTTTGGCGACGAAAATCCTTCATTCCCCAGCGTGACGGCTCTTGCCGCCGAGGGCACAGACATGGACGAGCTTTGTAAGACCATCGAGTCCAAGGTGCGCGCAATGAAGGGCATCGCGGAGGATGATGAGTACGACAGTGTATCGGCGACCTCCATGAAAAGCGCCATCGATGCACTCAACTCCTTTATGGGCGCGTTCTCGCTCATCATGGGCGCTGTCGCCAGCATCTCGCTGCTTGTCGGCGGTATCGGCATTATGAATATGATGCTCACCAACGTGACTGAGCGCATCCGTGAGATCGGCATTCGCCGTGCCCTGGGCGCAAGTCGTCGCGATATCACCGCGCAGTTTTTGGCCGAGTCTTCGGCATTGTGCATCACCGGCGGTCTGCTGGGTGTCCTGATTGGCTATCTGCTGGCCTGGGCTCTTGCGATGTTTGCCGCAGGATCAGGGATTCTTGGCGAGCTCGGTGCCAGCGGGCAAATCACACCGAGCTTTTCAATCGCCACGGTGCTGCTGGCCTTCGCCGTCTCCGTCGGCATCGGCGTAATCTTTGGCTTCTACCCCGCTCGACGCGCGGCAAAGCTCGACCCGGTGGAATGCCTACGCTACCAGTAAGCCACCACCAACAAGTTGCGGTGAATTAGGGACTGAATATGCTATTTAGCAGCAAAAACAGACGCTATTTCACCGCAACTCATTGAAGGGCTGTTTACGCCAGTTCCGTGCGTCGTCCTCGAGCGATTGGTGGATGACGGGCTTGTGCGGGTCGAGCTTGCTCGGGGCGCTCCTCCTCGCGGGCGGGATGGCGCGTAGGCGCGGCAAGCGCCTAGCGGGCGAACTCCCGTAAGAGCGCGTCTTCCACTTCCCTAAGCGAAAGGGCCCCGCCTCCCTCGGCGGGACGGGCGACCACGATACAGTGCGCTCCCACGTCGCGCGCGGAGGCGATCTTCTCGGCCGTGCCGCCTACGGTTCCCGAGTCCTTGGTCACAAGCCACTGGGCGCCCACCTGCCGAAGCATCGCCTCGTTGAGCTCGCGGGTGAAGGGCCCCTGCATGCCGATGACGTGCGACGGCGAAAACCCCGCGTCGATGCACTTCGTTATAGCACCGGGCAGCGGGAGAACACGCACGAAGAAGCGCTCCGCGAAATCGGCGACGCGTGTGTAGGGAGCAAGCTCCTTGCTCCCCGTCGTGAGAAGCGCGCGACCCGGGTTCTCGGAGAGAAAGCGCGCCGCGCAGGCGATCGACGCGACCGACACGACGCCTTTGGGCAGCGCCTCGACCGGGCGCGCAAGGCGCAAGCATCGTGAACCCACGGCGAGCGAAGCGACCCGGATGTTGCCGCTTGCGAGCGTAGCGAAGGGATGCGTGGCGTCGACGACGATGCGCGCGCCGGAAAGCTCGCGCTCCATGTCGGCCTCGTCGAGCCTGCCCGCATGCACCTCGATGCCCGGAAGCTCGCCCAAAAGCTCGCCTCCGTACTCGGTTGCCGCGTAGGCACGGGCGGGGATGCCCGCCCCGCTCGCCCATTCGCACAGAAGGCGGCCCTCGGTGGTGCCGGCGAAGATGCGCAGCGCCGGCGCGGATGCGGGCGCCGTCACTTCGGGCCGCCTGGGCGCGTGATCTGGTAGAGCAGCGCGTTCATAATGGCAGCCGCCACGGTCGAGCCGCCCTTGCGACCCCTCGCGACGATGGCCGGCACGCGTCGCGCAAGTAGCTCCTCTTTCGCCTCGACCACATTCACAAACCCGACCGGCACCCCAACGACGAGCGCGGGCGCGATCTTCCCCGCGTCCATGAGCTCGGCGAGGCGCAGAAGTGCTGTGGGAGCGTTACCGACGGCCACGATGAGCGGACCCTCGATGCCGCAAGCTTTGTCCATGCTCGCAACGGCGCGAGTCGTGCCCGCGGCGCGCGCCGTTGCGGCGACATCCGGGTCGGCCATGTAGCACACGGCCTGGCAGCCGATCTTCGCGAGCGCGGGCTTGCTTATGCCTGCGAGCGCCATGTTCGTGTCGGTGAGCACCGTGGCCCCTGCGCGCAGTGCGTCGAGCGCACAGTGCGCGGCGTCATGGGTGAACACGAGGGAATCGGCATACGAGAAGTCGGCAGTGGTGTGGATGACGCGCTTCACGACGGGCTCTTCGAGCGGCGGGCCGAGCTCTTCGGTGATGATCTCGAAGCTGCGCCGCTCGATGTCGCCGGGCGCCATCTCCTTGGAATCCATCTAGTACTCCACTCCTTCCCTTGCACATATCCCCTGCTCGTAGGGGTGTTTCTCGCACCGCATCTCGGTTATGTAGTCGGCCTTCTCCACGATCTTGCGGGAAGGCGCGCGCCCAGTGAGCGCTACTTCGACGCCGCGCGCGGACATATCGAGCGCGCGGTCCACGAGCGCCTCGTCGACAAGCCCCTTCGAAAGCGCGTCGAGCGCCTCGTCGAGCACGAGCAGCCCCTCCTGCGCGCGCTCGAGCTCGGCGAGCGCGGAAGCGAGGTTCCCATCGTGCAGCTCGCGCGTCGCGGCAAGTTCTTCCGACGTCATGGACCAGGTAAACTTATCCGACACCTTCCCCGCGAACACGGGCACGCCGAAATGCTCGGCGAGCAGTCGCGCTTCCCCGCTTTCGCCGTCTTTCAGGAACTGCACGACGACGACGCGGCGGCCTGCGGCGAGCATGCGAAGGGCGAGGCCCATCGCCGCCGTGGTCTTGCCTTTGCCGTCGCCATGATACACGTGGATCATACGCCCTCCTCGATAATACGGTAGACATACTCCATGTCGAGCGCCCCGCGCACGACGTCGGCCAGGCGGTCGAACTCGCGCGCACGGTGATCGGCCGCGGACACCGCGCCCTCAGCACCCACGACGCTCTCGGGCAGGCCGCGCATGCGCGAGAGCGAGCGCGCGAGGGCGAGTGCCACCCCCGGTTCGTCGAACAGGCCGTGGAGATAGGTTCCGAACACGTTTCCGCAGGCCGCGCCTTCTGGTTTGCCGCCAATCGTGCCCGCAGGGGCGCAGGAGACGGTCGTTTCGCCGTCGTGAATCTCGTACCCGCGCGCCGTCATGCCGTTCCACACCGAGAACGCGCCTTGGGCGCCCGTGATGCGCAGCTCCGATTGGGCGAGGCGCTTTTCCTCCTTGAACACCGTACTTGCAGGAATGAGCCCGAGCCCGCGCGCGTTGCCAGCGCCTTCCCTGCCGTGCGGGTCGGAAAGGTCGTCTCCCAAAAGCTGGTAGCCTCCGCATATGCCGAGCACCGGCGTGCCCGCGCCCGAAAGCGCGCGTACACAGGCTCCGATGCCGCTAGCCGCAAGCCAGCGCGCGTCGTCGAGCGTGGTCTTCGAGCCGGGGAGCACCACCAGGTCGGGCCGGCCCAGATCGGTCGTCGAGGAAACGTAGCGCACGCCCACGCCGGGCACGCGCGAAAGCGGGTCGAAGTCGGTGAAGTTCGACAGATGCGGAAGGCGCACGACGGCGACGTCGATGACACCGCGCGCCTCGCGGGCAGATAGGCGCGGCGCGAGCGAGTCCTCGTCGTCCAGGTCGAGCGTAAGATACGGCACGACCCCCACGACGGGAACCCCGCACATCTTCTCGAGCGGGGCCAAACCCGGGCGCAGGATTTCCACATCGCCGCGGAACTTGTTCACCACAAGCCCCCGCAAAAGCGCACGATCCTCGGGCGCAAAGAGCGCGACCGTGCCGTAGAGCTGGGCAAACACCCCGCCTGGGTCGATGTCGCCCGCGAGCAGCACGGGGGAGTACACGGCGCGCGCGAGCCCCATGTTGACGATGTCGTTTTCGGCAAGGTTGATTTCGACGGGGCTGCCGGCGCCCTCGATGACGATGACGTCGTTTTCCTCCGCGAGCGAATCGAACGACTCCAAAATCTGCGGCATGAGCGCCTTCTTTCGCGCGAAGTAGTCCCTCGCAGCGAAGGCTCCCTGCGCCTTGCCGGCCACGATGAGCTGGCTTCGGTGGTCGCTTTCGGGCTTGAGCAGGATGGGGTTCATGCGCACGTCGGGCGCGATGCCGCACGCCTCGGCCTGCATGATCTGGGCGCGACCCATCTCGAGCCCGTCGGCCGTGACACCGCTGTTGAGCGCCATGTTCTGGCTCTTGAAGGGAGCCACGCGCAGGCCGTCCTGCGAAAGCACGCGGCACAGCCCCGCCGCAAGCAGGCTCTTCCCCGCGTTCGACATGGTGCCCTGGATCATGATGGGCTTCGCCCTACCCAAGGGTATCGACCTCCTTCGCCGAGCCTCGGCCATCCGAGCCCGCCATAACGCCGCTGCAAGAAGCGCCGCCCCGTTCGTCGGGTTCGCCTTCGCCCGATGCGCCTTCCGCCCGAAGCGCGCGGCTGAACGCCATCGCAAGCCGGGCGTTCTCCTTGCGAGTGCGCACCGCGACGCGGCACCAGAAACGGGACAGTACCGAAAACGAGTCGCACGTGCGGACCAAAACCCCCTGTTTATACAGGCGCTCGGGGGTGTCTTTCGCCGGCGTGCGGACTAAAAGGAAGTTCGCATCCGACGGGACGACGGAAAGCCCGAGCGAGGAGAGCTCGTGGGAAAGCCACGCTCGCTCGCCCGCCAATACATCGCGCGTGCGCGAGACGTATTCAACGTCTTCCAGGGCGGCGATGCCCGCGGCCTCGGCGACCGAGGAGACGGGCCACGCCTGCCCCGCCCGGCGAATCCCCTCGATGAGTTGGGCGTTTCCGCTGATCAGATATCCCAACCGCAACCCCGCCATTCCGTAGAGCTTGGTGAACGCGGAGAGCACGGCCACATGGCGCGAACACGCGGCGCGTGCGGCCACGCTCCTTTCGCGGTCGTCGGGCGCAAATCCGAGGAAGCACTCGTCCACGACGAGCAGCGCGCCCACCTGCTCGCAGCGGCAAGCCGCGGCATCGATCACGCTGGGGTCGACGAGGCGCCCCGTCGGGTTGTTCGGATTGCAGAGGTACGCCACGTCTCCCGGCCCCTCAATCGCGCGGGCGAAGGAGGCGGGCACGTCGAAGTCGTCCGCTTCGGAGAGCGGGAACTCCTGCACGCATGCGCCGTAGTACGATGCCGCCTCCGCATATTCAGAGAACGTCGGCGCGCACACGACGATGCGTTTCGGGCGCACCGCCGCGGCGAGTCGCCAGATGATGTCGGACGCGCCCGCGCCGCAGACGATAGTATCTTCGGGAATGCCCTGGGCGCGCGCTAGGGCGCGAACGAGGGCGCGGCTTTCCCTATCGGGGTAGGCGTCGATTCGAGAAAGCGCCTTGCAAGCTGCGGCGACGGCGCGCGGCGAGGGGCCTGCCGGATTCACGTTCACCGAGAAGTCGATAAGGTCGGAGGCGCCCCCTTCGCAAGCGATGCCGAGCGATTGCGAGCTGCCCCCATGCGCACGGGCGCGCAGGATTCCCCCGGCAGCCCGGGACGCGGCGTGGTCTTCCCTCATGCCATCGCCCCCACGGCGAGCACGACCGCCGCGCGCGCGGCGCCGAAGACGACGAGCGCGCATACGGACGCGGCGAGCATGAGCCTTGTCGCCCGGGCGATGTCGCCCCACTCGATTTCACGGGACGCGTCGCCTATCGTCGGTTTCTCAACGAGCTTGCCGAAATACACCGCGGGTCCTGCCAGGCGCAGCCCGAGCGCGCCCGCACACGCTGACTCGGTCTGCGCCGAGTTGGGGCTCGCATGGCGACGCCTGTCGCGGCGCCAGATGCGCGCCGCCCCGCGCGCGTCGAGCCCGACGATCGGGCACACGGCGATCATGAGCAGGGCCGATAAGCGCGAGGGAATCCAGTTCACCGCATCGTCGAGGCGCGCCGAGGCGCGGCCGAAGTCGATGTAGCGCTCGTTTTTGTAGCCCACCATGCTGTCGAGCGTGTTCACCGCCTTGTACGCCATGCCCAAGGGCGCACCCCCGATCATAAGGTAGAAAAGCGGCGCGATGACGCCGTCGCTCGCGTTCTCCGCCACCGTTTCCACGGCGGCGCGCGCGACGCCCTGCTCGTCGAG
>OCSH01000729.1_pt1 | contig 31210 bp, 21 predicted proteins | sample 1538371 | NCBI WGS metagenome assembly OCSH01 (sample SAMN04571687, study PRJEB22368) | human gut metagenome | biome: human gut; material: stool | host: Homo sapiens | place: Luxembourg | collected 2012-06-01 | reverse complement strand
CTCCAGCTTGCCCGAGTCCACGCCCGAGACGGTCACGCGGCCGTCCTCGCCCGTGGTGACGGTGGCCTTGCCCTCTGCATCCCACGTGCCATCGGCCGCCAGCGTGCGACCGCGGTCGTCGGCGATGCTCAGGACCGCCCCGGCAAGCGGCTTGTCGCCGTCGCTGCCGCGCTTGGTGAGCGCGAGATCCCAGGTGTAGGCGCACGCATCGTCGCTCGGCGTGCGGGTGAAGCCGGCATCGCCGGACTGGTCGGCAAAGGGAGAGCGCGGATAGCGCAGGTAGACCTGGTTGGGGTTGCCCTTCGCGATGCCGTGGTTGCACGCGCTGTTGAGCGGCGCGTTGTACACGGCGACCACGCGGGCGCCCGCGGTGAAGGCGTCGGCCCCGCCGAGCGCGGCGATCAGGTCGCCGGTGCGCACGGTGAAGGTCTTGCCGTCGGCCGCTACCTTGGTGGCGCACTGGGCCGTGATGTCGGTCCAGCCCTTCGCGGGCTCGGTGCCGACGCGCCCGTCCTTGCCGGTCGAGACGGCGTCGAAGCCGCCGTCCGCACCCGCCGCCACGTACACGCGCACGCTCGCGGCCACCTTGGAGGGGTCGAGCCCCGCGCTCATGGTGTCGACGAACCGCACCGTATAGGTGTCGTAGGCCGTGAGGCCCGCCGGGACCGTGGCAGAGAGGCGCCAGTACAGGTCGTCGGCGACCGTGGCGTCGGCGGCCTTCTGCCAGGCGGCGGTGCTGTCCTCCAGCACGTGCTTTTGGACCTTGGGGGTCGCGGCCTTGGGCTTGACGGTGACGGCGCTGCCGCCGACCAGGGCCATGATCGGCGCGGTGCCGGCCTCGCCCTGGACGATGGCGTCGTCGTCGGCAACGATGAGCCAGTAGCCGCAGGGCAGCTCGGCCGATGTGCCCGCTTTAAGGGCCCTGAACACGGCGCCAGAGCTCTGGAGGGAACGAGCGAGCTGTGCGCTCAGCGCGCTCGTAAGGTGGGAATCGTTGTTGAGCCACTCGGCAGCTTCCTGCGCGGTGGTCTGGGAATTGGGCATGCCGGCGCTGTGCAGCACAGGCAGCGCGGCGTCGCGCACGGCGTCGCTTGCCCAGGCGAGGTCGGTGGCGATCTTGGCGTCGCTGTCGCCGTCGACGACGTTGGCGCTAAAGATCTGGTAGGCGTCGTAGCTGCTCGCCACGGTGCCGCTCACCGTGATGGAACCGTTCGAGGTCGGCGCGGCCTGCGCGGATGCGGGGAACACAACCGCGCAGGTGCCGATCAGGAGGGCAAGCAGCGCAAACAAGATCGGGAAGGAGCAAACTTTCTTATTCACGACGCTCGCCTCCCTTCGCATTCGCCTTGCGACGAATGTACATCCAGGCTGCAGCAGCGCAAAGCACCGCCACACCGGCAAGATACGTCAGCGTGACGCCCGACATACCAGAAAGGGGCAAAGAGGTGGAGTACGTGTTGGTGAAGGTGGGGGTGGAGGTCGGCTTAGAAGTATCGGATCCGTCGTTGTAATTCACCGGAGTTTGAACGGCTTCGTCGATGGGGTTGCCGTCAGCGTCCTTGGTCTGGGTGTAGGTCACCTTCGTGGCAGTGATCGTGCCATCTTTCTGATCCGTCATCGTGACGTCAAATCGATAGACCGACTTGTCGTACTTATAGTGTGAGAACGGCAAAACCCCTGTACTCTCGCGCACGTAGTACTTGAAGTCTTTTTTAGCGCCACGACCCGAATCATCGGAATCTCCCTGCCTCAAGCTGGCGAGGTCGTACTTAATAATGGGGAAATCAAGCTTCTGGGACTTTTTGCCGTTAGCCTTAGTCGTAACCCTCTCAGCGTTCTCAAACCCTTCGTTATCCGCAAACTCGAGCGTGAACTCCTTCATCTCGCCACCCTCAACGACCTTAGTCGCCGCTGGCGTCCAGGAGCCGACAGAGGCATAGGGCTCAATTTTGTTGATAAAGGTCGGGTTATTCTCGCCACCGATAACAACCGTAGTCTTCGTGTCATCCGAGGTGTTAACGGAATAGCTTCCGGAGGCAAGTGCTACGAAGTTGCTACCATCCTCGTTCTTTTTATAAACTGTTACTCCTTTTACCTTGTAATACTTAATAGGAATCGACATGAGATGGTCGATATTGTATGGATTGCTATCAACTGTTACCACGATCTTGTAAATGGTCTTATCGAATTTGGTGTCTAATTCGTTTTCGCCGCTGATGGGTTCCTCAACGAGATAGAAAACGTATTGTCCCGAAGAATAGTCCTTGCCAGAGTCGAAGGTGATTTCGCCGCTTGTTTGGTCAACAGTCGCCTCGCCCGCAACACTGCAATTGCCCATATCTAATGTGCCGTCCTCTTTCCAAGAAGGCTCAGTAGTGCCATCCTTGCGGAGCAGCTTAAATTTGTAATTGTGTCCGCTAAGGCTTTGCGAGATTCCCTTTTCATCTTTAAGCACCTTAGTGGCATTGAGCTTCATGCTCGGATAAACGCTCAGATCATTGACTTCGCCGACGGTGAGGTCGCCGTTGGTCATAATGCCGCCGCCATGGGTGTACGAGTAGTTGCCGCTGATGATGGTCGTAGCTGCCAATTGCGCATTTGCTATGGCATCATCAGTCGGATGGGCCTCCAAACCGAACATGTACTTGGCCTCGGCACCGCCGTTGGCATCGATGGTTATCTTCGCATTATCGCAAGTGCCCTGCCAGCCAGCTGAGCCGCCGCCGAGCATCTTGCCGAGCACAACTGCAACCGTCTTATTGCTGTCATTCTTGCGCACCAGGAAGAAATCCTGGTGACCGGCCTCTTTGAAGGTTGAGGTAATGTAGTTAGAATCGCTGTCCTCGTTCTTGCCATTACCTCCGGCAGACATGTGATCATCATAACCATGATCCGTATTGTTGTAGATTGCGGCACCATTTGAGTGCGAGACAATCGCCTCTCCCGTGGGGCAGGCAGCGATGCCACCACCCCAGCCGCCGGCCTCATTATCAGTAATCAGCGTCCTTACGATGTTAAGCTTGCCGCCCTTTTGGACAAAGACGCCACCGCCGCCCCAGTCGCCACCACGATTCTGACCCGTCATCGTTTTGTTGTTCGTAATGTAAATCTTGCTGTTCTCACCAGCGCAAATTGTTGCATTCGTGCCAACATTGTCGCCACCTTCGCCGCCTGCGACACGTAGACCGCCACCCTCGGCGTTATCGGATTCGTTGCCGGCAATCGTGCCGCCAGTCATTTCAAAGCTAATGTTCTTGCCGTTGTTCTTACTGTAGAAACCTGCGTAGACGCCGCCGCCAGCCTCATGGGAATAGTTAGCCGTAACGAAACCACTCGTTATGCTGAGCGTGCCACCGTGTGTGCATGCAATGCCGCCGCCACCGAGCAGACCATTGTTGAAAAGATTACTGTCAGTGATACGATCGTCAGCTCGGTTGTTTGTTATACAGGCAGAGCCGCTAATGGTAACGTTTGCGCCCTTGGCATAAACACCGCCACCGTAGCCACCGTCGCCGGTGTCGTCACCATTGTTGATGGGATTTCCATACGTAGCGTTGCCAGAGATAATTCCGCCTGCAAGATTCAGGGTGGCTCCAAAGTTAGCAAAGACGCCGCCGCCAGCAGCCGCCTTGTTTCCCGCAACCACACCGCCTGTCATTTCGAGCTTGGGATTCGTGCCCGCTATGCACAGGCCACCGCCCCAGCCGCCGCCGTTGCCGTTGGTGACGTAACCGCCCGCGATTTTGACCGTACCCTCGGAATAAATCACATGGCCGTCGGGGCTCAGGTTGGCAGCCGTGGTAATCATGCCGCCCTTGAGATCGAGCGTGCAGCCCGCTTCAACGTTGACCACATACTTTACGGAACCTCTGTCCGACGCCGCATCGATAGCGCCAAAGCCTGTAACGACATGCCTGTACGTAGTCTCGGTGGTGCCAAGTCCATCTGTCTTGGGCGTGCTCTTAGTCTCATAGTAAGTAAGACTCTTAGGAGTGCCGTTATTAGAGCTGCTTCCCTTTTCCCACTCCATACTCGCAAGCTGACCCGCCGGCGTATTGGCCGTATCGACCGAACTTGATGCATCTATTGTTGTTTGGCCTAAATCCTCGATAGTGAGCGTGGCTTTGTTTTCGACCACAAAGAAGGAGTCTAAGCCGCCAGAACGGTTACAGAGCATGTTGCCGTTAAGATCGATGGTGGTGTCTTTGTTGATAGTGATCTGCTTATCCGAATAGGCATAATCCGTCAGTCGGAACTTGCCGCCATTGGTAAACTTCCCAGCAACATCGTCGCTTACCTCGGTATAGCCATCGGCACTGACGGGAGCGATAGCGTTTTCATCGTTATTATCATCATCCGCAGGCTGTGCGTCGGAAGGCTGCGTGTCACCCTCGACCTTCGTGTCGTCGGACGGCAGGCCTGCGGCAGCGGCGTCTTCGCTCGCGCCATTCTCGGCATCGCCGCTATTCTGGTTTTCGGTATCACCGTTGTTGGTGTTGTCCACACCAGTAGACTCACTTGAGGAATCCCCCGTCACAGTTTCTTCAGTAGAAACCGTCTGGGCATCGTTGGCAATGGCCTGCGAGATCGGAGGCATGACAAGCGACAGTACCAGGCTCAAAACGGAGGCTCCGCACAAAACGCCTGCCAGTACACGGCGCGTCGCTTTTTTACTCTGCTTAGATTTGTCTGAATTCGCTTTCATCGATGTCTCCTCCCCAAGAGACTGCGATCTTGCTCTTTCACTATCAAACGTATCTGCGCAATCTGTAATTGCGCACGTTTAATGTACAAATTTTAACGATTGTTTAGACATCTGAGCAACAAAACCGACATTTTTGTAGCGGATTCTCAATTCTCTTGACATTTGCTCAGATTTACCTTCGTTTATTCGCTATCTATTTTTTGTTTCTACTGGTAATTTAGTTGCACATCATTTTTTAATGGCATTAGATTTTTTTGCACAAATTTTTGCTCAATAGCAAACATCCCGCTCACGGTCGAAAATCGACCGTGAGCAGTAGGTCATTAACCGGAAGGAATATCCTATCAAACTGATGAGAATATCTTTAACCCATCGGCGGTTAGAAGCATGATGTTCAGACAGCTATAATTTGAATTTGCGCGCAGATTTTCGGTATCAAATCGCCTGAGGCCACCACAAAGGCGCCTGCTCCCTTTGCGGTGGTTCTCCCCCGGCGCTACAGCAGATGCTCCTCGATAAAGATCGCGATGCCGTCTTTGTCGTTGCTCGCGGTTACAAAGTCGGCGGCGGCACGGGTGGCGTCGCTGCCATTTGCCATGGCCACGCCCACGCCGGCGTCGGCCACCATGCAGGTGTCGTTGTCGGCATCGCCAAACACGCAGATGTCCTGGAGCTCCATGTCGTTGAGCTCCGCCACGCGCACAAGGCCGCGCGTCTTGGACACGCGCGGATCCATGAATTCGTAGAGTCGCTGCGTGGTCTGTAGAGCAGCCGCCTTAACGGCGCCGTCGGCGAACGTCGACGCCCGCTTGATGACCTGCGGCATTACCTCGGGCGCCATAGTAAACATCACCTTGGCCTGCGGCTCGCGCAAAAACTCGGCAAAGTCGACCACCTTGTAGGGCACACCGTCGACACGCGACAGGTGCTCAACGCATGCATTGCTCTCGGGCACATAGAGCACGCCGTCCCGAGGGCAAACGGGCGTTGCCGGCAGGTCTGCCATGTGCTTACAGATGTGCGCGATGGTCTTGCCCGGCAGCGGATAGCTCAGCTCGTTGATTCCATGCGCGCGGTCGATGACCTCGGCGCCGCCGCAGCCCACGAGCACGTCCACCAGACCCTCGATACCCCAGAGCTCGTACATGGCCTCGGTCGCGTGGGCGTCGCGCCCGGTGCACAGGCCAAAGAGTACGCCGCGCTCGCGCAGGGCGCGGATCGCCGCCACGGTGCGCGGGGACACCGTGTGCTGGCTCGTGAGCAGTGTGCCGTCGATATCGCAGAACACGGCTTTGATATGGCTGAAGGTGGTGTCCATGGGGGCCTTTCTGGGTTGTGCGGCGGTGTGGGGCGTATTCGTGAACGGCGTACATGGTATACCAAGGCACAGGCGCGGCCTGTCAAAGCAAAAACCACCACAAAGGTGCCTGCCCCCTTTGTGGTGGCCGAACCCGAAGGGTGGCCTGGCCCGAGACGCAAAGCATCACAACATTCGACGTTTTTCGGCAAAATCGTGATTTTCATCGAATGTTGTGATGGTTTTTACTGCCTTGCGGCACGATCAAAATGCCGGCGTCCAAGCAGCAGCAGCGCCGCGGGAACTGCCGTCACGACCATGCCCGCACCAACGAGCGTCTGCTGCACACCAAATGTCGCCGCCAGCCACGGGGCAATCGCCAGCGGGGCCACGCCGGCGAACATATTGCCAAAACCCATGACCGAGTTCACGCGACCGAGCTGCTCGAGCGGGGCCGTCGTTTGCACGATCGTGTTGTGGAGCGGGTTGACGATGCCCCAAGCTATGCCCAGTGCAATCTGGCCGACGAGGGCTACACCCACGTACGGTGTCCCCACATAGAGCAAACTTCCCAGGCCCACGGACATGAGCGCCACGAGCAGGGTTTTAAGGTTGACCAGGTGCGGCGGCAAGCGGAGCGCGAGGACGGCGCCCAGCACCGCGCCGACACCGCTGGCCGACGAGAGCCAGCCCATCCATTCGACACCAACGTGCAGAACATCGCGGTAGAAGAACGACTCCAGCGGGTCAAAGGCGCCATAGCCGAAGTTCGAAAGAAAGATGATGCAGAACAGTAGGGCGAGGACGCTGTTGGTAAAGACCGTCTTGATGCTGGTCGCGAAGGTGACGCGGGAGGACGTGCTGGGGTTGGAGCTTTGGCTGGCAGTACTTGCCGTTGTGCTGCTGTCCGCGGGAGTACTTTCGCGCACGGCGACGCGACCTGCTTGCGGCCTAAAGCCCCAACCGGCAATGAGCGCCAGTACGGTAAAAATCATCATGAGCACGAACACCGCGCGCGACGACGCAGCCGCCGCGACAAAGCCGCCCAGCGTGGGGCCAACGATAATGCTCACGTTGGAGAACATGGTTATGGCGGAATTGATGTCTTTGAGCTCGACAGGATCGTCGGTGAGATACGCCGGATAGGACGTGGCGATGGGCTGGGCGAATCCCATCACAAAGCCCAGGAGTACCGCGCCGAGCAGGACGATGCCGGTCGCGCTGCCAAAGGCAATGATCGCCGCGCCGGTTGCCAGCGTGCCCACGATGCTCAGCAAAAAATGGCGGCGCGGGCCCAAAGCATCGAGCGCCGCTCCACCCGCAAAGGACCCCAGGATCACGAAAACGTTCATAAACAGAACGGCCAGCGATGTCGCCACGACCGAGGCATCGTCTGCATAGGTGAGCGTTCCGATGACACCGATAAAATAGCTGGTCTGAAACCCGGTGTAGATGAGAAAGCGCATCGCCACCAGGCGCTTGGCCTGAACGGATAGCGATGGTTGAGGCTTTGAGAAAAGAGAGGCGAGCATGGAGACTCCTTGTTTCATACGAATGCGGACGGCAGGCATTCGCCACCGTCTGTCAAATCAATCTATCCGCATGAAACATTAAGGACGCATCAAGCCCCTTCTCTCCGTTTTTCGCCCGTCATGAACTACTTGGTAGATTGTAAGACATGTCCCACACATGTACCAAAGCAAAAACCACCACAAAGGTGCCTGGCCCCTTTGTGGTGGAAGTGACGTTTGCCCAGATAAAACCTGCCAAAATAAACCTGTCCCTTTTTGGCAGGTTTTAGGCCAGATGATCTTGGATCAGATCGCAGATGGCTCGGGCGTCGTTGATGTTGATGGCTCGGGTCGCAAAGCCGGCATCGAATGCCTGGCGTGCCAGGGCCTCGTTGCAGGCAAGGGCCAGCGTGTGACCGTCGACCAGGTCGAGCGAGCTCTTGCCGCGCAGACGGTCGACACCGGAGCGCGCGACCACGATATTGTCGAAGCCCTCGGTCTTGTAGCCCTCGATAATCACCACGTCGACATCGTTGTAACGCGACAGCAGCTCGCGCGCGGACATCTCGTCCTCCTCGCGCGTGTCGGCGTACTCCGCCCAGCGCATGGCGCAGATAAGGCCCACGTGCTTGGATCCGGCCTGGTGATGGCGCCAGGTGTCCTTAGCGGGCACATCGATATCAAAGCCGTGATGCCCATGATGCTTGAGCGAGCCCACGCGCAGGCCGCGGCGGGCTCGGCAATGACCTTCTCGACGAGCGTGGTCTTGCCCGAGTTTTGGTAGCCGATAAACGCGATCGCGGGGACGGCCGGTGCCGGAGCTGCGGGCGCGACGGCGACGGATGCGCTCGCGGGTGCGTCGCCCGCGGCTCCCACGGCCTCAACAGCAGCAGCCTGACGCTCTGCGCGATCCCACACGCCCGAACGGCCGCCCTCCTTGTGCAACAGGCGCACGTCGACAATCTCCATGCCGCGATCGACTGCCTTGCACATGTCGTAGATGGTTAGGCACGCGGCGCTCGCGCCGGTCAGGGCCTCCATCTCGATACCCGTCTTGCCCGTCACGCCGGCCGTAACCAGTACATGAAAGCCAACCTGCCCGTCCGCGCGCGCCGGCGCCCAGCCCTCGGGCACGTCATCGGCCGGCGTCCCCGCCGGAGCGATAGGCGCAATGTCGCACTTACTCTTGGTAATGAGCAGCGGATGACACATGGGGATGATGTCGCTCGTGCGTTTGATGGCCATGATGCCCGCCACGCGCGCGCAGGCAAGCACGTCGCCCTTTTTAGCGCGGTCCTGCAGCACCATGGACTGCGTCTCGGGATGCATGAGGATGGTGCCCTCGGCGATGGCGATGCGATGGGTCTCGGCCTTGTCGGACACGTCGACCATGCGTACCTCGCCCTTGGCGTCCACGTGCGTCAGCTCGTCGCGACGGGCGTCGCGGGCGGGTTCGGCGGCAGCGCTGGCAGTCGGCTGTGCGTCTGCAACGGCATCGGTGGCCGCAGCCGTGGCTTTGTGGGCAGACATCGCGGCCCTGCGAGCGGCCTTGGTGGCATCGGCGTACCTGCTCTTGGCCATATGATCATCCTCCGATTTGGGACATAAATCGTTGCGTGCCCTCAATTATCGCGTGTTCCTGCGGTTTGTGGGCCACGGCATCGCGCCAAATCGAAAGTACCTGCATATCATCACCACGGCGCAGCGCCTCACGCACCGAATACTCGGCATCGCTGAACAGGCACGGACGCACGTTGCCATCGGCCGTCAGGCGCAGACGGTTGCAATTCGCACAAAAATGGTTGGACATGGCGCTGATAAAGCCAACCGTTCCCGCCGCACCCGGAAAGTGCCAATAGCGCGCAGGGCCCGCGCCGGCAGGAGCGTCGTTGATGTCGAGCGGCTCAAGCTCGCCCAGTCCCGCCGCGGCGGCCCCGGCATTGATGCGCGCCCGCAGCTCGTCGCTTGGCACGGTATCGCTCGCGTCCCACAGCTCGGGATTGAGCGCGGGCGCATGCGGGTCCACAGCGCAATGCGAGCTCGTGCGCTCGTCGCCAATGGGCATGTATTCGATAAAGCGCAGGTGGATGGGGCGGTCGACGGTCAGCCGCGCGAGGGCCGCCACGTCCTGGTTGAGCCGGCGCACAACAACGCAGTTGACCTTAACGGGTTCAAAGCCCCAAGCCAGCGCCGCGTCGATGCCAGACATGGTCTGCTCGAGTCGACCCAGACGAGTGATCTTTCCAAACAGCGTAGGGTCGAGTGTGTCGAGCGAAATGTTGACGCGGTTAAGGCCGGCGTCTTTGAGCTGCGGCGCCAACTTGGGCAGCAGGGCGCCGTTGGTGGTGAGTGAGATGTCCTCGATCTGCGGGATCGCACGAATGTCGCGAATGAGCGGGATGATGCGGCGGCTGACCAGCGGCTCGCCGCCCGTCAGGCGCACGCGGCGAATGCCCTCCCCCGCCACCAAGCGCACAAAGCGGGCGATTTCCTCGGCACTGAGCAGCTCGTCGTGTGCACGGGGCGCCACGCCATCGGCCGGCATGCAGTAAATGCAGCGGAAATTGCACTTGTCGGTAACGGCAATGCGCAGGTAGTTGATATCGCGGCCAAAGCCGTCATGTTGCACGTGCCCGTCCACGCAGCCCTCCCCTCACGCGGCGTTTTATTCTTCGGAAAACATAATACTCCACGGGAGAATCATGCCGACACCCGTACGACAGGACGGGTCGCTTCGAGCAAAACGGACTTTCCAAGCCCATCCTCAGCATACAAACCATCACAACATTCGATGCTTTTCCCGTTTTTGGCAAAAAACGTCGAATGTTGTGATGGTCTGCCTGCCCACGGCACCCCGTAGAAGGACCAAAGCGTCCCTAAAGGCTGCCGTCCCAGTGTCGAATCACGAATTCTCGCAGGTCATTCTGACGTTTTTGGAACACCTCGCTTCGGTCGCACTTGAGACCCATAGCGAGCGCGATGGCGTTCATCGCCCGATGCAATTGCAGCTGATGGGCAAACTGAGTCCCGGTGAGGACGATCATCCTAAAGCCCAGCGCGCTCAGCACGGTCATACGCTCCGCGTCCGACGCGCTGCGCTGTTTATCAAGATGGTCCGAGCCGTTGTATTCAATCCCCGTACCGCTTGCAGGCGCATATACGTCGATCTCGAAATACCCGGCCTTTGCGAGATATTTGAACTCGCTGGGAACATCGATCCGATGGTTGAGCTCGATCTTGGCGTATCCCAGCCCTCCCTGGGAACGTTTTGCTACGACCATGATTGCGGTGGCCGTCTCCATGGGCGACCGCGCGCCATCGTGCACGCGCTTGAGCACGGCGGCCGCGCGTATAGCCCCCTGACGAGATCGGTTCTCATTGCAATAGGCAATCAAGTCGGCAACGGTATACCTCTGCCCCATCTCGATATAATCGCCTGTCGACAGATGATTCAAATGGTATCGGGCGCAGATTTCGTAGCCATATTCCAGCTGCTCGGGCTCGCTCATCCACGAACCCGCTTGGACAAAGCACATGGCCTCATCAACCACCAGAAGGCCCTCTGCCACCTCGATAAGATGGCCTGGAGGTACCGGCGCCCCAAACACGTGGCACCTAAATCCAGCCGGCGTCGAGCGCTCAAAATCGAAGTTGACGAGCGTGTCGATATGATCGAGCTCTTCTCGTGGAATACCAAGCGAAACCAGATAGTCGGTAACGATCCCGACCGCCGCTGAAGCCCTCAGCCCCTTGGCATCGAGTCCCAATTTGGGCAGGCCCGCGGTCGGCTCCGCCTCGTTAGCAAGCGAGTCCTCATCGTATAGGCTGCTTGCTCGCGAGAGCGGCTCAAACGGACGCTCCACGTTGTGGTACAGCCAGGCAGTCTTATGGGACAGGACGATCGGCAGGTCCATGAGCCCTCCAATGGAGTCGGATAACCAACCTTATTCCCCTGCCCACGGGTCCGCACACCTTCGCGCGCAAGAAAGCGATTCCGCCCGGTCGAGTGGCAGAAAAACCATCACAACATTCGACGCTTTTCCCGATTTTGGCAAAAAACGTCGAATGTTGTGATGGTTTGAGGCGAGGTGAGAGGCACGGAGGGGTCAAAGCATCGTGCTCGAACGGGTTAATCCAACTCTTTTAAGCCATGCGCCAGCTGCCAGTACTCGCCGTGCTGGGCGAGCAGCTCTTCGTGCGTGCCGCGCTCGATGATGCGGCCGTGTTCGAGGACCATGATGGCGTCGGCGTCGCGGACAGTGGACAGGCGGTGCGCGATCATAAACGTGGTGCGACCGCGCATGATGCGGTCCATACCGCGCTCGATGAGCTTTTCGGTACGCGTGTCGATGGAACTCGTGGCCTCGTCCAGGATGAGCACCGGCGGATCGGCGACGGCCACGCGCGCGATGGCGAGCAGCTGACGCTGACCCTGCGACAGGTTGGCGCCGTCGGCCGTGACCGGTGTGTCGTAGCCCCGCGGCAGGCGGCGGATAAACGAGTCGGCGCAGGCGGCCTCGGCAGCGGCGCGCACCTCCTCGTCGGTCGCGTCGAGCTTGCCAAAGCGGATGTTCTGCGCAATGGTGCCGCTAAACAGGTGCGTGTCCTGCAGCACAATGCCGAGCGACCCGCGCAGGCTGGCCTTGGCAATGTGCTTGACGTCGATACCGTCGTACGTGATCTCGCCGTCATCGACCTCGTAGAAGCGGTTGATGAGGTTGGTAATGGTCGTCTTGCCGGCGCCCGTGGAGCCCACAAACGCAATCTTTTGCCCCGGCTTGGCAAACAGGTTGAGGTCCGTGAGCACGCGGGCGCCCGGCACGTAGGAAAAGTCCACGGCATGGAAGCGCACGTCGCCGGCAAGCGGGACCAAGCCGCACGTGAGCTCGGTGCCGTCGGCGGCCACCGCGCGGCCCGACTCATCAACGGATGCCACGTCATGCAAATGCCCGTACGCGCCCACGCCCTGGCCCTCGGGAATCTTCCACGCCCACGCGGCGTCGCCCGTCTGCACCAGCTCCACGCAGCCCTCGTCCACCTCGGGCTCAAGGTCCATAGCCGCAAACAGGCGCTCGGCACCGGCCAACGCGTTGAGCAAGAAGTTGCCGAGCTGCGTAAACTGGTTGATGGGCATGGCGGCCTGGCGCACAAAGACCAGGTAGCTCGCGAGCGCACCTACGTCGGCGAGCCCCTTGATGCAGAGCATGCCGCCCGCCACGGCGACGATGGCATAGTTGACGTAGCCAATCACGACAGTCATGGGCACCATGGAGTTGGCATAGCTCACGGCGGCGGTGCCGGTGTGGCGAAGCTCGTCGTTGCGGCAGGCAAAGCCGGCGACATTCGCCGCCTCACGGTTAAAGACCTTGATGACCTTTTGGCCCGAGACCATTTCTTCGATATATCCGTCCAGGTCGCCAAGCGATGCCTGCTGGGCAGCAAAGAAACGCTTAGAGCGCGCGCCCGAGTAGCGCGCATACAGCACAATGGCCGCATCGCACACGAGTGTGATAATCGTGAGCTGCCAGTTAAGGATGATGAGCATAGCCGTGGTGCCCACAACCTGAATGGCGGCCTGAATCACGTTAGCAAAGCTGTTGTTGAGCGCCTCGGAGACGGTGTCGACGTCGTTGGTGAAAAAACTCATGATGTCGCCCGAGCGCGTGCTGTCAAAATAACTGAGCGGCAGCGTCTGGATGTGCGCGAACAGGTCGCGGCGAATATCGGACACCACGCGTTGGGCCGCACGCACCATGATCTGTGAGTAGCCCAGGGCCGAAAGCACGCCCGCAGCGTAGATGATCGCCGTCAGGATGACCTGCCTGGCAAGCAGTTCCTCCCCGCCCGTGGCCAAACCGTTAACGATGGGACGCACCATGTAGGTGCCGGCGAGGCTCGCGATGGCGGCGACAGAGGCGAGCACGCCCACCGCGAGCAACGAGAACTTGGCATGCCCCATGTAGGAGAGCAAGCGGCGCACAGTGCGCTTGAGGTCGGCCGGGCGTGCTTGGGCTGCGGTCTTAGGCATGGCGCTCACCCCCTTCCAAGGGTGATCCTCCGGGGACGGAGGAAAACGGATCATTCGCGCAACCATCGTCGCTGCCGTCGCCGGCGTCCGCGTTCCCCGCAAACTCCATCTGCGAGGCGTAAATCTCCTGGTAGATGTTGTCGCCCGCCAGCAGCTCCTCGTGCGTGCCCACGCCGTGGACACGACCGTCGTCCAACACCACAATGCGATCGGCATCCATGACGCTCGCGATACGCTGGGCGATGATGAGCACGGTCGTATCGGGGATCCGAGCGATGTGCTCGCGAATCTTAGCGTCGGTCGCCATATCGACCGCGCTGGTGGAGTCATCAAAAATGAGCACGCGCGGATGCTTGAGCAGCGTGCGCGCGATGCACAGGCGTTGCTTCTGGCCACCCGAAACACCAGCGCCGCCTTGGCCCAACTCGCCGTCCAGCCCGCCGATGCGATCAAGGAACTCGTCCACGCACGCCGCGCGGCAAGCCGCGAGGAGCTCATCGTCCGACGCCTGCGGATTGCCCCACTGCAGGTTCTCGCGCACGGTGCCCGTAAACAGCACGTTCTTTTGCAGCACAATGCCCACGGCGTCGCGTAGGGTCGCGAGGTCGTAGTCACGCACGTCACGTCCGCCCACAAGCACGGCGCCCTCGGTAGCGTCGTACAGGCGCGCAATCAGCTGCACAAGCGAGCTCTTGCCCGATCCCGTACCGCCGAGGATGCCCACCGTCGAGCCGCTCTCGATGCGAAGGTCGATATGCTCGAGCACATCCTCGGCTGCATCCGCGCGGTATTTAAAGGAAACGTCGCGAAACTCGATACTGCCGTCCGCTGGTGCCGCAATCGCGAGGTCTCCCGCGGGGTTGGCGATAAAGGGTTCCTCATCGAGCACCTCGGCGATACGGCCCACACTCGTAAGAGCGCGCGTGAGCAGCAAAAACACGTTGGAAATCATCATGAGCGAATTCATGATCAGCAGCACGTAGCTCATAAAGCCCGTGAGCGAGCCCACGCCCAGCTTGCCGGCGAGAATCATGCGGCCGCCAATCCACAGGATAGAGAGCGCAGCCACGTACATCGACAGCTGAAACACCGGCAGGTTGAGCACCGCGCTGCCAAAGGTCTTTGTCGCCGTGCCGGCGAGCTCGGTATTGACGGTGTCGAACTTGGCCTCCTCGTGCTCGGTACGAACGTAGGCCTTGACGGCACGCACGGCGGTGAGGTCTTCCTGTACCACGCCGTTGAGGTGGTCCATCGAGGTCTGGAGTTGGCGGTAGAGCGGACTGACGCGATAGGTGATGACGCCCAGTACGATTGCCAGCACGGGCAAGATGATCGCAAAGACGTTGGCGAGCGGGCGCGACAGCATCAGCGCGTAGATAAGGCCGACGATAAGCGTCACCGGGCCGCGCACCATAGGGCGAAAGCCGTTGCCCACAGCATTTTGGATAACGGTGATGTCCGTGGTCATGCGGGTGACGAGCGAGCTGGCATCGTAGTTGTCCAGGTTACCAAAAGCGAGCGTCTGAATCTTTTTGTACTCAGCCTCGCGCAGGTTAGCGCCTAGGCCCGAGGCAACGCGGGCGGACGTGCGTGCATAACCCAAGCCCAGTACCAGCGAAAGCGCAGCGCACACCAACATGTACGCGCCCTGCAGCAGCATGTAGTTGATATCACCCGCAGGCACGCCCACATCGATGATGTTGGCCATGATGACCGGGATAAACAGCTCGAGCACCGTCTCGACCGACACAAAGAACACGCCGAGGATGGCATCGCGACGGTATGCCCCTAGATAGGAAAACAGTATTTTGAGATTGCGCACGCAGGTTCAACCCCCATCAAACGTTGTTCGCAAACGCACGTATTATTGCGCGCCGAATAATGGTGTCAAGTATTCCGAAATCGTTTTCTGCAAGGTTAACGCCGGCGGCGAGTTCTCGTGACGTGTGTCCATATTCACTCGGAATAATGGTGCGCGCGACTTTTTTCGCCCCACTGCCAACACAAACCTTGACTCTACAATCGTTGTAGGGTTTTCACTACACTGGTACCTAAACGAACCAAGCCAGAAAGTACCCCGCCCATGGAACACGACCTCACACGCGGCAATGTCCTTAAGACCATCGCGGTCTTTGCCCTGCCCTATATGCTCTCGTACTTTTTGCAGATGCTCTACGGCATGGCCGACCTGTACATGATGGGGCAGTTTAGCGGCGCTGCCGGCATCACCGCCGTGGGCAATGGCGCGCAGACGCTCTATATCATTACCGTGACGCTCGTGGGCCTGGCCATGGGAACGACGGTCATCGTCGGCCACGCCGTGGGCTCGCGCCGCTACGACCGCGCCGAGACCGCCATCGGCAATACCATCACGCTGTTTATGGGCGTCTCGGTGGTGCTGGCCGTCATCTTGTTTGCACTATGCCCGCAAATCGTGGCGCTCATTGGCACGCCGGCCGAGGCAGTCGAAGGCACCGCCGCCTACCTGCGTATCTGCTTTGTCGGCATTCCGTTTATCGCCGCATACAACATCCTCTCGGCCATCTTTCGCGGCCTGGGCGATTCGCGCTCGCCCATGTACGTGATCGGCGTGGCATGCATCATTAACATCGCGCTCGATTTTCTGTTTATCGGCCACATGGGGCTCGGCCCCGTGGGCGCGGCGCTCGGCACGGTAACCGCCCAGACGGCAAGCGTTGCCCTCGCGCTCGTGTGGCTCAAGAGCCGTCGCACGAACATCCATGTTAAGCGCAGCGACCTGCGTCCCCAGCCCGAGGTGCTCAGCAGCATTCTTAAAATCGGCGTGCCCGTGGCAGTACAGGACGGCTGCATCCAGGTGGCGTTTATGTTTATCACCGTCATCGCCAACCATCGCGGCCTGGTCGACGCCGCCGCCGTGGGCCTGGTCGAAAAGATGATCAGCTTTTTGTTCATTGTGCCGAGCTCCATGGGTGCCACCGTCAGCGCGCTCACGGCGCAAAACGCCGGCGCGGGGAAGGGCGATCGTGCACGTCAGGTACTCAAGGACGCCATGACGATCTCGGTGGTGTACGGCTGCCTGATCACGGCGCTGATGTGGCTGGTGGCGCCGGCGTTTATCGGCTTTTTTGCCAAGGACGCCGCGGTGGTCGCTGCCGGCACCGGCTATATGCGCAGCTACATTTTCGATGCAATCTTTGCCGGCATCCACATTTGCTTTAGCGGCTTTTTCGCTGCATACGGCAAGAGCTACATCGGCTTTGCGCACAACGTGCTGGCCGTGGCGCTCATTCGCGTGCCGGGCGCGTGGGTACTGTCGAACGCCTATTCCGATACGTTGTTTCCCATGGGCATCGCCTCGCCGTGTGGGTCGATTTTGTCGGCGGTCATCTGTGTTGTCGCGTTTACCGTGCTCAACCGGCGCGGGGCTTTTGACAAGTTGGTAGCGTAGCGGGGCAACGCGAGTCTGACGCCCCTCCCCTGCTTTTTGCCGAAAGGAGCGGTCCTGTGACCGACATGCCAAGTGAACATACTGAGGGCCTGCTCCGCATTGGCGAAGTTGCACGCCTGTTTAATCTGAGTGTGGGCACGCTGCGCCATTACGAGCAGATGGGCTTGCTGGACCCGGCGCACATCGATCCGGTGAGCGGGTACCGCCACTACGGATCGCGGCAGCTCTCCACCCTCAACACCATCAGCCACCTGCGTGTTCTCGACTTGCCGTTGGCGCAGATTCGCGAGTTCGTGACCACGCGCGATGTGGACCTCATGCAGCGGCAGCTAGCTCAGCAGCAGGAGCTCATCGAGCGCAAGCGCCGCGAGCTGGAGCGCGTGTCGCGCAAGATCGATAACCGGCTTGCGCTGCTGCACGATGCCTTGAACACCAAGCTCGATACCATTTGCACAATCGATGCGCCCGAACTTCGCTGCGCCGTGCTGCGCGAACGCGTCAACCCTACCGACGCCTATGCGCTGGAGTGGCAGATTCGTCAATTGCAGAAGGGCCAGCACGAGACCTTTGTCTTCCTGGGCAACTTGGGCGTTGGGATTGGCGCCGAGCGTCTGGCCGCCGGCGACTTTGATGGCTACGACGAGGTCTTTCTGCTGCTGGATGACACGGACGATTACCTGGGCGATGTCGAAGTACGTCCCGCCGCGCGGTGTCTGACGGTCAGCTTCCGCGGCACGCACGGTCAGGCGGCCCCGCGCTATGAGCGCTTACTCGATTACATGCACGAGCGCGACCTGTCCCCCGCCGGTCCCTCGCGCGAAATCGCCCTCATCGACGACATCATCAGCGACGACCCGGGAGCGTATGTGACGAGGATCGCGATACCGGTCCGCTAATCACTACCATTTATCGAGCAATTCCATCCATTTACCTTAATCCGAATTAGATTGTATTTTGTAGCAAATAAAATGACAGCATATTGCCCCCCATAGGCAGGAGACATTATGCCCAGAGTTCAATCACGTCGCTCGTTTCTTCTCGGCCTAGCCTCGATCATCGGCTTATCCGCGTCACGCCCAACAAGAGTATTCGCTGCCGACTCAAACTCATCCGTCGCTTTTACTTCAGACCTAGCACAAGACTACGCGCTTTCCCTGTTGCCCATCGTCGACGGATCCGCGAACTTAGAGATCGAGCAAATCGTTCCCGTATGCCAACAAATCGGCCTTATCTGTGGCTATGAAATCAGTGTCACAAGGGAAGGAAGCCCTTACGGTTATTTAATACTTGACGCATCATATCCTGGGCTTCTGAAGGAGATAACCCTCGGCGATACCATTCTTCCGATTTCAGCTTCTCTATCAAACGCCATTTCAACTTATTCCGGCCAACAGGCCACAAACCCAACCGTACTAATTTCGTACAACGATATTGAATATGGAACTTTGGTGCCAGGAACTAGAGACTGTGTAACCAACTATAACAATATACGGTCTGTCCCGATTGTCACCAAAAAGGGTATAGCACCTCAAAGCAATAACCCAACTTCATGGGATGCAGTCATTATCAATGAAGATGACTTGATGTTGCATTTCCAAATAGACGATTTAAACGGAATACCGTTCCGAGGAGTCTCGGAATCATTAGTTGAAGCCCGCACTAATAAGTATGCATGCGTCGTTTCTGCCTTGTACGCTGTATCAATGCATTACGGTCTCACCAGTTCAAACGCTAATCAATTTAATCCCGATTATTATAAAGAAATATGGAACGTCACTGGCACAACAACGTATAAGACCAATGATCAGGGCGTCGAGTACGGAAGCACGATCATCCCAGATGGAATTGTTCCGTTTAAAAGTCTTGCCGCTCAAAAGGGTAGAGCACTTAATACTCAATTTTTCGGTTATCAGCCTCAATTCGCTCAGTACAGAGCAACTATCGATCAAGGGAATATCGGCTTGTATCATATGTGGATCAACAGCCGGAACAGTGAAGGATCCGTCGAGCTATCAGGTCATACGGTCACGGTAACTGGCTATTTTACTGGGCATAATGGAAGCTCTGGCATCGAACTGCAGTGGCTCGAAGTATTCGACGGATGGAACACTTATCCCCGAGCGATTAACTATGCAACGCCTAATATGGTCAAATTGAACGGAACAGTCTTTTGGTAGACCGGATGGCACCATCAAAATGCTATGGCACCACGGCCTTTGCCCTGGTTACGATATTGGTGATTTTCGCTATGTTTGCATCCGTTTCTTCATGCACAGATAGAGCCCGCTATAGCGGAGGAGATGATTACCTTGTCTTTGGAGCCGGCAGCGTTCATTCTATTGAGGGAACGGAACTCGTAATCCAAACAGACAACAGTCCCCGCTACACCGACGCTGGAAAGCAAACCCGGATTACATTCCCCTCATCTGGCCGAATCAAAGACAAGCTTTCCCAAATCAAAGTTGGGACAAGAGTTTCCTACTCACGCTTTGAGTCGGTAGACGCATCTGGATCATACGAGGGAAACGATATCGAAATTGAACAGGCAAACACTATAAGGAGATGTTGAGGAACTGAGCCTCTGCGCAGTTCCTCAACAAATCATTATGCCTCCGGGACCCTACCCGTCGCCAAAATCTGCTCAAGTACCGCCTCATCCAACACGGGCACACCCAGCTGCTCGGCCTTGGTGAGCTTGGAGCCTGCCTTGGGGCCGGCGACCAGATAGCTCGTCTTCTTCGACACACTGCCCGAAACCTTGGCGCCGAGCACCTTGAGCGCCGCGCCCGCCTCATCGCGCGTGCGGTTGACGAGCGTACCGGTGAGCACGAAGGTCAGACCCGCAAGCGGCTGTGCGTCGGCGAGCTCGCCTGCCACGCCAGCGTCGGCTGCAGCTTGCGCGTGCGTGGCGCTCAAATCGACCTCGAGCGACAGGCCCGCCTGGCGCAGGCGCTCCAGCACGGCAAGGTTCTCGGGCACGGCCAGGAACTGCTTGACGCTCGCCGCAATCTTAGGACCGATGCCCTCGCACTCGGCGATGTCCTCTTCACTCGCCAAGACGAGCTTGTCAATCGACAGGAATCGCTCGGCGATGACCTCGCCCACGCTCTTGCCCACGTGGCGGATGCCCAGGGCAAACAGCACGCGACCGAGCGGCTGGCTCTTGGACTTGTTGAGCTCGGCGATGATTTTCTCGGCCGTCTTGAGGCCTACCGGAATGGGGTCACCCTTCTTGACGCCCTTTTTGCTGTTGGAGCTGGCATAGGTGCGCCCCGTGTCCAGTCCGGCGATGTCGTCGACCGTGAGCTGGTAGAAGTCTGCGACATCGTGGATCAGGCCGGCGGCGATCATCTTGTCGACGATCTCGTCGCCCAGGCCGTCGACGTCCATGCAGCCGCGGCTCACCCAGTGGAGCAGGCGCTCCTTAAGCTGTGCGGGACAATCGATGGAGACGCAACGATAAGCGACCTCGCCGTCCTCGTGGACCACGGGGCTACCGCACACGGGGCAGACCTCGGGCATGTGCCAGTCGACCGAATCGGCCGGGCGTTTATCGAGCACCGGGCCCACGACCTCGGGGATCACGTCGCCCGCCTTATGCACGATGATGGTGTCGCCCTCGCGCACGTTTTTGCGACGGATCTCGTCAATGTTGTGCAGCGTGGCGCGCGCGATGGTGGAGCCGGCGACTGTCACCGGGTCGAACTCGGCGACCGGCGTGAGCACACCGGTGCGGCCCACCTGGATGCGAATTTCGCGCAGGACGGTCTGCTTTTCCTCGGGCGGAAACTTAAAGGCAATGGCCCAGCGCGGTGCGCGGGCAGTAAAGCCCAGGTCAAGCTGCTGCTGAAAGCTGTCGACCTTTACGACCACGCCGTCGATGTCGTAGTCCAGGTCACCGCGGTGCTCAAGCGCCTGGGCACAGAACTCGTGGACCTCGGCGGGTGTGGCGCAGCGTGCCACGTTGGGGTTGACGCTAAAGCCGGCGCTGCGCAGCCAGTCCAGAAACTCTCGCTGGCTGTGAACGTGCAGCGGGTCGGTATCGGCGATGGCGTAGATAAAAGTAGCGAGGTCGCGACGCGCCGTAACCTTGGGATCCTTTTGGCGTAAGGATCCTGCAGCAGCGTTGCGCGGGTTGGCGAAGGGGTCGCGTCCCTCGGCATCGGCCTCTTCATTCAGGCGAACAAAGCTGCCCTTGGGCATGTAGACCTCGCCGCGTACCTCAATGGTGCGCTCGCGGTCGGCGCCCATATGAGTGAGCGCCGGCTCGGACAGGTGCATGGGCACATCCTTGATGGTACGCACATTGAGCGATACGTCCTCGCCCGTGGTGCCATCGCCGCGCGTGGCCGCGCGCACGAAGGTGCCGTTTTGGTAGGTAAGCGCCACGCCCAGACCGTCAATCTTAAGCTCGCAGGTATAGGTGACGCTACCTGCGCCGAGCGCATCCTCGGTTCGTTGGAGCCACGCGTCAAGTTCGTCCAGATCCATGGCATCGTCCATGGAATACATGCGCGCCATATGCGTGACCGGCGTAAACTGCTCGCTCACGTACCCGCCCACGCGTTGGGTGTAGCTGTCGGGCGTCACCAGGTCGGGGTAGGTCGCCTCGATTTCCTGCAGCTCAACGAGCATTTTGTCGAAGGCGGCATCCGTGATCTCGGGCGCATCGAGCATGTAGTAGCGATAGGCGTGGTAATCGAGCTCGTAACGCAGCTCGGCCGCGCGCGCTGCCGCCTGGGCACGGGCATCGCCCGGTGCAGCGGTATCCGCGCTCGCGGGCGTTTCGGTATCGATGTCCACGCCGTCACCAAACAGGCTCGATTGCTCCATAGCGGCACTCCTTCGCTCGATTTCAAACGGATACTAGAGTACCACCGGTCGCAATGAGGCCGAATAGCGGTCTCGAACCGCACCGAATCGGCAGCCGCCAGACTGGGGTGGACAGTTAGTTCAGATACGTATAAATCCTAGAGCTGAATCAGGCACGAACACCCCTGTTTCAACTAATTTGGGCTCCTCGAGACCATGTAAACGTCCCGCTCTCCCTTCCAAACACCCATTCGAGCCCCATCCCAATCAAAAATTGCTTAAAACGCATCCCAAGCTGCCCCAGATTTATACGTATCTGAACTAACTGTCCAGACCATTCCGGACCAGGCCTCTTGTCAGCCCCAAGCGATCCGTTTTCCTCCGTCCCCAACGGATCAATAAGAAAAGAGGGGCTGTCCCGCGTTGGTGGGACAGCCCCTCTGGCTTCGATATGTGCGATACGGCTCGTTAGAAACCCTGACCGTAGCCCTGGCCCTGGCCCTGCTGGCCTAGCAGCTCCTCCAGGTACTGGCGCAGCTGCTCGTCGGTAATACCGCCGTTGCCGGTGTCGGTCGAACTGTCGTCCTGCTGCTGGTTCTGCAGCTCCTCATCGGAGCCCAGCTCAACCGTGACCTTTTTCTCTTCCTTGCCACGCATGAGTGTGATCTCGACCTTCTCGCCCACCTCGTGGCTGCGCAGTGCGATGATCAGGCCATCGGCGCTCGTGATCTCGTCGTCGCCCAGCTTGGTGATGACGTCACCCTCCTGAATGCCGGCCTTGGCGGCAGGACCATCCTCAACGACGCTCGCCACATACGCGCCGCTATCGGTGCTCAGCTTGTTAGTGCGGGCATTGAGGGCATTGACGCTCGAAAGCGTAGCGCCCATGTACGGATGCACCGGCGTCTTGCCGTCGATAATCTGGTCGGCAATGTTCTTGGCGTAGTTAACCGGAATGGCAAAGCCCACGCCCGAGCTGGAGCCCGAATAGCTCTCGATGAGCGAGTTAATACCCACAAGCTCGCCATTGTCGTTGACGAGCGCGCCGCCGGAGTTGCCCGGGTTGATAGCGGCGTCGGTCTGGATCATGTTGGCATAGATGGTGTTACCGCTGGTAGAGCTCATGGCCGTGGAGCGGTAGAGCGCCGAGACGATACCGGTAGAGACAGACTGTTCGTTACCGAACGGCGAGCCGATCGCCATAACCCACTCGCCCACGTTGAGCTTGGAGGAGTCACCGATCTCGATCGGCGTGAGCTTGGAGGCGTCGGCATCCTTGAGCTTGATAACGGCTAGGTCGCTCGAGGCATCGTTGCCCACGAACTCGGCCTCGTAGGTGGTGCCGTCGTCCATGGTCACCACGTACTGGTCATAGCCATCGACCACGTGGTTGTTGGTGAGGATGTGGCCCTCGGTATCGAGCACCACGCCCGAACCGACGCTGCCCGAGCTGTCCGACTCATCGGCAGACTGCGAAAGCGAGCCATTCTGGCTGCCGCTCGAAGTGGCGGTAATGGAAACCACAGAGGGCAATGCCTTGGCAGAAACGGCCTCGGCCAGCGTGGTGTCCTCGGAATCGATCGTGATCTTTTGCGTCGATGAACCCGAAGCGCCCGCCGTCACGGCATTCTTGCCGCCACCGATATCGAGCGTGCCACTCATAATGAGTGCAATGACCAGCAGGGCGCCGCAGGCACAGCCGGCGAGTGCTGTAATGAAAATCGGCAGCTTTTTGGTCTTGGTCTTGACCACCGTGTGCTTGTTTACGACCTGTTGGCCGCCCAGCGGCTTGCCGGTCTGTGTGTCGTAAGCCTGCACGTAGGGAATGTTGCTGCCGGCAGGCGTCGACTCCACCTGCACGCGCGGCTGCTGCTGGGTCTCGCCAGCGTTGCCTGCATCCTGGGGACGCTGGGAATCGTACTCGCTCATGGCTGCGATCCTTTCGTCAAATAACCAAAGGCCCGCCAAACATGTGGCGGGCCATCATTGTTCACGTTGAGTTGTACCCCAATATGCGGGCGCAAGTGTATGAGAACGCAATCTTTTAGGAAGGCTTAAGTTCTGCCGCAGACCCGAAAGGAATCCGTACCTGCGTCAAAACCACCACAAAAGTGCCTGTCCCCTTTGTGGTGGAAATCTAGTCCTTAAACAGATAGCCCACGCCGCGGACGGTGGTGATGTGCGCCGCGATCTGCGGACCCACCTTGGAGCGGATGCGTCGAATGTGCACGTCGACGGTGCGCGTGCCGCCGCAGTACTCAAAGCCCCATACGCGGTGCAGCAGCACCTCGCGGCTGTAGGCGCGGTTGGGGTGCGTCGCCAAAAAGCTCAGCAGCGAGTACTCCATCAGCGTCAGGTCGATGGGCTCGCCATCGAGCGTCACCTGGTAGGTAGCCAGGTTGATCTCGAGGTTATCGATGTTGAGCACATCGTCGGCGGTGACGGTCTCCTCCTCGCCCATCAGGCGCTGCACACGAGCCTTGAGTTCGTTGGGCGTCGCCGTGGGGCATACAAAGTCGGCATGCGCATGATTGGGCAGACGCAGGGTGCCAAGGGCCTCGTCGTCGACGATCACCAGCATGGGGACGCCGCCACGATCGTCAAGCCACTTGGCAATCTGATCGATGCGGTCACTGCGGATGCCATCGGAATCGAGAATCAGCAGGTCAAAGTCGTGCGCCGCAGTCGGCGAATCGGGGGTGGCCAGGCTCACCTCGACACCCAGGGTGGTCGTCAAGCTGCGGGCAAACTCGTGGAAGCGCGTCGTGCGCGCCATGAACAGGGCACTCTTTTCGGACATATCGGCCTCCAAAGAAATGAGCTCAATCGTACTGGAACAAGCCAGCGCGATTAGGAGTTCGCCAGGTAGTGCTTGATCTCCCACTCGGTGATCGTAGACTCAAACTTATGCCACTCGTCGCGCTTCTTTTTGAGGAAGAAGCTGTGGATATGCTCGCCGAGGGCATCCTTCATAAACTGCGAGTCCTCAAACACGTCGAGCGCCTCTTTGAGCGAACGCGGCAGCGGCGTGTAGCCGGCCTCGACCATCTGGCGGTCGGTGAGCTTGAGCGTCTCGGCCGTTGCCTCGGGCGGGAGCTCCAGCTTGCGCTCGATGCCGTCCAGACCAGCCGCCAGCGTGACGGCGTTGACCAGGTACGGGTTGGCCATGGGATCGGGACTGCGCAGCTCGATGCGCGTGGACAGCTGCTTGCCGGGCTTGTAGACCGGGATGCGGACCATACTCGCGCGGTTGCGCAGGCCCCACGTGGCGTACTGCGGCACGGAGTCGCCACCCGTGGTGATGCGCTTGTACGAGTTGACCGTGGGGTTGGTGATGGCGCTGATCTCGCGCGCGTGCGCCAGGATGCCGGCCATGTAGTGCTTGGCGATGTCAGAGAGGTGGTACTTCTCGTCGTCCTCGCCCCAAAAGACGTTGTTGCCGTCGTGATCGAATAGCGACTGGCACAGGAACATAGCGCTGCCGTCCTCGCCCGCCAACGGCTTGGGCATAAAGGAGGCGTGGCAACCGCTCTCGTAGGCCTGCTGCTTAATGATGAGTTTGGCCGTGGTGATGGCGTCGGACATGCTCAGGGCCTCGGCGTGGCGCAGGCTCATGCCGTGCTGCGAGCGGCCGGCGGCGTGGAAGGTGTACTCCACGGGCACGGACATCTTCTCGAGCGTGAGGACCGTGTTGCGACGCAGGTCGCGGGCGGCATCGCTCACCGAAAGATCGAAGTAGCCCACGTTGTCGAGCGGCTCGGGCGTGTGCTCGTCGGGGAAGTAGTAATACTCCAGCTCGGCACCCACGTTGAGCAGGTAGCCAACCTTCTCGGCCTTGCGGAACATGCGGCGCAGGGCATCGCGCGGATCGCCGGCAAACGGCTTGCGATCGGGGGTGCACACATCGCAGAACACGCGGGCGACGCCGTTATGGCTCGGACGCCACGGCAGAATCTGGAAGGTCGAAGCATCGGGAAACGCTAGCATGTCGGCTTCCTCGGGCGTGGCAAAGCCCTCGATGGCCGAGCCGTCAAAGCCAATACCCTCCTCAAAAGCGACCTCGAGGTCCTCGGGGCTAATGGCAAAGTTCTTGAGGCGGCCGAGAATGTCGACAAACCACAGACGCACAAAGCGGATGTCACGCTGCTCTACGGAGCGGAGTACGTAATCAATGTTCTGCTGGTTCATGTCGCTCCCCTTTCTTTCGGGCGGGTTTCGACTGGTCTATATCGCAGATACTATCGCAGAAAAATGTTTCCGCAGGGTTAAAGCGTATCAAGCGCTCAAAAAACGTGCGCGAACAGGCAGTTGCGAACGAGCGGTTAGCGCGAGGTTGAGGCGCGGTGTTCGATGTGGCCGGGGATCTCGATGCGTTTGGGCGCCAGCTTTGCGGCCTCGCCCACGGTGGTGGTAACGACGTCGATGCGCTCGGAAAGGCGCTCGACTACGCGCTCGGCAATGGTGAGGGTGTCCTGCGCGGCCGTGGTGACGCCGCCAAAGAGCACATGGTTCCAGGGGTAGTCGTCAAACGTCGCGATCTTGAGCCCCGCCGGCAGCGAGGGACCAAGCTGCGCCAGCGCCTCGGTCAGACGCAGGAAAACCAGGCCGTTGACGGCGATAAGGCCGAGCCTTTTGCCCGCGTAGTCGCGGATGGTCTCGTCCAAACGGCCAACGCCCGTGGCACCGCCATCGGCCAGGGTGACGACCTCGCCCGCAAGGCCACGGCGCGAAAGCTCGTCGGTAAAGGCCTCGGCGCGCTCGCGACGCACGGGGCTGTCGTCGCTTGCCTCGGTGAGCAGGCACAGGCGCTCGCTGCCAGCGGCGGCGAGCTCGTCTACCAAGCCAGCGACCAGCTCACGGTTGTTAGATGTCACTAGATCGACACCGCCGTCGGCAACGTTGCGGTCGAGCAGCACAACAGGCAGACGTCCCGCTGCCGCGGCAATCGCCTCGTCATTGCCTCCGCAGGTGTTGACGACCAGGCCGTCCACGCCGGCATCGATAAGCCTGGTGAGCGACTCCGCTTCCTTAGCGGGGTCGTTGCCGCTAATGGCCGTCATGAGCGAGCAGCCGCGCGCGGCGGCGCTGACGGAAAGCCCTTCGAGCATGGCGCTGGAGAACGGGTTGGCGATGTCGGCCAGGATCACGCCGATGAGGTTGGTGCGCGAGCTGCGCAGATTGCGCGCGGCGGCACGCGGGCGATAGCCGGTGCGCTCGATAACCGCCGCGATGCGAGCACGGGTTTCCTCGGTCATTTGCCCGGGGCGGTTGTTGAGATAGCGCGAGACCGTGGCCGGGCTCACGCCCGCCTCGGCGGCAATGTCCTTGATTCTCATCTGCGCCATAACGCACCCCGTTTCCCAATTGTCGGCGATCTGAGCCATTTTAGGCATTTTTTTAAAAATCTCGGTTGCAAAACGCTGTAGGTGAGTATACTACAACTCGAAACGAAACCGATTTCGTAAACCGATTTCGTCGAGCGTTGGCACGCAGGTGCAAAGACGCACCCTACCGTCTTGGCACCTGTGTGCCAACGCCATATCAAAGGTGTACGCACGAGTAAAAGGAGCTGCGCGACCATGGGTAAAACGGTTCTTACCTTCGGCGAGATCATGATGAGACTCTCACCCAAAGACCACCTGCGTATTGAGCAGGCAACCGAGTTTGACGTCCGCTACGGCGGCGCCGAGGCCAACACCGCTCTTTCCCTGGCCTACCAGGGCGACAAGGCCGCTTACGTCTCCGTTGTCCCGGCCAACCGTCTGGGCGAGTGCGCCCTGCGTTCGCTGAAGGCCTACGACGTCGACACCACGCGCGTCGTGCGTCAGGGCGACCGCCTTGGCTCCTATGTGTTTGAGGTCGGTGCCTCGCAGCGCGGCAACGGCTGTGTCTACGACCGTAAGTTCTCTGCCATCAACATGGCCAAGCGCGACGTCTTCGACTGGAACGAGATCCTCAAGGGCATCGATGTCTTCTATTTCTCCGGCGTGACTCCCGCCGTCTCCGACGAGATGGCCGCCGCCTGCAAGGATGCGCTCACCGCCTGCCGCGCCAAGGGCATCACCACCGTGTGCGACGTCAACTATCGCGGCAAAATGTGGTCGCCCGAGAAGTCTCAGGCCACCATGAAGGAACTCCTGCCGCTCGTCGACATCTGCATCGCCAACGACGAGGACGCGCCTGCCGGCCTCGGTATGACTTGCGTCTCCGGCTCCCTTGCCCACGGCATCGAGGAGCGTGACACCTACGTCGAGATGGCCCGTCAGATCTGCGCCGAGTACGGCTGCAAGAAGGTCGCCTCGGTCGTCCGCAACATCTCCTGCGTCGAGCGCTCCATCTGGATGGGCATGCTCTTTGACGCCGAGAGCGGCGAGCACTGGTTCTCCCCTGCTCACGATGTACACGTGCTCGAGGGCGTTGCCGCCGGCGACGCTTTCAACGCCGGCCTCGTCCATGCCCTCATCAACGACTTTGACCCGCAGGCTGCCGTCAACTACGCCATCGCGGCCTCGATCCTCAAGCTCACCATCAAGGGCGATTCCAACTTGGTGACCGCAGACGAGATCGCAGCCGTGGCATCAGCCGCCGACGGTGGCACTCGCGTCGCACGCTAGTCCGTCTCCATTCCGCGGGCCGCAGCTTTCCAATCCCATACCCCTGCGGCCCGCTCCCCGATTCCTCCGGCCGGGCAAAACCACCAGTCCCATTCCGGTTTTGCCTGGCATTTCCTACATGACTGGTCGAGCAGCCGGTTTTGGAATTGCTTGAACCCCAAGCAGTGCCTCCGATAACCAATCCAAAATCGGCTCCTGACCAGCACATTTGGCAATCACGCGCCCATGCGCGCCACACATCGAAAGGAACATCATGTTCGATCAGTTCTACACCACGCTTGAGTCCCTGGGCATCGTGCCGGTCGTTGTGCTCGACAAGGTCGAGGACGCTGCTCCGCTCGCCCACGCCCTTATGGCAGCTGGCATGAAGTCCGCCGAGGTCACCTTCCGCACCGCCTGCGCCGCCGAGTGCATCGCCGCTATGGCCGAGGCCGAGCCCGAGATGTGCGTTGGCGCCGGCACTGTCCTGACCGTCGAGCAGGTTGAGCAGGCCCGCGCAGCCGGTGCCAAGTTCATCGTCTCCCCGGGTTACAACGAGGACGTCGTGAAGCACTGCATCGACATCGACCTGCCCGTCCTTCCCGGCACCGTGACCCCCTCCGAGGTCACCGCAGCCGAGAACCTGGGCCTCAAGGTCACCAAGTTCTTCCCCGCGTCCCAGTATGGCGGCCTGAACACCATCAAGGCCCTCGCCGCTCCGTTTGTCGGTCACCGCTTTATGCCTACCGGCGGCGTGAGCACCGCCAACGTCGAGGAGTACCTGAGCTCCTCCGCCATCATCGCCTGCGGTGGCACCTGGATGGTCAAGCCGGCCCTGTTTGCCGACGGCGACTTCTCCAAGGTCGAGCAGATCGCCCGCGAGGCCATGGACGTCGTCAAGAAGGTCCGCGGCTAGGTTTAGCTCTCTATCGTGAAAGGGGGCGTGCCCTAGACCTCGCCCCCTTTCTTTTAAAGCGGCTCGGAAGCGCGCCGTTTCCGTCACGGACAAGAACCGAAAACGTCTTGTATGCTGATAGAACGTGACGGAAGCGACACGCCCCCGAGCCGCTTTGTATAATCGGCTGGCAGTCGCGCTCAACTGAGCCACTTCGGTAAAAGCCGAGCCATCAAAACAGCTGCGGCGCCGTCTGGAGGAATGGACCTTTGCTTCCGGTCTTTTCCTCCAAGCAGCGCCGCAGCTTTTTCGTGCCCCGATGTGCCCCGTCACTTGCGGTGGAATACGGACTGCCTACACCATCAGAGCCGCAAAACAATCCCTATTTCACCGCAACTAAATAAAGGGACAAATTAGATGGCCGAGTCTTTGGACAGCTCAAAATAGTCGGGATGCAAGGCGATAACCGGACCTTGCTCTTCGGGCATCAGGTGCAGGTGTGTCTCTGCCAGATAGCTCGCCGCGTCGGTATCGCCCCTCTTAATGGCCTCGAGAATCCGGCGATGCTGCCGACGAATCGGCTCCCAATCCAAATCCTGCGACACCATACGCAACCAGTTGTATCGCTCAAAATGCGTGTTGATGCTCTTCATCCAATCCCACAACATGTGACGACCGGCAATCTCAAAACATGTCTCATGGAACAGGTTATCCAGGTCAAAGAAACGGCGCGTTTCGCCATGGTCGAGCGACTCGGACTCGGCAAGAATCTGCTCGAGCCGCTGCTTTTGCTCGGGCGAGGCGGCCGAACAGCATTTAATAAGCACGCTTCTCTCGAGCTTCTCGCGCAAGAAACAAGCGTTCTCAGCGCGTTCCATGCTGATCTTAGAGACGTAGGTGCCGCTTTTGGGACGCGTTTCCACCAGCTCCTGCTCGCGCAGACGCACAAAGGACTCGCGAATGGGTGTGCGCCCGATTCCCGTCTCTTTTTCCAGACCAATCGCCGAAAGGCGCGTGCCGGGCTTGAGCTCGGCATAGATGATCTTGGAGCGCAATGCGTTGTATGCCTGATCTTGCAGGCTCTGATAATGCTGGTGCTGTTCCATAAAGCCCTCGGATGAAGCCTCGGTTAATCGAATACCACCATGCAATACTATCGCATCCCCCGCCCCCCCTCATAAGTTGCGGTGGAATAGTTCCTGCTCAAAGCCTTCAGCAGCAAAAACAGGAACTATTCCACCGCAACTTCCAACAGTCTTTTTGGGACGTGGCTTTTTTGGCTACCCTGAGCCGCAGGTCGGCCCCTTGCCACAAAAGGGGCCCATCTACTACGTTAACGCGGAGAGCCCAGACCATGCTGAAAAGTGCAAAAACAAAACCGCAGGTAGACAGCTTGTCGATTTTCGAAAAAGCCGACTATGGTTGACCCCTGCGGCTTAAACGTAGTAGATAGGCCCTTTTCGTGGCGCAGCACTACTGCACCCCAAATTGGCACCCCGAGCCCTCGTGAGTTGCCAACAAGCTGTTCGCCCAGCGCTTTATCCGCGCGGCATTCGGAAAATAGCACCACCGTAAGAACCCGAGAACAGCGCTATACGTTGCTATATCTCACTATACTTTGCTATATCTCACTATACTTTGCTATATCTTGCTATACTTTGCTATATCTTGCTATATCTTGAGCAAAGGTGGCTCACATGCAAACAAACCCTTTTAAGCCCACAGCAGGTAAAACACCTCCCACGATTATCGGCCGCGAAGATGTGCTCGAAGAATTCAATGAGGGCCTCGTCAACGGGCCTGGTGCCCCGGGGCGCCTAATGCGCATAGCCGGCGTCCGTGGAACGGGCAAGACGGTCCTCCTTGACGAGTGCTCACGTTTGGTGTTGATGTTCACTAAGAAGTGGTCCGAGTGATCACTGGGAAATAAGCACCGTGA
>OCSH01000714.1_pt1 | contig 31836 bp, 29 predicted proteins | sample 1538371 | NCBI WGS metagenome assembly OCSH01 (sample SAMN04571687, study PRJEB22368) | human gut metagenome | biome: human gut; material: stool | host: Homo sapiens | place: Luxembourg | collected 2012-06-01 | reverse complement strand
CGAGGCCTTTCAGCACCTTGCCCTGATTTGCGCTCAGACTCTGGTCGGTGGCCGTACTGGTCAGGTTGTCCTGCACGCCGCGCCAGGTGTTGGCAGTGGGCGGCGTATAACCCAGCGCTGCCGTCACGTTGGCTTTGGTGATGCTGATGGTGCCGCCGGAGTTGGTGATGTTGCTGCCGGTCTTCACGCCTCCAAGGACGCTGGCCGTTGCTGTCGGCAGCGTGTAACCGCTCACACTGCCGCCGACCGATATGGGACCCCATGCCATAGGTCCATCCCTCCTATTTCACAATGTAATAAACTGCCGTGATGGCAGCTGTCGGCGTCTGCTGCGCTCGCAGCCGCAGTTTTCCTGCAAAGCTTTCGGTCGATGTGAGCCCTGCCGTCAGGGCGGTCTTTGCACAGGTCGGTGCTACCACTACGGCCACACAGTCGTTTGCCGTCAGGCCGGACACCGGGATGTCCAGATAATACGGACATCCCGCAGTGCTGTCACTCGACCAGCCGCTGGCCGGGATGGTCAAAGACATGATGTTCACCTTATCTGCCTTTGTCTTTTCCATCTCTTCGATGCTCTTGGAGGCCGTCTGAGCCACCAGCGCGATCCTGTCCAGCAGCCGGTCCACGGCTTCCTTCAGATGAGCAAGCGTTATCCCCATCTTGTCCTCCTTTAAGAGCCAAACAGTTCATCCAGCATCGCGTTCACTTCGGTGTCGGTTGCCATGCTGGCGGTGATGCGGGCGTCCATGGTCTTTTCCATGTTGGTCACTTTCTGCTTGTCCGCGCTGGTGTAGTCGTTGGTCGAGAGACCCTTGCCGGCTTCCTTCTGGACATAGCCGCTCAGATCCACTTTCCAGTCGCCCATCTTTTCCAGCACGCCGTCGATGACCATGTACTCGTCGTACTTGTCGGAGGTACCGGCAGTACCCTTCGGGACCATGTAGATGTACTGTGCAGCGTCTGCCGCCTTCAGGTCGATGTTCCCGGTCGAGGCGACGTTCTTGCGCTTCAGGTGGTCTGCCGCAGCGACAGCTTTGTTGATGGCGGCGGAGACTTCCGTCTCCGTCTGATATTTCTTGTCGTTCGTCAGGTCGCTCACCTTGGTGGGAGTATTGGTCTCCAGCGCAGATACGCGCTGGCCGAGACCGTCCGTCACATTCTTCTGGCGGCGGCCCAGCTCCTGCAGGTCGCGCAGCGCGGGGATACGGGTCAAATCATAACTGGCCATGTGTTTTTTCCTCTCTTTCTTTTATCCATTAAAAATTTCGTCAAGCATCCTCTGCACTTCTTCAGCGGAAGCCTGCTGCATCGATGCCGTTCCCTTTGCAAACAGCGTTACAAAGGCACGGATGTTCACCTTCGGGGGGATGGCAGCGTAGAACCGCACACCGCCCTCCACGGTCTGAAGCACAGTTGCAAGGTTTGCTTTTTCGACCTCTCCGGCCGTGTCCAGCGTCAGGGTCCCCATCGGGACGTAAGAGCTGTCGCACCCCTCGATGGCCACGTCGCAGCTGTACCAGTACCGTCCTACGGACTTGGCCATCTCTTTCCAGCCCGCCGCCGGGATGGTCAAGTCATAGCTGCGGTAGTAGCCGCCGGTGTAGTCTCGCAGCGTGTCGGTCACGAGATCCTGTACGCCGTCGTAGTAGCCCTGGATGTCCTGAGCTGTCTTCTTTGCCTCGGCGGCAGAACTGGCCGCATCCGTTGCCGACTGGGCAGCGCGGGCGGCTGCCCCTGCTGCGGCATCTTTCACTTCCTTTACCGCGCTGTCCTTTACTTCCTGAATGGCCTTTTCGGTTTTTTCCTTTGCGCCTGCTGCGGCAGCATCCGCAGCCGCAGACGCCGCCGGGCCGGCTGATGCCTCCACATTGTTCAGTGCATCCGTCTCGGCTTTGCGTATCTCCGTTACAGCTGAGTCTTTTGCGCCGATGGTGTTTTCATATGCTTCATTGGCCTTTGCGGCGCTCTGTCTGGCGTCCTCTCCGGCCTGCCACGCCTCGTCCTTTGCCTGCTCCACGAGGGCTACCAGCTGTTGCCATGCAGGCACCGGCGGCTCGGGGATGTCCCCCATCGTGCCGCTGTTCATGGCCACGCTGTACTTGATGTCCGCGCTGGTCAGAGTGCGGGTTCCGTCGCTTCCCTCAAAGACGAGCCTGCCGCACCCGGGTGTAGAGGTCACGATGGCGGGTACTTCTATTTTTCCGTCCTCCACGAGCGACGAAAACAGCATTCCCCGTTCTGTGTGCCAAAGCGCTCGGATGGTCATTCCCTCCCACTCGCCGGTCTGGGTGATGTTCAGCCGGTATATCCCCCGGTTCCTGCTGTAGCCCAGACGCAGCTGGTTGTCACAGCCCGATGTCCGCGCCGAACCCGTCGAGGCGAGGGAGATATTGCGTTCTATCATCAGGAGCTCTCCTTCCAGAGCTTTTTCAGCTCATCCACCGCGGGCTGCATCTCGCTGTTCTTGTTCGCTGCCAGCTGCAATATCTGCACCAGCAGCTTTTTCTCTGCGCCAGTCAGCGACGTTCCCTGCATCTCTCCCTCCGCCATCTTCTGCGCCTGCTGGGCGCTGGCTGCAGCGGAGTCCGCGCTTTCGCGGGTGTTCTTTACGGCTTCCAGCATCCGCGCCGTCAGGGCGTCCAGTGCATTATCCGTGCTCATTCTTCTCTCACCTCCACGATATTTCCCTTTGCGTCGATAACGGTATTTCCCGGCAGTGTAAAACAGGGGTGCGTCCAGCACCTGTAAAGGTCAGGCCAGCTCATGTTTTCCGGTTCGTTCACCTTGTATCCGCCCCAGTTCAGCTTATCCGGTGCCGTCAGCATCTGCGCCCACACCGCTTCAGCGCACTTGTACAGATACTCTTTCAGCGCACTTCCGGTCAGGCCGCTGCCGTAGTCGTTCAGTACCGGCGTCCGGGTCCAGAGGCAGAAATGGAAATAGGTGTTCGGTACACTCCCCGCCGTTTCGGCATCCGCCGCCAGCAGCGCCAGAGCAAGCTTCTTTGCATCGGCAAAGGTCGAGCCTTCCAGGTGGTAGTATTTCGGGCTGCTGGCCGAAGTGTATCCGTATGACTCGAATCCGAACTCATAGCACGAGGGCAAAAAGACCTTCCGGCTCAGCGTGGTCACCGTGTTGCTTCCTGTATAGCTGCTGCCGCTTCCGGAGTAACCGGGCGTGTAGTAAAATTTTGTCTCCGTCAGAATATCTTTCAGCGCCTGTGGGGCGTCCTTCAGGTATTCGCTGTTCAGGTAGACGTCAATCAGGCTGTCGGCATACGTACACCATATCGTGTTCCATTTTTTCCCAGTGATACCGTGCCGCCGGGCAAGGAACGTCCGGCCTTCGCCGTTCAGCTCTTTCTCGTAGTCCTGCGCTATGACCACGAATTCTTCCGCCGCTGCCCCGTCCTTTTCCACCAGTTTTGTCACCGCTCCCACCGCCAGTTCCTTCAGCATCGGGAGCTTCGCCTCTGCCGTTATGACGATGTTTCCCGTCACATCGGGGATGGAGACGGTCATCTTTTTCTCGTTCCATGCGGTGGCTGTCACGTCTTCGCCGCCCATCGTCACCTTGATGGATATGAGCCAGTATCCCTCGTTCAGCGTCAGAGCCGCGGTGTACGCCTTGCCGCTCTGGACGACCACGTCCGCCCGGCTCGTGCTCAGCCCGTTCAGCCGGTTGGATACCGCATACATCACGATGGCAGGTTCATCCCCGCCGCTCTGTCCATTCTTTTCCACCGTGACGCTGCACACGGCGCTCTTTCCTCCGGCGGCAGCAGTAATGATGCAGCTGCCGTCCTTCAGGGCTGCCAGCGTGTTCACGGCCTTTCCGTTTTCTACGGCGGTCGTCTGGTCTTTCATCACGGCCAGCGCCGCATTGTTCGTTGTCCAGCTCACCGCTGTCACGGTGGACTGGGTCGGCGTCAGAGTCGCGGTCAGAGTCACAGACTCGCCCTGTTTCAGCTTTACGGACGGTTTGTCCAGCGCCAGCTTTTCCAGCGATACAGCCACCGACCGCACTCTGCGCTGCGCCAGCTTTCCGCCTGCGATGGCCGTCAGGAGCGCTGTGCCGCCTTTCACGGCGGTCAGAGTATTTTCCCGGAGCTGCACGATGCCTTCCGGTTCGGCCATCCACTCCACGGTCTGAGGTGCGCTTCCGGGCAGCACCGTGGCTTTCAGGGGACAGGACTCTCCCACTTTTATGCTCAGCTCTTTGCTGTCCAGCCGGATACTCTCCACTGCCACCGGCTCTGCCTGCTCCGGCGGGGGGCTGTTCCAGCGCTGCTTCAGCTGCGCTATCATGTCCCATGCGCTGGCGTCGGAGTAACGCATTCCGCTCAGCGCTTCAAGCAGCAGCGCGTGTTCCTTTGCAGCGCATCGGTCGGCCACCCACTGCCGGTATCGGGCGGCTCTTTGTGCTTCCAGCGCTGCCCGGGCTTCCTGCTCAAGCACCAGCTGTAAATATTGATACCGCAGCGGCATCGCCGGTCCGTCTGCGCCAGTTCCCTCGCCGTTTTCCAGCGTCTGGTAGCACACATATTTCCCGGGCATGGTCATCTCGCGCCTGCCTTCGCCGTCCGTGGCCATCAGCATCCAGAGGCCCTGCCGCGCCGTCGTGAAACGCCCGTCCACCGGAGCGTTATTATTTCCATCCAGCAGCATCGGCTGCGGCACAGTCCCGCCCTCCTGCTCGATGTGCAGCGTCACGGCCATACCGGCCCATGTCTCCGGCAGCACGAACTCGAGCTTTTCCACGTATACGGCGCCCACGCCGCCCAGGTACAGCGTCTCCGGCTCTGCCCGCCAGCCTGTCCCGCAAAAATGGTCCTTCACTACTCTTACTTTCACTTTGAAGCTCCTTCCTTTGAGAAAGGCTCCCCTCGCTAGGGGAGCTGCTTTGCAGCGCCGCCGTCAGGCGGACTGCAAAGCTGAGAGTTTTCCTTCCGGTCCGCTGCCGCTCTCAGTAGGGCAAGCACTCTATAAAAAGCCTACCACGCCCCTCGTAACAAAACTACTGCGGACTTATTCAAGCCCGCAGTAGTTTTGTAAGGTCTCGCCGCAGGCGAGCACGGGTTGCGGCTCCCAGCATCTGCTGCGCTGCCGCTTGCATCTTGCTGGCCGCTGCCCCAACAGCTCCTCCCTGTTTCGGCCACTGGCCGCGGTCGTCGCCGTTGCAGACATGCAAAAAGAACGAGCACCCTAGCCTTTCGGCCAGAGTGCTCGTTCTTTTCTTAAAACTGGTTCAGAATATCATGGTGTCCGATGTCCAGCAACAGTATGATAGTGTCTCCGTCGTATTGCCATATGACCCGAACATCCATATTGACACTGAACTCAAACAAATCTGTTGTTCCCTGTATCCGCTTTGTCCGAAGTGACGGATAAAGCGGATCTTGCATCAGCAGTTCCAGCTTCTTTTTCAGCTGTGTCCGTTCTGCTGCCGATAGCCGTTTCACGTTCTTGACGAACCGCTTGGTAAATGTGATCTTGTACGCCATCAGCTCACTCCATCCAACATCTCAAACAGCTCGTCAACGGTATCAAAGACCGGCTGTTCACCGGCTGCGATCTTCGCCTTTGTTTCATTGATCTCGCTGCGCAGCTCGTCCAGATACTTCTTGGGGTACACGGCCACCGGCATGATCTGGATGGTTCCGTCTTTTTCCACGATTTCCAGCTTGTCGCCCTCGTGCAGGCCCAGCCGTGCCACGATGTCCTTCGGGATAGTGATCTGAGACTTGGTCCTCAGCTCTGTCAGCATATCTGTCAGCTCCTTTGCATCGTTGGATTTTCCAACTTTCTTACCATCAGTATACGCCAACTGCGCCGGAATATCAAGTTATTTTTACTTCACCCCCTCCCACCAGTTCTTCTCGTCCTTCGCCTTCTCGGCCTTCTTGTCCGCAGCGCTTACCCACTGCGCAAAGTTCTTTTCCTCGTACAGGGGCTTTCCCTCTGCGTCCTCGAGGGCCAGCAGCTTCTTCTCCAGCTTCTCCCGGTCCCGGTCGCTTCCGGCCAGATATTCTTCCTTCACGCTCTCCGTGATCTTGCTCTTGATGCTGCCCTTGTCCTTGCCTGCGGTCATCAGGCGGTCAAGCTCCTCCTGCGCGTCCTCCACCCGGCCATTTTTCACTTCGTCCAGGAGCGCGTCGTATATGCTGCCGTCCTTGCCGCCTGTCAGCAGTTCGTCCGCCTTGCTGTCCACCGCCTTGTTCACAAGGTCGATGAGCTGCGCCCGCCGGGCCGCGTCCGTTTTGCCCTTGGCCCTGTCTGTCACAGGGGCGACGTCCAGCCCCTCCCGCAGCTTCTCAAATACGGCCTTTCGGGCCTTTTCCTCGGCCCGGGCCTTCCCGGCGTTCCGGGCCTCGGCCGCCGCCAGCACGTCGGCGTCGTACTGCTTCAGCCGCCTTGCCAGCTCGCTGTCCACCTTGTCCGTCTTGTTCATCTGTTCCAGCTTCTTCATCGCCGCAGCAGCCTCCTCGCTGTCCCCGCTCTGGATGGCGTTGTACAGCCGGTCGTACTGCCCGGTGGCCGAAGAGGGTGCAGAGTTAAAGCTAAACCCTTCGCCTCCGCCGATGGCCTGTGCATCCTCCCAGTAGCCTTCAAACGCCTGCATCACCTTCCGGATGTTCGCCGCCGGGACGCCGTAGAGTTCAAGGCCGCACTGGATGTCCTTCAGCACCGCCTTGTTCAGCTTCTGGTGGTGTGCTGTCAGCTCTTCCTCGCTCATCTCGCCAGTGTCCGTCCGCAGCAGCTTGACGGTCTTGGTAAAGGCAGCAAACAGGTCGTTCACCGCGCTGATGTTGGTGGCGCTCACCACGTCGTAGTCCGCGCCGCTTGCGGCGTTCGAGATAACGCTGTAGATCTCCGCTCCGTACAAAAAGTTTCCGGCTGCACTCTCGGTGTACAGGTCGAAAAACCGCTTGCCCACGCTGGCCGCCGTGATGTCGCCGTTCTCGTCCTGCTCCTTGTCCCACCGGTGGAGCAAAAAGTCCGCGCCGATCTTCATCAGGGCAAATACCGCCGTCTGCACCACCTGGCTTGCCGCCGCCCGGCGCAGGCTCTGCCCAGCCCGCTGTACCTCGGCCTTGTTCTCGGCGCTCTGGTCGGCAGCGTACCGGGCCTTCTGGGCCTTGTAGTCGCCCACGGCGTCGGCCAGGATGCCGTAGTTCTGGAAGCGCTGGGTGGTAAACATGGTCAGCGTCTTTACAAACTCGTTGTCGCTGCGCTGGATGCCCGCCCGCTGCATGGTGGTGTAGTTGGGCTGGGTCTCCTCGATGACCCGCTGGTACATCTTGTTCACGGCTTCCCAGTAGGCTTCGCTGCCCTTCTCCGCGGCACCCTCGCCGAACTCCGTTGCGTGGTGCTCCACATACCGCTTTGAGCCCTCCCACAGCGCTGCCACCGTGATCTCGTCCATGCCGGTGATCCAGCCGGTCACGGCAGGCATGGCTTCCGACGCTTTGGCCACAAGGTTTTTGTGCGCGCCGATGGAACTCATCTCTCCCCGCTTGGTGCCGCGCAGGCGGTATTGCAGCAGCGCGTCGCCGTGCTGGCGTATCTCTGCTTCCAGCGCGGCCCGCTGTTTGCCCGAGAAATTCTTCACGAAGGGCAGCACCGCCGCCATGGTGTCTGCTCCCAGCACAGCGCCCGCCGTGGGCAGACTGGCCGCCTGCGCGATGGCCACGCCCGGGTTCACGGTCAGGATGGCCCCGGCGTAGTTGCCCCGCATCCGGTCGAGCGCCCGGCTCATGGTGCTGCTGCGGTGCCGCTGCCTGGTCTGCAGGTCGGTCAGCAGGTCGTTGATGTAGCTTACCGTCTCCTTTCCCCACTTCTCGCCGATGATCTTGTCCTTCAGCACACCGATGCCCTCTGCCGTCTCCACGGTGCTGTTCAGTACCCGCTGCACGTCCCGGATGGGGGCCGCAAGGCCCGCATAGGCTGCCGTGTCCCGCAGGCTCCGCTTTACCACGTTCTGGCACTCTTCCAGCAAAATGGGCTTGTCGCTCTTCACACGCTCCTTCAAAAATCCCCTGCCCTCGATGGTGGCATCCATCTTCACGCCCTCGATCTCCGTCGCCAGCGTGCTCCGGTCTACCGCGATGGGGTAGTAGTTCTTCACGGTGGCCCGGTCATAGCCCAGCAGCTTCATGCTGGTCTCGTTGATGAGGTTCGTGGTGTACCGCCCGAAAAAGTCCTCCATGTCCTTGCACCAGTTTCGGTCATAGTCCGTCATGGCGTCCTGTACCGTCTGCAAAATGGTGTCGGCCATCGGGGTGCCGTCGGCGTTCACCAGCGTCCCCAGCATCACGGTCTGGCTGCGCTGGTAGGCTCTCTCGATGTTGCCCTTGGCGTACTGGGCAGCGTCCGGCAGGGTCAGGCCGCCGGTCATCAGGTGGTGGCGGCTGTCCTCGTTGCGCAGCAGCATGTACAGGCTGCACAGCTGTGCGTGGTTCAGCGGCACGGCATTGCCCTTGCTGTCCTTCAATCCGATGTCCACCAGCTCCGCCCCCGGCCCGGCAAAAGCTTCCACCTCTTTCAGGTGTTCCTTGCCGGTCACGTTGGCAAACAGGCTTTCGCCTTCCACGAGGATCTCCGTCTGCCGCCGCTGGCCGTCGTTCAGCATCTGCCCCAGCTTCTCCATCTGGCCGTTTTTGGTGTAGCCGCCCAGACGCCGGAACATTCTCGTGCCGCCCAGCATGTCCAGCTGGTAGCGGTTCATTGCGCCCTTCGCCTTTTCAAATTTTTCCCCGAAGCCGTTGCCCTCAGAGTTCAGCACCTCGTGGGCGGCCTTCATGGCCATGCCGTCCACCTCTTCTGCCCTCGCAAGGCTCAGGGTCTTGTTTTCCGTCCGGATCATGTGCAGCGTGCTGGCCGTAATGGCCTTCAGCATCCGCAGCTGATCTACCGTCATGGGCAGATAGGTGCGGTTCTCCGTTTCCCGGATGCGCTGGCGCAGCCGGTCCCGCAGCTGTTCGGCCTTGTCGCCGTCCGGCAGGGCCTTGGCTTCTTCCAGCTGCTGCCGCAGCCGGTCGAGCTTTGCCTGCTTGCTGGCGTTCATATCGTCCCGCAGTGTCTGGATGAGGTTTTCCACGCCGCTGTTCTCCCAGTCGGCGTGGATGCCGACGTCCATCTCTCCGCTGCGCCGGATGCTGTCCTGCAAGGCAGTCAGCTTGGCCACGGCGTTGTTGTTCAGCACTGCCGTGTCCGCCAGCTTCGCCACCTCGGCGGCCTGCACGATGAGGCTCTTCTGTACATATTTCCCGGGCTTCGGCCGCAGCACCATCTGGTTGAGCTGGGCAGCATTGTTCCGGATGCTCCGTTTCAGTTCGTCTGCCTTCCGGGCGTCCCAGGCTTTCTGCACCCGCTTTTCGGCCAGTGCCTTTGCCACGGCTACGTCCTCGTCCCGCTGCTGCCGGGCCGTTTCAATGGCAATGGCATTCCTCTGGGCCTGTTTTTCCTGCCACGCTTCCGCCTTGCGCTGGTTCTCGGCCTCCCACTCCATGATCTCGTTTTCCTGTACCAGCAGCTGATGCTCCGCCCGGTCGGCTCTCCGCTGCTCTCCGGCCACCTGCCGGGAAAGGTCGTTGATCTGGGAGCGCAGCTGTCGGCGCTCCAGCTTTATCTCGTCCAGCATCTCCTGCCGGGCCTGCTTCATCCGGTTCTTTTCGGCCTTCCATTCCCGCTCGTAGGCTTCCCGCAGAGCGGTCATCTTCTCGTCGAGACCCGCTGCTGTGCTCACCTGTGCGCCCAGCGTTTCCAGATTCTCGTTGAGCTGTCGTTCTGCCCGGCTCACGCTCTTGACCTCGGCGCTCTGGCTGCGGCTGTTTTCCCGCATCCGGTCGGCAAAAGCCTTCCGCTGGGTCTGCTGCACGCTCTTCAGCCCCTTTGTCACCTCAGCCGCACGCTCCTCGCTTCCGGCGGCCATTGCGGCCACTTCACGGTTGTGCTTTAAGATGCCCTCGAACACCGCCTCGGCGTCGGTCATCTCCGGGTGGCTCATGATGTCGCCGATCATCCGGCCCGCCAGTTCCACCTTGGCGTCCTCGTATTCGGCCACGTCCGCGAACCGGCTCATCATCTTGGGCTTGATGGTGTCGTGTACGTTCATCAGCACGTCGAGCCATTCCGTGCTCTCCATGCTGGCTGCGCCCGCCACGCCCGCTTCCTGTGCCGCTGAGCGGAAGAGTGCCGCCGCACTCTCCTTCACGCCGCCCACGGCCCGGGTGTCGTTCACGATGGCCTCGTACTGTTCCGCCGGGTTGCCGTCCTGGTATCCCTCCGCCTGCCGCAGCTTCACGCCGTGGCGCCGGGCCTCGGCTACCGCCTCTGTCCAGCTTCCGTACCGCTTCACAAGCTCGGCCTTGGCTTTGCCGTTCTTGTCTACCGTGTAGGTCAGGTCATGCAGGTCGGGGTACTGGTTCCACAGCTCCGTGTTCCGGTAGGTGGCCTCGTCCAGTACCTCGCCCGCCAGCGTCTCGGCCAGTCCCTGCGCCTTGGCCATGTCCGCTCCCTCCGAGCGCAGATACTCCACCAGCGCCCGCGTCTCGTTTGCCAGCTTCGTCCGGTCGGCCCTGCTGCCGTTGGTCTTGGTCCATCGGATGGCGAGGCTCTCGAGAGCAGCGTCCGAGAGCCGGGTGTTCTTCGTCAGGCCGAAGAACTGGTTCAGGGTGTCAAAGGCCGCTGCCTTCTCCGCCAGTACCCGGCTTGCCTGCCGCTGCTGGTTCTGCTTCGCCTCCCGGTCGGCCTGCTCGGCCCGCTGGAACCGCACCGTTTTCTTCACAGGCTCGTCGGTTCTCTTGCTTTCGCCGGAGGGTTGTGCTATACTATTTTTAGAAAGTGGCTTAGGGGCTTCACCGCCCTGCTCGGTTTTGAGTACCGAGGTAAGGCCGCTTTCCTGATAAATAGAACCCTTCGGCAATCTACTCCTTGAATCTTCGGATTCTACGTGGGTACCACCGAAGGGTTCTATTTTTGTAGGCTGAACATTTACAATGTCATAGAAAATCTCCCGTTCATCCGCCCTGATAGCTGTCAGGACATCCGCCTCATAAGCATTCGGCCCGATCATAACTTTAATTTTGCCGCGGTTGAATGCTTCTGCATTTTTGTGGTGGGCAGGTTCCCGGTAAACTTCATCTGCCGTTTTGATAATTTCATCCAAATTCGATGCCATCCGCATCTTGTCTGCATAAGCTTCAGCATTTTCCCACTGAAGCGCTTTGGTCGATTTTGACCAGACAAATTCATTTCGCCCGTCTTTATGGTTCAGAATCGTCCAGCCGTTCCGCTCAAAGCCGTTCGGGAAACGCTCCTTGATGGCCTGCTTGACCGTAGACTTCCACTCTTCCTGTGGAACATCTTTCAAAATATCTTCGTCGATTTTGATATAAGACTCTCCAGTTTTATCCTTCAAAATCGAAAACCGAACCCCCTGCTTTTCCGCCGCGCTCTCGGTTTTGAGGGCTGCGGCGTTTTCTTTTGCCGTCCGCAGGTTGTCCATGGCCTTTTCTGCGTGGACGAAATACTCGTCCTGCAAAGTGCGCTTTTCGGCCTCGGCCAGACGCTTCGCTTTCAGGGCGGCGCGGTTGTCCGGGTTGATGGTCAGCACTTCCTTCGCCCGGCTGATGAGCCCATCCAGCATCTGCCGCACCTGCTCCATCACCTTGTGGATGGCGCCGCTCTTGCCTGCGTTCTTCTCTGCCTGCCCGCGCTGGAACGTCACCCAGCGCTTGAAGCTCTCCTCGCTGTCAAAGATGCCCCGCCATGCGTCGGCCACCAGCTCTTCCGCTGCCTGCTCGTAGGTCAGACTCTGGGCGCTGTAGTCCCGCAGCTTCGCCCGGACCATCTCGTCGAGGCTTTCGTAGCCGCTGCTCTTCGCCAGATATTCCAGCGCGTGCTCCTGCAAAGTCCTTGCACCCTCGGCATCCAGCGCGTTGTACCAGTGGTAGTCCTCGTGCAGCACTGTGCCGAAGATGTCCTGCGCGTTGTCTCCGAAGAAGATGCGGGCCGTCTCGGTGTCCACATAGGCCCTGACGCTCCGGTCGTTCTGCAGCACATCCCTCAGCACAGCATCCGTGCCGGTGGCCGCAGCGTTCAGGCTGATGATCTGGCTGGCCGGGTCGCTCTCCGGCCGCATCGTACCCTTGTCGTATACCTCGCCCCTGCCGCTGGTGCTCTCGCTGCCAAGCGCGCCGCCCAGTTCGGTCATCTTTTCGGCATACAGCATCCGTTCTCCCTTGCCCTGGGTGTAGGCGATCTCAAGGGCCGTCCGTCCGGCGTCGGTGCTCAGGATGTAGTTGATGTCTGCCGCCGTGCCGCTCATGCTGCCCGCCAGCTCCAGCGCCTGCGCAAAGGTGGCAGCGCCGCTCCGGCCCAGCCGGTACAGCGGCGACGCTGCGGCCGCATACCGGTCGGCGTCCACCCTGTCCGGCATATTTTTGCTGATGGTCTTGGCTGCCTTGTCCGTCACCCGCCAGCCTTCCAGCGCCCGCTGCACCTCGGCCTCCCGCTGGATCTTCGGCGCTTCCGGCCGGAGTCCCAGAGTCTCCCGCAGCGGGGCGTTCTCGTAGCTGTCGGTTTCACCTACAGCGGCAGTCGCTTCACGCACGTTGTCCGGCGCAGCCGTTTCCGGCATGGCGTCGGCGCTTTCTGTGGGGGCATCCTGCACCGTCTGCGGCGCACTCACAGCTTCGTTGGGCAGTTCTGCACTCTGTACAGCAGGCGCAGCTTCGCTTTTCACGTTCTGCTGTGCGGCGATCTCCCGCAGCATCCGGCGGGTCGCGGCCGCAGTGTCGGGCAGCGTCACGCCGTAAGCCTGCTCAAAGGCCGCACGGTTTTCCCGGTTCTCGGCGTTCGGTGTAAACAGCCCGATGGTCTTACCCGTCAGACTGTCGCTCGCCGCCACTTCGGCAAACTGCCGCACCGCCGAGTTTTCCGATTTTGCGGCAGTTGCTTCCGCCCGCTGCATACTTTCAGTGGAGTTTCCTTTAAGAAAGGCGCTTTGCTCCCGGGTTGCGGCTCCCAGTGTCTGCTGCGCAGGTCCACTGCCGCTTTCCTCTGTCGCAAGGCCCGCCATCTCACGCCCCGCAGCACTTCCGGCGTCCAGCTGAGAGCTGCCCGGCACGCCAGTGGCTCCCCTTTTAAGGAGAGCTGTCGCGTCAGCGACTGAGAGGTCCTGCCCTGCCAGCGCTCTATCAGCAGAGCTATCCGCGGCCGGCTGAGAGGGCTCCGCCGCCCGGGCCTCCCACTCCTTCTGCTGGGCGGCAGCCCGCTCCATCCGGTCCATCCGGTCGTGATACTTCGCCTGCCCCAGCAGGCTTGCGTCTCCTCCGTTCAGCTTTGCCAGCCCCGTGCCGACTGCGCCGCCCAACGCGCCGGACGCGCCGCCGGAAAGTCCGCTTTCCAGCGCGGTTAGGAAGGTGTCTTTGCTGAAGAGGTTCTTCGCCGCCTCGCTGTCCCCCAGCGCAGCGTCGATGGCCATGTCCGCATAGGTCTCCGCAAAGGCCTGCATCGAGTTGTCGATGCCGCCCGAGATGGCCGCAGCCACCGCCGGGTAGCGCTGCGCCAGCTCCGAGCTGCCCGCCAGCCCCTGCACCCAGTCCGCGACCTGTCCTGCCAGTGTGTCCTTCGCGTAGTCCGAGCCCATGGTCTTTGCAAGGTCAGCTGCGCCCACCGAGTTGATGGCCCATCCCGCGCCGAACTTGGCGAGGCCGCCGCCCAGCGCTTTTCCTGCGCCTTCTCCCTTCTCCGCGCTCTGGCCCATGGCCTCTGCCGCTCCCTGTGCGCTCAGGACGGGCAGCACTGCCGCCGGGTTCACGCCCGCCACGGCCAGGTTCTCCGCGGCGCTGGTCACGGCCCCCGCCACGGCCCGCTGGGTCGGGCTCAGGCCGCTCTGGGCCGCAGCCGTCAGCTGCTGCCCGCGGTCGTAGAGCTGGTAGCCCACGCTCTGGTTCTTGTCGATGCCGTCGCTCACTTCCAGTCCGGCCAGCCGCTGGCGCATCTCCCGGATCTCCTTGGAGTTGTACCCCATCGAGATCAGCTCCCGGTTTCGGCTCTCCGGCCATGTGGGGTTATAGTCCATGTCCACGTCGGTCAAAAGATCAAACAGGCTCTGGGCGTGCTCGTCGCCCTTTACTTCCTGCTCCACCTGTTTCCAGTTCTTCAGGGTGGCGTCAATGTTCTTTCCCGCCTGCACGCCGTACTCCGCGCCCAGCAGCGGGGCAGCAGCCACCGTGTCTCCGATGCCGCCGATGGTGTTCGCCGTCCGGCGCACGCCCCGCTGCCATGCAGGGATGGCGTCCAGCGCAGCGTTCATCTTTCGGGCCTCGTCGATCTGCGCCTGTGTCCAGCCGCCCTTCTCGATCAGGTCGGCGTCCGTGTACGCGCCGTGGGTGTTATCCACCCGGCGCACCGCGTCGGCCAGATTCTTGTTGTCCCCGGTGTCCAGCCACTGGTTGATGCGGTCAAACTCGTCCGGTACGCTGTCCTTGGCAAAGCTGGCTCTCAGCTCCTGCGCCGGGCCGGTGCCGTAGGCCGTCGCCCCGCCGTCCACGTTCTCCAGCACGTTCCCGCTCTTCGCCGGTACGCCCCACTTCCGCCCCATGTCCAGCGCCTTTTCGGTGGGGCTTCCTTTAAGACGGGCTCCCCTGATAGGGGAGCTCCGTTCTCGCGCGGCGTCAGCCGACGGGAACGGTGAGAGGTTTTCTTTCCGCCCGCTGCGCGCCTGAGAGGGCTCGTTCCTCGCATCCACCTCCCCCATGTCGCTGGCGTGCCGCTCGGTGTACTGCTGCAAGGCATCTGCATAGATGTTGCTTTTGGGCGGCACTGTGCTCGATGCAGTGGACGGATTCGGCGTCTTGGTGCGGATAGCTCTCACCTTTTCCGCCGTCCACCCAGAGCTTTCTGCCGCCTTCGACGGGTTGCTTTCTCTCATCGCCTTAACTTTTTCTGCTGTCCATGCCATCAGCCCTTCACCCCCGCTTTCTCAAGCGCTCTTGCGATTTCGTCATCACTGTACCCGTTCTGGCTCATATTGTTCATGATAGCCCACGCGCTATAACCTTTTTTCGCATAGTTCTTTGCCAGCATTGCCGCCATATCTACGCCGCCGCTCTGGCTTGCACTCTGGTCGTTCGCAGTATCTGCATTGAGCCACCCATTATCCGTTAAGGTCTTCTTGTAAAAATCGTACAGCGGCTCATTTCCCTTCATAGAAGAAAATGTCTTTGCCATACTTTGCAGCTGACTGTTCGTCCAGCTGCTCCCGCTGCTTTTCGTTCTGCTGCTCCTTCTGCCCGAAGAGCTGCCCGAGCTGCCTGCGCTCTTTGTTGCCAGCGCCGTTGCAAGCTGCCGTCCTGCGATCGTCCTGTAATTCCCCACAGAGTTCGGATCCAGGCCGTACAGTTCCAGCACCGCCCGTGCAGCCTCGTCGCTGCCGCCGCCTGCCAGCCCGGCTGCGGTCGTGAGCGCACCCGCCTTGTCTGCGCGGGTGATGGGTGCGCCGCTGTAATTGTCGAAGATTCCGGTATCCAGACCATACCGGCCCAGCACGGCGTTCGCGGCATCGCCCGCTCCCTGCTGGTACAGGTTGAACGCCTGCTCGTAGGCATTCAGTGCATCGCTCTGGCCGGTGCGCTCTTTGTTGTACTCCCACTGTTCCCGGGCAAACTCGTTCTCCCACTGCTGCTGGGTGTAGCCCTTGTAGGTGTCGTAGGCCGTCAGACCGGCTCTGCCCACACTCTTCGCCATCTCCCACAGGTTCGAGAGGAAATCGCTCTTCTCCTGCGCCGCCTGATCTGCCCGACTCTTCTTGTAGTCCCGCCAGTCCTGCGCGTTGGCCACGGCCCCCTGATGCTCCGCCGCCTCGAGACTGTCCTGATTCTGCAGCGCACTCAGCAGCCCCGAGAGGCCGTTCTGCTTCAGCTGGTACATGGTCAGAGCTTTGTCCCGCAGCCCGGCCAGCCCGCCGTCCACATTGGCCATGGCCTGCTGGTATCCCTGCCGGGCCACGCTGCCCGCATAGCTCGAGCCGTACCCGCCGCTCAGCGCGGCCGCACCGGCAGCGGCGTTCTCGGCTGCCGCTCTGGCATTCGCCTGTGCCCCTGCGCGGTACTGCCGGTAGAGTTCGCTGTCCGTGCCTACGTCATAGCCCGCATTGCTGGCCGCGCCCATGCTGTCCAGTGCCTCGTTGATTCGGTCGGTGTAGTTGCTCTGGTACGCCCCCGGCATCGCGTTCTCGGCGTTTTTCTGCGCCGCCTGCGCGTCCTTGTATCTCTTAAAAACTCCCATTTTCTAATCTCCTTTCCTCTTAGTCTCCCCTTATTAGGGGAGGTGTCGCGCCGTCAGGCGTGACAGAGAGGTTTTTGACCGCTCAGCCCCTTCCGGGCCGGGCGCTTTATTTTCACAGCAGAAGCGGCAGCAGGCTTGCGGCAACGCTCAGGATCGTCCCAAAGATGCCCGTACTCCGGCTCTTCTTTGCCTGGCTTTCGCTAGCCGCCTGATTGTACACGCTCTGATAGTAGTTGCGCTGGTTCTCCCAGTTCTGATAGTTGGTCTGGTACTTCTCGTAGTCCTGCGCCTCGGCTTGCTGGTATCCGCTCAGCTGGCTCTGCAGGTCGCTCTTTTTCTGGGTGTACTGGTTCAGTGCCTGGCTGTACAGCCCGTTCGTGGCATTGCTCAAGCCCGCCATAGCATTCTGGTAGGCGCTCTGGCCTGCCTGTGTGCCATAGCTCGAGCCGTACCCGCCCGAGATGGCGCTGGCGTTGGCCTGCGCGTTCTCGTTGGCCAGCTTTGCCTGTCGGGTGTAGCTGTTCTTGTACTGCTCGTAGGCTGCATCCCGGGTGGGGTCATAGCTGAAATCCTTCATCCCGTCCAGCTGACCCATCACGCCATCTATCCTGTCTTTGTATTTGCTGGTGTAGTCTTCCGGCTTCTTCGCCTCCCACTCCTCCAGCTGCGCTCTTGCATTGCTCAAATTACTCATTTCAGCTTCTCCTGTAAGTCCCCCGAGAGATTCTCGGTGTCAATGTTGCTCAAAATATATTCCAGCTGCTCCTGCATCTGGTACAGATAATTCCTCAGCTCCCGGGCGCTGGCCGTATCCAGCCCCTCCAGCCTCGGCATGGAGATCTTCGAAAGTCCCACGATACTAGCCACGTCTCGGTACACCTCCGTTCACTCTTCCGCCCTCGCTGCTGCTCAGCGTCATGGCGATGCTCCTTACCGCGATCTGCCCTTTTCCGGTCAGGCGCAGCCGCATGGTGTCGTGACGGGTCGGGACGAAGGGCAGGTTCACTTTCACACGCTTCCCTGCGGTGTCCACCCGGCCCATCTCCTGCCACTCGCCGCCGTCGAAGCTGACCCAGAGCGTCACCACGGTCCGCTCCATCGCGTCCAGCCGCACCGTCACCCGGCTGCAATACTTGTCGTCCGGGCTCCCGAGTCCGATGTCACCGGTCACAGCCTCGTATTCCACCGTGTCCTCTTCGCCGCTGGCCTCCCGGCTTCCGTCTGCGGCCCAGATGGCCTCTTTGTCCCAGAGATAGAGCTGTCGCCCGGTGCTGCACATGGCCCAGCCGGTGGCGTCTTCCTCGTGCCAAAGCCCTTTCTCAGTGTCGTATACCAGCAGCCGCTGCCTGTCGGAGCTTTCGGTGTGCAGATAGTACCGGCCCACCAGCCCGCCGGCGGCGGCTCTCGTCACATGGCTGAGGCGTTCTTCGTCCAGCGAGGCCGACACCTTGGTGGGCAGACTGCCGTCCCACGCCATGACGCCGTCCATCGAGAGGTAGTACAGCGTCTCGTTGATGACGCAGAGACTCTGGTGCGCACCTTTGGCCACGCCCGAACACTGGATGCTGCTCATCTGGTAGTCGCTGGGCTTGGTGCCGTACAGCTTGTGCAGACCGTTCTCCTTGAAGAAAAGCACGTATCCCATGCAGGTAGCCGCACCGGTAAAGGCCCCGTCGCTGCCCACAGTCACGGCGTAGCTGTCCGCTGCCGTTCCCCTGTAGGAGAACCAGTTGGTGGCGTCGCCCAGCTTGCAGGCATAGATGACGTTTTCGGTGCTCGAGCAGCCCCATACACGGTTGTTGTGCTCCGTCAGCCAGTCGAGATCCGGCACCCGCCGCTGGGCCGTCACGTCCGGGAAAGGCCCGTCAAAGGTCTGGGTGGTCTTGCCGTCCATGGCCGTCCACACCACGCTCTGGCCTGTCACCACGCAGGTGCCGTAATACAAAACGCTCTCGATGTCCGGCGCGATGGAGAGGATGACCGAGTCTCCGGCCACGTCGTCCACCACTACGTCCCCGCTGAAATCAGAAGAGTAAGCATTCTTCACCACAGACGGGATGCCCGTCAGCGTCACAGTGTCCCCGGCTTTGAAAGCTTCGCCCAGCCCCTTGCAGGTCACGCGGCAGTAGTTCAGCAGAATGTTCTGCCAGCCGCCCGCTGTGCTGTAGAGCTTCAGGGCGTCGCGGTAGCTCCACGGGGCGTCTTCGGCCTGTTTGAGCCAGACGTCTCCGTTCTCCGGGCTTTCCGGTTCGGTCGCACCGAACAGATTCGGCGTGTACACTACACCGGCAGCATCGCAGGGGGTCACGGTCAGGCTCACTCCGCCCTGCTGCCAGCTGGACCCCAGCGCACTCAGCGTTCCGCTCACAGTATCAAAGGACATCTTGTCCGGCCAGATGAGTACCTTGGTCCCTATGCCCACCAGTCTCTTTTCGTTGTCGCTCAGGGCGCCTTTCAGCTCCACAGCGGCGCTGCCGTCATCCGGGGCATACCGCAGGGTCGTGCCTTCCACGGTCAAAAGGCCGTTCAGATGGTACATCCCGTTCATCCCGGCTGCTTCCCGCACCTTCCGCCGGGGCTTGCGGGTCTCGAGGGCCGGGTATCCCCGCGAAGAGAAGTTCTTTTCTTCGCTCAGCTCTGCCTCGCTGCACGCATATCCCTCGTTCAGCCCGCCGAATACCCGCAGCAGCTGCCGCTGGCTGTTTATCTGGTTCAGGTTCGTCACGTCGTCAGCCTCCCGCCGCCTGCCGGCATATAGTTCCGCCTCACCCACACCGCAAACTCCTGCACATAGCTCGTGTAGAGCTGCAGCTCATTCGCCGCCCGGGCCGTCTCGCCCAGTGCCAGGTCCATCTGTGCTGCCAGCCAGTGGGGATAAAGCGCTTCTGCCGCACAGCAGGCCAGCAGCGGGGTGTCATATTCCAGCCCATCGTTCCACAGAATATCCGCGCCCTTGTCCTCAAAGTCGCCGCCGGTCTGGCTGCGCTCCACGATGTTCCGGCGCATCCCGCTGTCTGCCTGCCGCAGCCATAGCTGCTTCAACCGGTTTTCAAAATGATTGTTCGGCCTCAGCTCATCAGCCATCTTTATCGCTTCGCCTGCTGTCATAAAAAAACCTCCTAAACAAAATCCCCCGGCGCAGCAAGCGCCTGCAAGCTGTACCGGGGGAAATATCAAATGGTCATCATCTGGGTTCCGGCCGCCGCCTGCATGGCCTGACTCTTCCGGGCCGCTTCGGCGTCCTGTTTGATGCTGTGTTCCAGCACCTCGGCCACAGCCTTCGGCACCTTCACGTCCATGCCGCGCTGGATGAGGTAGCTGTCGCCGTTGACGCCCACGAACACCGGTGCCGAATAGCGGTCGTCATCCTTGAACAGGTGGATAGTCACCATGCCGTCGTCCTTTTCTTCGGTCGCTGCCTCGGCCTTCTCCACAGTCTCCACCGCGTTCTCCACGGCCTGGGCCGCAGCAGTCTCTTTCTTAGTCGCCATAGTATCCTTCTTTCTGCCCTCTGTCGCAGGGCTCTCCATTTTACGTCATCTTAGACCTCAGTCATCCAGCTTAAACCTGCCCGGCCTGCCAAGGCCTCCCCTCGATAGGGGAGGTGGCACGCCGCAGGCGTGACGGAGAGGTTTAGTTTGCCTTCGCCTTCGCGCTGTACTTCGGGCTGATGCTCTCGATGCGGACCATGTACTGCTCACACAGACGTTCCGCAGTCTTGATGGCTTTCCAGCCCACGGATGCGCGCTGGTTCAGCGGGTCTTCGCCCGCACCCAGCTGCTTGACGATGTGCTGCAGGCCGCCGCCCTCCACCTCGGTCACAGCGTAGGCATGAGCTGCCAGCACCAGAGTGCCAAACACGGCCAGACCACTCGGGCAGCCGCTGCCGGTCCAGATCTTCGCCTCGCTGGTCTCGATGAAGCGCACACCGGCCAGCTTGCCGATCTCACCGTTGTAGATGTTCTCAGGGGCAGCATACTTGTGGACGTCGATCCACTCCGGGTTGCGGCGCAGATCATAGGCCACATAGGGGTGGACGATAGCAACATAACTCTCGCCGATGGCGTCGGCATTCTGGGCCTTCAGGGCAGTGGCCGCCTGGTCGATGAGGTCAGGCGTCAGCACACTGGCGGTGGTCAGATTGGCGCGGCTGGTCACGGCGGTGTCGCCCGCCGGCGCGTAGATGACGTTGGTGCCGCCTGCCAGCACCTCGCGGGTCACGGTGTCCAGCGTACGGCCCGCCTGAGATGCCAGTACCTTGGTCGCCTGAGTGATGTTGTTGTCGATGGCAGTCAGCTGCAGCACGTCGGTGATGGCTGCCCAGCCGCCGTACTGCTTCACGGTGGCGGTCATGGGGGTGACGGTCAGGGCCTGAGCATTGGGGGTCACGCCCTCGGTCAGCGGCTCGGTGGCCTTGGGCAGGCTCTCGTACTTGCGGAACTCGATGGTCTTGCCGTTGTTGGCCGGGATGGGATACTTGTCGCCAAACTGGTCATGCACCAGCAGCGGCTCTGCCTGGTCCAGCAGACGCTTCTCGTAGTAGGTCTTCATTTCGGCGCTCATGCCAGTCGCACCGGTGTGGTTTGCAGGCTGTGCAAACAGCTGCAGATTCATGTGGATTTTCATTTGTGTTCTCCTTTCGTGTCTTGCTTTATTGAGAGCCGCCATTTCCTTTGAGAAAGGCTCTCCTTTCTAGGAGAGCTGCTTTGCAGCGCCGCCGTCAGGCGGACTGTAAAGCTGAGAGATTTTCTTCCGGGCAGCGGCAGCTTCCGGTTAAAAAGTGATGATCTGCCCCCGCATGGCCCGGCGTTCCAGCTCTTCGCACTGGGCAGGCGTCAGCTTGGAGACGTCGGTCTTCAGCACCGCCGCGCCGCCGGGGTTCGTGCCGTTCTCGCTGGGCCGTGCGCCCCGCTGGCGGATACGCTCCACCACGCCGCTCTCCGTCTTCTTGGCGGTCTCAGCAGTCTTCCGGGCCATGATGTCGTCAAAGTAGCGGGCCTTGTAGGCGTCCTCCATCTTCACGCCCAGCTTGAGCATCTGGGCAAAGTCCGGGTCAGCCAGCGCCGTCTTGATGTCGAAGTCCGGGTCTTCAGCCCGGATGCGCTCCACGGCGGCGTCCCACTCCTGCTGGATGGCTTCCATCTTGGCGGCTTCCGCCCGCTGCTGCTCGGCGGCGCGGTGCTTGGCGTTCTCGCTTTCCAGCGCGTCCATCTCTTTGGCCAGCTGGACGCTGATGCCCTTCTTCATGGCCATGTCTTCGTAGTAGGCGTCATCCTTCACCACGCCGCCCTCCACGGCCGCAGCCAGTGCCTCGTAGTCGCCGGGAGCAGTGCCGTACTTCTGGCCCAGAGCGTTCAGGATACGCCCCACCGGCCCCTGCTCGTTCAGGATGCTGTCGTAGGCTTTCTGGGTGGCCTGCACGATCATCTCGCCAAACTCCCGGTTGTACTCGCCCCTCATCAGTTCGCCAAACGCTTTCCGGTGCGCCTCCGGGTCGGTGCCGCTCTTGTCTGCCGCACCGTCCTGTTCCTCGCCTTCAGCAACATCTTCCTCCGCGTCCGGCTCTTCCGCCGGGCTCAGCATCTCGTCCACCTGGGCGGCAGCAGCCTCCCGGCCCTTGCTCTGGGCGGGGGCAGACACAGCCTTTTCTTCCGCCGCAGCTTCGCCGGTGCCTTCTGCTGCACCGGCACCGTCTCCGCCTTCCGCAAACAGCTGCAAATCGAAAGGCTTTCCCGGGTTGCGGCTCCCGGCGTCTGCTGCGCTCTGCTTGCATCCTGCCGGCCGCGGCCCCAACAGCTGCAAGTCCACTTTCGGCGCGCACCTGCAAGTCTCCTTGAAGCTCACATTCTCCGGGTACTGCTCTGCCAGCAGAGTCAGACCGTCGGCCACAAGCTCGAACTTGTCCTGCATGAGGACGCTGTTGCCTGTCTCTACGCTCACCACCGGGCCGTCCTTACCCTGATAGATGCAGCTCGAGGTGTGTTCGTCCTCCGCGGCGCTGTACGCCAGCGTCTGCATCAGGCAGCTCACCGCCGCGCACACGATGTCCTGCCCCGCCGGGGCATATCCCGCGTGGCCCTCGGCCCTCATCGTCAGCTTCCCGCCCTCCGGATCTGCTTCGTAAATAACTTTGATCATGTAGAACCTCCTCACTTATTCGGGTTGTTGATGTTCATCGCCCTCTCGGCAGCTTTCGTGGCCAGCGGGTTTGTCCCGCCGCCCACCTGTCCGCCCAGAGAGTTGGTCACCGTTTTTGCGCCGGCCTCTCCGCCGCCGCCTCCGCCGGTCATGGCAGCGGCCGCAGCCCCCGCCTGTTCGCTCAGGTCAGAGCCGTTCTGCTGGTCGATGACCGCCGCCATCTGCTGGATCTGTGCCATGGCCTGCTGCAGCTGCTGGTACAGAGTGCCGTTCTGGGCCACCCGCTGACGCACCTTCTCGATGCCCTCGAAGTCCATCATGTCCAGACACGCCAGTGCAGCGTCGGCGTTGGCCGGAGCAAAGAATCCCAGCTGGTAGCACTCCTTCGCTGTCTCGTTCTGGGAGAGGCGGCTGAAGGTGCTCTTTTTGGCCGCGCTCACCGTGATGTCGAACACCGGCTCATGGGCGCCCAGTTCCACGCCGCCCACGCTCTCCACCGGCTGGGGCCGCAGCATCTGTCCCGAGAACTCCCGGTACTCCGTGCCGCCCTGCTGGCCGGTGATCCGGTAGACGCGGCTCTCGTCGTAGAACTGCCGCATCAAATCGATGATGAAATAGCATTCCTTTGCAAAGGAGCGGTAAGAGCTCTTCAGCATGTCCCGGCTCAGTTTCGAGCCTGCTTCCTGCAGCGCCGCAATGGCCGAGGCAGCGGTCAGACCGCTGGTCGCGCCGCCCTGGTTCACGTCCCGGTTTCCGCTGATCTCCTTCAGCTCTGCGACGCGGTTCTGCTGGTAAGCGATGGTGTTGGAGGGCAGCGGAGCGGTCTCCAGCTCCATGAAGCCCCGCTCATCCAGACGGCCCACCAGATGTACCACGTCTTTTGCCGTGTCCAGCAGCTCGTCTTCGTTCACGCCTGCCGTGTCCGCGATGAGGTAGCGCTTCTTGGCGGCCGCCAGCGTGTTCTCGTCCATGGCCTGGGTCATCCGGTCGATGGCGTCCTGGGTGTCCTTCATCACGTCGATGTACCCGAAGCCCGCCGGGCTGTTCTCCTCTACGAAGAGCGGATCGAACACAAAGGGATATTTTCCGTGGTCATAGAAACCGGTCTCGGCCATCGCCGGGTCGTTCTCGCTGGCGTAGAGCACCACGCCGTTGCAGAACTTGCAGTAATGCACCACGGTCTGGCCGCCGGGCTTCTCCCGCTTGTAGTACCAGTCCACCACCACGCTCTTTTCGCTGGTGTCGATGTTCTGGTCACTGACGTACTGCCCCACGGTGATGCCGCTGCTGCCCGCCTTGCCCTCGAGCTGAGGCCACCGGGCCGCCAGACGGTCGTTGTCGGCCAGCGCCAGCGAGAAGAAGTTGGCCGAGTCCTGGATGTCCTCCACGCCCGGCTCCCAGTAGAGCATCAGAAGGTCCATGCTCCGGATGGCAATGTCCCCAAGGCCCTCCCGCAGCGCCGGGTCCCAGAAAATGCCCTTGACGCCGGTACCCTGCTTGAGCTTACGCCACCAGGTGTCGCTGTACACGCTCTCGTAGTCTGCCTGTTCCAGCACCACCGGCAGAATGTCGGAGAGGAGCCTCGCCGTCTCCTCGTCGTCCTGCGCCCTCGGCAGCACGTTCGGCTCCGGGTAGTTGTCCATGGCGTCGGCGTGTTTGTTGGCGATGGAGTTAAACAGCCACCCCGTGCTGGGGGCGCGCTTGCCCTCCATCACCCGGTTTCCGTACTGCTTCCAGTGGCCCAGCTTGTACCATTCCTCGTTGTCGATGATCCGCTTGTCGAGACTGGCTTTGGCCGACTTGTATTTTTCGAGGATGGCCATTGCCTCGCTGATCTCCTTCTCGCCGATCGCTGGTTCACCATCCAGCACCCCGGCCAGACTCTCGCCGCCGGGGCTTTCATCTGCTGTCAGGTCAAGCTCTTTTTTCCCAAATTCCATCCCATTTTCCTTTCCGCGTTCCTGTTCATATCCTCATAAACCTCGTCTTGTCCTTCCTCGGGTCCATATCCAGCGGGTCGTCCAGCATGGGCGGCGGCTGGGTGTGCTTTGCGGCGCTGATGGGGTTCTCCATCAGCACATACCGGCACTCGTCGTAGATGTGGTCCTCCTGGGTGGTGTCGATGTCCTCCACATTGCTCTCGTCATAGACGAGGTTCGGGATGGTGCGGATGAAGTGCTTGCAGGTGTTGAAGACCTGCAGCATCGGCCTGCCGTCTTCGCCGAAAGCCAGCCGGTAGTGGAACTGCATCTTTCCCGCCAGACGGGTGTGGTCGCCGGGCATCCAGTGCAGAAAGTTCGGACTTTTCTCCTGCATGTCCGCGATGCTCTCGCCCCGGCTCTCGTCGAAGATGGCCGGGTCAGCCACGCCCAGGATGACCCGGCCTTTCAGCAGCGGGTCATTTTCCTCTGCCTCCCGGATCATCCGTGCCTGTTCCATCGGGTCCTTTCTCAGACCCTCGTTGGGTGTGCCGGTGCAGCCGTAAAGCTCCTTGATACGGTAAAGCCGCCCGCGCTCGTCCGCTGCATACCACCCCACAGAAAACGGCTTCGAGAAACCGAAGTCGTATCCCCGCCATATCTTCCAGTGCTCCGGGATGGGGAACGGTTCGATGACGTGGGTCCAGCGCTGGTCCTTGTAATGGTTCGGGTCGTTCCGCCACTCGGTGAACACCTGCCCCGAAAAGCTGTCCCAGTTTCCGTAGAGCAGCGCCTGCTTTTCGGCCTCCGGCAGCGAGGCCAGTGTGCCGATGTAGCCCGGGTCATTTTCCAGCAGCGCCGGGTTGTCAAAGACGGTGGACGGGATAAAAATGCGGGTGCGCCGCCGGGTGATCTCCTCCCCGTCCGGCGCTTTCACCTTCACCAGCTGCACCATCCGCGTCCCGGCAGGTGCCGGACTGATAAACCGTGCCTTCACCCAGCCATGCCCCACGCCGCCGGGGTTGGCCGTGGCCCGGATATAGACCCGGGTGCCGGGGCCGCTGGGGCGGTTTCGACTCATGACATAGCTGTATTCGTCCCAGGTAAAGTGGGTCAGCTCATCCACACCGATAAAGTCGAACGCTTTGCCCTGATAGTTGTACTTATCCTGTGTGTGGTTCAGGCTGCCGAAGTAGATCTTCGCCCCGCTGGGGAAGGTCCAGCAGTGACTCGAACCGTTGTACCTCGCTTTTGGAAATACCGGCTTGTAGTACCGCATGGTCTTGTCGATGAGCTCCGAAAGCTGCGGGTAAGTCTTGCGGAGGATGAGCGCCCGGTAGTGTGGGATGTGTACCTGCCGCAGCGCCTCGATAATCAGTGCGTCGCTCTTCCCGCCACCAGCAGCGCCCCCATACAGAGCTTCGTCCTCGGTGCGTGCCATAAAAGCTGCCTGCCTCGGCTGCGGCGACCAGATTACGGGGCGTCCGTGATATGTTTTATGCTCCATCCACCATCACCTCCGGCCCTTTTTCTTCTCGGCCCTCGGCCCCGATCTCCACCAGCGGTGGGGCATCGCCCTCGCTCTGGCTCTGGCTGGGTACCATTGCCGCAGCCTTTTCGGCCACAGTCATCAGCACGGTAGCCATCGCGGCGGCGTTCTTGTCGCTCATCACGCGCTCGCCGTACCGCTCGAGCTGAGCGTCCAGTAGTTTTCGCTCTTCGCTGTCCAGCTGCCGGTCGTAGCTGTCCTCGGCAGCGTACAGCACAAGCCCCGTCTCCGTGGCGTCCGCCAGCTCTTCGGCATCACTCTTGAGCAGTGTGCCTACCGCAAAGCAACGTGCGCGAGTGTCCTCGTCCAGTTTCCGATGGAGCCTGGCTCTTACCTGGGCCGCACGCTGGCTCTCGTCCACACGGCTCTGCAAATAGCTCACCTGCGCCCTCGCACCGAGGCTGGCCCGGATCGCTATCTCCCGCGCAGCAGCCTGCCGCTCTTTTGCAAAGGCGTCGCCCCGGCTGGCCTCCTCCGCCATCCAGCTGCGAATGGTGCTCTCCGGTACGCCGTACCGCCGGGCTACCGCACAGATGGAGCCAGACGACAGCATGGCCATCAGCACCTCGGCCCGCACCTTCGGCGGGTACTTCTGTCCCCGCCGGGAGCCCTTCACCGTGTTTTTGCAATACCTGCGCCCTGCCATGCTCTGCCTCCCCTCTGTAGTTCTTCCCTCCCAGTCTACAGCCACCGGAAAAACAAAACTACTGCGGACATTTTGCCCGCAGTAGTTTTGCAAGGTCTCGCCGCAGGCGAGCACGGGTTGCGGCTCCCGGCGTCTGCTGCGCTCCTGCTTGCATCCTGCTGGCCGCTGCCCCAGCCTCGGCTCCCTGTTTCCGCCACTGGCGGCGGTCGCCTCCGCTGCAGACATTTTGCCCGCAGTAGTTTCTTGTATGGCAAACAGGCCGGGTCTCCCCAGCCTCATCACGCTATGGCAATGCTATAACATCCCTGCCGCCGCTGCGTATATCCCCACGGTGCTCAGCGCCTCCAGCTCCTTGTGGTAGTAGGTCGTCCGCCCGATGTGCAGCTTCGCCACCACTCGCTCCTCCGGCATCCCGTCCAGATACCGCATCTGCAAAAGCCGTTTGCATACCGGGTCTGCGGCCTCGTAGTAGTCCATCGCCAGCGCGATCACGCCCGCCCAGTCGCTTTTTCCCTGCCCACAAGCCCGCAGCTCTGCCCGCACCCGTTGTTTCTGCTCTCTGGTCAATTCCTCGCCGCCTTTCTTTCGCGCGCATCAAAACGCAAAATACCGGTATTTTATCTGTCAGGTGCGAACTTTCGCACCCTCCCGCTTCACCATCACCACATAGCAGCGCAGCTCGTCCGCGTCCCAGCCCTCTTTTTCGTCGCCCGGCGCTTCCGGCTCCGGCACGACGCACCGCACGAACTTCCAGCCCGGGTATCTCTGCTCCCACCAGTAGGCGTTGTCCTTGCAGTCGGTGCAGCCTTTGCGCAGCTGCTTGCGGCTCCATCGGGTGTCGTTGGGGGTGTGCTCCACCGGCAGTGTCAGATTCCTCGTCTCATACCACCGCATCTGTCCGTGCTTCTCGAAGTAGGTGATCAGGTCATCCAGCCTGTTTTGCAGATTTAACCGGTCGGCGTTGGCCGTGCCGAGGCTCTCCACGCTGCCGTCCGGCCAGCGCACGGCCCATTTGTCTTCCAGCAGCTGCCGGAAGTCGGCGTTTTGCCGCATGGTCAGCCCTTTGCACTCCACCAGCAGATGATGGTGGTACCGCCCGCTCTTCCGTCCGCAGCCGGTCAGGCCCATCACCCGCAGCTCAGCGCCCGGGCCGTACAGTTTTGCGATGGCAGCTTTCACCCGGCGGATGTAGTTGCGCAGATCCCGCTGGGCCTGCTCCATGCTCTCCGGCAAAAAAGCCTCTATGTAGGTCAGGGTCAGGTAAAATCCCAGCACGGTAAAGTTTGCGTTGGCTTTCTGTACCCTCCACCGGTGTGCGTGCTGGGCGTTCCGCTTTTTCTGCCGCTCGCTGCTGGGCCTCGTCTTCTTCCGGCGCTTGGCTGCGTGCTCCTCCGGTGTGATGTGGTAGAGGTCCACCTCCATGTACCCCTCTCCGCAGAGTGTTTTCTTCTCCCGGGTATATCTCTTCTTCATCCTGTACCCTCCTGCTGCCTTAAGCTGGTAGTGTGGTTTTCTTTCCTGTGGCCCATCACCGTCACAGGGATAACGGGTATACTAGCTCCCCAAAGCGCCCGCCCGGACGCTTCATTTAAGAGAGGTTTACCTCTATATAAACCGATATGCCTGCCGCCGAGCCTCCTCGGCAGCACCCATCTCGCCTTATATCATCTTCGTCGCCAAAGCCCCGGCAGTTGCCCGCCGGGGCCTCGCTCACATCCAGAACTCCTTGTCAAAATCCCTTCTGTGTATCACGCCGTCTTCTTTTTTTTGCTTGGTGTAAGCTGCCTCTTTGGCTTTTTCCTCTTTCCAGCTCCGGTATGCCTCGCACTGGTCATGGCAAAGAGGATGCCGTTTCGGACAGTCCCTGCAGGGTGCTCTCATGGTCTTGCTGGTTTTCCCGCCGCTGCCCAGTAGCCGTAGGTCAACTCCGGCCGGCCTTCCTTTCTGGCGATGGCGTTGTAGAGTATCAGGTCGTGGACGTCGTAGTCCAGCGGCGTCGGGTCTTTTATCTTCCGCAGGACAGGCCGCTCCGGCTTCTTTGCGGCGCAGTCTGCCTTTTCACCCCGGGCATTGTTCTGGCCGACCTTCCGCATCTCTTTTCGGCAGGTCATTTTTGCGATGCCGCGCTTTATGCAGCGTCCGCCCTGTTCTTTGTAGGTATAGTAGGCCGCGTTGTCGTTGCTGAAGACGCCCGCCTCCCACAGCTCCCTTGCGGTGCCTTCGCCTATTACGTCTCCGGCTGCGTTGTAGCAGGTGTAGACGCTCATCATCCGGCCTTTCTCGCCGCGCTTCACTTCCGGCTGCCGTTCCTCAAAAGAGATTGCGTATTTCCGGTTCCGCCGCTTCTGGTTCTCGTGCTTGGCCCACTCGCTGGTGTGGTAGCCCTTCGGCACGATGCCGCTGGCTTCCAGCTCTCCGGCTGTGCCTTTTGCGAGGACTTCCCCGGTCTGGTAGTCCTTCACGGTGTAGAGATTCGCTTTTCCCATGTGTTCTCCTTTAGCTGTGCCATTGCAGCCGTAGCCTTTTCTTCCAGTTTCTTTTCGCTCAGCACCCGCAGCCCGCCCTTCCCGGCCTTTCGCCCCAGCTGCTGCATCACGGCCCGCTTCAAAAACGCCCGCTTCTGCTCCTCGTAGTCCCGCTCGCTCTGCCGGACCCGGTCTTCGTCCGGCTGATTCTCCACCACGATGTCTTCCTTCAGCGCAGCCTGCGCGCACCGGCGCAGATGCTCCATCGCCACATCCAGGCCGTCGGCGTGGCCTTCTTCGTTCACCTGCCGGTAGTTGGCCAGCGCCTCTTCCTTCAGGCGGAGCAGTCGTTCCGTGCTGAAACCCAGCTCGTCCATGCAGGCTTTGGCGCAGAGCGTCCAGACCATGCCAGCTGCCACGTCGCCCGCCATCCGCAGCTGCTCTTCCCGCCGGGTGCGGGGGCTGCGCAGCACCGGCACCCGGAAGTCGGGATCTACATTCCTCGGCATCCAGCTGCGCCGCAAAGCAAGGCTCCTGTCCGTCGAGGGCATCCCCCGGTCGTTCACCATCATGGCAATGTCTAGGCTTTCCTGCCCCAGCTTTTCCGCCCGGGCCAGAATCTTGTTCAGCCGCGCCGCGCCAACGCCGAAGCTTTGGTGCAGCGCGATGAGGATGCACCACCTCGTCATCTCCGCCGTTCCCTCCCGCGTCAGATCAAGCTCTGTCGTGAGACTCATTTTGTTTTTCTTCATTTCGCTTGTACTCCCTGCACTTCTCATCCCGCCCGGCACACGCCAGGCACCCCGGGCGGGTTATCTCAAAAACATGGATGCACTGTTTCCGGTCTATCATGGCTCACCCGTCTCCGCCATCAGGCGGCTCAGATCGCCCAGCATCCCGCTCACGGTCTTGGAGAGCGTGTTGATGGCGTCCTCCTGCAGGTCTCCCTGCAAGGCCCGCACCGTAAAGCTGGCTGCCACCATCTCCTGCTTCAGCCGGGTGTTCACCCGGCTCACCTCTGCCCAGAGCTTCGCTTCGTCCGGCGTCATCTTCCGGGCAGCGGGCCGGACAGCGCCCTTGATGAGCGCCGTCAGCTGGTGGAACTCTTCCTCGCTCAGCTCCTTGTCGTTGCCGGCTTCGGCGATGGCCCGCGCCCGGTCGCTGGGCGTACCGGTGCGCATGATCTGCTCGTATTCTTCCAGTTTCATTTTTCTCCCCCCGCATTCATCCCGTACAGTGCTGCCATAAACTTTGCTTCTTTGCCCTCTACGCCCCGCGTTACCTTGAGATCTTCCGTATCCAGCAGCATCCCCTTGATGCCCCTCGAAATTTCCTCGGCAAACTGCGGGTTGGTCGCCATCGGCCCCAGCAGATTCCTCGCCACACCCACAAAGCCCCGGGCGGCGCACGTCAGCACCTCATCCGGCGTTTCTTTTTTTGCCTCTATGCCAAGCGCGATCTGTCCCTCTGCTACTTTTTTGATCTCGATCCATACCATTGCACTCTTCTCCTTCACGCACTATGCCTGTCGTTCTTCTCTTCCGCCCCGCTCTGGCAGCGCTTCAGCTTCCGGCAGTACCGGCGCAGCTGCGCCTTCTCTGCCTGCTCAATCTCCAGACCCCGGCCATAGCCCCAGCAGACGATGCCGCCGGCAGCCATCAGCACGGTCAGGATGGCTGCGCCCGTCCAGCTGCCCACGGCGTCGAAGGTGATGCTGTCGCCCACCCCCGCCGCGCCGATGAGCAGCGCAGTGCCGGTCAGGTAAAGCGCCTGTATCTTCATTTTCATTGCAATTCTCCCTTCTCTGTGGTAAAATCATTCTGGTGATAGGCCCTTCAACCTGTCACTCGAAAGCTCGTCGGTGTTCCAGCACCGGCGGGCTTTTTGTTTTTCGGGGCCTTCCTGGCGTTCCGCCGACAGAGCTCCATGGTCTCCTGCCGCTGCTCCAGCGCAGCGTTCTTGTCGATGCGCCACAGCCTCGGCCCTTCTTTGTGAGCGGGCAGCTCGCCCCGCTGACACATCCGCCGCACCGTCTTCGGGCAGATGCCCATCAGCTCGCCGTACTGCGCCACAGTCAGATACGCGGGCAGCTGCCTCGCGTCCCAGACCTTCGCCTTCCGCATGGTCATCCCCTCCTCACAGCCACTCGCTGCAAATGGTGTCGGCCACGTGCTTTGTAAACCCCAGCAGCTTGTCGCCCCGCTGGAACATCAGCACGGCAGCGCCCACGATGGGCTGCTTGCCGTTCTCCGTGACGTCCGCCGGGGCCAGCTGCGTGGCCCTCTGGTTCGCGGCCTTGCACTTCAGGCGGCCGTCCTCGTCCACCAGCAGCACCAGCCGGTCGGCTTCCTCCCGCGCCCAGGTGGCGTCCAGCGCCGCAGGCACGGTCTCCACATACCCGCTCACCAGCTTCTGCAGGGTCTCCAGCTTCGCGCCGTCCCCCTCGTCGCACTCGAGCACAAAACTCCGGTTCTTCGCCGGAATAACGATAATGTAACGGTTCATTTCTTATCCCTCCGTATTGGCATATCCGGCCTTCTCGGCCTTCTCCACACTCACATCGTCGAACGCCCCTTCCATCGCCAGCAGCACCCGGCGCTGTGCCGTGGGCCTCAGCCCCGCCCGCCGCATTGCGATCAGACAGTAGCCCATGCAGGCCGCATTGCTCCACGGCCCGTTCAGATTCTTCAGCATTTCTTCCATGTCTTTCCTCCTTCCTCCCGCACTCTTCGGCGGGTCAGTTGTGAAAATTTCGTGAAGTTTAATGGTAGACCAGACCGTCCAAGTCCAGCAAGAAAAAGTAATCGTTTTCCCTTTGGGCATC
>OCSH01000690.1_pt1 | contig 32427 bp, 30 predicted proteins | sample 1538371 | NCBI WGS metagenome assembly OCSH01 (sample SAMN04571687, study PRJEB22368) | human gut metagenome | biome: human gut; material: stool | host: Homo sapiens | place: Luxembourg | collected 2012-06-01 | reverse complement strand
GCCTGCGGAATCGGGTGCGGTGTACATGGCTTCGCCATGAATCTTCTGCGAGTCGCTACGTCTTGCAACCGCGCCTTACTGTCGTGAGGCGCGTGTGACGTTTGTCCGGCGGCAGACTGCTTACCGAATGCGGCATTGCTGCGCTCGCCGCATTGATGAGTACTCCGGTAGGCGGAAATTAGTCTGTACTACTACGAGACAGGCAGAGCGGCAGCGGATAATAGAAGTAGGCCAAGTCGTATAGCAACGCTAACGCGGCAACGCCGCGCGCAGGCATTCCCACTCCGGAGGCATAAAGGTTATTCAACCCTGAGACTGCCAATCAAAAGCCTTTCTCTTGGGGTTCCAAAGGGGCCATTCTCTTTCGCGAAAGAGAATGGCCCCTTTGTTTCGTTCCCCTGTGCAGGGGAAACCATCAGCTCCCGCGTAGCGGGAACTTATTTACTTCTCCTGAGAACTTCACAAACGAGTTTGTAAACCCTCTCCGTCGAGGCGACGTTCAGCCGCTCGTTCACGGAGTGAACATCGTGCAGCTCCGGTCCCATGGACAGCGCGTCGAGGCCGGGGATCTTTTCGATGAAGAGTCCGCACTCAAGGCCGCCGTGGGTGGCTTCGATCTTCCCGTCGTGGCCGGTGAGGTCGCGGTAGACCGCTTCGATCTCCTTGCGGAGGGCAGAATCGCGGTCGTATTGCCAGCCGGGATAGTTGCTGCGCTCGCCCACGGTGCCGCCGCCGAATTCGACGATGGCCTTCACGCGCTGAATGAGCATATCCTTCTGCGAGGCGATGCAGGAGCGGACGGAGAAGGAGCACTTCACGCCGTGCTCGTCCGTGCGCATCACGCCGAGGTTGAGAGAAGTCTGCACAAGACCGGGGAAGTCGGCGCTCATCTCCTGCACGCCCTGCGGCAGGGCAAGGAGCACATGCAGCAGTCTCGACGTGTCCGCTGCGGAGAATGCGACCGGAACGTCAGCCTTTTCGCACACGAGGGAAATGCCGCCGTCGGTAACGGCGTACTCATTTTTGAGCGTTGCGTCGAATTCCTTGATGAACGCCTCGAACGCGGGCGCATCAGCCGCGGAGACTGCGGCAAGCGCGTCGGCGCGCAGGCAGATGACATTGTCGAACTGTCCGCCCGTGAGCTCACTCACGCGCAGCGAGGGGCAGCGCTCCATCGCGCTATACAGCGTGCGCGCCATCAGGCAGTTGGCGTTGCCGCGGCCCTGATTGATGTTCATACCGGAGTGGCCGCCCTTGAGACCCGAGATCGTCACGCGGTAGCCGGTCATATCCGCCGCGCGCTCCTGCTTGAGTTCGAGCGTGCAGTCAAGGCGCACGCCGCCCGCGCAGGACACGGTGAAAACGCCCTCTTCCTCAGAGTCGAGGTTCAAAAGCTTTTTGCCCTTCAAGTCCGAGCAGTCCAGCGCGAACGCGCCGTCCATGCCGACCTCCTCGTCGACGGTGAAGACCGCCTCGATGGGGGGATGGGGGAGCGTTTCGTCGGATAAAATCGCGAGGATCATCGCAACGGCGATGCCGTTGTCGCCGCCAAGCGACGTCTTGTCTGCCCAGACCCATTCGCCGTCGGTACGGACGTCGAGACCGTCGCGCGTCATGTCCTTGGTGCAGTCCTCGGTCTTGGCGCAGACCATGTCGATATGGCCTTGCAAGATAATGGGCGCGGCGTTTTCATAGCCGCAAGAGCCGTTCTTCCAGATAATGACGTTGTTGCACGCCTCCTGACGGTATTTAAGGCCCAATTCCTTCGCAAAGCCGACGCACAGGTCGCTGATTCTCTTCGTATTTCCGCTGCCGTGGGGAACAGAGCAGAGCTTTTCAAAATAGTAGAATACCTTTTCCGGCTGGAGATTTGATAAGACCGCCATGATATCCTCCCGAATTTTCTTAGTTGATCTGCTTGCGGCGGCTCAGGTTCATCGTGCCGTCCTGCATGTCCTGAATGCTGTCGAGGCTCCTGCCCGTGCCTTCGGCCACGCACTGGATGGCGTTCTCGGCCACCATGGCGTGGATGCCGGTGCGGGCGGTGACGAGCTTATCAAAGCCGCGGACTAAGCTGCCGCCGCCGGTCATGACGATGCCGTTGTTCGAGATATCGGCCACGAGCTCGGGCGGGGTCTTTTCAAGCACGAGGTGAACCTCCTCCATGATGCGCTCGACGGGCTCTTCAAAGGCCTCGAGCATTTCCGCAGACGAGACGGAGATGAGCTCGGGAAGTCCTGTGATAAGGCTTCTGCCCTTGACCTCCATGGTCATTTCCTCTTCCGGCGGGAAGACGCAGCCGATCTGCATCTTCATCTGCTCGGCCGTGCGCTCGCCGACGAGCAGGTTGTGCTTGCGGCGCATATACTTGACGACAGCCTCGTTGAACTGGTCGCCCGCGATCTTGATGGAGGACGACTCGACGACGCCGGAGAGCGAAATGACCGCGATATCGGACGTACCGCCGCCGATGTCGATGATCATGTGGCCCTCGGGCTGGGTGATGTCGATGCCCGCACCGATGGCGGCGGCGACAGGCTCTTCAATGAGGTAGACGCGGCGCGCGCCGGCCTGAATGCCCGCGTCGATGACCGCGCGCTCCTCGACCTCGGTGATGCCGGAGGGAACGCAGATGATGATGCGCGGCTTAAAGAGCTGGAAGCCCATGACTTTATGCAGGAATTCCTTGATCATGCGCTCAGTGACCTCGTAGTCGGAGATGACGCCCTCGCGCAGCGGACGGATGGCGATGATGTTGCCCGGCGTGCGGCCCAGCATGGCCTGCGCATCCGCGCCGACCTTCAAGAGCTTGCCGGTGTTCTTGTCGAGCGCCACGACCGAGGGCTCGTTGAGCACGATGCCTTTATCCTTAATGTAGATCAGCACCGACGCGGTGCCAAGATCCATGCCGATGTCTTTGGTAAAAGAAAACATAGCGTGTTACCTCTTATTTTTCTGAAAACTAAAATGAGCAATGCTCATACTTTCCCATGATGTTTTTATTATAACGGCTCGAAATTGAGTTTGCAATAGCATTGTGCGCGATTTTCCGCACGGTATCAGGGGAAAATAAGGAAAAACATACCCCTGCACCGCTGATTTTCGCGTCCGCAGACGCGAAACATTTGAATCGTTTTTACCCGCGGCATGTACGTGGGTAAAAACACTTTGCGCGGAGCGCGTGTCGAACCTGTGAGGCACGAAGCGCAGCGAAACTTTCTCAAAAAAGAGGCGTCGCCTCTTTTTTGAAGACTTTAGTCTTCGTCCGCCGCGGCGAGGGTGGCGCAGATGACTTTTTCCGCGCCAGCTTCCCGTAAAACTCTCGCGGCTTCGCGGAGCGTGGCGCCGGTGGTGAGGATATCGTCGATGAGCAGGATGCGCTTGCCTTTGATCTCATCCTCATTGACGGCAACGTATGCGCCGACGACGTTTTTCTGCCGCTCCTCACGGGACGAAAGCGACGACTGCGCGACGTTGTCCTTCGTCTTTTGCAGCAGCGTTTCGGGTGCGACGCTCCAGTGGCGGCAGGTCTCGCGCGCGAGCAGATACGACTGGTCGTAGCCGCGCTCCTGTTTGCGCTTTTTCGACACGGGGACATAGGTCACAATGTCGAATTCTCCGCCGAAGTACTCGGCAACGGCCTGCGCTAAAACATCGCCAAAGCCCGTGCAGCGGCTCTGTCCCGCGTGGAATTTGTAGTTCAGCAGCGCCTCGCGCACGATGCCCTCGTACTTGAGCGGGGCAAGGCACGCGCCGATCTCCGCTCTCTCATGGAGCGGCGTTTTGCAGTAGGGGAGCGCCTTTTCGCACTCAAAACACACGCCGTGAACGCCGGGTTTTCCACAGAAGGCGCAGCGCGGTGGAAAAAGTAAGGATGCGAGCGATTCCAGCAAGCTCATTTTTCCTCCCCACCTTTCCGAAGCCGCCACTTGAGGCCGCTGTAGCGGCGGCTGCGGCGGTCGTTCTCCGCCATTTTGTTCACGGCGGAATCGTCGCCGACGATGACGAGCAGCTCGCGCGCGCGGGTGATGGCGGTATAGAGCACGCCGCGCACCATCAGCGACGGCGCACACGGCGCGCCGATGAACACAACGCCGCGGTATTCGCTGCCCTGCGCCTTATGTACGGTCATGGCGTAGGCCATGTCGAGCTCTGCGAGCATGTCGGACGTGTAGGTCGCGGTGCGGTCGTCGAAGACGATCTCTAAAAGCTCGCCGCTCGGGTCGATCTTTGCGATCTTACCGACATCGCCGTTGAAGATGCCCGTGCCGGCGGTGCCGTCCTCCTTCTGCCAGACGACGTCGTAGTCGTTGCGCGTCTGCATGACGCGGTCGCCCTCGCGGAAGATGAGCTCGCCGAAGCGGCGCTCCTGTTTGCCGGGCTTCGGCGGGTTCAGCGCGGCCTGCAGGGCAAAGTTCAGCGACCGCGTCCCCGCGTCGCCGCGGCGCGTCGGGGTGAGCACCTGCAATTCGTCCGCGGGGATGCCCATCTTGTCGGGCAGCCTTGTTTTGCACAGCTCGACCACGGTCTCGACCAATCGCACGCTGTCGCGGCGGGGGAGAAAGAAAAAGTCGTTCGCCGCCGCGTTTTTGAGCTTGGGCGGCATGCCGGTGTTGACGAGGTGCGCGTTGCGCACGATCATCGACTGCTCGGCCTGACGGAAAATGTCGCGCAGGGCAACGGTCGCGATGCGCCCGCTGCGGATCAAATCGGAAAATACGTTCCCCGCGCCGACGCTCGGCAGCTGATCGGGGTCGCCGACGAGCACAAGGCGGCAGCCCGGACGCAGCGCCGCAAGCAGCGCACGCATGAGGGACAGATCAACCATCGAGGTCTCGTCCACAATGAGCGCATCGGCCTCGAGCGGTTCCTTTTCGCCTTTGGTGAACGTCACCTCGCCAGTCTGGTCGTTGAAGGTCATGCCGAGCATGCGGTGGATGGTCTGCGCGTCGCGGTCGCAGAGCTCGCCCATGCGCTTGGCGGCGCGGCCCGTGGGCGCGGCGAGCAGAACGCTCAATCCCATGCGCTCGAAGAGCGCGACGATGGCGCGCACGCTCGTCGTCTTGCCCGTGCCGGGACCGCCGGTCAGCAGCAGCAATTCTTCCTTTGCCGCGAGCTCGACAGCCTGACGCTGGAGCGGCGCGTACTGCACGCCCTGCTCGCGCTCGATTTCTTTGATGACGCGCTCGACGCCGCGCAGGGCGTCGGGCTTGTCCGCGAGCATCGCCTCGATGCGCGTGACAACGTAGGTCTCATCCTCCCACGACTGACGCAAATAGCAGGCCGTCACATTCGCGACGCCCTCCTGCACGATGCGGTGGATGGCGATGAGATCGTCGAGGCTTTTTTCCACCGCGTCGACATCGCAGTCCAAAAGCTGGGCCGTCGCGGCGAGGAGCTTTTCGCGCGGGAGGAAGACGTGTCCACCCGCGTCGCGGTTGTGGGAGAGCTCGAATGTCAGCCCCGCCTCGGTGCGGAGCGACGCGTCGCCGCCAAAGCCCATGGAGAGCGCGATCTCGTCGCAGACGGAGAAGTCCACGCCGAACGCGCTGTCGGACAGTAAGTACGGGTTGCGCTCGAGCGCGGCCATGGCGTTTGCGCCAAAGCGGCGGTAGAGCGGCACGCTGAGCGCGGCGGGCAGGTCGTAATGCGCCAGAAATTCCATCACGCGGCGAAGGCCCATCTGCTCGTTGAACGCCGCGGAGATCTCCTGCGCGCGGCGGGCGGTCATGCCCTTGATGGCCGTGAGCTTTTCCGGCTCGGATTCAAGCACCTGCAGCGTCTCGATGCCAAATCTGGCGACGAGCTTTTCCGCCGTCGCGGGGCCGACGCCGCGCACGATGCCGGAAGCGAGGTAGTTTAAAATCTCCGTCTCGTTCGACGGCAGGTACCGCTCGACCTCGCTCGCGGAAAACTGCTCGCCGTACTGCGGGTGGGAGGAAAACGAGCCGGTCGCCGTCAGGTTTTCGCCCGGCGCCGCGCAGGGGACGCAGCCGACGAGCGTCAAAAGCTCGCCGTCGTCCGTCACAAGGCGCAGCACGGCATAGCCGTTTTCCTCATTCTGGAAAACGACGGACAGGACCGTGCCCATGATGGTCGTTTCTTCTCCCATAACTGTCTCCTAAGTGAAAAAATCGGTCAGTTCTTCTCTTTGGCAGAGGTAGACCTCGTATTCGCTGCGGCACAAGAGCTCCGCCACGCGGCGCGGCTCGTCGGCAAGGCCGCAGTCCACGATGACGACGCGCGAAAAGCCGCCCTCTTCATAGCGCGATCGCAGCAGCGCGCGCACCGTGTATTCGAGCGTCTTTGCCTCGCCGCACGTCTCGATGACCGCCGTGGCGGGGTGCCGCGCCGCCGCGGGTGCACGATGGCCGAAACGAGCAGAAAGATCACCGCCGTTAAGCCGATGGCAGCGAGCGCCGCGACAACGCCGTCCTGTAAAAGCCGCATATCATCACCTCGCGCCATTCTACGGCGCGGACGGGCGATGGGTGAATCTTAACGCAGCATTTTCCTGAGATACTGGCCCGTATAGGACTGCTCGCACGCGGCAACCTCCTCGGGCGTGCCGCAGGTGACGAGCGTACCGCCGCCGCTGCCGCCCTCGGGGCCGAGGTCGAGCAGATAATCCGCGCACTTGATGACGTCCAGATTGTGCTCGATGACGAGCACGGTGTTGCCCGCGTCGACAAGGCGCTGCAAAACCTCAAGGAGCTTTTTCACATCGTCCGTGTGGAGACCCGTGGTCGGCTCGTCGAGGATATAGATGGTGCGCCCCGTGGAGCGCTTAGAAAGCTCGGTCGCGAGCTTGACGCGCTGGGCTTCGCCGCCGGAGAGCGTCGTAGACGACTGGCCGAGGCGGATATAGCCGAGGCCGACCTCGCTGAGCGTGCGGAGCTTCGCTTCGAGCTTTGGAAGGTCGCGGAAGAATTCGAGCGCCTCCTCCACGGTCATTTCCAGCACGTCCGCGATGCTCTTGCCCTTGTAGTGGACCTCGAGCGTTTCGCGGTTGTAGCGCTTGCCCTTGCAGACCTCGCAGGGCACGTAGATATCGGGCAGGAAGTGCATCTCGATCTTGAGCTGACCGTCGCCCGAACAGGCCTCGCACCGGCCGCCGCGGACATTGAAGCTGAAGCGGCCCGCGGCATAGCCGCGCGCCTTCGCGTCCGGGGTCGAGGCGAAGAGGTCGCGGATGTCGTTAAATAAATTCGTATACGTTGCGGGGTTGGAGCGCGGCGTGCGGCCGATGGGGCTCTGGTCGATGCAGATGACCTTGTCGAGGAATTCCTCGCCCTCGATAGCCTTACAGCGGCCGGGGTGGACCTTCATGCGGTTTAAGTCCGCGCCGAGCTTTTTGTAGATGATCTCGTTGACGAGCGACGATTTGCCGCTGCCGGACACGCCCGTGACGCACGTGAACGTGCCGAGCGGGATCGAGACGTCGAGGTTTTTGAGGTTATTTTCCTGCGCGCCGCGCACGGTGAGGAAATTGCCGTTGCCTTTTCGGCGCTCTTTCGGCACTTCGATCTTTTTCTTTCCGCTCAAATACTGGCCGGTCAGGGAATTCGGGTTCGCCATGACCTCTGCCGGCGTACCGCAGGCAACGACCTGACCGCCGTGCGCGCCCGCGCCGGGACCGATGTCGATGAGGTAGTCCGCCGCGCGCATCGTGTCCTCGTCGTGCTCGACGACGATGAGCGTGTTGCCAAGGTCGCGCAGTCTCTTGAGCGTGGCGAGCAGCTTGTCGTTGTCGCGCTGGTGCAGGCCGATGGACGGCTCGTCGAGGATATAGAGCACGCCCATCAGGCTCGAGCCGATCTGCGTCGCGAGACGGATGCGCTGCGCCTCGCCGCCGGAGAGCGTCGCGCTCGCGCGCGAGAGCGTCAGATATTCCAAACCTACCGAGCGCAGGAAGCCGAGGCGGTTTTTGATCTCCTTCAAAATGCGCTCGCCGATGCGCATCTGCTGCTCGGTCAGCGTCAGCTGATCCACAAAGTCGAGCGCGTCGACGACGGATTTTTCGCAGTAGTCGCTGATGCTAAGTCCGCCGACCGTGACGGCGAGAGATTCGCGGCGGAGCCGCTTGCCGCCGCAGGCGGGGCAGGGGCACTCGCTCATGCAGGACTCTAACTCCTCGCGCACGCCGTCGCTCTGCGTCTCCTTGTAGCGGCGCTCTAAGTTGGGGATGATACCCTCGAACGCCTGATACAAAACTCCCTTGCCGCGCGGCTGGTCATACTGGAGCTCCAGCTTTTCGCCCTTTGTGCCGTAGAGAATGACGTCCATGACCTCTTTGGAGAGCTTTTCCACAGGGTCACGGAGGGAAAAATGGTACTTTTTCGACAACGCTTCAAAGTACATGCGCGAAATGCCGTCGCCGCGCACGTTGTTCCAGCCCGAGGCGCAGATCGCGCCGTCGAGCAGGGAAACGCTCTTATTCGGGATGACGAGCTCGGGGTCGACCTTGAGCTGCGTGCCGAGGCCTGTGCACGTCGGGCATGCGCCGAACGGGTTGTTGAACGAGAACATGCGCGGCGTCAGCTCTTCGATGGAGATGCCGCAGTCCTCGCACGCATAGTTCTGCGAGAAGAGGATATCGCGGTCGTCTGGCAGGATATTTGCGAGAATGAGACCGCCCGAGAGCGCCGCCGCAGTCTCGCACGAGTCCGTCAGGCGGTGGACGACGTCGGGGCGGAGGATCAGGCGGTCGACGACGACCTCGATATTGTGCTTTTTGTTCTTTTCGAGGGAAATTTCCTCGCTGAGGTCATACATGTTCCCGTCGGCGCGGACGCGGACATAGCCCGAGCGGCGCGCGTCCTCGAAAATCTTGACGTGCTCGCCTTTTTTGCCGCGGATGACCGGCGCCATGATCTGCACGCGCGTCCCCTCGCCCAGCGCCATGAGCTGGTCGATGATCTGGTCGATGGACTGCTGGCGGATCTCCTTGCCGCAGTTCGGACAGTGCGGCGTGCCGACGCGCGCCCAGAGCAGGCGCAGATAGTCGTACACCTCCGTCACCGTGCCGACGGTGGATCGTGGGTTCTGCGAGGTGGTCTTCTGGTCGATGGAAATGGCGGGGGAAAGGCCCTCGATATAGTCGACGTCGGGCTTTTCCTTCTGCCCAAGGAACATACGGGCGTAGGACGACAGGCTCTCCACATAGCGGCGCTGGCCCTCGGCATAGATGGTGTCGAACGCGAGCGACGACTTTCCGCTGCCGGACAGGCCCGTGATGACGGTCAGCGCGTCGCGTGGGATCTCAACGTCGATGTTCTTGAGATTATTTTCTCTTGCGCCTTTGACAAAAATCTTACTTGGCATGAATCGATAACTCCTGTTGCTGGATTCGCAGCTGCGAGACCAGCGTACTCGTCTGAATTTTTTATGTCAACCTCATTCAACAATGATATCCGCAAATTTCGCGCGCACGAGCGCGGCGAGGTCGTGGGGCGCAAGCTCGACCTGATAGCCGATCTTGCCCGCCGAGACGATCATTGTTTCAAGGTTTTCCGCGGTTTCATGGAACACCGTGGGGAAGAGCTTCTTCATTCCCACGGGCGAGCAGCCGCCGTGGACGTAGCCCGTGAGCGGCAGCAGCTCTTTCTGGTGGATCATTTCGATGGACTTTTCGCCCACAGCCTTCGCGGCCTTTTTGAGGTCAAGATTCTCCGCGACCGGCACGTCGAAGACGTAATACTGTTTGCTCGCGCCGCGCGCGACAAGGGTCTTGAAGACGATGGCGGGGTCAAAGCCCATGGACTTCGCCACCGTGACGCCGTCGACCGCCATGCCCTCTTCATGCGGGTAGGTGTGCGCGGTGTAGGCGATCTTCTTCTGCTCCAAAACGCGCATGACGTTGGTTTTTTCTTCTTTATTCTTTGCCATAAGGGACCTCCTATGTGGAAAACGGGGATAAAATCACCGCAGAATGTACACGCAGGCTAAAATGCAGGCGAGGCCCAAGAATACGCCCGCGCTGATGGGCTCGCCGAAGACGAGGGTGCCGACGAGCGTGCCGACGACCGGCTCGATGCTCGCCATGATACTGGCCTTGCCGCTCTCGACGTTGGCGAGGCCCTTGGTGTAGAGGATGTAGGGCGCGACGGTGGAGAGCAGCACGAGTCCCGCAGCGAGGAGGGCGTTTTGCGGCACGCTCAGAACCGTCATAAGGTTGCCCCAGTCAGCGACGAACAGCGCGCCGAGCGCGGCGAACACGAACGTCCAGAACACGACGGCGAGCGGGCTGTAGTGCCGCAGGCCGAAGGGTGCGAAAATCGAATAGAGCGCGTAGAAAAATGCCGCACCGAGGCCGAACAAGAGTCCCTTCGTCGTCAGCGACAGTCCGCCCGTGAAAACGCCCGTCACGAGCGCACAGCCGAGCAGCGCCAGCGCGAGGGCAAGGAGCTTTTTGCCCGTGATCTTCTCTTTGAAAACGAGCGCGCTCATCAGAACCACCATCGCGGGCGCGGTGTAGAGCAAAATCGCGCTGACCGAGAGCGAGCAAAGCTTCTGCGCGTTGAAGTAGCAGAGCGTGAAAAGCACGACGCTGATGATGCCCGTCGCAATAAAGATCGGCAGGTGCTTTGCCTTCATTTTGAAGACGCTGCGGTCGGTGCAGAGGAAGAAGAGCGCCATCACCGCAAGGCCGCCTAGGTTGCGGATGACGACAAGATTTTCCGGCGCGATGCCGGCATTGAGCAGCGGGCGGTTGAATAGGCCGATGCAGCCCCAGCAGGCGGCGGCCGCTAAAATGCAGGCGTAGGAAGCGTATTTTTTCACAGGTTTTGTCTCTTTCGTGTTATTTCGTGTTTTCCTTTCGCAGCTCGATGATGCGGTCGCGCAGGATGGCGGCGTACTCGAATTCGAGCATACGGCTCGCCTCCTGCATCTGCTTTTCGAGCTTTCTGATCTCTTCGTCCCGCTCGCGCTCGGAGAGCTTGCGCTTGCCGCGGCGGCGGGTGGATTCCTCGTCCTTCTTGGAAATTTCGATGATCTCGCGCACGTCCTTTCGGATGGTCTGCGGAATGATGCCGTGCGCCTTGTTGTAGTCGTCCTGAATCTGGCGGCGGCGCTCAGTCTCGTCCATGGCGCGGCGCATCGAGGGGGTGATGGTGTCGGCGTAGAGCACGACAAGGCCGTCGGCGTTTCGCGCGGCGCGGCCGATGGTCTGGATGAGGCTCGTTTCGCTGCGGAGGAAGCCTTCCTTATCCGCGTCCAGAATCGCGACCATCGAGACCTCGGGGATGTCAAGGCCCTCGCGCAGGAGGTTGATGCCGACGAGCACGTCGAACTCGCCGAGGCGCAGGCCGCGGATGAGCTCCATGCGCTCGATGGTCTCGACGTCCGCGTGCATGTAGCGCACGCGGATGCCGACGCCGGTCAGATACTGCGTCAGGTCCTCGGCCATCTTTTTCGTCAGCGTGGTGACGAGCACGCGCTCATTGCGCGCCGCGCGGGCGTTGATCTCGCCGACGAGATCATCGATCTGGTTTTCGACGGGGCGCACCTCGACCTTCGGGTCGAGTAAGCCCGTCGGGCGGATGACCTGCTCGACGATCTGGCCCGCGCGGTCCTTTTCATAGTCGCCGGGCGTGGCCGAAACGTAGATACGCTGGTGGACGCGCTGCTCAAATTCGTCGAATTTGAGCGGGCGGTTGTCAAACGCGCAGGGCAGGCGAAAGCCGTACTCGACAAGGCTCTCTTTGCGCGCGCGGTCGCCGTTGTACATCGCGCGCACCTGCGGCAGCGTGACGTGCGATTCATCCACAAAAAGTAGGAAATCCTTGGGGAAGTAGTCGATGAGCGTCAGCGGCGGCGAGCCGACGGGCCGCCCGCTGATGACGCGGGAATAGTTCTCGATGCCCGTGCAGTAGCCCAGCTCGCGCAGCATCTCGATATCGTAGCGCGTGCGCTGGCGGATGCGCTGGGCCTCGACGGCCTTGCCCTCGGCCAAAAACTGCGCCTCGCGCTCGTCGAGCTCCTTGTCGATCTCAACAATGGCGCGCTCCAATTTGTCCTTCGTCGTGACATAGTGCGACGCGGGATAGATGGCGATGTGCTGGAGCGTGCGCGCCACCTGACCGTTGACGGGGTTGAATTCGCTGATCCGGTCAATCTCGTCGCCGAAGAACTCGACGCGCACGGCCTTGTCGCGGTAGTACGCAGGGTAGAGCTCCACCGTGTCGCCGCGCACGCGGAAGCGGTTGCGCTCAAAGGCGACGTCGTTGCGCTCGTAGCGAATTTCGATGAGCCGCTTTAAGAGGAAGTCGCGCTCCATCGTCATGCCCGGGCGGAGCGAGATCATCAGCTTTTCAAAGTCCTCCGGCTCGCCGAGGCCGTAAATGCACGAGACGGACGAGACGACGATCACGTCGCGCCGCTCAAGCAGCGCGCAGGTGGCCGAAAGCCGCAGGCGGTCGATCTCCTCGTTCGTCGAGGCGTCCTTGGCGATATAGGTGTCGGTGTGGGGGATATAGGCCTCGGGCTGGTAATAGTCGTAGTACGAAACGAAGTATTCCACCGCGTTTTCGGGAAAAAACTCTTTGAACTCCGCGCACAGCTGCGCGGCGAGGGTCTTGTTGTGCGCCAGCACGAGCGTCGGCCGCTGGACCTTTTCGATGACGCTCGCCATCGTGAACGTCTTGCCCGAGCCCGTGACGCCGAGCAGCACCTGCTCGTCGAGGCCCATCTTCACGCCCTGCGCCAGCTTTTCGATGGCCTCAGGCTGGTCGCCCGTGGGCTTGAAGGGCGCGTGCAGCTTAAATTCCATATCCGTTTCCCTTTCTTTCGGGCAGAAGTCCGTTGTGCCGCAGGGAGACAAAGTCGTCGTCCGCGACGATGATGTGGTCGGCGAGCTCAACGCCCACGGTGCGCAGCGCGTCGAAGACCGACAGCGTCGTCGCATTGTCCGCGGGGGAGGGGAGTGCCACGCCGCTCGGGTGGTTGTGGGCGAGCAGCACGCTGCTCGCGCCGCACTTGAGCGCGTTTTCCACAATTTTGCGCATATTGAGCTGGACGCTCTCAGCGTCGCCCTCGGCGACCAAATGGCAAGCGAGGAGGCGGCCCTTGGCGTCAAGGCACGCTTCGTAGAGCTTTTCCTCCCGCTCGCCGAGAAAGAGGTCTAAAAAGTACGCGCCCGCCTGCTCGGTATCGCTGAGGATCGTCTCGTGCGCGCCGGAGGACGCGCGGATGCGGCGCATCAGCGGGAACATGAGAGAGATGAGCGTCGAGGCGTTCTCGCCAATGCCCTCGACCTCCTCAAGCGCCGCGCGATCGGCGGCAAACACCGCGTCGAGCGAGCCGAATTTTTCCATCAGCCGGTGCGCGATAGGGTTCGTATCCTGCCGCGGCACGGCGTAGTAAAGGAGAAGCTCAAGCACCTCGTGGTCGGCGAACGCATCAAGCCCGTGGGCGCGGAACTGCTCTTTTTTGCGCGAGCGATGTCCTTCGTGTACCGGCATGTGTGCTCTCCTTTCCTGGGTGTTTTTGCCGCAAAACGCGGCAGTCTTCTCCTATTTTTGTCTTAATATTGTATTTTATCACTGAGAGAAAAATCGTACAAGTGTTTTTTGAATTTTATCTCCCGCGGGGAGATGCGCAGGCAAAGGGGGAGGTTCTCTTTCAAAAGAGAACCTCCCCCTTTGAATCCCCCAAGAGAAAGGCAGGGGGCGTTTCGATTTCGCCCCCTGCACCCCCTAACGACCAAAAGGGAGGGGCGTAGCCCCTCCTTTTTGGATTATCCACCCCGCTCTTCTGACGGCGCGGCATTGCTTCGCTCGCCGCTTTGGGGTGCTGCTTTTTTAGCTTTCTGCTGGATCGGTACTGCCAATAGGCTCATCGGGGATGATGTCTTGCGAAATGACTTGCTCTTCTGCATCTAACAGGGCTTTTTTTAGGACTTCACGGGCAAGGATACCTTTGCCCGCATCGTAAAGGTCGATGGCCTCACTCATATTTTGGACCATCAAATGATATAGAGTCTTATACGTCGTCATTTTCATCACCTCGTTTACAATTTAGAACAGAATATTCAAAAATGCAATAGAATAATTTGTTCTACATATACTGTATTCGGTGATAAACGTGAAAAGATACCGGCGCATCCGCGATTTGCGGGAAGACGCCGATTTGACACAGCGTCAGGTCGGCGAAGCAATCAATGTTCCGCAGCGCACATACGCATATTACGAGAGTGGCGAAAGAATGCTGCCGCCGCACGTTTTGTGCGCGCTCGCTGATTTTTATGGCGTCAGCGTCGACTATCTTCTGGAACGAACTGATAAAAAGAACGAAAACGACCGCTGATGCGGTCGTTTTTTCCTATTAGAAATGCGGCGAGCGCAGCAATGCCGCCTCGGCAGGCACTATCGAAACGGAATTATCCAAAGTAGGCGCAGTGCTTACCGGAAGTGCCATGGGGTGGATAATCCAAAAAGGAGGGGCAAGGCCCCTCCCTTTTGGTCGTTAGGGGTGCAGGGGCGAGATCGAAACGCCCCTGCCGTTCTCTTGGGGGATCAAAAGGGGGCCTTCTCTCACGTGAGAGAAGGCCCCCTTTGCCCCGCGCAGTCCCATGACAATGGGACATTTCCCCGCGGCGTGGGAAATCACTTCAATGTATTCACCGTGCCGAGGAAGAGCGGCAGACCGTCCACGCCGGTGATCATAAAGGCAAACGGCCGGTTCAAATTCATCTCCACCACCGGAAGTTCCTCGGGCATGGCAGATGCGGCGTCCGCCGTGATAGCCGTGAACGCCGCGGCCTCGCAGCCCTTTTCGTCGACCTTGACGCGCGCGGCGTGCTGCACCTGCGTCACGGCGACGCTCTCGTCAAACTTCTCCTCGTCGATCAGCGGCGAAAAGTCCGCTTTATCGAAGTCGAACACATCGGTGACACCCAGCGCCTTGAGCGCGTCAGTCAGCTCCAGGTTGGAGTCCACGTCAAACTTCGGCACGCTCCAGTGGATCTCCGCACTCGGCAGCGCGGTCCCCATGTCGTAGGCCATCAGTCCGCCCACGACCTCACCATTGGCAAGCAGGCTCCCGAGCGTCGCCCCCTCATCCGGCAGCAAAAAGCGCATCGACTGCCCGCCGCGGAAGCCGAGCTCCGCCACGGTGTAGTTCTCGCCGCGGTAGTACGCGGCGCGGTCGTCCGTGCGGTGCATGAAGTCGATGGTCTGCTTCTCGCCGCTTGCCGCGGTGAAAGCGTCCTTTTTCGTCGCATCCTTCCAGAATTCGTCGCGCCACTGGTCCTTAAAATAGAGCGTCGTCAAAAGGAGCATCACGGTCTCGGGCTTCGTCTGGATCTCGCCCGCCGCGTCCTGCAAGAGATTGTCCGTGTTCTCATTGATCCATTCGCCGATGGCCTTGTCCGTCTTCTCATCTCCCATCGGGGCGGAGAACGTCGAAGCAAGGTACTGCTCGGCGAGAAGTCGCAGCGTCTCTTCGTTGTAGGGGACGTTCTCGTTCAGCCACACGGAGCTGCCGAGCAGCGTCTTTCCCGTCGAGGTCTCGCCGTAGAGATTGCGCCAGACATAGTTGCCCGCAGCGCGCGACGCGTCGGTATTTTCAATGCCTAAGAGCGATAAAAGCTGCGCGCGGCTGTCGCCGTCCGTCGTCTCGCTGAGCATCGCAAAGGCGAGATACAGGTTTGCGGGCGAGAGAACGGTGTTCTCCTCCGCCGAAAGCAGCGTGCCCGTCTCCTGTGTGAAGTGCAGGAATGCCGCGGGGTAGCTCGTGCCCTTGCTGCGCAGCGCCTTGAGCGCATCGTAATAGGCATTGCTGCGCGCGTCCCAGTCCTCCCAGATCTTCTCCTGCGCCTTTTCGTAGGCGTCCGCGCCCATCTTGTCATAGTCGATGGTGCTGAATGCCTCGTCAAGCTCACTCTCGTTCGGCATGGCGGGCAGCACGGGATAGTCCGCCGTCTTCACGGCGAGGTCCTGCAAATACTGCGCGGCAATGGGGTCTTTTTTCACATTGTCCTCCTCATTTTCATTTCGGATCGTCGTTCCGTTGTCTCCGCAGGCGGCGAAGGACAGGACCATCGCCGCGGCGAGCAGCAGCGTTAAGAATCGTTTCATGTCGGATGTACCTCCGTTTCGGGATTTGTTATATTAGACGGCGCGGATGGAAAAAAGTTCCCGTTTTGTCAAAAATAGCATGCCGCCCTTTTACGAAACGGGCGAATGTGGTATACTTTCAAAAATATTTTCTCTTTTGTGTAACGCAAACGGCAAAAAAGTTGTCTTTTCCCCATGATGGCAGACAACAGAAAGGAGCGAGCCTATGGACGACCATGAGATCGTCGACCTCTACTGGCAGCGGGACGAGCACGCCATCGAAGCCACCGCCGCCAAATACGAAAGCTATTGCATGAAAATTTCGCAAAACATTTTATCCGACCGCGCCGACAGTGAAGAAAACGTCAACGACACGTACTTACACGCCTGGCAGGCAATGCCGCCGCAAAGGCCTGCGATCCTGTCTGCCTTTCTCGGCAAGATCGCGCGCAATCTGGCGCTGAACCGCTATAAGGCGAGGTCGGCGCAGAAGCGGCAGGGCGACGTCTTCGCGCTCTCGCTCGACGAGCTGGACGACTGCGCACCCGCCCTGTCCTCGCCCGACGACGAGGCCATGGCAGCAGAGCTCGGCCGCAGCATCAGCGCGTTTCTGCGCACGCAGAGCGAAGAGGTGCGCAGCATGTTCATCCTGCGCTATTTCTACTGCGAACCGGTCGAAGCGCTGGCCGCGCGCTTTCACTGCGGCGAGAGCCGCATCAAAACCACGCTCCTGCGCACGCGCAGAAAGCTCAAGGAGCATCTCATCAAGGAGGGATACTGTGAAGCATGAAGTTCTGACCCGCGCCATAGGCGAGCTCGACGATGAGCTCATCGCGGACGCCTACGCCTACAAGCCGCGCAAACGGTACGCCCTCCCGCGTTTTCTTGCCGCTGCGGCGTGCCTTGTGCTCGTGCTGGCCGCCGCCCTGGCGATGACGCGCGACACCTTACCGGCTGAGATCAAGGTCGAAGGCGCAGCGCTCTCCTCAATCCCCATTTCCATCAGTCAGCCCACAGCGATGGCGCTCGACGCGCGCGGCAGTCTGAGCGGCCCGCTCAGTCCGATGCTCACCATCGAGAGCAAATCGGGCGAGGCCGTGACCGTTACGGTGTCGGATGGCGTGCTGACCCAGCCTCTTTACTCGCTGCAGGAGGAGTTCACCTCCTACACCGTCTCCGGCAAGGTGCAGCTTTGCTGGACCATCGAAGAGCCGGACACGGGTACGGTTTACACGCTCTCTCTCGACGGCGCGCCCGCCGTCACGCTGCGCTACGACGAGGCCAACGGCTATTGGACTGCCGCGCGGGCGTAAGCATCCCATTCCACATTACTATTGACAACACACAACATTTTGGAGGTAAATTCCCATGAAAAAGTTTCTCACCCTGCTGCTGGCCGCAGCGATGACTCTCTCCCTCGCCGCCTGCGGCAGCAAGACGGACGACAATAGCGGCAATAACAGCCAGCCCGCGAGCGCTCTCGAGCTGCTGAACGCCGTATGGGCCAACTACAGCGACGACGACAAGTTCCCTGCTACCGGCGGCGACTATGATGAGGCGAATATGACCGAGGACGCGCCCGGTAACTTCTCCGTCGAAGACGGCGACGCACTTGACTACTCTCTCTCCTTCCCCGCCGCGGACGCAAGCAAGCTCTCCGACGCCGCGTCCCTCACTCACATGATGAACGCCAACACCTTCACCGCGGGCGCGTTCCATGTTGCGAGCTCTTCCGACGTTGACAGTGTCGTCTCCGACCTCAAGGACAACATCATGAACCGCCAGTGGATGTGCGGCTTTCCCGACAAGCTTGTCATCCTGACACTTGGCGACTATGTCGTCTCCTGCTACGGCGCGGAGGACCTTGTCGACCAGTTCAGCGGCAAGGTCACCGAGACCTTTGCCGATGCTGCCGTCGTCTGCGACGAGGCCATCGCCTGATTTGATCTTCTGAAAGGCGGAGAAGTTTATGCTCTTTTCCAGCGTTCCCTTTCTCTTTCACTTTCTGCCTGCGGCGCTGCTGATCTACTTTGCAGCGCCGCGGCAACTGAAAAACGCGGTGCTGCTGCTCGCAAGCCTCTTTTTCTATGCCTGGGGCGAGCCGAAATATATGCTGCTCATGCTCGTCTCCATCGTGCAGGGCTATGGTTTCGGCCTGCTGATTGAAAAGCACCGCGGGCAAAAGGCGTCGAAGGTCTTTCTGACGCTCTCGATCCTTGTGAGCCTTGGGCTTCTCGGCTATTTTAAGTACGCGGACTTTTTTCTCTCCAGCGTCAACGCCGTCACAGGGCTCTCCCTGCCGCTTTTGAAGCTGAGCCTGCCCATCGGCATCAGCTTCTACACCTTTCAGGTATTGAGCTACGTCATCGACGTCTACCGCGGCGAGACGGCGGCGCAGCGAAATTTTATCGACCTGGCCACTTATGTTTCGCTCTTCCCCCAGCTCATCGCGGGGCCGATCGTGCGCTATTCCGACGTCGCCGCGGAGCTCAAAAGCCGCACGCACAGCGTCTCCGCCGCGGCGGAGGGCGTGCGCCGCTTCACGGTCGGCTTTGCCAAGAAAATTCTGCTCGCCAACCAGTTCGGCGCGCTCGCGAGCGCCTACAAGTCGACGCAGGACGCGAGCGTCCTCTTCGTCTGGCTCTACGCGCTCGCGTTTCTGCTCCAAGTCTATTTCGACTTTTCGGGCTACAGCGATATGGCCATCGGTCTCGGGCGGATGCTGGGCTTCCAATTCCCTGAAAACTTCAACTACCCCTATATTTCAGCGAGCATCACGGAGTTCTGGCGCAGGTGGCACATGTCGCTTGGCTCGTGGTTCCGCGACTACCTCTATATCCCTCTCGGCGGCAGCCGGAAGGGCAAGGCGCGTCAGCTGTTGAACATTCTGATTGTCTGGCTTGCAACGGGCCTGTGGCACGGGGCGGCGTGGACGTTCGTGCTGTGGGGACTGTGGTTCGCGGTCCTGCTGCTTCTTGAAAAGCTGGCGCTGCTGCCGGTGCTCGAAAAGCACCGCGTGCTCGGCCATGTGTACACGCTCTTTTTCGTCACGCTCGGCTTCGTGCTTTTCGACGCAGACAGCGCCGCGCAGGCGGTCTCGCGCATCGGCGCGATGTTTGGTGCAGGCGGTCTGCCGCTATCGAGCGCACAGGCGGTCTACTATCTTAAAAGCTATGGCCCGCTGCTCGTGCTCGGTATCCTCTGCGCAACACCGCTGCCGAAGATGATCGTCGCAAAGCTGCGCAAATCCAAAGGCGCAGCGACGGCGCTCGATGTGCTCGAGCCGCTGTTTGTACTGATTTCTCTGCTGCTCGGCACGGCATTTTTAGTGGACGGGTCGTTCAACCCGTTCCTCTATTTCCGCTTTTAAGGAGGGCATCGCATGAATCGAAAAATCAAAGACGCCCTCACCCTCGGCATCGCGGCAGCGTTCGTGCTTATGTTCGCGCTGTGGAGCATTTGCAAGAGCGACGACGCCGTGTCGGAAAGCGAGCGCCGCCCGCTCAAGCAGTTCCCAACACTGAACGTGGAAGAAGTACTCTCCGGACGCTTCCAGTCGAACTTTGAGAGCTACACGCTCGACCAGTTCCCGCTGCGCGACGAGCTCCGCACGCTCAAGGCCCTGTCTGTCCACGATTTATTTGGCGAGAAGGACAACAACGGCATCTACGTCGCGGACGGCTACGCCGCGAAGCTCGACGACACGATCCACGAGGATTCGCTCGACCACGCGGCCGACCGCTTCCGCTATGTGTACGAAACCTATCTCAAGGACACGGGCGCGAATATCTACCTCTCCGTCATCCCCGACAAGAATTACTTTTTGGCCGCCGAAAACGGCTATCCCGCGATGGATTACGAGAAGTTCTTTGCGCTCATGCGCCAAAAGGTCGATTTTGCGGACTATATCGACCTGACGGGCACGCTGTCGCTCTCATCCTATTACCGCACCGACCTCCACTGGCGGCAGGAAATGCTTGCCCCCACGGCCAAGGCGCTGGCAGATGCGATGGGCGTCTCACTCACCGAGGACTTTACCGAGGTCACGCTCGATACGCCGTTTTACGGTGTGTACCGCGGGCAGTCGGCACTGCCGATGGAGCCCGACAGGCTCGCCTACCTCACAAACGATATCATTGGGAGCTGCCGCGTGTACGACTATGAAAGCGGCGCCTATCTCCCTGTCTACACGCTCGAAAAGGCAGACGGCAGCGACCCGTATGAAATTTTCCTCTCGGGACCCAAGTCGCTGCTGCGCATTGAGAACCCGAACGCGCAGGTGGAGCGAAAGCTCCTTGTCTTCCGCGATTCGTTTGCCGCGAGTTTGCTTCCGCTGCTCGCGGAGGGGTACAGCGAGATCACGCTTGCCGACATCCGCTACCTCTCCCCCTCAATGCTCGGAAAATTCATCGACTTTACCGCGCAGGACGTGCTGTTTCTTTACAGTACGAGCGTTCTGAACGACAGCGCCACGATCAAGTGATGCAAAACGGGACGCAAACGCCGTGACCGGCGTTCACGTCCCGTTTTCTTTTTTGTCCGCAAAATTTTTTCACAACGCAGCACATAAGCATAATGCCCTCCCCTGCCGTTTCCGGCAAGGGAGGGTTCAGGCTAAATATAGCACAGCCGTTTTCTTCATGCAAGAAAAAGTTGCCGCACTTTCATAATTTCGTTCACACCGCACATCCCGTCTCACTAAAGTGAGGGGAAAGTTGGAAAAACAAAGTATTGACGCTGCTTGCCCCGATGAAGTATCATTACTTATCAAATTTTTTATTTCGAAACAGGAGGTCTGGATCATGAGTGAAGCGACTCGCATTCCCGAGCTTTTTGGCTCTCTGGTGTTCAATGAACGCACAATGGAGCAGTATGTGCCGCAGAGCGCCATGGACGTTTGGCGCGGCTGCTTAAAGAGCGGGCAGCCTCTTCCCCTTTCCGCGGCAAATGAGATCGCCGACGCGATGAAGACCTGGGCGCTGGAGCATGGCGCAACGCATTTCACGCACTGGTTCCAGCCCTTGAGCGGCGTGACGGCGGAAAAGCACGACAGCTTTATCAACAACGCCGGCGGCGGCCGCGTGATGATGGACTTTTCCGGCAAGGAGCTGGTGCGTGGCGAGCCCGACGCGTCCTCCTTCCCCAACGGCGGCCTGCGCGCCACGTTTGAAGCCCGCGGCTACAGCGCTTGGGACCCCACGGCGTTTGCCTTCATCAAAGATGGCAGCCTTTGCATCCCGACGGTGTTCTGCTCCTACAGCGGCGATGCGCTCGACAAGAAGACGCCGCTGCTGCGCTCCATGGCCGCGGTCGACCGCGCGGCGGTGCGCGTGCTCAAGTTATTTGGCGACGACGCGGAAAAAGTCACGCCGCAGATCGGCGCGGAGCAGGAGTATTTCCTCATCGACCGCGAGCTGTACTTAAAGCGCATGGACCTGCGCCTGTGCGGCCGCGCCCTGTTCGGCGCAAAGCCCCCGAAAGGCCAGGAGTTGGACGACCACTACTTCGGCGCGTTCCGTCCCCGCGTGGCCGCCTACATGAAAGAGCTCGATGAAGAGCTGTGGAAGCTCGGCGTGCTCTCCAAGACCAAGCACAACGAGGTCGCCCCCGGCCAGCACGAGATGGCCCCCATCTACACCGACGCCAACACCGCGAGCGACCAGAACCAGCTCGTCATGGAGACGATGAAAAAGGTTGCCGAGCGCCACAACCTTGTGTGCCTGCTGCACGAAAAGCCCTTCGCAGGCGTCAACGGCTCGGGCAAGCACGTTAACTGGTCACTCTCGACCGACACTGGCAAAAACCTCTTCTCCCCCGGCAAGACGCCGAGCCAGAACGCCGTGTTCCTGCTGGTGCTCGCCGCGTTCATCAAGGGCGTGGACGAATATCAGGAGCTTCTGCGCTGCTCCGTCGCCTTCGCGGGCAACGATCACCGTCTCGGCGCGCAGGAAGCGCCCCCGGCTGTCATCTCCGTCTTCCTCGGCACCGAGCTTGAGGGCATCATCGATGCCATCGTCGGTGAAAACGACTACACCGCGCCCGAGCACAAGTCCCTGCGCATCGGCGTGGACGTGCTCCCTGCCATCCCGCAGGATACGACCGACCGCAACCGCACCTCGCCTGTCGCCTTCACCGGCAATAAGTTTGAGTTCCGCATGCCCGGCTCCTCGCAGTCCATCGCGGGCCCGGTCACGATCCTCAACACCATCATGGCCGAAGAACTCGACGAATTCTACGCGCAGCTCAAGGACGCGCCGGACTTCACCGCCGCGCTCCACAAGCTGATCCGCGACACGTTCTCCGCCCACCGCCGCATCATCTTCAACGGCAACGGCTATGAAGAGGCCTGGATCAAGGAGGCTGAAAAGCGCGGCCTTGCCAACCTGCACAACACCGCCGAGGCGCTGCCGACCTACATCCTGCCCAAGAACATTGAGCTGCTGACGTGCCAGGGCGTTTACAGCAAGGAAGAAATTTTCTCCCGCCACGAAGTTCATATCGAGAAGTACTGCAAGGTCATCCGCATCGAGGCCGCGACGCTTGTTGACATGGTCCAGCACGGCATTCTCAACGCCGCTTCCGAATACGAAGCCGCGCTGTGCAACACCATCGCCGCCAAGCGCGCCGCCGCGCCGGAGCTGACCTGCCACGTCGAATCCTCGCTCGCCAACGCCATCGGCTCGCTCAACGAGCAGCTGCTCGAAGAGACCATCGGCCTCAAGACGGCGCTCGAGACCGTCTCCGACGACGCCGAGCCCGAAAAGCTCCTGCACTACTACCACGACGAGGTCGAAAAGCGCACGAACGACGTGCGCAAGACCGTCGACAAGCTGGAAGTGCTGACCGCGTCCAAGTATTGGCCGTATCCGACGTTCTGCGAATTACTCTTCTCCGTGTAAAAGTCAAAAGGACGCTCTCTCGAGCGTCCTTTTTGAAGTGGAGTTTCGCTTTATCACTGTAGTTTGATTTTCCTTTAACTGGGGAGGAAGAAAATTTATGAAGTACATTTTTGTCACCGGCGGCGTGGTGTCGGGGCTGGGCAAGGGCATCTGCGCGGCGTCGCTCGGGCGTTTGCTCAAGCAGTGCGGACTGAAGGTCAAGAACCAGAAGTTTGACCCGTATCTCAACGTCGACCCCGGCACGATGAGCCCGTATCAGCACGGCGAGGTCTTCGTCACGGACGACGGCGCGGAGACCGACCTGGACCTCGGCCACTACGAGCGCTTTGTCGACGAGGCGCTGGACGAGAAATCCTCCGTGTCCTCGGGCAAAATTTTCTGGAGCGTTCTGAACCGTGAGCGTCAGGGCGGCTATCTTGGCGGCACGGTGCAGATCATCCCGCACGTGACCGACGAGATCAAGCGCCGCATCTACGACATGGACGACGGCGAGACCGACGTTGCCATCTCCGAGATTGGCGGCACGGTCGGCGACATCGAGAGCCAGCCCTTTTTGGAGGCCATCCGTCAGGTCGCGGCCGAGCGCGGGCGCGAAAATGTGCTCTTCATCCACGTGCCGCTCATCGTGACCATTCCCGGCAGCGGCGAGCTCAAGAGCAAGCCCACGCAGCACTCGGTCAAGGAACTCCTGAGCGAGGGCATCCAGCTGGACGTTCTCGTCGTGCGCACGGATGAGCCCATCACAGACGACATCCGCCGCAAGATTGCGCTCTTCTGCAACGTGGAGCCCGACTGCGTCATCCAGAACGCAACGGCGTCCACGCTCTACGAGGTGCCGTTGCTGCTTGAGCACGAGGGCCTTTGCCGCGTGGTGTGCCGCAAGCTGCACCTTGACTGCGGTGAACCTGACATGACCGAGTGGCGCGCGCTGGTCGACAAGATCCACGGCGTGCACCGTCATGTGCGCATCGCGCTCGTCGGCAAATACGTCGGCCTGCACGACGCCTATTTGAGCGTCGTTGAGTCGCTCTTCCACGCGGGCACGGCCTGCGACGCGAACGTCGAAATTCAATGGGTCGACTCCGAAACGCTGACGAGCGACAACATCGCGCAGAAGCTCTGCGGGTGCAGCGGCATCTTAGTCCCCGGCGGCTTCGGCGACCGCGGCATCGAGGGCATGATCCTGGCCGCCCAGTACGCGCGCGAGCGCGGCGTCCCTTACCTCGGCATCTGCCTCGGCATGCAGATCGCAGTCATCGAATTTGCGCGCCATGTGCTCGGCTGGGACGACGCGACGAGCGCGGAGTTCTCCTCCACGACGGCGCATCCCGTCATCGCGCTCATGCCCGAGCAGGTCGGCGTGACGGCCAAGGGCGGCACGATGCGCCTTGGCAAGTACCCCTGCGTGCTCGAAGAGGGCTCGCTCTCCCGCACGCTCTACGACGCGCCCGAGATCTGGGAGCGCCACCGCCACCGCTACGAGTTCAACAACGACTTCCGCGACGACTTCACGGACGCCGGCATGCGCCGGTCTCTCCCCCGACGGCACGCTCGTCGAGATCGTCGAGTCGAAGAGCCACCCCTGGTTTGTCGGCGCGCAGTTCCATCCCGAATTCAAGAGCCGTCCCAACAAGCCGCATCCCCTGTTCCACGGCTTTGTCGCGGCCTCCCTCGATCGCGCGGTCCATTGACCGCGCGACCTTTTTTATTTTTACAATACCGCTGGAAAAATGGGAAAAGCTATGATATGATGCTTTTACCATATTATTGGATACGGCAGGAGAATTTCAATATGAACCATCAGACCATCATCGTACTGGACTTTGGCGGCCAGTACAACCAGCTCATCGCGCGCCGCGTGCGCGAATGCGGCGTTTACTGCGAGGTCAAGCCCTACACGACGCCGCTTGCGGACCTTCTCGCAATGAAGCCCATCGGCTTCATCTTCACCGGCGGCCCGAACAGCGTGTATCTTGAGGACGCGCCGCACGTCGATCCCGCGCTCTTTGATGCGGGCGTGCCCGTGCTCGGCATCTGCTACGGCTGCCAGCTCATCGCGCACCACCTCGGCGGCAAGGTCGTCGCCGCAAACGACGCCACCGCGCGCGAATACGGCAAGACCGAGACGTTTTTTGACACGAGCTGCAAGCTCTTCAAGGGCCTTCCCGAAAAGAGCGTGACGTGGATGAGCCACGGCGACTACATGGAGGTCGTTCCCGAGGGCTTCTCTCTCGTCGCGCACTCCGACGCCTGCCCGAACGTCGCCATCTGCGACGAAACGCGCGGGTTCTACGGCGTGCAGTACCATCCCGAGGTCAACCACACGGAGTTCGGCACCGCGATGATCCGCAACTTCCTCTACGAGGTCTGCGGCGCGACAGGCGACTGGACGATGGGCGACTATAAAAATACTGCCATCGCCGCCGTGCGCGAAAAGGTCGGCTCCGGCCGCGTGCTGCTGGCGCTCTCCGGCGGCGTGGACTCGTCCGTCGTGGCGGCGCTGCTGGCCGAGGCCGTCGGCCCCCAGCTCACCTGCGTTTTTGTCGACCACGGCCTCATGCGCCTCAACGAGGGTGACGAGGTCGAGGCGGCGTTCAAGAAGTGGGACATCAACTTTGTCCGCGTGAACGCCGAGGGCCGCTTCCTCTCGAAGCTCGCTGGCATCTCCGATCCCGAGCGCAAGCGCAAGATTATCGGCGAAGAGTTCATCCGCGTGTTCGAGGAAGAGTCGAAGAAGATCGGCGCGGTCGACTTTCTCGCTCAGGGCACGATCTACCCCGACGTCATCGAATCCGGCCTTGGCAATGCCGCAGTCATCAAGAGCCACCACAATGTCGGCGGTCTTCCCGACTATGTCGACTTCAAGGAGATCATCGAGCCGCTGCGCCTGCTCTTTAAGGACGAAGTGCGTCAGCTCGGCCGCGAGCTGGGGCTTCCCGAATACCTCGTCTCCCGCCAGCCGTTCCCCGGCCCGGGCCTTGCCATCCGCATCATGGGCGAGATCACGAAGGAAAAGGCCGACACGCTGCGCCTTGCCGACGCGATCTACCGCGAGGAGCTGGAAAAGGCCGGCGAAAACAAGAAGATGAACCAGTACTTCGCCGTCCTGACCGACACGCGCACCGTCGGCGTCATGGGCGATGGCCGCAGCTACGACCGCGTGCTTGCGCTGCGCGCTGTGACGACCGAGGACTTCATGACCGCCGACTGGGCCCGCATCCCCTACGAGCTGCTCGACAAGATCAGCGGCCGCATCGTCAACGAGGTCAAGGGCATCAACAGAATTGTCTACGACATCACCAGCAAACCCCCCGCAACGGTGGAGTGGGAGTAACGGATTCCGCCGCCCGGCACACAGCATATAGATTTTTATAAGGAAATCCCCCGCCGCAAGCACAACATATTGTGTGAGCGGTGGGGGATTTTTTGGTACGCCGTACCAGAAGCGTACCGTTTACTTTTTTCCGGCCCCTTTTTCGGCCATTTCGAGCTTCCCAGCAACACCGGCGAGATCTTCGATTTGGGCAGCGCCGCCTGCTCTGCGCTCCAGGTCAACCACCAGCACATTCATCTTGTCAGGGTACAAATGGGAGTAGGTGGACATGGCGACCTCCACCGTATCACCCAGGCGCTCGGCAACCGCCACGATGGAATACCCGAGGTCTACCAGCAGCGCCGCATGGCTATGCCGGAGATCGTGGATTCTGATCCGTTGCACTCCGGCCGCATCTGCAGCCCGATCCAGCTCTCTGTTCAGCGTCCCATGGGTGAAATAAAAAATCCGGTCGGTGGGCTGGATTTCATACAGGGCCCCGATGTAGCTCTGCACCTCGTCATATAGGAAATCCGGCATGGAGACATCGCGGACACTGTTATCGCTTTTCGGGGGGCCAGCTTCATCTTCCCCGTTTCTCCGGTGGTGCGTCTTTTCCACCCGGCAAATGTGGGATGGGAGAATATCAGCCGGGGTCAGTGCCAGGCACTCCCCTACCCGCAGCCCGAGCCAGTAGAGCAGCATAAAGGCCACCCGGAAGGCCGGCTTCTCAACCTGGGAGAGCGCCGCTTCAAACTCAGCCGTCGTCCAAAACTTCATGCGGCCGGCCTTCTTCTTCCCCATGAAGCCTGCCGGCAAGCATGGGTTCTGCCGGAGGCCATAATACATCACCGCATAATTGAAGATGGCAGAAAGTCGGCTGTTGATTGTTCGCAGATAGGTCGGGGCATACTTCCGCCCCGTGTGGGGGTTGATTTTGGACATCAGCTCATTTTGCCATTTCCGAACCGTCACGGCATCAATTTTATCGACCTGGAGATCACCAAAGAACGGGAGGAGCCATGTGTCGATGATGCTATCCTGTGTTCCCCTGGTCGTGCCCCTGACACGGTGATCCGCATCTTCCCGGTACAGCTCCACCAGGGAGGCGAAGGACATATCGCAGCTCCGGCTATTCTTCAGGAGGAATTCACGCTCATAGGCCAGGGCAGCACTCCTGGTCTCGAAGCCCTCCTTTTTCTTTTTCTTCCGCTTTCCAGTCCAGTCCTCATACCAGAAAGAGGCCATCCACCTGACCGAGCCGCTCTTCGTTTTGTATTTATAGGCAGGCACCGGAAACATCACCTCACGCTAAAGGCCCTGGCCCGCCGGCCAGGGCCTTGTTTTACTTGTCCTGGGGATCGTTGCGGCCGTCGGCTTCCTTCAGGGCAGTTTTCAGTTGCTCTGCGGAGAGCGCGTCATTCTGCCCGCCCTTATGCTCGTCGTATAGCTTCAGCAGCTCCATATATTCAAGGGCCCTCTTCTTCGACTTTTTAGAGAGAGACAGATATTCCTTGACAAAGGACACCACTTCAGGGCTGGAGGCACATTCCAGAAGGGCCTTCCGGTCATCTTCACGCATATTCCCCGCGCAGCTCAACAGCGCCGAGATATGGGGAGCCGTGCTTGAGGTTCCGCGCTTCCGCTCGTCGGAAATTCCCAGAACATAGTCTGTTGAAACATCAAAGATGATGGACAGCATACGGAGCTTGTCATCTGCCAGCCGAATATCCTCTTTTTCATATTTTGTTACAGTGGCGTCCCCGACGCCGAGCCGGGCCGCCAGCTCTCGCTGGGACATTTTGTTTTCTTTTCGCAGAGAAGCAATACGGTTCATACGGCAACACCTCACGATTATTTTACTATTTCCTCCCGGGAAACACAAGCATTATTTTTCCCGTGAGGAAAATTTTATAAATACTATTGACTTTCCTTACAAGAAACATTACAATGGTGAGCGTAAAGAAAACTTCCTCAAAAGAAGCAAAGAAAGAGGTGAGCGTCTTGACGAACAGGCTTCAGGAACTTCGGACGAAGCACGGAGAAACCCAGCGAAAGATGGCCGACATTATGGGCATCAAAACCACCGGCGCCTACTGCAAAAAGGAGCTCGGCTATATCCCCGTCAGCCTGGAGGAAGCCTATGCAGCAGCCACCCACTGGGGCGTGACAATCGAGGAGATTTTTTTTGCAGATAAAGTTTCCTGAAAATCAGCAAATCAAACCTCTTTGAAAAAATCTTATCATAAGGAAGGAGTGAAATATATGCCCAAAAGCGCCACGAAAGCTGTCGGAAATGCGTTTTACGAAGCACGGATCGAGGCGGCAAAGTGCAACGACCGGCTGGCAAGCCGCGAAGGTGCCGCCGAGGAGCTGGGCATCGACCGCACCCGGCTGGCACGGATTGAACTCGGCAGCCTGATTCCTTACCCGGAGGAAGTGCTTCTCATGGCAGAGGCATATGGAGCCCCCCAGCTCACGAACCATTATTGCTCCTCATGCTGCCCACTTGGCAAGGAAACCATTCCGCCATGTGAGCTGCTCCAGATAGATCGCCTCACCGTAAAGGTGATAAGCGCCGTCCGCAACGCAGCATTCATTCAAGAAGGAATCCTCGATGTCGCCGAGGACGGGAAGGTCACCCCGGATGAAGTCCCGAAGCTGGAGCAGGTCAGAGAAGACCTGGAGGAGCTGGAAAAGGCCTCTGTGGCCCTGCGGCTTTGGATCGAGAAGTACATCAAATAGGAGGTCAGTATGGAAAACGAAAGAAAGGAGCAGCCATCCAGATTCGTGAAGGTGCAGGAGGTCATGGAAATTTGCGATTGCAGCGAAAGCCATGCCTACCGGATTATGAAGCAGCTCAATGATGAGCTGAAGAAGCGCGGCTTCATTACCACCGCCGGCCGAGTGCCGCGGAGCTACCTCATGGAGCGGATGCACATATAGCAGATGCGATATTACAGAAAGACTTTCCTGGGCGTTCTTGCCCTGGCCCTCCTGGGCCACATGGCTGTTGCCCTCAATGCGGCGGCCACCGAGACTGCCGAACCGCCCCAGGAGGCGGTGAAAATCGAGATCATTGAGACAGACCCGCCGCCGGCAGAGACCCTGCTTTATGAAGAGCCAGAAACCCTGCCGGAGCCGGAGGCCACGGCGGAACCAGAGCCCCCGATTTATGACATTCCTCTTTCCCCGGAGCTTCAGGAGTACACCTACAACCGCTGCGAGGAGCTGGGGCTGGTGGCGCCTGGGGTGGATTACCAAACCGTCCTTGCTCTGATGTCAAAGGAGAGCGGATACACCGCTGACGCGGTGAGCAGCACCGGAGACTACGGGATCATGCAGATTAACACCGTCAACCATACCTGGCTTCGGGAAGAGCTGGGGATCACCGATTTCCTGGACGCCGAGCAGAGTATTGATGCCGGCACAGAAATGCTGGCCCGCCTTTCCGCCAAGTATAGCGACCCCCACAAGGTTCTCATGGCCTACAACATGGGGGAGGGCGGCGCCGGGAAGCTCTGGGCCCAGGGGATCACCAGCAGCGAGTACAGCAGGGACATCATGGCCCGCCGGGCCGAAATTATGGAAGGGAGTTGATGCTATGGCGTTCTACAATGTGTGCCCCTACTGCGGAGCGAACCTTGACCCCGGGGAACGCTGCGATTGTAGGGAGCAGCCGGAAGAGCATGAGAAACCTATCGAGGTGAAGGAGGTAAAACCAGCATGACGAACATTATCAAGGTCAAATTCTTCAAGGGCAGCATTCCGGCCGGCCGGGAGTACACCTACCTGACGCCGGAGCCCGTAGATGTCGGCGATGTAGTAGACATCGAGACCAAGATGGGGAAGACCCGGGCGATGGTCTGCCAGGTCAATGTCCCGGAGGCAGAAATCGAGCCGTTCCGTGCCCGGGCGAAGAGCATCATCGGGCGGGCCGCGCTCCAGTGCGAGCGGTGCGACGAGTTCACCCCCATCGGTGAGGGCGACCACATCTGCGGAGCTGATCCGCACCGGATGCCGGTCTCTGACTATATGCCGACCGAGGATTATTTCTGGTGCAAGGGCGCCCATTTCGTGGGGGGTGAAGAGCTGTGAAGAGATTGCACCTGGGCCGCAGTGCTATCCTCGGCCTCCGTTTCGGGGCCTTTCTTCTGGGAATTGTGGCAGCCCTGGCGCTGGCCTATATTGGCTTCCAGACCTACCAGGCCCGCACCGGCCTTCCCGGCGGAGAGCTGACGATCATCCCGGCCTTTGCCCTCTTCTTCTATGTTGGCTGGACTGCCAAGGAAGGCAGCCTGCGGCGGAAGTCCGACCACCAGAAGGGAGGAAAGCGGTGTGCAGGCAGCATTAGTCCTCACGGCCAGAGATAAAGCAGCAGAGGCCCTGGGGGTTGAAATACCGGATGACCTGTGGGAACAAGCCTATGCGGCAGCCACAAGAAAGCTGGCGTATATCATCGACCTCTATGAAAAGATGGCCACTGAGCAGGAAAAATATAGGGACTGGTTGAAAAGCCAGCCCCCAGAAGAAATCCTGCACCACACCTATGAGTACACCGTCCGGGAGGACATCGTGATGGCGATGGAGGAGCTGGAGCTGACCGACGCCCAGGCCCAGGCACTTTTGGAATCTTCTTCGCCGCTGGCGGATGTGTACCGCTATTTTGAAAAGCTGGAGACCGGTCACATGGATGTGATCCGGGACAGCATTGAGAGCCGTGCCGACGATGTGTGCAGAGCCAAAGAGGAACTGCGAACAACACCGGTCTATCCCCATTCAGCTGCCTATGCGAGAGAACATGGGGAGTTGGAGCAGTACCGAGCTTCCAACAATGTAAATCGCCAATGCAAGGAGTCCATTGAAGCGGCGGTGCGGGAACATTTCGATGGAATGTATCTCAGCCACGATGCGGCAAAGGGTGTGATCGAGACCTATGGCATGGAGCGTGTGTCTATGGTTCTGTCTAACACGGTCCGGCTTCAGGACTGGGATGGGCGCTACTCCCGACGCAACAAAGAATGGGCTAAGACCATTCCTAATGATAATCCCGAAACCGTCCGTTGTGGTTATGCCTTAAACAGTCACCCTGCTGTTCTGGATGGTTTTATTGATCTGGTGCATGAAGAACAGCAGCGCAGCCGTACCCAGAGAGAAAAGCTGGAACCGTCCCGTCCCTCAGTACGGGATAAGCTCAAACAGGAACTGCCCGCCCATAAGTCTGCCGCCCCGAAAAAACGGGAGCCGGAGCGATAACCATGGCAAAGCGCAAGAGGGATGTTCCGGTTTTGTTTTGGGTGTCCGCAGAAGAACTGGAACTGATCCATCAAAAGATGCAGCAATACGGGACAGAGAATTTGAGCGCTTATCTGCGGAAAATGGCGCTGGATGGGTATGTGGTCAAGCTGGAACTGCCGGAGCTGAAGGAGTTGGTCTCCCTGATGCGCCGAAGCAGCAACAACTTGAATCAGCTGACCCGCAAAGTGCATGAGACCGGGCGGGTTTATGATGCTGACTTGGAGGATATATCCCAGCGGCAAGAACAACTGTGGGAGGGTGTGAAGGAAATCCTTACCCAACTCTCCAAACTTTCATAACAGGGATAGATACTCCATTTGCGGAGGGAGGAACGGCGTTTCTTCGCCGCACCTTCCTCCGCTTTTTCTTTTTGTCTGTATCCTTGTCTTTTGCCTGTCCGTACCGGATAATATGAGTAGAATAAGAAGCGTAGCAAAGGAGTGAAAACAGATGCTGACCTTTGAAAAGGTGCTGGAGATTTTTGCGGATTACCTGACCGCAGACGAGACCATAGAAGTTTATATCAGCCGCCATGGATGTGTAAGAGTTGAATTTGACCAAGATTTTCACTATTGCTCTGGCGAGGTGTGCCATACTCCCAAGGAACTGTTCGACCTCTTAGCCGATGATTACCGGACTTATGTGGAGATTGAACTGACCAAAGGCAGACGGGAGTTGACGGAAGATGATGAGAGAGAAGCGGATGCCCTGTGCAAACGGTATCTGGAGCGTTGGAGGGAGGAACTGGAATGAAGATTTTGAAATGCCTGCTGATGATTGTAACTGCACCGGCCATTTTGGTGTTGACGCTTTTTGTCTGGCTCTGCACGGGGCTGATCTACATATCCGGTCTGGTGCT
>OCSH01000661.1_pt1 | contig 33689 bp, 24 predicted proteins | sample 1538371 | NCBI WGS metagenome assembly OCSH01 (sample SAMN04571687, study PRJEB22368) | human gut metagenome | biome: human gut; material: stool | host: Homo sapiens | place: Luxembourg | collected 2012-06-01 | reverse complement strand
AGGAAGTGGGGTACTGTTCCGGCATCGAAAACTATTCCCGCCACATGTCAAGCAGGAAGCCCGGAGAGCCTCCTTACACTCTTCTTGACTATTTCCCCGATGATTTTCTGATTATGATTGATGAATCCCATGTGACAGTGCCCCAGCTCCGGGCCATGTACAACGGCGATCAGTCCCGAAAGCGCACGCTGGTAGACTACGGTTTCCGCCTGCCCAGCGCCCTGGATAACAGGCCTCTGACTTTTGATGAATTCACGGAGCGGATTAACCAGATTATTTACGTATCCGCTACGCCGGGACCCTATGAAATGGGGGTACAGACAAACCTGGCGGAGCAGATTATCCGTCCTACCGGTCTTTTGGACCCCAGTATCGAAGTGCGTCCCATTGAAGGACAGATGGATGATCTTTTGGGAGAAATCCACAAACGGGAAGATGCCCATGAAAGGGTGCTTATTACAACCCTCACCAAGAAAATGGCGGAAGATCTTACCGATTTCCTTACGGAAGCAGGGGTGAAGGTGCGGTATCTCCACTCCGATGTGGCCACCATCGAAAGGGCGGAAATCATTCGTGACCTTCGGACCGGCGTCTTCGATGTGCTGGTGGGCATCAATCTTCTTCGCGAAGGTCTTGATATGCCGGAAGTATCACTGGTAGCCATTCTGGATGCGGATAAGGAAGGATTCCTACGCTCTGAAACATCCATGATCCAGGTCATTGGCCGGGCCGCCAGAAATGAACACGGTCATGTCATCATGTATGCCGACAGGGTGACAAAATCCATGAAATATGCCATTGATGAAACCAACCGCCGCCGCCGGATTCAGGAAGCCTACAACAAGGAACACCACATTACGCCCCATACAGTGCAGAAACGAGTGAAAGACCTTATTGACCTTACGAAGATTGAGGAAAAAACGGGAGACTATGGCAAGAAACCGGCAGGAAAAGAAGAAATGTCTGACGAAGAGCTGTATATGCAGATGCAGCAGACGGAAAAGGATATGAAACGGGCTGCCAAATCTCTGGAATTTGAAGAAGCGGCCATGTGGCGGGACCAGCTGGCCAAGCTGCGCCAGATGTGGACCGATCGTTACGGTTCCCGGGCCGACGCCGCCCTGAAAAGGGTGAGCGCCGGAAAAAAGAGAATCAACAGGCCTATGAAAAAGAGAATATAAGAGAAGCCTTTTTATCATTCAGGGCTTATGCTTTCAGGGCAGCAGTCATACATAGAGATCTCCATGTATAAGAATCCCCAAACACTGCTGCCTTACAGGACTTTTCAAAACAGGATTACCTGCATCTATAGATTTATCTTCAACCCATGGCATGCTCTCTGTCATGCTATATAGAAAGGAATAGAATGGAAAAAGGAATTGTCATTCACGGGGCCAGGCAAAATAACCTGAAGAACATTGACCTCACCCTGCCTCGTAATAAACTTATCGTGTTCACAGGACTTTCCGGCTCGGGAAAGTCATCTCTTGCCTTTGATACGATTTATGCGGAAGGGCAGAGAAAGTATGTGGAGTCCCTGTCTGCCTATGCCCGCCAGTTTTTAGGACAGATGAACAAGCCGGATGTGGACAAGATATCCGGCCTTTCGCCGGCCATTTCCATTGACCAGAAATCCACCAGCCATAATCCCCGGTCCACTGTGGGCACAGTGACGGAAATCCATGATTATCTCCGCATGCTCTTTGCCCATGCCAGCCGGGCTTTCTGCCCTCACTGCGGCAGACCCATTCAGCGGCAGACCGTAGATCAGATTGTAGATGCCCTCACAGCTCTGGGAGACAGGACGAAGCTCATGATTCTGGGCCCTGTGGCTGTACAGAAGAAGGGAACCCACAAGAAGCTGCTGGAAGAACTTCGGAAGGAAGGGTATGTGCGCGTCCGGGTGGACGGGCAGGTGCTTTCTCTTTCCGATGAAATCGAACTGGAGAAGAATAAGAAGCATACCATTGAAGTGGTGGTGGACCGCATTATCATTAAAGATGGCATTGTGCGCCGCCTCACGGACTCTGTAGAAGAAGCGCTGAAGCTGGGAGACGGCCTCATGGTGGGAGCCGTGCCGGGAGGAAAGGATTATCTCTTCAGCACCCATTTTGCCTGCCCGGACTGCGGCATTTCTCTGCCTAAACCGGAACCACGCATCTTTTCTTTCAACAATCCCTTCGGTGCATGTCCTGCCTGCATGGGGCTGGGTTCTTCCCTGGAAGCGGATTTCAAACGAATCCTGCCGGACCATAAGCAGACCTTCCGCCTCGGGGCTATCCGCCCCTTTCCTTACAACAGGGAAAGCTGGCTTTATAAGCAGCTGGACGCCTTTTTGAAATCCTATGATCTCACCATGGATGCCTGCTTTGATGACCTTCCTCCCAAAGGACAGGAAGAATTCAAGTACGGTGGAAGAGAGATGCTCACTTTTTCCTACACCAATCAGGATGGAGAAACAAAGACGTACCAGCGGCAGTTTGAAGGCCTTGTACCCATGACGAAGAGAAGGTATGAAGAGGCCTGGACAGAAAAGATGAAGGAATCCCTGTCTAACTACCTCATTGAAAAGCCCTGCCCCGTATGCCACGGAGCGCGGCTTCGGCCGGAAAGCCTGGCCTTCCGGGTGGGCGGTAAGAATATAGCAGAAATATCTGATATGCCCGTTTCCGAGCTTCTACCATTTTTGGAGAAGCTGGAACTGACAGATAAGGAAAAAATCATAGCAGACCAGATTCTTCGGGAAGTGAAAAGCCGTCTCACCTTCCTTTCCAATGTGGGCCTGGAATACCTGACCCTGTCCAGGGGAGCGTCTACCCTTTCCGGCGGTGAAGCCCAGCGCATCCGTCTGGCCACCCAGATCGGTTCCGGTCTGGTGGGGGTGCTTTATATTCTGGATGAACCTTCCATCGGCCTCCACCAGCGGGACAACGACAAACTTCTTGCCACACTGAAAGGAATGCGGGATCTGGGAAATACACTTATTGTGGTGGAACACGATGAAGACACCATCCGCTCTGCTGACTGGGTCGTGGACATCGGACCCGGTGCCGGTGAAAACGGCGGATATGTGGTGGCGGAAGGGACGCCGGAGGATATTAAGAAATCAAAGAAATCCATTACCGGCGCCTACCTTCGGGGCGAAAAATATATTCCTCTGCCGGAACACAGAAGAAAAGGAAATGGCCTGTTCCTTACCATCAAGGGCGCGTCAGAGCATAACCTGAAGCACATTAATGTTTCTTTCCCTCTGGGAGCTTTCACTGTGGTCACCGGTGAGTCTGGCTCCGGCAAGAGTACCCTGGTGAATGAAATCCTTTATCAGGGCCTGTCCAATATCAAGAACCATACCTCCTATGCCGAAGGACAGTACGATACCATGGAAGGGGCGGAATATGTGGATAAGATTATCGACATTGACCAGCAGCCCATCGGCCGCACGCCAAGATCTAATCCTGCCACCTATACCGGTGTTTTCAATGATATCCGGGAGCTTTTCAGCCAGACTTCGGAAGCCAAAATGAGGGGATATAAGCCGGGACGATTCAGCTTCAACATCAAAGGCGGCCGCTGCGAGGCCTGCCACGGCGATGGCATTATTAAAATTGAAATGCAGTTTCTTTCTGATGTATACGTGCCCTGCGAAGTATGCCATGGCGCCCGGTACAACAGGGAGACTCTGGAAGTCCGGTATAAGGGAAAGAATATTTCCGATGTACTGAACATGACGGTGGACGAAGCGGTACCATTTTTTGAAAATCATCCACGCATTTTGAGAAAACTGGAAACACTGCAGGAAGTGGGGCTGGGCTACATCCATCTGGGACAGCCTGCCACCACCATGTCCGGCGGCGAGGCCCAGCGTGTGAAACTGGCTACGGAACTAATGAGGAGAGGCACAGGAGATACCCTCTATATCCTGGATGAACCTACCACAGGCCTCCATACCGAAGATATCAGGAAACTGCTCATTGTGCTGCAGAAGCTGGTAGATCAGGGAAATACGGTGGTGGTCATCGAACATAACCTGGATGTGGTGAAAGTAGCGGACTACATCATTGATCTGGGCCCTGAAGGCGGCGATAAGGGCGGTGAAGTGGTGGCCTGCGGCACACCGGAGGACATCTGCCGGGTGAAACGGTCCTACACCGGTCAATACCTGCTTCCGGTCATGGAAAGAACCAGGGAAGTGATGAAAGACCATGAAAATGATTGACGTAAACGATAAAATCCGGGCCAAGGTAGAAGCCCTGCCGGATTCACCCGGCGTTTACCGCTGGAAAGATAAAGATGGCCGGGTGATTTATGTAGGGAAGGCAAAGAACCTGAAAAACAGGGTGCGCTCCTATGTAAGAGAGGATAAGAACCGCTCTCCAAAAGTGGCGGCCATGATACGCCATGCGGAAGATCTGGACATTACCATGACTGCCACGGAAATGGAAGCCCTGATTCTGGAATGCAACCTCATCAAGGAAATCCATCCGAAATACAATATTTCCCTCAGGGATGATAAGTCCTATCCCTATGTGAAAATCACAACCAACGAAGAATGGCCTCGCATTTTTGTGACAAGAAATATCCGCCATGATGACGGCGCCCGCTATTTCGGCCCCTTTACCGATGTGGGAAGCCTTCGCACTACCCTGAGCCTCCTGAGGCGTTATTATCCAATCCGAAACTGCCGCTCTATGAAAGTTTCCCGGCCCTGCCTCCAATACCATCTTCATCTCTGCGCAGGTCCCTGCTTCCATCTCTGTTCCAGGGAAGACTACGACTCCTACGTACGTACAGTGTGCGACCTTTTCGAAGGAAAAAGTACGGAACTGGTGAAGGAACTGAAACAGAAGATGATGGCTGCCTCCGACGCCATGGACTATGAGCTGGCCGCTAAATACAGAGACCAGATCAGGGCGGTGGAGTCGGTGCAGCAGCGGCAGAACATAGTGGCCAGCGAAGGAGACTTCGACGTCGTAGGCTATGCCCGGGACGGCAGTCATGCAGGACTGGAAGTCTTTTACATCCGCTACGGCCGTATGGTGGGAAAGGAAAACTTCAGCATACCGGAAAGTGAAAACGAAACGGACGAAGAAATCATCACTGCCTTTATTCGTGATTTCTATGGTGGTAATCCCACATCCATCCCCAGGGAAATCATCCTGCCCCTTCTGCCGGCGGAACAGGAACTCATTGCTTCCTGGATGACAAAACTGAAAGGCAGCGAAGTGACCCTTATTCTTCCTCAGCGCGGCTTTAAACGGCGATTAAAGGACATGGCCATGGCTAACGCTGCCAAGTATCTTTCCGACAAAAAGCTGCAGTGGGAATACCAGGACGCCCGGGAACAGGGGGCGGTGAAAAAACTGAAGGATCTGCTCCACCTACCAAGGCTGCCGGAACGGATGGAATGCTTCGATATTTCCCATAACCAGGGCGCTGAAACCACAGGCTCCATGGTGGTCTTCGAACATGGCCGTCCGGCGAAGAGGGAGTACAGGAAATTCAAACTCCAGACCACCCAGGGTCATGCCGATGATTTCAAATCTATGGCGGAAGTCATGAGCCGCCGCTATGGAAACGAAAAAGACTGGCCCGCACCGGACCTTATCGTTCTGGATGGCGGCCTGGGACAGCTTCATGCCGCCCTGCCCGCCATCAGAAACGCCGGCTGTGATGCCCCTGTCATCGGCCTGGCCAAGAGAATCGAGGAAATCTACGTGGAAGGCTCCGAAGATCCTATCATTTTGGATCATCACGAACCGGCCCTCCAGCTCCTCCAGTTCATTCGCGACGAAGCCCACCGCTTCGTCATCACCTACCACAGGAAATGGACGAATAAGAGAAATACCGAATCCATCCTGGACCACATCGAAGGCATCGGCCCCACCAGAAGAAACGCTCTATGGCATGCCTTCCGCTCTCTTGACGAAATGCGGAAAGCCACCATAGAAGAACTGTCCCAGGTGCCCGGCATGAACAAAAGGGCGGCAGAAGCGGTATACCGATTCTTTCATATGAGAAAAGACGAAAAGCAGATGGTCCTTACAGGACAAAAAGTGGAAGAAGAATAGAAAGCGGGAAGGTGGGGATTTTCATCCTTCTTCTTACGCTTTGATGCTTACCTTTTCCATCTCAACCCTTGACAAAGCCCGATTCTCCACGTATAATGATGAAGTTGATAATTTTATCCACCAGCTTAAGGCGCTGTATAAAACATACAGCAGGAGCTATCAAGCGGCAGGCCGATAGGTAAGGAGGTGCTAAGAATGCCGGTTCCGAAGACAAAAAGTTCCAGATCCCGTCGTGATAAGAGACGTGCTAACTGGAAGCTGACTGTTCCGGGTCTTGTGGAATGCCCGCAGTGCCATGCACTGAAAAAACCTCATCATGTATGCCCTGTATGCGGTTACTACAAAGGCAAACAGATCATCAGCAAGACTGTTGAAGAATAATAGAAAAACGTTTTCCTCCAGAGGGAAACGTTTTTTTAGTGTCTGGAAAAGGGGAGAAGTAATGAAGAAAAAGGTGCTGGAAGTGTCGGCGATAAGGGCATCATTTTTTTGAACCTATCCTCAGCGCTTCTTACGGTGGAAGAAGCACTGAGGATAGGCGATGTCAGCTCTTAGAATCCTAAGGGCCCCTCAAGCCTGAGTATCTTTTGTGCCCTTTTGTGTCTATGGTACCACTCTCTCCCGCAAGCGGGGGATAATCATGGGAGAAAAGCAGCCTTCTGCATCCGGCCCGCCGCAGGCAAGCCTTCCTTTTATCTATTTTTCACATGGTATCTATACTGAAAATATGCTATAATTATCGCAAGTTCAATGCAGAAGTCTGCTCGCTCTGGCTTTTGGAAGGATAGTTTCACAGGAGAATATGAAGAGGCCGGACGGGAAGAATGGATGCAATATAAAAAAGGGAGGAACAGTAGAATGGCAGGAAGTCAATGGAAGAAGATTCTGGCAGCAGGTTTATGCGGCCTTATGGCAGCAGGTGTTTTGGCAGGCTGCGGCGGTGGAAGCGGAAACGGAAGCAGCAGCTCCGGCGGCAAAATGAAGGTGGGGGTGGTGCAGATTGTGCAGCACCCGGCACTGGATGAGTCGAATAAAGGCTTTGTGGATGCTCTGAATGAAGCGGGGCTGAAGGACAAAGTGGAAATTGATGAGCAGAATGCCCAGGGCGATCAGTCCAACCTGAAAGCCATTGCCAACCGCTATGTGTCCGGCAATTATAATCTGATTTGTGCGATTTCCACACCGGCGGCTCAGGCTATGGCCAATGCCACTGATAAGATTCCCATTATCTGTACCGCTATTTCTGATTTCGAAAATGCAAAGCTCATGAAGTCGGAGAAGGCACCGGACAGCAATGTAACCGGCACCAATGATCGGGGACCGGTGGATAAGCAGGTCAAACTGATTAAGGAAATCCAGCCTAATGTCAAAAAAATCGGCATTATCTACAATTCCAGTGAAATCAATTCCGTGGTACAGGCAAAGCATTTGAAGGAAAACTGCCAGCCACTGGGCATTGATGTGGTGGAATTGACAGTGAATTCTGTGAATGATGTACAGCAGGTAGCGGAGGGCTTCCTGGGCGGTAAGGTAGATGCCATTTACGTTCCGACGGATAACATTATCGCGTCCTCCATCCCCACCCTTATGGCAGTGGCCAACAGGGACAAGATTCCGGTGTACGGCGCAGAAGTGGGTCATGTGAAGAATGGCGTGCTGGCTTCCGAGTCCATCAGCTTCTACGATATCGGACATCGGGCAGGCCAGATGGCTGCGGAAATCCTGAAGGGAAATAAGACAGTGAAAGATTTCCCTGTAGAAGGAGCAGAGAAAACAAAGCTTTACATCAATAAGAATGAAATGGAAACCTTGGGTATCCAGATTCCAAAGGAAGTTCTTGACAGGGCAGAAATGATCTGACGTTTTACAGGAAAAGACAAAGAGTAACTTCCGATTTCAACGGAGGTTACTCTTTATCTATGGTTTTAAAATTTTAGGGAAAGGGTTAGTGTTGTGGCTTCAAAACTGAAACAGCTCTGGTGGTTAATGCTTATTTTTGCGGTGTGTAATGTAGTGATGGCCGTGATGTTGTACCAGTCTTCATCACCGGAACCGGTGAATGAAGATGTGGTGCCTGTTGCGGCGAAGAATGTGTATTCCATCGGCATTCTGCAGTCCGATGATCTGGCAGAACAGAATAAAATGACCGCCGGTGTGCTGGCAGCGCTGGAAGCTGAGGGATACAGCAAGGGCGGCAGAGCCAAAATCGACATTGTGCAGGCCAAGGGCAATGACAAGAAACTGGAAGCTTCAGCAAAGAAGTTTGCCCGGGACAAAAAGGACTTAATTATCGCTATCGGCACCGATTCCGCCAAAGCAGCTGTCAAAGCGACAAAAAACATTCCTATTGTGGGAGTGGGGGTCATGAATTTTAAGAAGGATAAAGATTTCGCAGGACATCGAAATCTTACCGGCATCATGGATAATCCGGCTATCCTGACCCAGATTCGCATGGCCAGCCGCTGCATGTCTGTGAAAAAGCTGGGCATCCTCTATAATCCCGGCGATGCAGCTGCCTCTCTGCAGGTAGAAATTCTCCGAGAAGTAGCTGCCCAGAAAGGGATCTCCCTCTATGAGGTAGCCTATCAGCCCGACAAGGCGGCAGAACCCCAGATTCAGAAACTGGTGGGTCATATTACGGCCCTCTATGTGCCGGAAGACACGGACCTCCTTACTCATTTTGATGACATCGTAAAGGTGATGAATGGCGCCAATATTCCTATCATTGGAGAACAGTCTGAAATGGTACGGCGGGGCGCTCTCATTTCCGTATCTCCCAGCTACTACCGCATGGGATTCTCCGGCGGCCGCATGGCAGCTAGTCTGCTTAAGGGGGATTTGATTCCGGAAGATATTCCCATCATGCGGCAGCAGGATCCGGATATCGTCATCAATATGAAGCAGGTGAATGCTTTGAATATTCCGCTGCCCGGAGACCTGTGGCAGCGTTCCAGAAAGCTGTACCTCTATGACGGACAGCCTGCAAGACCCTGATTGGGATTTGTATTCAGTTAACCTTATAAAGGAAGGAAATCAAATGGCAGATTTAGCAGTTTCCACCATTGCCCAGGGACTGATGTGGTCCATCCTGGCCATTGGCGTATTTCTATCTTTCCGCGTACTTGATGTACCGGATATGACCTGCGAAGGCAGCTTCCCTCTGGGTGGTGCTATTGCAGCTTCTCTTATTGCTTCCGGCGCCTCTCCGTGGGCAGCCATCGCAGCCGGTGCGGCAGGAGGCCTCATTGCAGGCACGGTCACCGGCATCCTCTATACGAAATTAAAGATTCCCGCCATTCTGGCCGGCATCCTTACCATGATTGCCCTTTACTCCATTAACCTTCACATTATGGGAAAGGCCAATATTTCTCTTCTGCGGGTGGATACCGTATTTTCCACCACCGCCAGCCTGCTCCATGTGAGCCAGTCCACGGCAGCTTTCATTGTGCCGGCAGTCCTTATGATTATTATTTCCGCCCTTATTTACTGGTTCTTTGGTACGGAACTGGGAATGTGCATTCGCGCTACCGGCTATAATCCACAGATGGTACGGGCCCAGGGTGTGAACACGGATACCATGATTATTATGGGCCTCTTTATTTCCAATGCCCTCATCGGCCTCTGCGGCGCCGTGGTAGCACAGAACAACGGCTTTGCCGATGTAGGCATGGGCATCGGTACCATCGTTATCGGCCTGGCTTCCGTCATCATTGGTGAAGTCATTCTTGGCGTGGACAGCTTCTCCGGCTCTCTCCTTGCTGTGGTGGTGGGCTCCATTATTTATCGCGTAGTCATTGCAGTGGTGCTCTATCTGGGCATGCCACCGAATGATCTGAAACTGTTCACCGCTATTCTTGTCATGCTTGCCCTGGCTGCTCCTATGATCAAGGGCAAAGTCAATATAGGAAAGGCAGGCTGATTATGCTTAAAGTTACAGATATCAGCAAAACATTTTTCAAGGGAACCACCAATGAAAAGAAAGCGCTTAGCCATTTGTCCCTGACTCTGAACGACGGTGATTTCTGCACTGTCATCGGCAGCAACGGCGCAGGTAAGAGTACCCTTCTGAACTCTATTGCCGGTGCCTATATTCCTGACAGCGGCACCATTGAAATCAATGGCAATGATGTGACTAAGGTAAGCGAATATAAAAGAGCCAAGTACATCGGCCGGGTTTTCCAGGATCCATTGAAAGGTACTGCCGCCGGCATGCAGGTGGAAGAAAATCTGATTATCGCTTCCCGAAGAGGGGAGAGCCGCCGGCTTCGCTGGGCTTTTTCCTCCGGTGACCATGAAAAATTCCGGGACATGGTAGCCCGTCTGGGCCTTGGCCTGGAAGATCGTCTCTCCACCAGAATCGGACTCCTTTCCGGCGGCCAGCGGCAGGCACTGACCCTGCTTATGGCCACTCTGAAAAAGCCGGATATCCTTCTTCTGGATGAACCTACCGCAGCCCTGGATCCGAAGACTGCAGGCAAAGTGCTGAAAATTACCGATGAAATCGTACACGAACAGCACCTTACCACCCTGATGATTACCCACAACATGAGGGATGCCCTGAAATACGGCAACCGCCTCATCATGATGAACAGCGGCACCATTATTGCCGACTACAGCCCGGAAGAGAAGCAGAAACTCACTATCGATGATCTGCTGAAGAAATTTGAAGAAACCTCCGGCGCCATGAGCGATAGAGTTCTTCTTGGATAAACGTCTTGCAATCTATAGTCTGTTCATGTATAATTACACGTGGTTGAACTGTACCCCAGTTTATCGCAACTCCGGCGTAGACCTGGATACAGCAATTTATATTTTTATAGGAGGCTATTATGTTAACAGCTGAAGCAAAAAAAGAAATCATTGACACCTATGCAGTCCACGAAGGCGACACCGGATCTCCGGAAGTACAGATTGCTATCCTCTCCAAGAGAATCGCTCTCCTTACCGAACATCTGAAGTCCCACAAGAAAGACCATCATTCCCGCCGCGGCCTGCTGAAAATGGTTGGTCAGCGCAGAAACATGCTGGACTATCTCCGTCGCAAAGACATCGAACGCTACAGAGCTCTCGGTGCAAAACTGGGCCTGCGTCTGAAATAAGATTTCAAAGAAAGAGACTACCGCAAGGTAGTCTTTTTTAGTGAAAAAAGGCTCGAAAGATATTCACAGAAAGTGGCTGTATGGCAACAGACAGGCTGCCAGGAGAGGGAAGGGGGATGAAGTATACAGCTTTCTTCCTCTGGCAGACGACAGTCCTGCAGCTCTGTGGAGTTGCGCTGTTATTCGAGTATAGACTGCATACTAAGGGAGAACCTTAATGCCAGGCGCTGCTGCCGCAGGCGGTGGATAACAGCAGACTTTTTGCAGGAAAGATAAACCCCCATGAAGTCTGGAATAGCTTATTTTTCAGAGTAAATTTGTCAACTCATGAATTCAATAAAAAGATCCCCACCCTTTGTAAAAAAAGGCGGGGATTTTTTTATTGAGCCCGATTTCATCACGACCGGCAACACGAATAGCCTGAAAGAGCTAGGTCCGACGGATAGAAGACAGATGCGCCAATCTTCCACCGCTCCATCATGATGATGGCCTCTTTCAGGCATATCGCTTGTAAATCCTCAGAATGAACCGAGGCGTTTAATCAGGTAATGCAGGTCTCACTCATAACGCATCGAACGGACCGAAGCCCGGAGCTCTTATGGTTTCATCCATGCGAGATGGCTTGCAGCCGGACAAGGAACCGGGTATTTTTTCGTGGCCACTCCCCGGACCTTGTCCAAGCTCTCATCTATGCTTATTATACTATATAAAATTCAATAATAGAATAGTATGATAAACAAATATGCTTGCCTGTTTAGCAACCAAATATGAATAAATGTAATGAAATAGAGGATACAGGCTTTCTGCAGGAAGAATACCATATGCGAAAGATAAAATTTCTAGGGAAGCGCTGACTAAATCGTTGTCTGATTTTATTCTTGAATTTTTATGCAATGCAAGGAATGGGGCGACGCGAATAGCGAGCTATTTAAGGAGCCCCATGACGAAGCAGTGCATAAAAATTCTTATAAAAGCAGACTCTGCGAATTAATCAGTGCTTCCCTAGACATGTAACTTTCTGAAAAAATTCCCTGACTGCCGGTACAGATATTTCTATGATGGATGAAATGGAACGGCATGAACCATCCACGAATACCACTCCCACGTATCCGGCCTTCTCTCTTCCAAGACCAAAGACCTCTATGAAGCAGGGGTGGCAGGCACTTGTAAAGGTAAGCGGGGAAATGCCTGTCCGTCATTTTCCTGCTTTTGATACTCACCGGCCGGATGGACTTTTTCATCTGATGACGAAACATTCCTATTCACTTTGCCATAACTATCCTGTATAATAAGAAAATACGTGAAAAAGGATTTATTGATTACAGGAGGAAAAGGAATGTTCAAGACATTTCAGATGGAACTGGCCGGTCGTCCGCTTATTATTGAGACCGGCAAGATGGCAAAGCAGGCCAATGGTGCCGTACTGGTGAGATACGGTGATACGGTGGTGCTGGTGGCTACCACTGCCAGCAAGGAACCGAGGGAGGGAACTGATTTCTTCCCCCTGACCGTGGATTATGAAGAAAAGATGTATGCCGTAGGCAAGATGCCCGGAGGATTCCTGCGTCGTGAAGGCCGTCCAGGAAATTCCGCCATTCTGAATGCCCGTCTGATTGACCGTCCTATCCGTCCGCTTTTTGATAAACGATGCCGCAACGATGTGCATGTGGTGGCTACGGTGCTGTCTGTGGACTACGACAATGCGCCGGAGCTGTGCGGCATGCTGGGGGCTTCTGCTTCCATCGGTATTTCCGATATTCCCTGGGACGGTCCCATTGCCGGTGTCCGTATCGGCAGGGTAGATGGAAAATATGTGGTGAACCCCACCCAGGAACAGCTGGCAGAGTCTTCCATGAATATTACCGTAGCCGGTTCTGAAGAAGCTATCATGATGGTAGAAGGCGGCGCTAATGAAGCTCCGGAAGAAGAAGTGCTGGATGCCATCATGTTCGGCCATGAAACCATTAAGGAACTGTGCCGCTTCCAGAAGAAGATTATTGAAGAAGTGGGCAAGCCGAAGCGCACCATGGTGTTCCCGGAAGTTCCAGAAGAAATCGACGAAGCTGTGGCTGCTTATGCTACCGAAGACCTGAAGAAGGCTATTTTCGACGCAGATAAGCTGAGAAGAGATGGAAATATTGATGCAGTGAAGAAGGCTGCCAAGGAACATTTTGCCGACATCTATCCGGAAAATGGCGCCGATGTGGCAGAAAGCCTTGATCATCTTACCAAGCAGATTGTCCGTGATTCCATTTCTAATGAAGGCATTCGTCCGGACGGCAGAAAGCTGACAGAAATCCGCCCCATTACCTGTGAGGTGGGTCTGCTTCCCCGCGTTCACGGCAGCGCTCTTTTCACCCGCGGCCAGACCCAGGCTCTTTCCATTACCACCCTGGCTCCCATGTCTGAAACCCAGATTATCGATGACCTCACTCCGATTACGGAAAAACGGTACATCCATCAGTACAATTTCCCCTCCTACTGCGTAGGTGAAACAAAGGGTTCCCGCGGACCGGGACGCCGTGAAATCGGTCATGGCGCTCTGGCAGAAAGGGCTCTCCGTCCGGTGATTCCGTCGGTGGAAGAATTCCCCTATGCCATCCGCGTAGTTTCTGAAATTCTTGAATCCAACGGTTCCTCTTCCCAGGCTTCCGTATGCGGCAGCACCATGTCTCTTATGAATGCAGGCGTTCCCATTAAGGCTCCGGTAGCAGGCATTGCTATGGGACTCATCGAAAACGGTGGCAAGTTCAGCATCCTTTCTGATATCCAGGGCATGGAAGATGCGCTGGGTGATATGGACTTCAAGGTAGCCGGCACAGCCAAGGGCGTCACTGCCATCCAGATGGATATCAAGGTACATGGTCTGTCCCGTGACATTCTGCTGGCAGCCCTGAAGCAGGCTCACGAAGGCCGTCTCTTCATCCTGGGCAAGATTGCAGCATGCATCGATAAGCCGGCAGACCATCTGTCCCCCTATGCACCGAAGATCATTGCCATTACCATTCCTGTGGAAAAAATCCGTGATGTTATCGGTGCCGGCGGCAAGACCATCAATAAGATCCAGGATGAAACCGGTGCCAAGCTGGATGTGGAAGAAGACGGACATGTGTATATTTCTTCCACTGATGAAGCAGCTGCAGAACAGGCCAAAAAGATGGTGGAAGGCCTCACCCATGAGGTGAAGGCTGGCGAAACCTATCTGGGCCGGGTCACCCGTCTCATGAAGTTCGGCGCATTTGTGGAAATCCTGCCGGGCAAAGAAGGTCTGGTTCATGTATCCCAGCTGGCTCTCCAGCGGGTGGAAAAACCGGAAGACATTGTCCATGTAGGCGATGAAATCATGGTGAAGGTCACTGAAATCGATGACAAGGGCCGCATCAACCTGTCTCGCAAGGCTCTCCTTCTGGAAAAGAAGAACAAATGAGAAGCCGGGGATTTGAAGTCGTTTCTTCCTGGAAAACGGAAGGCATCCGTATTCCCGTAAGGAAAACAGCTTCCAGTGCAGGTTACGACATAGAAAGCGGAAGGGATATGGATATTCTGCCGGGCAAAGTCACCCTTATCCCCACAGGCCTTAAGGCCTATATGGGAGAAGATGAGTATCTGGCCATTTATATCCGTTCCAGCATGGCCATCAAACATGGCCTTATCCTGATAAACAGTACCGGTATTATCGACGCCGACTACTATAATAATGAGGATAATGAAGGCCACATTATGGTGGCAGTATATAATACCACTTCCCAGCCTTTCCATATTTCCAAAGGCGACCGGGTGGCCCAGGGTATTTTCACCAGGTACCTGAAGGCTGACGGCGATGAAGCCAAAGGTCTCAGGACCGGCGGTGTGGGAAGCACAGGAAAATAACTATCATTCCAGCGGCGGACAGGTTCCGCCGCTTTTCCCTTGAAGGAGGTTCCTATGAGCGTTGAAAAAGAAAAAATGGTGAGCCGTGAGGAAATCTATGACGGCCAGATTGTCCATTTGTTTAAGGACCAGGTGGAGCTGGCAGGCAGAAAGGCAGTGCGGGAAGTGATTCTTCACTGCGGCGCCGCTGCCATCATTCCTGTCACCGCCGACGGTAAGGTCCTTTTTGTGAAGCAGTACCGCTATCCGGTAGGTGAGGCGCTCCTTGAAATCCCCGCAGGGAAAATGGATCCCGGCGAAACACCGGATGCCTGCGCTGCCAGGGAGCTGGAAGAGGAAACGGGCTATCGGGGCACCTTGTAGAAGCTGGGATATGTGTACACTACGCCGGGCTTCTGCAACGAAACCATCCATCTCTACCTGGCTACGGATCTGGTACACACGGCCCAGCATCTGGACGAAGGAGAATTCCTTGATGTCCTTTCTATCCCGCTGGATGAAGTGTGGGATATGATCCGGAAGGGACATATTTACGATGCCAAAACGCTCTCGGCCTTTGCCATTGCCAGGGATGTATTGAAATAAGAGGGAACGAAGGGCTGTGAAAAAATGTAAATCATTTCTTCACAGCCCCTTCGTTTTAGCTCTGCAGAAAAGGGGTGTGAGAGGAAGGAATATTCTTTTTCCAGCATCCTTGGCTTCTGTCCGACCCTCTGGTCTGGTATCTGCATCTATGATGCACTTACGGTTTTCTGCCTCATGAGTCCCATCTACTTTTATTCCTGCTATAATATAATACAAAAGAAATGATTTTTTCATGAAGGAGGAGCTTTATGAGGAAAATTGCTTTCTATGGAAAGGGCGGTATCGGGAAGTCTACTACCGCTTCCAATGTATCTGCTGCGTTGAGTCTCATGGGGAAGCGGGTGTGCCAGATCGGCTGTGACCCGAAGAATGATTCTACGAGGCTTTTGCTTGGGCATATCTGCCAGTCCACGGTACTGGATATCCTGCGGACCAGGGATACCGGGGATATCCGAAAAGAAGATATTATCCACACCGGGTTTAACGGTATTACCTGTGTGGAAGCAGGGGGTCCGGAGCCCGGTGTGGGCTGTGCAGGCCGGGGAATTATTGTGGCTCTGGAGCTTCTGGATCGGATGAAGGCGCTGCCGGAAAGCGATGTCATTCTTTACGACGTGCTGGGAGATGTGGTCTGTGGCGGCTTTGCCATGCCTATCCGGGAAGGGTATGCCGAGGAAATCTATATCGTTTCTTCCGGGGAGCTCATGTCCCTTTACGCTGCCAATAATATTGCAAAGGGTATCGCCCGGTTTGCGTCCAGAGGAAAGGTGCGGCTGGCGGGGATTATAGGAAACAGCCGGAATGTGCCGGGGGAGAAGGAACTGCTCCTGGCCTTTGCAGAAAGGCTCCACACTCATTTGGCCGCCTTTATTCCCCGGGATAAGACGGTGAACCTGGCGGAAAATCACCGGCAGACGGTGCTGCAGTATGCTCCTGATTCTCCCCAGGCTGAAGTGTACAGGAATCTGGCGGAAACCATTCTTTCCGATAAAGAAGGCACGATTCCAAAGCCCATGAGTTTTGATGAAATGGAAGAGATGGTGGCCCGCTATGGCAGTGAAGACTAAATGGCTTCTTTCGTCGGACTGTCCTTCCAGCTGCACCATGACCGGTGTGTGGCGGGCGGTGGCCTATGATCAGGGCTGCGTAGTCATATTTCACAGCCCTGCCGGATGCGCCCATGTGGCATCCACCATGGATTTGGGAAATCATTACCGCATTACGGCTGACGGGTGTCCGGAAAAAGGGGACCCGGTGCCTCTGATTTCCTCTAATCTTCGAGAAAAAGACAGTATTTTCGGAGGCATCGAAAGGCTTCATGAGTGCATTGCCTATGCGGTGAAGACCTGCCATCCCGAATGCCTGGTGATTGCCTCTTCCTGTGTGGCCGGTGTCATTGGTGATGATGTGGATGAGGAAGCTCGGGAGGCAGAGGAGACCTATGGCATTCCGGTGCTGTCCATGGCTTTTTCCGGCTTTCTGGGTGGTGAATATTCTGATGGCTATTATAAAACCATGGATGCCATCATGCACCGGTTTTTCAAAAAGCAGGACCATAAAAAAGGAAAGGTCCTCCTTCTGGGGGATCAGATGGGTCCCGAGGGGCAGTATGCCCGGGAGGTGAAACGGCTTCTTTCTTTCTTCGGCCTTACCGTGGATTTCCAGTTTCCCGGATATGTTCCTTTTTCAAAATGGAGCCAGGTGACGGAGGCATCCCTGTCGGTCCTTCTGGGCACGGCGGGGCAGCCGGAGGGAATGAAGGAAAGAGCTCTCTGGCTGGAAAAGGAATTTGGCATTCCCTTTTTGGGAGATTGCTACCCTCTGGGACTGGAGGGCACCTGGTCATGGATTAGGCGGCTCGCCGATTTCATGAAGGAAAAGGACAAAGGAGAGGCCCTTATCCGGGAAGAAATGGAAAGAGTAGAGAAGCGGGTGTCTGCCTTTCTGCCGGTTACAGAGGGGAAGAAGGCATTCATTGCCATTGGCCGGGGGCGGCGCTGGTACCATCCGTCAGGCACCATCCGTTCCCTCCAAAGGCTTCACATGGAGCCGGCAGGAGTCATGTTCTTTTCCAATCTTACAGAAGAAGATATGGCGGCAGACAGGGAGGAAATTTCCGCTCTGGGTGATATTCCAGTCTATCATGAGGAGGAAGGGCAGAAGGCTATGAAGACGGCGGACGTTCTTCTCACCACCAATGAAATATACGACTCTTCCCTTCGGCAGCTTTTCATCCCCATGGTGCCTCTGGCAGGGACGGAGGGGGAGCTGGCGTTTCTTACCTCCCTGTATCGCCTGCTCTGCCGCCATGGAAGGAAAGGAGGCATGACCTATGTCAAAATGTGAATTTGAATTATCCTGCCACCATAATGATACCTGCGGCCTCACAGGATCCGCTGCCTTTTTTGCATCCATTCCCAGAAGTTTTGTTCTCATAAACGGGCCGCTATGGTGTTATTTCTATGCCATGAAATATATCGATGATGAAAACAGCCGGGCTGCCCGCTGCATTTCTTGTACCGGCACGGCTCCATCGTCTCTGGTATACGGCACGGAAAAAGACATCCTTCGGGGCCTGTCTCGTATTCAAAGTCAGGGGTCGGCGGAGAGGGTCTTTCTGGAAAGCAACTGCAGCACCGGTCTCATTGGCGATGATGTAAAGGGCATTGCGGAAGAGTTCGGCGGTCCCTGGCCGGTATATACCATGGACAGCGGCGGATTGAAAGGCTCCTTTGAGAAGGGGTTCGCCCGGGCTTTCCTTCGGGTGGTGGAGGAAATGAAGGAAGGAAGCACCGTTCCTGCTTCCGTGAATGTGCTGGGCCTTTCGGAAGTGTATCTGAAGGGCAGGGAAGAGGGAAATGAAATCCGGCGCATCCTTAAGGGCTGCGGAATCAAGGTCATTTCCACGCCCGGCTGTGAAAGCAGCTGGCATGAAATCATGGAAGCTCCGAAGGCCTCTTTCAACTTGGTGGTGCGGGATGAACTGGGGCTTCCGGCGGCAAAGGAAATGGAAAAGCGCTTCCACATTCCCTATGCTTCCGTAGGCCTTCCCTATGGCTTTGAAGGTAGCAGGAAATGGGTGGAAAAGGTACTATCCCTCCTGTCCTTTGGGAAGGCTGAGCCTTTTCTGGACCAGGAAAAAGAAAGGGCTGAGGAAGTCCTTCGAAAGGGAAATGGTCTGGAATCTCTCTGGGGCTCTCTGTGGTTTGATGAGGTGCTGGTGGCAGCGCCGCCTTCCGAGGCTCTGGGCATAGCAGAGGCTCTGCGCAGCGAATGGATAGATACGGCCAGGCTTACAGTACACCTCCTTTCACCTGCGGACCGGACCTGTCCTTTGGCTGATGAAGTCCGGCTTGTGACGGAAGATGATGAGGATATCAGGAAGGATTACGAAAACTGGAAGGATGGTCTTGTCCTCTCCAGCAGTCATGAAACGACAAGATTGGAAAGGCTTCATAAACCTTTCGTTTCCTGCCATATTGCCCGTCCCTCCTACGATGAATGCTCCTTCTCCGACCTTCCCTACTGCGGTTTTCGAGGCGCTGCCCTGCTCTATGAAAAAATATGGAACGCCCGTCTCCGGCAGATCCGGTATGGGAAACATATAAAATAAACATAGGAAATGTAAAGCACTGATAATTGTGATTTTTGAATTTATCAGTGCTTTTTTAATGCAGGAAAATTATAAGCTACAGGTGAATCAGAGATTTATTAAATAAATCAGAATCATTGCCTTTAAAAATGTAGCAAAAATAGTATAATATATAAAGTAAATTAATAAAAATCATGGGAATTATGAAAAGGACAGGAGATGGGCGAGAAAGTTTGGGAAAGGAATGGCTAGTGTGCTGGTAGGATAGTGAACTAGTGTGCTGGTATGCTGGTGTACTGGTCGGAGTCATTATTGACATAGACCGGGATTTCTTGCCTGCGGCGCAGAATGACCATGGGCAGAAGGCAATCCCGTCATGCCAGCTTTATGCGCATCACCGGTCAGAGATACCATACCCTAAACGCTCCGAACCTTCTGAACCCTGTGAACTCTCACGCCAAAGGCGTGTCCTGAAGTCTCTAAGGAAAGAGGTATGTATGGACGATATTAAGATTATTTATATGACGAACCATGACAGAAGATATGCTGCCATTAAGAAGGCCTGTGACGGGCTGCAGGAAGAAGGGAAGATTTCAGACCTCTGCATTCCTGTTTTTCTGGAGCGCACCAGCGACTGGGACCGGTCCTGGGAAAGAAAGATGAAAGGCGCTTCTCTGGTCATGATCCATCTGATGAAGAATGGACTGAAATCCCGTTTCTGGAAGGACTGCAGGAATTTTCTGGACAGGTCCGGCATTCCTTACTTTGTAGATGCCGTGGATGGGGATACAGCGGAGCACAGTGGTTCTCTTTCCGATGACATGATGAAGCGGTTCCGCGAATACTGCCTCTATGGGGGCATGGAAAATTTCAGGAATCTCTGGCTCTATGCTTCTTCTCTTTTTGACTCCTCCATTGCAGAGCCGCCGGCTCCCCAGAGCTATACCTGGGCCGGTATTTACGACAGGGACAGTGAAAAAGGATTTACCACGGACCTTTCTTCTTTCCTCCAGAAGTTTTCCGGTGACGAAAAGCCGGTCATCGGTCTCCTGTTTTACCGGGAGGAATGGATCTGGGGGGATCTGTCCTATCAGAATGCTTTTATAGATGAAGCGGAAAAGCAGGGGTACCATGTACTTCCTGTTTTTGCCAATGGTTCTCCCGACGTGAGCCTTGGCATGCCCACCCTGTCCGAGGTCATTGCCACCTATTTCATGAAAGACGGAAAAACGGTGATTGATTCTCTGGTGAGCACCATGAAATTTTCCCTCACCGGAAGCGGAAAGGCCAGTGTAGATACGCTGAAAAAGCTGGGGGTGCCCCTGCTTTCAGCTTATACACTCCTGGTTTCGGAAAAGGAATGGCGGGAAAACGGGGAAGGCCTTAACGCCATTGAAACATCCATTGCTGCTGCCATGCCGGAGCTGGACGGCGTCATTCACGGCGTACCCATTGCCGGCAGAATGAAGAAAGAAGACGGCACTGTGGAATTCAAGCCGATTCCCGAACGGATTAGCCGCATGGTGGGAAAGGCAGGCAAATGGGCAGCTCTTCATAAAATGAAGAACAGCCATAAGAAAGTCGCCCTTATTTTCCACAATTATCCGGCCAAGAATTCCAACATAGGCAGTGCCTCGGGGCTGGATACCATGGAAAGTGCCATTCGTCTCATGAAGCGGATGAAGGAAGATGGCTATACCATCGATTTCATTCCGGAAACAACGGAAAAGTTTATTGAACTCATGACCTCCCATGCCACCAATGATATTTCCATGATGACCGAAAAACAGGCAGAGGAATGCCAGAAGCTTTCGGCTAAAGACTATGTAGATTTCTTCCACACCCTGGGCGCCAATGTACAGAAAAAGATGGAAGAGGAATGGGGGAAGGCACCGGGGGACGTGATGATTTCCGAAAAAGGAAATATCCTGGTGCCCGGCACCATGGATGGAAATATGTTCCTTACGGTGCAGCCGTCCCGCCAGTATGGTATGGACCCCTCCAAGGCTTACCATGACCCCTATATTGCACCGACCCATCAGTATCTGGCCTTCTACTACTGGCTCCGTCATGTATGGAAGGCAGATGCGGTCATCCATATGGGGACCCACGGAAACCTGGAATGGCTGCCAGGAAAGAGCGTCGGACTGGACGAAGAAAGCTATCCAGACATTGCCCTGGGAGACCTGCCCAATGTATATCCCTACCATATGACCATTACCGGCGAAGGCATGATTGCCAAGAGGCGGGCCTCCGGCTGCCTTATCGGCTATATGCCGGCTTCCGTAGCTGATGCCGGCGCCTATGATGAAATCGAAGAATTGGAAAAGACGCTGGATGAATATGCTCACCAGAAGGAAACGGGGAACGGCGCGGAAGATATGAAGCCCACCCTTCTTGGCCTTGTGAAAAAGGCAAAACTGGACCAGGACCTTCCATACAAAGAAGGGGACGACTTTGACGCCTACCTGTCAGATGTGCATAACTATATTGAAGAGTTGAAGGACAGCGAGGTCCATGTGGGACTTCATATCCTGGGACAGCCTCTGGAGGGAGACCTTTTGACTGATGGCATTCTCCAGCTTCTCCGCCTGTCCAATGACAAGGTGCCCTCCATTTACGACCTGTGGGCAGAAAAGTATCACACCACCCTGGATACGATCCAGAGCCGGTCCGCCGAAGTGGATGAAGAGATGAAATGTACCTACGGCGAGCTGATGAGCCGTATCAGAAAAGAAACGAAGACGGTTATCAAAGCGGTGCAGGATGGAGGCTTCACAAAAGAAGCAGTTTCCAAAGCCCTTTCCCTTCCCGAAGCGGAAGGGGAAAAGGAATGGAAGGATAAACTGGAAGCGCTTCTCCATTTCGTAACCGATGAAATCTATCCCCGTCTTGAAAGAACAGGGGAGGAAATGGACCATACCCTGGATGCCCTGGACGGACGGTATGTGGAACCCGGGCCTTCCGGCTCTCCCAATGCCGGCGGCGTCAGCCTTCTTCCTTCGGGACGAAATTTCTACGGTGTGGATCCAAGAACTCTGCCTTCACCTACAGGCTGGCAGCTGGGCGTGAAGCTGGGGGATAAGATGATTGAAAAATTCATTGCCGACCAGGGAAAATACCCTGAAAATATCGGCATGGTTCTTTGGTCCGGCCCCAATATGCGCTCCTCCGGCCAGGATATTGCAGAATTCCTCTACATGCTGGGCATCCGCCCCCGGTGGCAGAAGGGAAGCCTTAAGGTATCGGATCTGGAAGTGATACCGCTTTCGGAACTGAAACGGCCCAGAATCGATGTGACCGGTCGTATCAGCGGCCTGTTCCGGGATACCCTGCCCCAGCTGGCAGAACTCATGGACAAGGCAGTGCTTCTGGCAGCCTCCCAGGATGAATCGGATGAAGACAATTTCGTCAGAAAACATGTGAAGGAAGACACGAAAATCATGGAAGACGAAGGGGTAGATGCCGACGATGCATGGAGAAATGCGGCTTTCCGTATTTTCGGTGATGCCCCCGGTACTTACGGCGCCGGCGTGAATACGGTGCTGGACTCCAAGAACTGGCAGAATGAAGACGATCTGGCCAATGTGTATGTCCGCTGGGGCGGTCATGTCTTCGGCGGCGGAAACCGGGGTGTCTTCAAGCCGGAACTCTTTAAGAAACGGCTCTCCTCTCTGGACCTCACGGTCAAGAATGAAGAAAACCATGAAAGCAATATTTTAAGCTCCGATGACTACAACGCCTTCCACGGCGGCATGATTGCGGCAGTGAAGAGCCTGGGCGGGAAAACACCGGAGTCCTACGTAGGGGACAGCACCAACCGCTCTTCCGTAGGCGTGAAGACGGTGCAGGAAGAAATGAAACGGGTTTTCCGCAGTGAATCCATGAACCCGAAATTCATTGAAGGCCTCATGAAACATGGCTATAAGGGAGCCACGGACCTGGCTAACCGCCTGTCCATCAGCTTCCAGTGGGATGCCACCAGCGGCGTCATGGACGACTGGATGTATGAACAGTATGCCAAAAAATATGCCCTGGATCCCAAAATGCAGCAGTGGATGAAAAAGGTGAATCCCTGGGCCCTGCAGAATATGGCAGAAACCCTTCTGGAAGCAGACCAGCGCAAGATGTGGAATGCAGGGGATGAAATGAAGGAAGAACTGCAGCAGCTCTACCTTTCTGTGGAAGGAGAACTGGAAGACGACGGAGACGACGATGAATAGCATACCGCCTATCCGCATGCTGGTGCTCACCCTCACAGGCCGCTGCAACTTCGCCTGCCGTTACTGCTATGCGTCTGATGTGGATGCGGTGGACATGGACGAGGAAACGGCCGTGGAGGCGGTCATGATGGCCGGCGCTTCAGGAGAACGCTTTCTCCTCCAGTTTTCCGGCGGAGAGCCGCTCCTTCGTTTCCCTCTCATCAGAAAGCTGGTTCATGTGGTGGAGGAAAACCATTTCAATGCGCAGATGCAGATTCAGACCAATGGCTCCCTCCTCACCAGGGACATAGGCCGATTTCTCTATGACCATGGGGTGGGCATCGGCATTTCCTGCGACGGCAGGCCTTCTGTCATGGACAGGACCAGGCCCGTCAAGGATGGCTCTTCTTCCTCAAAGGCTGCGGCTCGGGGCTTCCGCCATCTGGCGGAAGAAGGCATCGGCACCGGCATTACCTGTGTTGTCACCGATGATATGGTGAACGACCTTCCCGGCATTGCAGACATGGCCCATTTCTATGGCAATGTACACCAGGTGGGCTTTGACATCCTTCGGGAGCAGGGAAGAGGGGAAAGTCTTCATGAACCTTCGGCCCGGGATATGGAAAAGGCGCTGGAAGCGGTATACAACCGTATGGCCATGCTGGAAAAAGTAACAGGCCGCCATATCCATTTCACCCAGGAAGATCGGGTGGCACATCTCTATGGCGGGGGAAACCATGAATTTCCCCAGTGCTACGCCATGAACGGCGAGGCTGCCTTTGTAGATGTACATGGCGTAATATACGCCTGCTCGTCTCTCATGGGACGGGAAACATACCGGCTGGGTACGGTGAAAACCGGCAGGGACCCGGACAAAGTAAGGGAAGTGGGCGCCTTTATCAAAAAGGCCATGAGCCCATGCCGCAGCTGTGAGTACTTTCCCCTCTGCGGCGGCGGATGCTTCTCAAGGTGGCTTGATAAAGACGGCCGCGTAAGGCCTTCCGATGCGGAATGTGCCATGAAGAAGTTCTTCATCCGGAAGTATCTGGAGAAGAACCGGTGAGACTGGCAAAGAGTTATTTTGTTTGGGAAGCTGATGGGGAAAGGGTTCAGAATGTTCAAAGGATGGCAGCGGCGCCCTGTGGGCGCAGTATATATGCTGCCTGCAGCAGGCTCACCAGCCTGCCAGCTGACTAGGACACTAGCTGACTAATTAGCTGATTGGAACACTAGTACACTATCCCACCAGCTCACTAAATACTATTTCTAACATACAAGGAGGATATATGAAAAGACAGGGAACATTTCCATTTACTGCCATTATCGGGCAGGATACCATGAAGAAGGCCTTAGTGCTGAATGTTGTCAATCCGAAACTGGGCGGCGTGCTCATCCAGGGGGAGAAGGGGACGGCCAAGTCTACGGCTGTCCGTGCGCTGGCCGACCTTTTGCCGCCGCGCCGGTGCATCAAGGGCTGCCGTTTCCACTGCGACCCCGATGACCGGGCCAACTGGTGCGATGAATGCCATGAAAAATACGACCATGAAGAACCGCCGGTAGAAATGCTCCCCATGAAGGTGGTGGAACTTCCTGTCAGCGCTACGGAAGACCGCGTGGTAGGTACACTGGACATTGAAGCGGCTATCCGCGAAGGAAAGCGTTCTTTTGAAACAGGGATTCTGGCAGATGCCAATCGAAATATTCTTTATGTCGATGAAATCAACCTGCTTGATGACCATGTGGTAGATGTACTTCTGGACTCCGCTGCCATGGGTATCAACACGGTGGAACGAGAAGGAATTTCCTACTCCCATCCCGCCCGTTTCTCCCTGGTAGGCACTATGAACCCGGAAGAAGGGGATATCCGTCCCCAGCTGCTTGACCGCTTTGCCCTTTCTGTGAAAGTGGCCGGTGAACAGGACCCTGAAAAGAGGGCCGAAATCATTAAGAGAAGACTGGCCTATGAAGCGGATCCGGAACCTTTCCTGGAACAGTGGAAGGATGAACAGGCAAAAGAAGTGCGCCGCATTGAAAGAGCCATGAAACTGCTGCCCCAGGTGACAGTTTCCAATGATATCCTTCTTCTGGCAGCCAGAATTTCCATTACCCTGGGTGTAGATGGACATCGTGCCGACATTACCCTGATTAAAACTGCTGAAACCATTGCAGCCGTGGCAGGACATACAGAAGTCACCAAAGAAGACATCCGGGAAGCTTCCAGACTGGCCCTGCCTCATCGTATGAGACGCCGTCCCTTCGAAGAACAGACGCTGGACTGGACTGAAGTGGACAAGGTCATTGACGATGAAGCGTAATGTATTTCCTTTTGCCGCTATCTGCGGCATGGAAAAAGCCAAAGAAGCCATCCTTCTCACCCTGGTGAACCCCTTTGCCGGCGGCCTCCTCCTGTCCGGAGAAAAAGGCAGCGGCAAGTCCACCCTGGTGAGAAGCGCCAGGGAACTGGTGGATGCTCCCTGGGTGGAAATCCCTATCAGTGTCACGGAAGACCGGCTCTTTGGTTCCATCGATGCAGAAGAGGCTATCCGCAGCGGTCATAAAAAACTCCTTCCCGGACTGATTGACGAAGCGGATAAGGGCATTATTTATATGGATGATGTAAACCTCCTTCGGGACGATCTCCTTTCTGCGGTGCTGAACATCCGCGAAGCCGGCGGATACCGGCTGGAAAGAGACGGTCTTTCGGAGGAAAGGAAGACCGCCTTCACCGTACTGGCCGTAATGAATCCGGATAGCGGCACACTTTCCGCCTCTTCCCTGGACCGGTTCGGCCTTTTTGCAGAGGCCGACCCCTCCTGTGACGAACAGGCAAGACAGGAAATCATCCGCCGGGTGCTGGCCTTTGAAAAGGACGGTATTGCCTTCCGGGCCCAATGGCAGGAAGAAACGGAAGCCCTGAAAAAGAAAGTGGAGGAAGCCAGAAATGCTCTGGGCAGTGTGGAAGTTTCGGATGCCATGGTGCAGCTGGCGGCAGTATATACCCTAAAAGCCCATGTGGCAGGCCACAGGGCTGATATTTACCTCATTGAAGCTGCCCGGGCCGAAGCCGCTCTGGCGGGAAGAAAGTACGTACTTCCCAAGGATCTGGAAAAGGCTGCGGAATTCGTTCTGCCTCACCGCATGAGGAAAGCGGAAGAACAGCAGCCTCCGGAAGATATGAAGCCCGAGCAGCAGGAGGAAGAAAACAGACCTCCGGAAAAAGAGCCGGAACAGCCAAGCGCATCGGAAAATGAATTCAGCCATCCGCCAGAAGCCCAGCCTCCCCAGATGGATACGGAGGATGCAGATGACAGCAATCATGAGCAGAATGAAGACAATGCGCAGATGTCCAATCCCCGCGGTCAGAGCCGGGAGAGAATCGACGATGCGGACCTTCATGTGAATCTGCCGCCTATGTGGATAGAACCGTCTAAAGACAGGAAACCGAAAAAGGGAAGCGGCAAACGAAGCCTTACCATGACAGACCTCATGCAGGGACGCTACGTAAGGGCGGAAATCCCCAGGGCAAAAACATCGGACATTGCCTTCGATGCCACCCTCCGCGCTGCAGCGCCTTACCAGAGGGCAAGACCTTCCAACGGCTGCGCTGTGGTTATCAGAAAGGAAGATCTTCGTAGCAAGGTCCGTGAAAAGCGGACCGGCAATATTTTCCTCTTTGTTGTAGATGCCAGCGGCTCCATGGGCGCCAGAGAACGAATGAAAACGGTGAAAGGGGTCATTTTCAAAATCCTTCTGGATGCCTACCAGAAACGAGACCGGGTAGGTATGGTTGCTTTCCGCAAAAAACAGGCGGAAGTCCTTCTTCCTGTCACAAGGTCCGTAGACTTTGCCCAGAAGAAACTGGCTTCCATGCCCACCGGAGGCAAGACACCTCTGGCCAAGGGACTCCTTAAGGCGGAAGACGTGCTGGACATGCTTTACCGCCAGGATGCGAACCAGGACCCCGTGGTCATCCTCATCACCGACGGCAGGGCTACCAGTCCCCTGAACAAGGGAACCAACCCTGTCACCGATGCCATGGAAGAGGCCAAACGGATTGGCAGGAGACATATTCCTGTGGCAGTCATTGATACGGAGTCGGGCTTCATCAAACTGGGCCTTGCTAAAAAGCTGGCCAAAGCCATGGGAGCCTCCTACTTCCAGGTGGATAAAATTTCAGAAGACCAGCTCCTCCATATCTGGAGAACCGCGGCCAACAGGTAAGGGATTCCCGGTACTGCGGTACCGGGAATTTGGTTTTGACACATTTTATTTCGGCTGGAAAGGGACCGGCTGCTTCAGCCGGGCTGCCGGACACAGTCTTTCCATAGTATAATGAAGTCAATCTGTTTTTATTTTCCTGAAGAATCGTGAGGTCTTTTATGCCAATCCGCGTGGTTATGCTTCTATTCTGCTGGATGATTTCTTTTCTGCCGGTACTGGCAGAGGAGTTGCCGGTCAATCTGGAGGCTTCTTTCCCCTACAGCCTGAACGGGTCTGAACCCAGGCCTGCCAGTCCCGGGAGCCGGCAGCTTTTATTTATTTCCCTGGATCATTTCAACAGACCTGCTGAACCGGTATCCATTACTGTCACTCTTCCCGAAGGTCTTAAGGCTTCTGCGGGGAAGGGCTGGACGGTAGATGAGGCGGGACAGATTCACATGGATTGGACGCTTCCGGCGGACTTTGGCAATGTGTTCGAAGTAATTCCTGTCACTCTTTCCTCTTCCCTTCCTGAAGGAACGGGCACTGTTTCTGTTTCCGTTACGGGCCCGGATTATGAACTCTCCAGAAATCTGGATTTCACAGTGAAAGAGACGGCCCCGGAGGAAAAGGAGAAGGAAAAGAGGGAAGAGTCCTGGTATATACAGGGCGTGGTGCTTCCGGTAAATGAATCCGGAGAAACCGATGACCGCCTTTCTCCCAATACCATGGTGCTTCCTGATGTACAGCTGGAAAATATGAAGCATCGCCTGACCGGTACGCCTCTGGACCGGAGCGCCCTGACAGCCAAACCGAGCACCTTCCTTCTTCTGGATATGAGAAATCCCCGGCGTGACGTGGGACAGATCCATTTCAAGGCGGAGCTGGTGGACCGGGGAAGCGGAGAGGTGAAGGAAGGGCTTCTTTCTGCATCCGGCGAGGAGGGGACGGTGCCGGACCATTCTTTCTCCACAGAAACCGATTTTTCGTTAAACGGCGGAAAAATGCAGACCGCCATCATTCCTCTCTATGCCAATCCCTTTACCCTTTCCGAAGGGGACTATGACCTTCGAATCACCCTTTCCGACGGCGAAAGCCAAAAGATTACGGAGATTCCGCTGACGGTGGTGAAGAGCCGCAGTATGGGCATGATTTCGACAACCCTTTCCTGCTTTTCTCTTCTTCTGGTCCTTCTTTCCTTTGGAAAAATCAAAAAGACCATGATTTCCATCGGCGCCAGGGGAGATATTGCGGCGGCCCTGTTTGCGGCGCTGGCTTTTGGCGGCGTGGTGGTGCCGGTGACACTGGCCGGCGATTTCCTTCATGTCATTCTGGGACCCTTCTCTGGCCTGGTGACCGGACTTTTAAGCGGTGTGGTGCAGTACATGCTCCTCATGTCCCTGCTGGTCCTTTTCCGGCGCCCCGGGGTGACGGCTCTTTTTTTCCTGATCCGATGGCTTCTTTCCGCTGTACTTTTCGGACGGGTCACACCGGTGGGAATCCTTCTGGCGGCCTTTTCCATTGTGGTCATCGAAGGAGCTCTTTACATCACCGGCTTTTACAGGAAGAAAACATTGACCTTGCCTTACGGCCTTTTTATTTCCCTGGTGCTGGGCCTGTGTGACGCAGGAATTACTTTTGTGAACATGCAGCAGCTTATGCTTTTCTACCGTCTGTATTACGCAGACTGGTTCATCGGTCTTTACATGGTGATTAACGGCCTTCTCTACAGCAGTCTGGGAAGTTTTCTGGGCTGGAAGACGGGAAGCCGTTTAAGGCAGGTGATGGGATCATGATACTGGATATCAAGGATTTCTCCTGCCGTTACCTTTCAAGAAAGAAGGAAACCATCAGCCATCTGGACCTGTCGTTGAACGAAGGAGAAATGGTGCTCCTGGCCGGACGGTCGGGATGCGGGAAATCGACCCTCATCAAGGCGGTGACAGGCCTTCTGGAGGATGCAGAAAAGAGGGGCGCCATGACGCTGTGCGGCAGGAATATTTTCAGCATGACTCCTGAAGATATCGGTCTTATAGCAGGCACTGTATACCAAACTCCGGACGACCAGCTCTTTGCCATGACTGTGGCAGACGAGACAGCCTTTGCCCTGGAAAACCGGGGAGAAGAGCCATCGGTGATCCGAAGGGAAGTGTCAAGGGCTTTAGAGAAGGTGGGCCTTTCGGGCATGGAAGACAGGAGTATTCATGCCCTTTCCGGAGGACAGCGGCAGCGGCTGGCCCTGGCATCCATCCTCGTTACTCATCCAAAGCTCCTTATTCTTGACGAGCCGGTGAGTCAGATGAATCCGGAGGGTGTGAAGGATTTTCTGTCTCTTCTTCACAGTTTGAATGAAAAGGACCACATGACTATCCTTATGGTGGAACACCGGGTGAATGAGCTGGCTGCCCATTTTCCAAGGCTCTGCATTATGGACAGGGGAAAATTGGTGTATGACGGTCCTACGGAAAAGGCGTGGAATGAAATGGGGGATACTGAAGCCTACGGCATCCGGGAACCCCAGATGGTGAAGCTGGCCCGGCGCCTTCATCTGCCGAAGGCTTCATCGGACAGGAAAGCGACGGTCCTCGAAATCAAAAAGGCGGGGATTTCTTTTCGTCCCCATGTGGAACCGGCCCGGCCCAACCCTTCAGGAGAAGTGATTCTGGAAGGAAAGGACATTCATTACACCTATCCAGGAGCAGCGGAGGAGACGCTGAAGGGGATTTCCTTTACCGTGAAAAAAGGGAGCATCACAGCCCTCATGGGCTTTAACGGCGCCGGCAAATCCACCCTTTTAAATCTTCTGGCCGGTCTCCTTTCCCCTTCTTCCGGGGAAGTGCTTATCCATGGAAAGCCGGCGGAAAAGGAAAGGCACCATGTGGGGTTTATGCGGCAGGAGGCAGATTTGATGCTGCTTACTGATTCGGTGGAAGAAGAGCTGACCTGGAACAATAAGGACATGACAGAAGAGGAGCTGGACAAACTTCTCCATAAGCTCCATCTGGCCCACTACCGCCATGATTTTCCCCTGGCCCTTTCCAAGGGGCAGAGGCTCCGGGTGGTATTCGGCGCCCTTCTGGCCCGAAAGGATAATGACCTTCTCATTCTGGATGAGCCCACCACCGGACAGGACCAGAAGAGCCTTACGGATATCCGGGATATGCTGCGCCTGGCCGCAGGAGAGGGAAGAACTATTTTTCTCTGTACCCATGACATGGAGCTGGCGGCGGAGCTGGCAGAAGAAGTCTATGTACTGAAGGCAGGGCGCATCATCGCAGAGGGCAGTCCCCACTGCTTGTTCAGCAGCAGGCAGCTCATGAAGGAAAGCGGACTGTCCCTGCCGCCTATGATGGATGTATCGGAAGACCTTGCTATCGAACCCTGCGTAACCATAGAGGAGGTGATGGCCCATGTCATTCAGACAGACCTTTGAAGGGAGCGACAGGAAATCAGTGATTTCCGCCTTAGACGGCAGGACGAAGCTGTCCTTCCTTCTTCTCTACGCCTTTATGATGATTATTGTGGACAATGGACGAAGCCTTTTCATCCTTTTCACCCTAACCCTTCTTTTTCATTTTTTAGGAAAAACGCCGGTGTACAAATGGAAAGTGCTTTCTATTTTTCTTCTGCTGGGGCTTTGGGGTTCTATTTCCAGCCAGGCCCTCTTTTTCAGCCAGAATCCAAGGACGCCTCTCATTATGCTCATTTCTCCCGGATTTCCCCTGCTGGGATCTTTGACCGGCGGTCTTTATATTTACCGGGAAGGCATTATTTACGGCGCTGTCCAGGGCATGCGCACGGCATCTATGATTTCCCTGGGACTTTTGGTATGCTGGACCAGCGACCCCAGGGATCTTCTCAAAGGACTCACTGCCTGGCACTTATCGCCCCAGGCCTCCTTCATGCTGGTGACAGCCATCCGCTTCTTTCCCATTCTGGCGGCAGAAGCAGGGGAGGTCATGACGGCCCTGCAGCTTCGAAGCGGTTCTGAAAAGGGGAGGCATCAGGTGCTGCGGCACATTCCCTACATGATCAAACCCCTGCTGGCCCGCTGTCTGCGCCGGGCCCAGACTCTGTCTCTTTCCGTCACCAGCCGGGGCCTTTTCCTGGCCAAGGAAAGGAAGGGCCCGCCCTGGAAAGGAAGAGAAAAAGGGGTTTCCCTTCTGTTCCTCCTGTTTGTACTTTTCTGCGGTACCTCCAAGGTGCTCTATATTCTTTCCCAAAAGGGGATTTACTTCGGTGCTCTGCGCATCATTTATGACTGGACGAAATGGTATCTATGAAACAGTGGAAAACGACAGGCCTTTTCTTTCTCCTCTTTGCTACCTGGCTCACTCTGTTCTGGGTGACCGGAAGCCGCACGCCCTGGCAGATGTTTACGCCCCGCAATCAGGACGATGGCATCGTGGTGCCGCTGGGGGAAATGGCCGGAAGAAATTATGACCGCATGGGCTTTGAGGGAGGGGAAATACGCTATGTACCTTCCGGTGGATGGCTGGTGGGTACGGCCAATGGGGAACTTCGCCTTCTATCCAAAGAGGGTGGGGAGAAATGGAGCCATCCCATAGGAAGCGGACTCATCCGCTCCCTCTCCCTTTCGCCTGACGGGAAAAGGGTGTATGTGGGAGAAAAAAGCCCCGACGGATACCTCTATGCCATGAACACCTCTTCCGGCGACATTCTCTGGAAATTCAAGGGTTTTGACGTCATCGGCGGCGAACCGGATATTCGGGCGGATCCCCAGACCATTCATATTTCCACCGACCGGGAAGGAAATATATATGCTGTCTTTTATCGCTTCACCATAACCGACAGTGGACAGCGGGGCTACCTGAGCCGGGTGGTTTCCTTCACCCCTTCAGGAGAAGAAAGATGGCGCTTTCCCAAAGACCATGCCATGGACGGCTGGGTGAACTGGGGCGAGATTTCAAAAGACGGCAGCTCCTTTGCCTTTGGAACCGCCAATTATGATAAATCCAAAATAGAAAATCTGGAGTATAATAAAAACATATATGTGCTGGATGGCAGGGATGGTACATTGCTTCACAGCACTGTCATAGACACAGCGCCCCACTTCGGATCAGTCACCATGAGAAACGGGCCGGTGTGGTCGGAAGGGGGAGATTATCTTTCCACCATCACCAGCGACGGCAGGGCCTTCCTCTTCGACAAAGAGGGCCATATCCTCTGGCAGCGCACTCTGGCGGAGCCTAAGGAAATGAATGGCACCTGGTTTTTCGCAGCCGGAAGGGATGCCCTCTTTGTGCCGGAGGGAGTTCTCTTCGACACCATCAACACCTTCAGCCGGGATAACTGGCAGATGCCGTCCCCGGTGATCCACCCCTCCAGCAACAGCCTCTTTTTCTTTGACCTTTCCGGCACCTTCCGCTGGAAATACAGTACCGGCGGTGAAATCGAAGCCCTTGATGCAGCAAAGGGAGTGGCTGCCCTGGCCGTGGGAAGGAACGTGAGAAATCACGATTATAAAGCCCACGGCGCCGAAGCAGTGAACCTTGCTGACGGCAGCCGCATCTGCCGCTTCCATACCGCCGGCCCACTGCAGAACATAGCCATCTCCGATGATGGCAGTCTCATGGCAGGCATCGAAGTGCCGGCAGTAACGCCGGAAGGAAGCCTCCTTGGGGCGTACCGGCTTCATATATGGAAGATTGCGGAGCAGTCTTAGAACCGACCTTTTCGGGAGGAGAATGTTTATTCATGCCGCATGACGTAGGCCGCCGATTGGCGGTCAGGACCGCGATGGAGCATCCTATCAGTTCTCTGCCTCGTACACCCTTTCCCGCTTCGCGGGACTTCCCCTCAAGGGGAAACGAGAGATATGAGGGAAAAAACAGCGAGTCATATACTTCACGTACCATTTCGGCGTTTTCCCTCTTTGGTGGCTGGCGCCACCACCTTGCCCTGTGGGAGGCATGTCATATGATACTGAAAGGTTAAACCCGTAACGCTGACATTATAAGTATTGCCGCAGAGCGGCAATCCGCAACCCTCGGCCCAAAGGGCCGTCAAACTTAAGAACCCTCCGGCCCATAGGGCCGGTCCATCTTAAGAA
>OCSH01000596.1_pt1 | contig 36176 bp, 23 predicted proteins | sample 1538371 | NCBI WGS metagenome assembly OCSH01 (sample SAMN04571687, study PRJEB22368) | human gut metagenome | biome: human gut; material: stool | host: Homo sapiens | place: Luxembourg | collected 2012-06-01 | reverse complement strand
GTATTCTCCGTTAAACCGTCCTGTTTTCGTTAAACGAAAACACAACTTGCTGTCCGCAGGAGCGGACCACATTTATCCAATAATTATTGTGTATTAGCCCATTGTATGGCTATTCTCCTGTGATTTACGAGGCATTTCCATCAGGTGTTTGCCGGCTGCTCTCCCCATAAAAGGGTGGATATCTCTCCATAATCATATGACTTACGTCCATAATTCGGGAATAAGGAGGCGAATATACGGGAAATCTGCCCTTTACATGCCCTATTGTCCATTAATGGATTGTTACTTCTACACATCTACAAATGGAGAGCGGCAGTGAGCCGTATATGGTTTATGGTTTTTCTGCATTATCTTCATTAATGGATTACTACTTCTACACTTCTGCAAATGGAGAATGTAGCCGTGTACACCTTATGGTCTTCCTTCATAATTCTCCATTAACGGATTAATACTTTTACACTCCCATAGACCGATAATTTAAGAATCCGTATCCGGACGGATGCGCGCTCTCACGCCTGCCCATAAGGATTAAAAAGGAACGGTGGACAAGGAAACGGAATCCCGCTCGCTTTTCCACACCACTACGGGCCTCTGATGTCGCCTCCGCATAGGAAGAACCGTCCGAACGGAACGGCATCTCCGTCCCCCCCGTCATGTGTATCATGACAATAACTGACTTTGGATGACTATAAGTGACAGGTGGTTTCATCCTGTTCTCTTCTTCCTTTATTTTGTATTCCGAGACAATACCAGTTGTGTAATTTAATAATTTAAGATTTTAAAATATGGATTCAGAAAAGGAAAAGAACCGGCTTTCCGATATCGTTCTCGAGAGGGTCGGACTCACGGGGAACCTTCTGTCAGCTCCCGTTTCCCCATCCCTGGAACCAGTGGTGGAGATACCAAGTCATGGAAGTCAGGTCCGGGCAGGGAAAGTGACAGGTCCGGAGGAATACAAGAGGAGGTTTCTGGTTCCCGCTCCCAGAGCCGCTGAGTGGAAGACCGCCTACATTGATGGGAGACTGCACCGCCGGATCGCCATGCTGGTCAGGGCCGCCGGCTGCGGCAGCATCTCCGGTTTTATCATCCGGTTGTTGGAACTCCATATGGAGGAACACAGGGAGGACATCGCCTCCCTGCTCGGTGAGGTCTACCGTCCCTGGGATGAGGACGGACAGCCGGGAGGAACACCTCGCCGATAAAACGTTGTCATTGTCCAAGAAGGCATATCATGACAGGAAAGAACGTAAAAGAGCGGATTGGTCTTGGCGGGATGGACGCGGACCGCATCCGTGAGATCATGGGGGAAGCGCCTGCCTGTCCCCGGAAGAGACGTGGAACGTCCGGTAACGACATTATACGTCCCGCAAGGAAAAATGGCCCCATGCAACCGTCCGTCTACGGGGAGGAATACCTGCATGGCATTGCGGGCGTGCAGCGTCGGTCGCTGCATATTCCCGCCGCCCTGCACCGGAAACTGTCCATCCTGGCGGGAGCCTCGAGAAACGGAAAGGTCACTCTGGAGGGGTTCATCAACCACCTTGTCTCGCGGCATCTGGAAGAATACAGGGAAACGACGGACATGATTCTGGAGGAGTCCCTGCCCGGCCCGGTCATAAAGGCTCGTCCCCCATGACAGGGGATCTCCCCCGATGGGAGCATTATTTTTGTTTCTGAAACAATAGTGTTTAACTTTTAATGAAAAAGAAGTATGATGAAAAAAGAAAAAGAGTTGTTGGTTGCCATCGCCAGCCAGAAGGGTGGCGTGGGAAAATCCGTCTTTACGGTACTGCTGGCCAGTGTCCTGCATTACCGCAAAGACGTGCGTGTGGCGGTTGTGGACTGTGACTCCCCGCAGCACAGCATCGCCCTGATGCGTGAGAGGGACATGGAGAGTGTCATGAAAAATGACGACCTGAAGGTAAACCTGTACCGGCAGTACGAGAGAATCCGGAAGCCTGCCTATCCGGTCATCAAAAGCGACCCGGAAAAGGCAATGGAAGACCTGCGGCGTTATATGGACGAAAAAGGGGAGACTTTCGATATCGTGCTCTTCGACCTTCCCGGAACGCTCCGCAGCGAGGGGGTGGTTCATACCGTTGCCGCGATGGACTATATCTTTGTCCCGCTCAAGGCGGACAATATCGTCATGCAGAGTTCCCTGCAGTTTACCAAGGTGCTGGAAGAGGAGCTGATCGCCAAGGGGAACTGCAACTTGAAAGGAATCCGGCTGTTCTGGAACATGGTGGATAGAAGGGGACGGAAGAATTTGTATGATGCCTGGAACCGGGTCATCCACAGGATGGGGCTGCGGCTGCTGTCCTCACACATTCCGAACACCCTCCGCTACAACAAGGAGGCGGACCCTGTCTGTAAGGGTGTCTTTCGTTCCACGCTGTTTCCACCCGATCCCCGTCAGGAGAAAGACTCCGGCCTTCCTGAACTGGTGGAGGAGATATGCCATGCCATCGGTCTGGAGGAATCCGATACCGAGCGGTAGCGGATGATAGGATACAGACACCTTGAATAAGGGCTTTTAGCCTAAGATAAAGTAAGATAATTGCATGATAATAAGTTTTTTACAGATGTGACTTCTCCTATAAAAGCATTACCTTAGTAGTGTAATGTGCGCCAAGAGGTCACACAAGTAATTGTTCAGCATCGTGTCTGAACCTATTGTTCCATCAATAGTAGCCTGAAGAGGCGTACGTGACTGGCAACGGTCGGGTGCGAAGCCCTCTTGACAACGACGTTCCAACCTAAGCATCATAGGCGAAGAATGTCAAAGCTGACTGATATGAGTAACCTAAGTGAATCGCCGTACCATCGTGACTATGAATTAGCTCACGGATATTTATGGGCCATTCCAAAAGGCAAGCAGTCAGGATAGTACGCTGTTACATCGTGCTACACGGATGTCGCACTGCTGGTGGATAGGCGGAGTCTAAGTCGGTCGTCAGTTATTTGTGCGAAACTTGGTAAGCCCGTATCTCTCCCGTCAGCCAATAACCGATGGGTGGCCAATTGTAAGAGCGGCCGAATGAGGTGCGGGTAAAGGATTGTGGAGAAAGCGAATGCCATGGTGTAATGCCCTGGATAAAGGTTTCAACGTCACCCTACGCGAAAGCGGGCAGACTTCCACAGGGTAATTCTTTGTGAAACGAATTGTAGAACTTCAAGTATAAAGAAACAGCAAAGGAACAAGGCGCAAGCCGAGTGTGCATCTTCAGCCGGACGCAAAACCGTGTGGAAAGGAATAGACTTCGCACGATGCGAACGTAAGGTATCAATCGTTCACTGACTGCTATGTTCGGTATTAATGCAGACTGAATCCTTGATCATTTATCCAAACTCTTGAAATATCAAAGCCTGATTTAAGTGCAGATAACTGATAGAGTTTGGATAAATGGAAAGTTTGAATAAAATACATTATTATCAATTTCTACAGATATTTTTCCTTGCGCTCACACCCCACTGCATATTTGAGAAAACAGAATGATTTAACATACTATTTTTCATATCCAATCTTTTTTAATACTCCCCATGATAATACTCACTATAAAAAGTCCAATCGAATAATTTTACGCGGTGATAAATGAAATTAATAGAAAGCGATTACCTTTGAAGAAAAAGTCTGTAATTTGGTCAAGAGAAAAGTACAATAGGTCAAAACATGGATATTATAATTCGCTTTATTTGCACTACCATTTTAAATCTAATTGTATTAATCCTTATTATAAACTTTAATATCTGCACTATGAAGAGAAAAGTACTATTAAGCACATTGTTTCTAATACTACATTTCACTGTAGCATTAGCACAGCAAGTAACTATTTCAGGGCAAGTGTTGGATGAGAAGAGTGAACCTCTTATCGGTGCCACGATAAATATCGAAGGTACCACCAATGCAGTAATCACCGATTTAGAAGGAAAGTTCACGATAAAAGTACTTCCTTCTGAAAAACTGGTCATCAGTTATCTGGGATATAAGCCCAAAACTATCACTATCGGAAAGAACCGAAGATTTGATATCATTCTAGACCCTTCAGTCACAGAGATGGATGAGGTGGTTGTTGTAGGCTATGGTAGCCAGCGAAAAAGTGATATTGCAACCGCCGTTGCTTCTGTGAATATAAAAGATATTGTAAACAGTAGTTCTACGCAGACGTTGCAAGCACTACAAGGCAAAATCAGCGGAGTACAGATTATCCCCACAGACGGTTCATTGTCAAGCGGAATGACTTTCAGAATCAGAGGTGTCAACTCCGTCACAGGAGGAACCCAGCCTCTCTTCGTCATTGATGGTGTACCAATGCCTACTCAACAGATCACCAATGAAGATACCGAAACGGTAAACAATCCTCTGCTGGGACTGAATCCAAATGATATTGAATCAATGGAAATCCTGAAAGATGCAGCGGCAGCAGCTATTTATGGAGCCAAAGGGGCCAATGGTGTTGTTATTATCACCACCAAACGGGGAACAGCCTCCACCAAACCTAAATTCACTTTTAGTCTGACCGGAGGATTAGATATGAATCCCCACATTCCACTGGAAGTTTTATCACCAGAAGAATATGCCAAGAAAATGCTCGATTATGGAACTTACGACAGCCCCAACCTAATCAACTTCTGGCAAAATGTTGTCGATAATAAAGGATGGAATGATCCGTCAGTACACAAATGGATGGATGAAATCACACAGGTAGCTAAAAAATACGAAGCGAATGCCAGTATATCAGGAGGAACCAAAGGAACTACTTATATGCTCTCGCTCGGATATTTAAATAACACGGGGATTATCAAACGCTCCGCTTTCGACCGTTTCACCTCGCGTTTAAACTTGAATCAAGAGGTAGATTCTAAGATCAATATCGGAATCAATTTATCCTATTCCACCTCCAAAGATAAAAATCCAGTCAGTGACTGGTCACAATCAGGTGTCATCCTCAATGCCTTACAAATCTCTCCCTTCCTGTTTTATCCGGGACTGGCAGACATCATGAATTACAGCAATATTAATATCATGAGCCCCTTGGTAGCTGTCGACCAGGTAGATATAAACAATCGATACAGTGAACTCAATGGTAACATCTATTTCAACTATAAGATACTGAAAGATCTCACATTCAGCACCAGCACTTCCTATCGTCAATACTCCATGGACCAGAATAAACTATGGGGTTCGGATACATGGTACGGCCAATCAGAAAGAGGACGTATGGAAATCAGTAACCGGGAAGAAAATAGCTGGGTATATGAAGCCCGTCTCCAATATGCAAAGAGCATAAAGAAACACTCTTTTTCTTTAATGGGTGCTTTTGAAGCCAGCAAATGGTCAATGAAAGACGTCTATAACAAAGCAACCAACTTTGAAGATATGGCAGTTGGCATCTGGGGTATTGATAAAGGGTTGGTCACTTATGCTCCCAAATATATGTATGACAGCAGTCAAATGGTGTCCTTTATTAGTAGAGGAACCTATACTTTCGATAATAAATACGTTTTAAATGCCTCTTTACGCATAGACGGTTCTTCCAAATTCGGAGCAAATAATAAATATGGATATTTCCCGGCTGTCAGCGTTGCATGGCGTGCTTCCGAAGAAGAGTTTATTAAAAAGTACGATTTTATATCCAATCTAAGAGTACGTACCAGTTTTGGTATGACGGGTAATAACCAAATTCCATCTTATCAATCCCTATCTCAATTAGAGAATAATAAAGTGGTCATGAACGGTAATATGGTGGAGATCGGGCGGTACCCCTCCAATGTCACCAATAACGATCTGAAATGGGAAAGCCAGAAACAATATAATGTCGGATTCGATTTCGGTGTACTGGATAATCGTTTTTCCATCACGGCCGATTTTTATTATAAAAGAATTGATGACATGTTACTGCAAGTAAATATACCATCAACATCAGGCTACACCAAAGCTTGGAAAAACGCAGGTTCGATGGAAAACAAGGGTATGGAATTCGCAATTAATGCAAACTGGTTCCAAGGAGATTTCAGCTGGTCTACAGATTTCAACATTTCATTCTACAAGAATAAGATTCTTTCATTAGACAAAGGACAATATCAACAGTTCTACGACAGAGGGATCAATGCTAAAATCACCAGCGATGTACTGCTGAGAGTAGGAATGCCGGTAGGTATCTACTATGGATATATCAGTGACGGAACATACAACAACGATACCGAAATTATCAATGGCTACCCCGGCCCTAACCTTGGACTGGGACAGCTCAAAGTAGTGGATGTGAACAAAGACGGTGTGATCGACTCAAATGACCGTACCCCAATCGCAGATGTCAATCCCAAACATACAGGAGGAATAGGCAATACATTCTCCTACAAAGGATTCGACTTATATGCTTTCTTCCGATGGTCCTATGGTAATGATGTGGTAAATGGCAATGCCTATTATTTGGTTGGAACCACCAGTATTAATAACATCCTGAAGAGTGTCTACAAAGACGTATGGTCTACCAAAACTCCGGAAAACAATTATCCTTTATACGGTCGAGGAACCTGGGGAGAAAGTGTGCTTAGAAGTGACTTAGTAGAAGACGGTTCTTTTCTACGATTGCAAACCCTGTCACTGGGCTATAACTTCCCCACCAAAGTAACCCGCAAAATGGGACTTTCCAAAATGCGTGTAGCAGTGATCGGAACTAATTTGTGGCTATGGACACGTTATTCCGGCTTCGACCCGGAAGCGAATACCGGATACGGAACAGTAGCCCGTCTGGCACCAGGACTTGATATGAGCCCATATCCAAGACCACGCTCTTTCTCACTTTCAATCGAACTAGGGTTTTAATCATAAAAAATCAAGGACATGAATAAGTTTAACATATTAATTGCAATACTTGTATGCCTGAACATTTGCGGCTGCTCCGATTTCCTGGAAGAAGACCCCAAAGGCAGACTGACAACCGATAATTTCTACAATAGTGAATCTGACGCCCGCCAAGCTATTAATGGTGTCTATCGCAGACTATCCGACTCATGGGTAACAGGATATAATATGAAGCAAATTCCCAACGATTTACTTAAACGTGCAAGCTGGGATGAAGCGAGTGGACTAAGTAACTTCACTTATGGCTCTGAAAACACCTATATTGCCGGCATGTGGCAAAATCACTATGCAGTGATAAAGGACTGCAACTCCGTGATAGACAATGTCACAGGCAATAAAGACAAAATAAACAACTGGGAAAGATACGTTGCCCAGGCACAAGGCATTCGTGCTTTCCTCTATTTCGACCTTGTAAGATGGTTCGGTGATGTTCCTCTGGTATTAAAAGACACCAAGTCTCTTGACGGACTGGAAGTAACCCGCACTCCGCAGAAAGAGGTATTTCAGCAGATAATAGAAGATTTCGAGTATTGCATCGATCATACAATGGACAAGGGAGACACCTCCCAAGGATACCAATATGGCAGACTGACAAAAGATGCCTGTCGTGGTTTTCTTGCTAAAGTATATTTATGGCTTGGCAGTGTGGCACAACGGGATGGAAAAGAGATATTGGGCAATGCTGCCGATAATTTTGAAAAGTCGCTAGAGTACTCAAGTGCGGTTATTCAGGGCGGACGTTATAAACTGGTAGATTACTATCCGGATGTATTTAATGCAAAAAACCGGGACAAAGCTCCAGATGAAGTATTATGGTGCGTGCAGGGATTGACTGGTGACGATACAGGAACATGGACAGGTATGATGTTTGGCATCAGAGGGAGTCAAAATCTCGGAGGTTCATGGGACAATATATCCAGCTCGGATTATCATCGTATGATATACGAACCAAGTGATTCTATCCGGCGTCTATGGAATTGCCCGCGAATGACAATACAGGAAGATGGTACTTTATGGGGATGGGATTATAAAATGTACTGGGACACAAGAGGCGACCAGAAATTGAGCGAAGCTACAGAAAACAACAACTGGCTTCAATGGAGCATAGGCAAGTTCAGACGATTCCCGCTAGCAGACCCGTCATCATATAATTATACCAACTTCGGAATGGACGAACCCCTGCTCCGTTATGCCGATGTACTACTTATGTATGCTGAAGCCTATAATGAGGTCAATCATGGCCCTGGCGATTACAGACCGTCCTCGGGAATAGATATGAGTGGAATTTCAGTACAATCCGCTTACGATGCCGTCAACCTTGTACGCAAGCGTTCGCGAATTGCTAACGAGGGCATCATGCATCAAGACGTACTTCCCCGTAAACTAATTACCGACTACATAAATAAAGTCGACGAATGTGTTCCTGACTGGAAGCCCAATTCATACGGCTATATTTATGACGGAGTAAGAACCGTATGGGATTATAACAGATATGGCGATGACTATACCGCTTTCAGAACAGAGATCCTAAATGAACGTGCACGTGAATTAGTAGCCGAATCGACCGACAGATGGTGTGATCTCGTCCGTCGTGGTACCCTAGTCAAACAGATGCAGGTTTGGCGGCAATACAACCCGTTTATCAGCAATACGGAACGGGAGATTACCACTCCCGGAGCTCCGGAAAACATCCAATCCCGTAATATGCTGTTGCCAATACCTTTGAGTGAAATAGATACAAACAAGAATCTGACTCAAAACCCGGGATATTAATCATCTAGTGTAAACATTAAACTATAAAAGAATGAGAACATCATATATTAAATCCATGTTTCTGCTCACGATAAGCCTGCTTATAGCGTGCAGCGAAGAGGACGCCCCCAATCTGCGAATTTCAGTGGAAGCCGACAAGACAGAAGTTAAAGTGGGAGAGCCTGTCACTTTCAGCATCTGGCATAATGCCATGGCTTTATCCATTTACACGGGAGATGACGGACACGATTACAAGACAAGTGCTTACTTCCTATTGCAAGGGTTGGCCGACACAGATTTACAAAACAACAATTACCGTCCTATCGATCCGGAAATAGTTCCCTACAATTGCGACTTTGCCAATACACAGACCGGTGCAACGACCATCAAAGATAATTTGTCAGAAGTTATCAACGCTGGTAGCGGAGATAATCTGATAGGTTCGGAAGCCGAAGTTGAGTATGATGAATCCATCCAGCAGAATGTATTGAAAATTACCTCCGTACATCCAGAATGGTGGTATCAGGCTCTACGCCTCAACACCCATGCAAAACTGGGCACGAACAAGAAATTGAATCTACGAATGAGATTCGACAAAGACATTCTGGAGGATGTCAGTTCGGGAGCTCCGCGTCCTGAGATTACCACTTTTCAGGTTGTAATCCGCCTCGGCGGTATCGGAGTCGGTGAAACGGATGTCATATTCAGGGACGAAACCGTCTGGGACATTTACTGGAATCCCAACATCGCCTACACAGACTATTCTGTTGATCTGTCGAGCGTTATTGATGCCTGGCAAGGAGCTACGGGAAAAACAATGGCAACGTTATCATACATACAACTATTGTTTACCCCAAGTAATAATGCCGCATATTTGGGCGATTATTACATAGCCTCTGCAAGTTATGGAGACATTGATTATATTCCATTCGCTACGGGTCAATCTCTAAACATCAATGATAATTCCGGAATAGCGAAATACCAATATACCTATACCCAACCGGGTACTTATCAAGTAGTCGTGATAGGTACGAATACGAGTATGAAGAACTATTCGGGTAGCGGATACAAAGACAACGTAGGAAACAAAATCAATGCGAGTGAGTATAATTATAACACTCAACAATCCACCATTGACATAACCGTTCATCCATAATACTGATATTTTTGCTTATGAGATATTATAAACAAATCATCCTATCACTTATCATTCTTACCTGTGCATTTACTACAAGTAGGGCACAAGAAGAGCTTCTGTTCCGGCATTTGACCAGAAACGATGGACTGTTGCATGATAACGTGACTTGTATTGTACAAGACTCCTTAGGGTATATGTGGTTCGGAAGCCATCGAGGGCTCAACCGGTACGACGGATATTCTATCGATTCTTACAAATACGAGAATGGTATTATAAACTCTGTTTATTACAATAGAGTTTACAGTATTCAGATAGTGGGGCATCACATCTGGCTGGCTACCGAAGCCGGATTATCTTGTTTTGATATCAGAACGAAGAAATTTGTCAGTTACCGGGTAGAAGGACAATCAGACCCTGACTTTTACTCCAAAGTTAGGGTACTAAAGCGAGGTATCAATCATCAGCTATGGCTCATATCCGATAATCAGATCCGGCTGGTAAAAATTCAATCTTCCAAAATAGACGGTACCCAGCCAGTTCTTTTTGCCCAAAAGATAGGAGATACATATAGCTATATTGCCGATGAACTGAACCCCAAAGTCGCCACAGATAGCTTGGGAAATGTCTGGATTTCAGGAAAGAGGTACCTGTCTGCCTACAAGCCCAATGCCAATGGAGAGCTTCAGTTCTCCGGAAATATAAACAATAACATAGGTTCGGGAGTCAGGGATATCTGCTATGATAACGGATATTTATGGCTCATATATCAGGAACATCTGGCTAAATACAAAATTGAAAACGGGGATCACTATGTACTTATCAAACAGGTGATGTTCAACACCCCCGGAGGTGTACTGTCACTGTGCGTTGATCCGGACTATGTATGGATAGGAGCCAATGAAGGACTTTTCCAAGTATGGAAGAACAATGATTCCATGCCTGCAATAGAACACAAGCATTCGCCATCTAATCCTTATTCGGTAGGCAGTGATATCAACAATATTTTCCTCGACAGAGATAACAATCTATGGGTATCTGCCTGGACTGCAGGCGTATCTTATGCCAATACAAGACCACGCTTTTTCAAAACCGTCAGATACAGTCCTTTCAAAACATCGGATACCAACATAGGGTCCGAATTCATCAGTTCCATACATTACAGTAAAGACGGGCATGTGTATATGGGAAGCAAGTTCGGAGGACTAAGCCGTTTCAACATAAAAACAAAAGAAGTGATATGGGATTATTGCCATCTCCCGCAATTATTTCCGAGCATAACAAGCATACAGTCGGACAATCGGAACATATATGCAGCTGTCAGGGACAACATCCTCATTATCAACAAAAAGACACGAGAAATCATCCAGTCGCTACGAACAGTCAATGGTGGATATATATTCTGGCTGGATTTTGATAAGTTCAACCGCCTATGGGTGACAACCTATGCCGGATTGGAATGTTTCGAAGAAATAAACAGTCAATGGAGAAACACAATGACCTATACCACTCAGACAGCTACCCCCAATAATCTGTCAACCGACCTACTTCACAACATATACAGCGACACCATCAAAAACGAGCTCATTATTACATCGGCAATGGGCATAAACCGTGTCATATTTGACAATGAAGGAAAAGTCATCCGCATCGTTAAATACCTGGCCAAAGAGAATGACAAAAACAGTTTAAGCAGTAACTATATCTGGCCAATCGATAAAGGAAGCGAGTCTACGTACTGGATAGGTACCATGGGAAACGGGCTTAATAAAGTGACACTGATAGACAGACCTAACGGCATCTACGACTATTCGGCTGAGAGTTACGGGATAGAAGCTGGAGCAACGTCTAACGACATAGAAAGTATCGAGGTGGACAGATTCGGCCGTGTATGGTGCGGTGGTTTCAATCTGAATTGTTTCGATGATGAAATCAAACGTTTTAATCTATTCGACACTAATGACGGTCTGCAAAGTTATGTGTTCGGCACCTCTTCTTCCACTAAAGACAATGACGGCAATCTCTACTTCGGAGGGGCCCATGGGTTAAATTACTTCACTCCTATTGCCGAGACTCCGCACACGGCTTCCTATCGTGTCTATTTCACCAGATGCCACATTAACGGCAAGGTCGTGGACTCGGATATCGAGTTTTCCAATAGTTTGAAACTAAAATACCCTGATAACGATTTCTCTGTCAGCTTTACATCATTATCTTACAGAAATCAGCATCACATACGTTATCGATACAAACTGGAAAAATATGACAATGAATGGCGATATATAGAGGCAGGCAAAGAACCAACTGTATCTTATCAGAAAATCCCATTCGGTTTGCACACCCTGCTAGTGGAAGCTGGCGACTGGCAAGCATGGAGCAATGAACAATATGCATTGCAAATTTATTCTCAACCTCCTTTTTGGATGACTTGGTGGGCCTACACATTCTATATCCTTGTCATTCTAGGATTATTCTACATAGGTTTCCGTTATTTCATCAAATGGACTCAAATGAAAAATACGATTTCCATACAGAAAGAGCAAGAACGCCAAAAAGAGGAAATGATGCAGATGAAGATGCGGTTCTTCACGGATGTATCTCATGAGTTCAGAACTCCGCTCACCCTGATAAGCCATGCAATCAACGAAATAGCAGAAGATGAGGATATCTGCACGAACAAATATGTAAATATCATCCAGCAGAATACAGGCAAGTTGTCGAACATGGTCAATGAATTGCTCGATTTCCACCGGGCAGAAATTAAGTCCGCTCAACTTAGAACAGCCTATACTTCGATTCCTGAATACGTCAACGATATTTATGAAGAATTCAAAGGTTGGGCCGAAGCATCCGATATCCATGTGAATCTACAGATTGACGACCGAAACATCAGAATGTGGATAGACCCGGAGCATTTTGGGAAAATACTGTCTAATATCCTATCAAACAGTATACGCTATTCGCATGCCAACAGTGAAATCAATATCCAAGTTTCCAAAGGATTAGTGGACGATATCATTCCTCTATACAAAGATTCTTTCTGGAACACCAAGGAAATGATTCCCGGCGAACAGGTCATTATAAGAGTTAGCGATACAGGGATTGGCATGGAGAAAGCCGTACTGCCCACAATTTTTAAACGTTTTCATCAGGTACAGAATAATACAGGCAAGCAACATTCCGGTTCGGGCATCGGATTATCTCTAGTTAAATCCCTTATCGAACTCCATCACGGAGGAATTATAATAAGCAGTAAGCCCAATGCGGGCACAGAAGTCATCATTGCTTTGCCCATATCCGACGCTTATCTGACTAAGGAGGAAAAAACAGAAGAAAATACATTCGTATTGAAGGACTATTTATCCAACTATGCAGTAGAATATGCACCGCTGGAAGTAGAAGAAACCACAGCAATCTACAGAGAGGGAAAACCTACCATTTTGTTGGTGGATGACAATCATGAAATACTTATGATACTAAGGGAATACTTTGTAAAAGAGTACAATATCATCATGGCCATAGATGGACAGGAGGCTTTGGACAAATGTAACCGTAGTCTTCCGGACATGATTATATCGGATGTAATGATGCCCAGAATGAATGGAATAGAGTTGTGTGCAACCTTAAAAAAGAACCTGCAGACTTGCTTTATCCCTATCATCCTGCTCACCGCAAAGTCGCAGATAGAAGATCAGATTGAAGGAATTGAAATGGGAGCGGATGCCTACATACCCAAGCCTTTCAATCCCAGACTTCTTAAAGCCAATGTACGTAATCTCCTCAATAAAAGTCATCAGATGCGAAATCTGCCAACCGCCAACAATGTCCGGCAAGAGATTCAGGACAAGAGACAAAGAGAAATGTTCGACAAACTGATAGAATTAGTCAACGACAACCTTACTAACCAGCAATTCTCTGTCGATCATCTCTGCCTTGAACTGGGAATGAACAGAACCAAACTGTATAGTTTCATCAAATCGACTACCGGCATGTCTTTGGGGAATTATATCCGTAAAATCAGATTGGACAAAGCAGCAGAACTGCTACGAACTACCGACATGTCAATCAGTGAAGTCGGTTACGCTGTCGGAATCGAGAGTCCCTCTTATTTCACGAGAACATTTAAAGAGCAATTCGGAAGCGCGCCATCTGAATTTATCAAGCATTAATCATATAATCGAATATTCAATACTTAACATCATGAAGAAATTAATCTTTAGCATCCTGGCATTCAGCCTTGCCGCAACCGCCCTGTCCCAACAGGTGAAAGAGATAGAAATCCTCCCCAATGAGAAATGGTGGGGAGGAGCCACTGACCTAGGCAGTCAAATGCCTTTCCGGGAGAATACAATGGAAATTGACCTGCAAACACAGAATTTCAATAATCAAACTACACCATTGCTGATTTCTAATAAAGGCCGTTATATCTGGTGCGACGGTCCCTTCCGTTTTCAGTTGAAAAACGGCAAAATCCGCATTGAATCTGCCAGAGGAGCAATAGAACATGCAACGGCCGGAACCACGTTGAAAGAGGCTTACCAGGCTGCTTCTAAAAAGCATTTTCCTCCATCGGAGACTCTGCCGCCCGAACTTTTCTTCTCAAAGCCTCAATACAACACATGGATAGAGCTTATATATAATCAGAATCAGGAGGACATTCTGAAGTATGCGCAAAGCATTATTGACAATGGGTTCCCCACGGGCATACTGATGATCGATGACAGCTGGCAGAAAAACTATGCCAATTTCGGGTTCAGACCGGATAAATTTCCAAATCCTAAAGCTATGGTCGACAAACTTCATTCCATGGGATTCAAAGTGATGCTGTGGGTAAGTCCGTTTGTAACACCTGATAGCGAAGAATTCAGAGACCTGCGGGCAAAAGGCTATCTGGTGAAAAAAAAAGGTAGCGACCAACCAGCAATTCTCAATTGGTGGAATGGTTCCAGTGCATGCTATGACTTGAGCAATCCGGCTGCCTACAATCATCTGCGAGAAGCTCTCCAAAAAATACAAAAGGATTATGGTATTGACGGCTTCAAGTTCGATGCAGGAGATCCGGAAAGATATCTCGCAAAAGATGTAGACGTGTTCGACCAGCAGTCATACGATACCGAGCAGACTTACTTGTGGGCAAAACTCGGACTGGAATTTCCATACAATGAGTTTCGTGCTTGCTGGAAATGGGGCGGTCAACCTTTAGTACAACGTTTAGGAGATAAGACATACTCATGGAATGGAGTTGCAAGCCTGGTTCCTTCAATGGTATCCGCCGGTTTACTGGGCTATTCGTATACTTGTCCCGACATGATCGGAGGAGGAGAATATTCCAGTTTTCTGGGCATCGACGTTTCCAGCTTTGATCAGACACTAATTGTACGCTCCTGCCAGATACATTCCATGATGCCGATGATGCAGTTCTCCGTAGCTCCCTGGCGTATTCTAAACAAAGAAAATCTGGAAACGTGTATTAAATATGCCAAATGGCACGAACAGTTGGGCGATTATATACTCTCACTGGCCAAAGAAGCATCCATTACGGGTGAACCTATCGTACGTCACATGGAATATGCTTTCCCAAATCAAGGATTTGAAGAATGTAAAGATCAATACATGTTGGGAAATAAATACTTGGTAGCCCCCATTATGTCCAGTGATAACACCCGGATTGTGAAACTCCCCAAAGGTAAGTGGAAAGATGATATGGGGAAACTCTATAAAGGAGGTAAAACCTACACCATTGATGTTCCTCTATCCAGATTACCTTGGTTTGTAGAAGTTAAGTAACAACAGAGTATCCACATTTCAACATATTATCTTATGAAAAGATTCTTAATATCTCTCTTTTTCATTCCATCTTTACTGCTAACATTCTGCAGCGACAAGATCAATTCTAAAGAAGAGCAGGAATTCCCTTTTCTTACTCCGTTGGAAGAAATGGAAAAGGTGACATACCAGCCATCCGAAGAAGTAATATGCAACCCAGAAAGAGGCTTTTTCACTCATCAGGAATATGCCACAGACAACGATCATGTCATCACTCCGGAATTCCTAAAAGAATATCGTAATAAAGGAATGAGCCTTATATTCACCGCATATTATATGAGAAATTTCAAAGACAAGTTAATCTCGGAGGAATATCTGCAACGCATTCGGAACAACATGCTGGCATTGAGAAAGGGAGGAGCCAAATGCATATTACGCTTTGCATATACCTCTTCCGAAAATGAAAAGCCCTGGGATGCTCCCTGGAAACTTACCGAACAACATATCCAACAACTAAAACCCATCTTTGATGAGTTCTCGGATGTGATTTGCGTGCTCGAGGCGGGATTTATCGGGGTATGGGGAGAATGGTATTACACTGACCATTACAATTATCAGCCTAAGAAAAATGAATATGGTCCCCGTCGTAAAGTACTGGATGCTCTTTTGAGAGTAATGCCTAAAGATAGAATGATAAGTGTACGGTATCCTGTTGCTAAGTTATTCACATTCAATCTCAACCATACCGATACCGTTACGCAGAAAACTGCTTACAATGGTTCCGACTTATCCCGTATCTCTTTCCACAACGACTGTTTCCTCGCAGATGTGGACGATATGGGAACTTTTGGAGAGAATCCGGATTACAGGAAATTTTGGGAATGGGAAACTAAATATGTGGCAATGGGTGGCGAGACTTGTCAACTGTCTGAGTACTCAAACTGCGAGAATGCAGTAGCCGACTTTGCCAAATATCACTGGTCCTATATCAATATCGATTATCATCCCGCAGTCATCAATCAATGGAAAGATGAGCATTGCATGACTGAAATTAAAAAACGTTTAGGATATCGGTTCACTCTCTCTGATGGATATTTCACTCCAAAAGGAAAAATTGGTCACCCTTATGAGGTTGTGCTGAAGCTACAAAATACGGGATGGGCAGCTCCATTCAATCCTAGAGATGTCGAAATCATATTTGTCCACAAAAAGAAGAAAGACAACAAGTATAAGATAAAACTAAAAGAAGACCCGCGTTTCTGGTTTCCGGGGGAACAGACCACGATCAGAGCCCAGTTCGGACTGCCAACCTCAATGCCCAGTGGCGAATATGATATATATCTGAATCTTCCGGACCCAAGATCCACCATTTCTACGCGCTGGGAGTACAGCATACAGCTAGCTAACAGAGATGTATGGAACAAACACTACGGATATAATAAAATACATAACACAGTACTGATTGATGGCTTGGATGGAGAGACATTCGATGGGGAAACCTTGCAGAAATTCTAAGAAGTGTTTTTAGATAGTGGTCTGAGAGATTGTAAATTAAACTGTGTCAGCAAAGAATAAAATATTAACTTTGCTAACACAGTTTTTTATGAAAGAAGAATTTGATTTTGGTACTCTCCATGGCGGCCTCTATCCCCCCCGTTCAATCATGTCATTGCGCATCTGACACAGTCCCGTTGGCAGCACTTCGTATAGTTTTCTGAAAAATAATAGATTCGTCATGCCCCATAATACAAAGATAAACACTATCCTTGTGAACATCAAGGCCGGCGACTATTCCGTTACTGTCCATAGTTATATTTATTAAATTATTATACCTACAAATTAGTAAAATTGTGACAAAGAACACGCAGGAGGGGATAGGAAACAGGGCTTCAGCCTTCTTTTTATTCTGCCGATGTAGGTATATCAGGATTTCTATCTATATTTGCAGGAAATTTAAAACTTATAATAATAGGTGTGGAGATGAATTTTATTTTACAGGAGATAAAAAAGTACTTTTGAAAATGAATTCTGTTATAAGGATGATATAGGGGCAGTATGCCATTGTTTTAACTGGAGAGATAGAAAGAGCTATGATTACAGATAAGACAAAAAATGCATTTTAAGTAATTGAGCTGATTAATGGAAAGAATAGAAACATTGAATGAATTCCTAGACTTTGCTAATGAAAAATCGGAAAAATAGCTTAGTGCAGGAACTTCAAGTTTATCCTAAACATAGAAAATAACTTAATAGAGTTGTAAAAAAACTCTGTTGAAGATTTTGAGTGGATAAACATAGGCTAATCATAATTAAAAAAAGTATGGATTACAGCAAAGGCAATTCTTTGTCCGAGCATTATAGTTGGAGAGGTAGCAATTATTGCAGCCGGAGCAATAGTAACAAAAGATGTAACTGTACATGCTCTTGTTGCTGGAAATCTTGCTAAATACATTGAAATATTAATTACATGATAATTGATTAACTATATAAAAAGCAGCATGAAAGTGAATGTAAAAAAAATGTATTATCTCTATTGACTCCTGTATTATTGCTAGTAATTTGTGGTGGTAATATTCATAAGCAAATAGGCAATAAGATAAAAACAGATTCCATTATTACAGTAATTAATGGAATGAAAACTTTACATTTAGATAGCATGCAAGTAACATGGATACAAGACAATAATGAAGATTATTTCATTTCTAATTCTATATTTTCCGATACAAATGGCATACATATAAAAGACCAATCTTTTTCTAATGGAATACCTTCTTCGATAAGTTCATTTTTAGTAAAAATGAATGGGATACAGATACTGTTCGATACTGGTTATGGTTTCTCTGACAGCAAATTGTTAATAAGGTTACAAGAATTAGGAATCTCACCTGAGGATATGATGTATATATATATAACTCATTTCCACCGCGATCACATCGGTGGACTGATGCACAATGATAGTGTCGTTTTTCCCAATGCAGAAGTTTATGCTTCAAAAAAGGAGTATGATGCTTGGATAAATATGCCACTTGATAAGAAATCTCAAGTGGTAAAAACTATGAATGCTTATAAAAAACGGCTTCATCTTTTTGAGTTTGGCGACACACTTCCTGGTAAAGTTTTGGCAATGAACGCCATAGGCCATACACCAGGGCACACAGTTTATAGGATCGGTAAGTTATTAATAATAGGTGACTTAATCCATGGTGCTGCATTTCAATATGAATATCCTGAAATTTGTGCTTCATTTGATATGGATAAAAACAAAGCGATTCAATCACGTAAATATTATCTACAATATGCCAAAGAAAATAATCTTATAATAGCAGGGATGCATTTACCTGCTCCAGCTTTTAAGTATCCATTGTGTGACTGATAAAAAATAGTTATAGTAATAAGATTTTTAGATTATCGTTGGAGTACATACAGTGTGAAGTTTCTACATCCGAGTTTGTAGAAGTTATCGAGGAGTTGGCTAAATGGATAGCCAGTTTTAGCACCAATGAATAGGATTATCGTATTACTGCGATAGTTTTTGAGCGTTTGTAAAACGTTCCTTACAGCTTATTTATCTGTACAACTAACCGCCAAAAGAATATCATCTGCAGAGGATTGCCCAAGCCCTTTTTCAACGGAAGGGAGGAGCGTCGTAAAGGAGCACTGAAGAAGTCCCTTTAGGTCTCTCTATTTCTAAAGATAGCATCGTAACCCTATTTTCATTATTGGATTTATGATATTTTTATCTTAGTATCATAAAGCACATCCTATGTTAACGTGAGTTCGATATAATCAGAACATAGCCAGTTGCCCGTCATTGACAAATTTCACATCAATGGCGGGTTTCTTATCAAAGAAACAATAGGCTGCTATCGCTGACAATGCATTTGCAATGAAGTTATTGAATGAACGGTGTCTGGAGTGTTCAATCTGTGCAATGTTCTTCAATTCGTCATTAACAGTTTCAATCAGAGCTCTTTTCCTAAGCAATATCTTATCAGCGATACTCATCAAGGAGTTCTTCATATTATTCTTGACCTTGGTAATCGTCTGTATACCATCAAGAAAGAGGTTCTCGAACAAAGTCTGACCGATATATCCCTTGTCCGCATACAATTTTCCCTTTATGTTTTCCAGAAACTTTCCTTGTTTCAATGGTTCCCTGTCATCCACATTACCGGGAGTAAACATAAAATTGAGAATCTCTCCTTTATCATTGATTATCAGATGCAGCTTGAATCCGAAGAACCATCCCATAGAGCATCTTCCACGCTCGGCAAGTCCTTCGAAAGTCTTGTGAATCAATATTCGTTGGTTACGGCAGACACGTAAGGGAGTGGAATTGACAAAACTGATACCGGTACAACAACAAACCACCCCAATCGCACCCAAGTAACAACCGCAGCAAGTAAAACGTAAATCGTTGAATTATAACAGATTTGCTCAATATCGCATCTTTAGCGAAAGACGGAAAAAGGCAAAATATAGAAGCGGTTCAGCTACCAAGTCGTTACCTGTTTTGAACGAGGATAAACGCTGAATATCAATGCTTAACAGACTGCGGAAGAATGAAGAAACATAGCCCGAAAGACAGACAGGAACAGCGGTTTCGACTTGCCCGGGTTCCGTTGCAACGTTTCGCCCAAGTTTTCATATCCGGTCAAAAGCCAATTAGGAGTATTATTGTAACTAAAAAAAATGAAGAGTATGAAAACAGAATTCAAGATGCTGCTCTACCTGAAACGAAACGGGCAGGATACGGAAGGGTTATGCCCCCTGATGGGACGTATCACCGTCAAAGGAAAAACGAACTCCGTCGCACAATTCGCATGCAAGTTCAAAGTGAATCCAAACCTATGGAATGCCACCTCACAACGTTGCACCGGCAAGAGTAAAGTAGCGGTCTACACCAACCGTGAGATTGAGAAGATGCTGCTCCTTCTACGCCAACGGTATAACGAGCTGTTGGATATGAAGGCCGACATCACCGCTGAGGAAATTAAAAACACATTTCAAGGAATCGCTACGGCACAAGCCACCCTGCTGGGATTATTCCGGGAGCACAATGAGGAATACGCCTTGCGTGTGGGCGTGAACCGGAAAGAAAACAGTTTCTACCAATACAGGAACACCTATCACCATGTCGCCGGATACATTACGGACAAATACAAAGTGTCCGATATTCCGGTAAAAGCGTTGGACGAGTCGTTCATCGAATCGTTCGAGCTTTACCTCCGTATTGACAAGGGGATGCAGACCGGCAGTTCCATCGGACATGTCCAACGTCTGAAACACATCGTACAGACAGCGGTATATCGTGGCATCCTGTCCTTCAACCCTTTCAAGGAATTTACTCCCCTGAAACCGAAACAGAAGCAACTCTATCTCACCCGTGAAGAACTGGAAAAATTGATGACGACCACATTCGATATGCCCAACCGGAACTTTACCCGTGACATGTTCCTTTTTTCAGCATTCACCGGAATCTGCTACTGTGACATGTGCAACCTGCGAGAATCCAATATAGTCAAGGCCGATGACGGCAGTCTGTGGATCGAAACGAAACGTCAGAAAACAGGTACGCCCGAAAATGTGCGTCTGCTGGATATTGCCATCACCATTATAGAAAAGTATAAAGGAATGGCACCGGATGGGAAACTGTTCCCGATGTTGCATAACACGAGCTTCAATCCCCACCTGAAGAAAATCGCCAAACAATGCGGCATAGACCGCAACCTTTGCTTCCATACCGCAAGACATAAAGGATTTCCTTTCTTGCTAAAATTCAATAGCTTACAAAATATCTCGGCTTAATAGGTAACGATTTAGAAACCAGCGAAATTCTGTGTTTTACCTCGTTTTGCAGTAATTCAAAAGAACGCTTTTCCTAAATGCAAAGGTAATATTATTTTTTGAATAACAAACCTTTGCAGATAGTCAAATTCAACAAAATCGGCTATGGTTGCCTGAATTTATATTTCAATCCATATTCTTCAAGTTTGCCATATAGAGTTGTTCTGCTTATTCCAAGCAGTTCGGCGGCGGCACTCCGGTTGCCGTTTGTCTGTTTTAACGCACGCAATATCCGCTCTTTATCCTCCGCGTCATTGCGCAGGGCGAAACTGACAGGTGAGGTCAGTTTCGTCACGGCAAGTTCCAGATGCTCTTTCGTGACCACACCTTCCTGCGCCTGTAATACGGCTCCCATTATCTTCTGCCGAAGCTCACGCACGTTGCCCGGCCATGTGTATATCAGTAATGCTCTCCGAAGTCTCCTGAACCTTAAAATTGACGCAAACCTCCATGACATCATCCGCATCCGGTTTTATGTTGCTCATCTGCATCTGGAGATTGGCTCTGTGCGGACTGGATAACAGCAAGTTGTTTTCTGGAATCTGTGATTCCACGCTTCCGACCTTCGCCTTGAACTTTATCTGCACATTATCCATCGCAAGATAATGATGGGATATCAAGGCTATAAGTGGAATATCAATAGTCTTGTCTCCAACCATGATTTTTTTCGATTGGAACGTATTTGCGTTATTTGCATTTGTTCCTTCAAAAAGTCTGGTCAGATTTTGTATCTGATGATTCTGCAATGTATCTTGTGCACAGTTTACGGCGTATTGCAAACCATTCATAATATCAGAGAATGAATTGGTTTGAACACTGTCCGGCTCATCGTCATTATTTTTCTTGTCTCTGTGAAAAAGTCCCATGTTTTTAATTTAATTACTTGATTTGTTGTCTTTAATGAGCACCAATCTTGACAATGTCCGGCTTACAGCTTCCATATTTACACTGGAGTCTATATTATTATTGACAATGCCTTGATGCCAAAACCAATATGGTGGATTCTCCGTGTGTTCCATCACGTCCTCCTTTTTTATTGGGGTTATACTTCGGTTAATGTTCGTTGCGGGCGGAACATTTCCGTCCGCAACGGCTTACTGCTTCCTCAAAGTAGGCAATGCTCCTTTAAGTTCGTAACGCCACTTTGAGCCTGCGTTCTGCAAGGCGGTGTTCATGGCATCAACGGCTTTCTGCCAGGTAACGCCAGTGCCGTCCACCTTCGTGACTTTGCTGCCTTCGCGATTGTAGCCGATGCCTTGTTCATGATTGTTCTTCCAATAGCAGGCGGTCACGGTGGTGTAGTTATCTCCCAAAAAGCCGCCGATATGTACATTGCCAGTGCTACTACCTGTACTGGTTACGTTGCCAATGGCATAGCAGGCAAGGACGCGGATTCCTCCGTTGAATCCTACCAGACCGCCGCCAGAGATATTCTTTATGGGGTCTATTTCTAAGGTCACGTTGCCTGTGGCATAGCAAGCGGTCAGGGTGGCACCCCCATTCGTCTGACCTGCCACGCCGCCGACATCGACCATTCCCTTCACTGTGGCCGAGGAACTGCATCCGGTGATGGAACCGTCCCATTGAGCACCCACCACACCGCCGACGTACACCGTGCCGCTGACGCTGCCCGACACCGAGCAGTTTTCAATGGTGCCCATGCTATATCCTGCCACGCCGCCGGCAAAGCCCGAACTGTGATTTTTTGTTATCTGTACGCCCTCCATCACCACGTTCTTCACCGTACCAGCTTTACCGAGCCAGCCGAACAGACCCGCATATTCGTCATTTGTCGTAACGGTCAGCCCCGTGATAGTATGGCCGCCGCCGTCGAAGGTGCCGGAGTATGAGTTGCTTGTGCCTATCGGCGTCCAGTCTTTGCCTGTGAGGTCAATGTTTGTGTCGAGGGTAATGTTAATGTCGGTCTTACCTCCGTTCACTAATTCGGCTACATTCATCAGGCCATCAGTGGAGGTCACGGTGTAGCTACCGTCGCTCTCTATGGTATAGCCCAGGTCTTTTGCCGCAGCGAGGGAGACAGTGTAGGTATATTCACCGCCCGCCTGCCAGTCGGTAGCATTCTTCATCTTATAAACGAAGGTCTTGCCGTCAGTGAAGGTGCAGGTAACGAAGGCCGTGCCAGCTGCCACACTTTGCGGGGCTACGAGGGCGGTGTGGGTGTTGTTGCCCTTGTCATACGGGGTGATTTTATCCAGATTGCCATTTTCGGTGGAGAGGCCCGTCAGCTGCACGACCATCGACTCCTCGGTGTAGTCCGTCAGAACGATGGTCACCCGCGCCGTGCGGTGGGTGAAGCGGAGCGTGGGGCTGCCGTAGGTTACCGTCTGCCCGTCGGCTACGATGAGGTCGCTGCCCTCAAAGTCTTTCCGGGCACTTTGGTTGGCTTTTACCTTCACCGCAGGCGGGGTTGTCTCGCCAGCGGTATAGGGCCACCACGCCGTGACGGTGATGTCTTTGTGGTTGGTCCAGTAGTGCGGGTCGGTGGAGGTCAGCGTGGCGCTGGTGGGGTCGGCGTTGGTGGGCGTCACGTCGTATGCCTTCACCGTGCCGTCCATCAGGACTGCCACGCTCTGCACGCCCTCCCAATTGCCGTCCACCGGGGCACGGGTGCCGGCGGTGGCTGTCGCGGCGGGGTTCAGCCCCGTGGCGGTGAAGACGATGGGTGTGCCTTCCGGCAGGAAGCCCGCTTCGTCCTGTGTGCAAGCGGCGAGGGCGAACAGCAGCGCGAGGGCTGCGAATATATGGATGGTTGTTCGTTTCATGATGCGTGTTGTTTAGGGGTTGTTATTGTTTCTTTTCAGTACGGGCAGACCGTCGGTGCCGAGTGCCCACTGGTAGTTGTTGCCGGTGAGGGCGGTGTTCATGCCGTCGACGGCTGTCTGCCATTTCACGGTCGCGCCGTCCACCTTCGTGGCATCTACCGTTCCTCCATGATTACGGAATACTCCTTGCCCGGCATTGCCTCCCCAATAACAGGAAGTTATAATACTGTAGTTATAACGCACTATAGCTCCAGATTCATACTCTTTCAATGTGCCGTCGAACCAGCAAGCGGTGATACTGCCATAATTTAAATCGGCTATACCACAAGTTCTACCATATGCAGAAATTTTTCCCGTCACAGAGCAGGCAATGATTTGACCATTATTTTGCTCCACTATTCCAGCTGCTGATCCACTACTGCCATACAGATTCACATCTATGAGTTGTAGGTTCTTTATCACACCACGTACATTTAATAACCCAAAAAGTTCAGTAGTCGCTGCTGAAAAGTTTAATCCCGTAATGCGGTGTCCCTGCCCATTAAAGACACCGGAGTAACCTGGCCATGTGCCTATCCGTGTCCATTCCTTACCCGTTAGGTCGATGTCGGCGGTGAGGGTGCAATTTATCGATTCGTCTTTTTGTGCGGCTTCGTTCCATGCCAGCAGGCCGTCAGTGTTATAGACCATGTAACTGCCGTCGTTCTGTATAGAATAGCCCAAATCCTCAGCCTCACCGCTCTCGCCGCCGCCGTCAACCCAGTCACCGATAGTGCAACCCTCTAACGTCAGGCCGGTGGCGTTCACCTTGACGGTATATTTATAGCGGTTACCAGCCTCTAATACGACGTTGTCCTGCGGACGGAAGTAGAAGGTGCCGCCACCAAGTTCCACCCGGATGAACGGCTTGCCTGCCGCAACGGTCTGCGGGGCGGTCAGTGCCTCGTAGGTGTTGCCGCTTGCGTTGTAGGTCTTGATGGCGGTCGGGTTGCCGTTATCGGCTGACAGGCTCACGAGGCTCACCGTGACACCGGTGACGCTCGTGAATCCCATGCCGGGCTTCAGTTCGATTGTCACGCGTGCCGTGCGGTGGGTAAATCCAAGTGTCGGGTCGTCAAATTTCACCGTCTGGTTTTCGGCGGAGATGAAGTCGCTGTTCTGGAAGTCAGCCAATTTGCTCTGGTCTTCGGCCACCTTCACGGCAGGCATCTGGGTGATGTCAGCCTTGTCGAAGGGGCACCATGCCGATACGGTAATCGGGTCGCGGCTGGTCCAGTAGTGCGGGTCGTTCTCACGTGAAAGCGTGGCTTTCGTATTGTCAGCGGAGTTAGGCGTTACGGTGTATTCCTTTACCGCGTCGCCCATCTTGAGTGCCACAGTCTGTACGCCCTGCCAGTCGCCGTCCACGGTGGCACGGGTTGATGGGGCTGCCTGCGGCGTTGCTTCTACGGACAGTCCGGTGGCACGGATGAATACGGGGTATTCACCTTCGGGCAGACGGTTATCGTCAGCTAGTTCGTCCTGCGTGCAGGCGGCGAGGGCGAACAGCAGCGCGAGGACTGCGGGGATAAATAATCTATGGCTCATAATTCTTCATTCTTAATTATTAATGTCTTACAGGTCAGCCCCCTCTTCTCCGCCGTCTATATCGTTCCACTTTGCAATGGTGGCTTCGCTGACTTCAAGGACTTTGTTGCGTACCTTGACGGTATAGGTATAGTTGTTGCCCGCCTGCAGTGCGCCTTCGGGCACGGTGAGTGTGGCATGATATTCCTGACTTTTGTAATTCACAACCAACGGCAGGGATGCAGCTGTCTGCGGGAAGAGGATGATCGATGACGTGAGATTGCCGTCTGCCAGATCCATGGCCAGTTCTCCGGCCTGTGCTCCGTTGTCTGCGGTGGCAATACCGTCGGCCGTGTTGAACGTACCGGTGAGTATCAATCCGTCCAGCGTGTAACGTTCAGGCTTGACCACGCTGAAATCCACGCCGTCGCCCGCCTCGAAGGTAAGGGTTATCCGGCTCATGCGGTGGTGGAAGGAGTTGTCTTCACCGCCTTTGCCGGTTTTGTCGGTGAAGCTCACTACCGGGCTGTTTTTGTCTCCCGTGGCTCCTGAAGCAAAGAGGAAGTCGATGGCAGGCTGGTTCTGCTGCGCCGTGACATCGGTCGTGGCTGCGAGGATGCCTCCCGCCGCGTTGTACGGATAGTAGGCGCGGAAAGTATGGGGCTTTGTATCTTCGATATAGATGACCTTTTCTTCTGCCTCAAATTTCCCGTTTTTCAGGATGAAAGGCACGTTGCCGTACTGGGTATCGTTGCCGATGTCGGTGATGCCGATACGGTCGCCGTTGTCCCAGGTGGTTCCGCTGGCGCGGGTGGCGGGGGCGATGTCGGCGGTAAACTGGGCGGCCACGGGGTCACCGTTCAGGTTCTCGTTGTCGTTGTTGCAGGCTGCCAGTGCGAGGGCGAGCGTCGCAAGTGCAAAAAATCTTGTCTTCATTATATCTGTCATTTTATTAGTTACAAATCGGCATTTACATCATCACCTTTCACTTCTTCCCAGCCGTTGATTTCGGTTCCGTCCACTTCCATGCCTTCGGGAGTCTCAACCAGCGTTCCGCCGAGGGTCAGCGATTCGCCCTTTCCGGTGTTGAACTCCTTGAGGGCTTCCGTAAGGTCGCTTTTCAGCGTGGTGGGGGTCGGGTTGCCGTCAGCATAGCGGATTTCACCCGTCAGCAGTTGTTCCGTGCCGGTCACACCCAGCAGCCGCACCGTGGCTTTCCACTTGCCGGCATCATCACCTTCGGTAATCTTGGTGAAGGGCAGCACGACGTTCGAAGCGGCTCCGTAGGTATCGGTAGCGAAGTCGTGTGTTCCGGCTGCACCCGTCAGATGGGCAACAATCTCCGTGATGCGTCCGGCGGCATCACCAGTAGGTTCGACGACAAGCGTCAGTTCGCGTACCTGCTGCTTCATTGCGGCGGTCAGCGGATAGTCCTTGTCTTTCTCGATGGTCACCTGTTCCGTATAGGTGAAGAACCATCCCGGGGCATTGTTCACAAAGGCATCCGTGCCTGCCCGGGTTCCCGTGGCTGCGGCAATGGTGGCTGTGGTGCCGTTCACCGTGATTCCTTCAGCCGGGTTCAACACCGCAAGGGTGTAGCTGCCCGGAGCAAACAGATGGTCGGGGGTATGAGTGGCGGAAGTCTCCGTACCCGTATAGTCACCCATGGTGACCGTCCATGTGGCAGGTATGTCGATACCCTCACCGCGGGCCGACCAGTCGGCTGTCACCGCAATCTTCCCGTAGTCGGGATGCGGCGTGTCATAAAGCGTGTCCTTCACGCAGGAAGAGAGCAGCACGGCGGCTGCCATTCCCATCATATTTATATATTGTCTTGCTTTCATATTCTATTCCTCCGTGTTAGAATAACTTCCATACCAATGTCACACCGGCATTGATGGGACCACACCAATCTTTTGTTTCGTTGCCGCGGCGTACACGTACACCGTCGATGACTTCATATTTTTCGAAATCGGCATTCAGGTAGCCCAAGCCGAGGTTGAAATCAAGAGCCAGTGCCTTGTTCAGCCGCAGCTGATAGCCGGCGGTGATGCCGCCACCCATCAGGTCGCCCTGCTTGCCTGCTTCGGAGAGCTTGTAGTTGAACTGTCCGGTCTTGAACATAACACCGAGATACCAGGCTTTCTTCTCACCCATATAGTAACGTACTTCCGGAGCCACTTCCCAGAGTGCATAGCGGCGGTCCTTGTCGCTCCACGTCCATGAAGTCCACGAGCCGTTTACGGCAATGCCCCACGATGGGCAGATGCGCCATTCCACGCCAAGGTCGGGTGTCAGGGTAGCCCAGCGCAACAGGTTGGCACGCAGGGAGAGATGATAATCAGTTGTGATTTTGGTTTCCGACGGCGTGTCGGCAAGTGTATTTTGTTGAGCGGCTTTCTCGGCTTTTGCCTTTTCTGCGGCAAGTCGGGCTTCTTCCGCTTTACGTTGCTCTTCGGCAAGCCGTTCCTGCTCGGCACGCTTCTCGGCTGCCAGTCGTTCGGCTTCCGCCTTGCGTCGTGCTTCCGCGTCCGCATCCGTCACGGCTGTTTCCTTTACCGGTACCGTCAGGCGCACGGTAACAAAATCACCCTCAGTCGCATGGTTGCGGGTAATGAAATTCTCCTCTTTTATTTCCGCGCGTGTAATCAGTTCGGATTTTACTCGATTGGCACGGATCTTCGCCGTTGCAAGGTTCTCGGCTTCACTGCCCTGCGAATTGCAGTATCCGTCAACCAGTAGCGGCAGCTTGCCGTCAAGAATTGTGGTTTTGTTGTTTTCGATACATTCCAACAGGCGGGCAAGTTCCGTGTCATTGCCATTCCAAGGCACGTAGAACATGTCCTTCTGCGGAACGAAGCGGAAGGTGTAAACTGTGTCTGTTTTCTGCTGCGCAGAAGCCGGAAAAGCTGCCGATGCCAGCCACGAAAACAAAATGAAGAATAGGATTCTTTTGCTCATTTTTTATATGCTTTTTAAATTTCCAATCCAGACTTAACATACAAAATAAGCGAAAAGATTTAAATTCAGCCCGATTCTTGCCTATAAAAAATGTCTCAATTGTCAGAATCGCACATCTTTGTGATTTAGAACATTTTGGTTTTGTCGTTCAGACTATTTTTTTGTCGTTTGGTCTATTTTCCCCATCCACACACACCGTATTATTCCGCCTCTGTTTTCCTCCATTTGACAGGGGTACAGCCTGCATTTTCCTTGAACAGCCTTATAAAATGGCTTGGTGACAAAAAACCGGATTTCTCGGAGATGTCGGCTATCGTCAACCTCGGATATCGCGCAAGCAGACGTTTCGCATATTCTATACGAAGTCCGGTAATCCAATCGCGGAACGACATGTCATACGTAGTTTTGATGTACCCGGACAGGTAGGTGCGGTTGGTATGAAGCACATCTGAAAGCTCCTTTATGGTAAGGCCGGGCCGGATATAACCGTCCGCATCGATCCAACCTTTGATTTTTTTCGCCATTTCGGCATGGAAAAAAGGAGTATCCTGCCTCTGTGCCTGTTCCCGGTTTGTGGTGTCACACAGGTCTTCCTCTTCAGAAGTCATGCCATCCTCCATCGCGTTTTCCACCTGTTCGTAAAACAGCAGATAGTTCAGATAGCAAAGGAAGAGATAAATGTAGAACGGTACCGATGACAGAATCCAGATATAGATGTATTCATCAGGCAGGAATGTCAGCAGTCCGCATCCCACCCCGAATGTGACAGCCCAGTAGGTGAAAATGGAAAGCCATTTGATATAGGCACCGATGTCGTCCGCACGGGTGTCATCGAAAATGCGGATGACCCTGTGATAGGCCCGGAGAAGCCTACGGGTCAAGAACAGCCCATAGATAACCAACCATGCGGCCAAGGCAAACATCACCGTTGTCTGTAAACCACCTTTTGGTAACAACAGCAGAACGATGCCGGAAAGGATGGAAAACAGTATCCATAGACAGATATGCGTCCGTAACCGACATTTGGTGATATAAAAGCGGTCAAGCAGAGTGGTGAGGCCCGAACTGAACAACCAGTAGCACAAAAAATAGGTGGACAGGTTCATCAGGATGGCGGCATCGGTATTCTTGAACCTGATTCCAAAAAAGAAATGTACCGAATAGTTGGCGGCAAGTAACAGTATGGCTACCCCCATAATTCGCCGGGAACGCAGATAATTATTGAAAATGGCTTTTTCCGGGGTTGGAGCCAACAAAAAATAAAAGCCGAAGAACAACATCAACGGTAGCGCAATACAAAGTGAATAACTGTATATAGATGGTTCCATTTTATTATGCCTAACTATTTTGAATGCAAAATTAGCGAAAATACTGAATATATGGCGGATTTGCCATGACGATTTACTTTCAACACCCTATTTTGATATAATCGAGGGCTTGTTGTATGGTATCCTTGCCATTATGTCATATTGATGGAAAAAGGCAGGAAAAGGAATGGTATGTTCCCAATCCTGCCATATATATCCGCACACTCGTTCACATTTTTATACCTTTCGGTTTGCACTCGTCACGGACGTTGAATCCCGGCCGCCCGATGATGATATGGTCGGCAATAAAATTGCCAGACGGACTGCGTTCATTCACCTGGCTGCGTATCTGCGGCACATCTTCGGTGTGTTGTGGAGCTACGTTTCGTACACCTTCCGCATCCGGTTTGACCTCCTGTCCGTCATTCTCCTTTTCGGCGACTTCGGGCGTAGGCGGCTCAAGCTCCAACTGTATCTTTCGGTCGAGTGCTGCAAGTTCGGACTTCAACTGTTTCAGTTCGTCCTCCTTCTTCCATACCTTCCCGGCTATCTCCTACAACTGTGGGACCTCCTTTTCCTGCACCTCGTTCTTCGCCTTGTACTGGTCAATGATGGACGGAATCCTCTCCTATGCGTTCAGAAAATTGCGTGCGGCGGCTACCGGGTCAGCCATCGCCAACATGCAGCTTATGTCATACAAGGATACTGATACTACGGGAGAACCTGTCGAGCATGTGACAGAACCGGACAAGCAAATTGCGCATTCGGCTCTCGGTGACTACGGACCATTCAGTGTGAAATACGCCACGAAGGAATTTCTCAGCTACGGGAACAAAAAGTTCCGCATATAGATTCTGATTTTGTTTGTTACAGATGGAAGCAACGGCAATATGCCAGAGGAGGCCGGGCTATACAAAAAAATAAGGGGCTGTACACATGCGTCAGCTCCTTGTTTTTAAGGGGATATTCGACTTTTAGCCCCCCAAAAGATCAATATTGTTATGTACAACCGTCCAACCTGCGGGTAAAGTGCGCAACTCGGACTTGGACAGCAAGCTGAAAAGAGGCACAAGTATGTAGGCAACCCTGTTATAGCACCGGAATCTGCTGTGTCGCATGAATCAACCGTAGTCCCCGTGAAAGGCATGGCTATACCGCCAAGGGCTGTGGATGAAGTCGCAATGCGGAAAGCCGTCCTTTCCCAGACAGTTCTCAGGAAGTCTTAAGAAAGAGGGGATAAACATCTGATACGGACAACTCGCAATACGATACGCAACGATGAAAGTGGTGAACAAATCTGGCACTAACGGATGCGCCTCTTTTATATGATTATAATATTAACAAGAAATGCCCGCCATTGTTCTTAAATGCGAATTATAACTTCTTACTGTTGGAAGATTATCTATAAATCGGGCATGAGGGTAAGAGTGCTTACAAACAATTCGGCCCGCTTTATTGGGGGCTGCCAAACCTCGACCGGCACCTGTACCACCCGCGGATATAAATTCGGACCGGAGGTATGGATGGTATTCCGCACACCGGACCAACGTACCCTTGCGGACAGTCCCGAGCCCGGCAAGCCATAATTCCGTCGGGTCAATTGAACAACCGCCTCTCGGAATATGTTCATATCATGGGCCGGTCCCGTATGCAGCTATTTTCCGGGGTACATGACATTGAGGACATACCGCCTGATGCCGACATCCGAGGTTATGTTTAAATTTGTATATTAATTTATATTTTTATATATTTGCAACAGTTGTTGTCTAATTTACATCAGAATGACACGTGTTCGGAATATGGGAAGAATACTGTCCGCATTCCTCATGCTGGGAATTTCCTCCATGTGCGGAGCCCAGATATATAAATACTTGGGAATAGAGGACGGATTGAGTAACCGGAGGATTTACCGTATCCAAAAAGACGGGAGGGGATACATGTGGTTCCTCACCCAGGAGGGGATGGACCGTTATGACGGCAAGCGGATCAGGCATTACACTGTTCTTGACGGCAATCTGAAGGTGGCCCCGCAAGTCAATCTGAACTGGCTCTACACCGACACGGAGAACACGCTGTGGGTTGTGGGAAGGAAAGGCCGTATTTTCCATTACGACACCCTCCATGACCGTTTCCGGATGGTATACAGGATACCCGGTCTTCAGGATGACTTCGCCACGGGCATGCTCTGTTACGCCTATATGGACCGTGGGGACCGCATATGGCTCTGTCAGGGTGACCATATCATCCGCTATGACACCCGCACAGGCATTGCGCAGCGGCTGGTCTCCCGTTTAAGAGGTGATATAACCGCTATCAGCGAGACGGACGGTACAAACCTTTTCATCGGTACCGTGAACGGACTTTTTCCGGTACGGGAAAGGGACGGTGTCCTTGAGGCGCTTGCGGACACGGACAGCATCCGGACGCCGGTCAGCGAACTCTACTACCACCCCGGTTCGAAGAAACTGTTCGTGGGAACCTTCAGGAAGGGCATACTTGTATACGGAGTGTCCGCAGGCAGTACGCTGCGGAATGTGGCCGTCAACCGGATCACCCCTCTCAATGACCGGGAGCTGCTGATAGCCACGGGCGGAAGGGGGGTATACAGGATGGATGTGGACTCGCTAGTGCCCAAACCCTATATAACCGCCGACTACGCCAGCCACAACGGCATGAACGGAGACAATATCAATGACATTTATGTGGATGGCGGGGACCGTATCTGGCTTGCCAACTACCCCGCCGGAGTCACAATCCGGAATAACCGCTACCAGAGCTATGAATGGTTTCGGCACTCACCGGGCAACAGCCGGTCACTGGTTAACGACCAGGTGCATGATGTCATCGAAGACAGCGAAGGCGACTTGTGGTTCGCCACCAGCAACGGGATCAGCCTGCTGCAGCCTGCGGTAGGACGGTGGCGCTCCTTTCTCAGCCGGTCCGATGGGATACAGGATGGCGGGAACCATATCTTCCTGACGCTCTGCGAGGTCTCGCCGGGTGTCATCTGCGCCGGCGGGTACGCTTCGGGCCTGTACAGGATCGAAAAGAAAACCGGGAGGGTGGAATACTTTCCCCCCTCCTTTGCAGCAGAGGGGCGTCCAGACCAGTATATCAATGACATCGGAAAAGATTCCGGAGGATGTATATGGACAGGAGGCTGCCACAATCTCAAACGTTTCGATCCCCATGACGGCACAGTACGCCTGTACCCGGTCCCGGGCCCCATCACCGCCATACTGGAGAAGGCTCCGGAATGGATGTGGATCGGTACCGGCATGGGGTTGTACCTGCTTGACGGGCACGGGGGGACCTGCAGACATATCGCCTTTCCAGTCGAGGCGGTTCATGTCTATGCACTGTACCAGGCACCGGACGGGCTCCTGTATATCGGCACCGGCGGGGCGGGACTTCTCGTCTATGACAGCGTGGAGGACAGGTTCGTCCGCCAATACCAGACCGAGAACTGCGCCCTGATATCCAATAACATCCATACCATTGTCCCCCGTGCGGACGGCACCCTGCTACTGGGGACCGAAAACAGCGTGGCCCTGTTCCGGCGTGAGAGCGGCACTTTCAGAAACTGGACGGCAGAACAAGGGCTGGCAAGCGTATGCCTCAATGCCGGGGTATCCACTTTCCGGCACGGGGAAAGCTTCGTGTTCGGGAGTAACACCGGAGCCGTCATGTTCCCCTCCGACATGAGGATACCCGCCCCGCATTTTTCTCGGATGCTCCTGCGGGATTTCATGATCTCCTACCGCCCCGTCTATCCCGGGGACAAGGGATCCCCCTTGAGGGAGGATATTGACAATACCGTCAGGCTGGAACTTGCATATGACCAGAATACCTTCTCCCTGGAAGCTGTCTCCATCAACTACGACTATCCCTCGAACATCCTATATTCATGGAAATTGGAGGGGCTCTACGAGGGCTGGAGCCATCCGGTCCAGAGCGGGCGGATACAGTTCACGAGCCTGCCCCCAGGCAACTACACCCTGCGTATCCGTGCCGTCTCCAATGAGGAGAAATACAAGGTGTATGAGGAAAGAAGCCTCGGTCTGAGTGTCGCCCGGCCGCTGTGGGCGGGTACATGGGCCATTGCCGGATATGCGTCATTGTGTGTGTTGGCTGGGGTGGTGTCTTTTCGCGTTGCCATGTTGCGCAGGCAGAAAAGGATATCAGACGAAAAGACGTGCTTCTTCATACATACTGCCCATGATGTCCGTACTCCGCTTACGCTGATCAAGGCTCCGCTGGAAGAGGTGGTGGAGAAAGACATGGTGAAGGCGGAGGGGATGGACAATGTACGGATGGCCCTGAAAAGCGTGGACGGACTTCTGGGATTGGTCACCAGCCTGATAGATTTCGAGAGTACGGACAACTACACCTTGAGACTTCATGTCTCGGAATATGAGCTCAACAGTTATCTGGAGAAGACCTGTGAGGCATTCCGCACATATGCCTCCATCAGGGACATCGATATCACCCGTGAGAGCGGCTTCCCTTACCTGAATGTCCGGTTTGACAAGGACAAAATGGACTCTATATTGAAGAATATACTGTCCAACGCACTGAAGTACACTCCACGGGGCGGGAGTATCCAGGTCCGTGCCTTCGCGGACCGGCATGTATGGGGTGTGGAAGTGGAAGACACGGGGATTGGCATTCCACCTGAGGAACGGAAGAAACTGTTCAGGAACCATTTCAGGGGCAGTAATGCCGTCAATCTGCAAGTGGCGGGAAACGGTGTCGGACTGATGATGGTACATAGGCTGGTAAGGCTGCACGGAGGCAGGGTCCGCGTTACCAGTACCGAGGGGAAGGGGACCATGGTATGTGTTATTTTTCCCCTGAGGAGCAGACGCCTTGACAAGGCATGCCCCGTTGCTTCGCCCAGGAAACAGGATACCGGGAAAACCCGCATGGGACCGGATTGCGGCCCCATGCGTGAGATCCTTCCAACAATGACCGGCGGGGACCGGCAGCGTATTCTTATTGTGGAGGACAATGACGATTTGCGGACCTACCTTGAGGGGCTGCTGAAAGAGGAATACCTGGTCCAAACCTGTTCCAACGGACGGGACGCGCTGCTTGTGGCGAGAGAATACAATCCGGACCTGATACTTTCGGACGTTATGATGCCTGAAATGGGAGGGGACGAACTTTGCGCGTCCGTCAAATCCGATATTGAGACATCCCATATCCCGGTCATGCTGCTGACCGCCTTGGGAGATGAGAAGGACATGCTGGAGGGGCTGGAAAACGGAGCTGACGCCTATATCACCAAACCGTTTAGCATAAACGTGCTCAGGGCGAATATCAGGAACATACTGGCAAACCGGGCACTGCTCAAACGGGCATACGCCGGTCTTGAGGACGGAGTCGGACAGGTTCCGCCGGACTGCCACAATACCCGGGACTGGAAATTCATGGCCTCCGTAAGGGAATGCGTCATGAAGAATATCGACAACCCCGGTTTCTGTGTGGACATGCTCTGTGGCATGCAGAACATGAGCCGCACCGGATTTTTCAACAAGTTGAAGGCGCTCACCGGCCATGCCCCGGCTGACTATATCCGCTCCATGCGGCTGCAATATGCGGCACAACTGCTCAGGGAAAAAGACTGTTCGATAACGGAAATCTCGGATGACTCGGGGTTCTCCGATGTCAGATATTTCAGGGAGGTGTTCAGGAAGTACTATGGAATGAGCCCGAGTGAGTACAGGAATTCGATGAGAGGATAACATCACGGGCAGACAGACTCCAGGATATGGCAGGTCTTATTGTCGGAGATGGTGTATGTTTCGCTCCGCACCGACAAGCCGGGCACGGTTAGCTCGTTCACCGTAATGATGAAGGCGAACAGCCGCCCTGCCCCAGTATTGAGGCTCGTGCCTGATAGGGATAGTAGAAATAATAGTGTTCGTCCAACAGCCCGCCTGCGAGCGGTGTCGGACTTTCAGTTTTCCATACGAGACCGCCCGTGTCGGCATCCCTCTCGGCTGTCAGTTTCACGTTGGAATAGACTGTTTGAGTGCCCCGCACCACGTATAGGCCGCAGGCCCCGCTTTCGGAAAACTTGGTTTGGCAGCCATTCTCCACAGTACGGGTGGTTTTGCGAACAGCCGACGTATATCCAGCTTTTCAGATAAGCTGCGTTTTCAGTGCGTATATGTTCGGCTATCCCG
>OCSH01000592.1_pt1 | contig 36445 bp, 32 predicted proteins | sample 1538371 | NCBI WGS metagenome assembly OCSH01 (sample SAMN04571687, study PRJEB22368) | human gut metagenome | biome: human gut; material: stool | host: Homo sapiens | place: Luxembourg | collected 2012-06-01 | reverse complement strand
ACAAGTGTATGAAAGAACGAACACTGAGGCTGAGCTTCTGGCAGGTTAAAATGGGGAGAAATTTCTCATTTTAACTTGTACTAAATCTTGACATAGGACCACATCACCTGTGTTAAGTAATGCATCACTTAGTTCTTGATTCTGGGAAAATTTCTCTACCAATCCCTCATATACTATTATCTGACGCATTCCACTCCAGATTTGATCATTATAGTTTGATACAAGACGCCCAAGTTCTTTAATTCTTGTAACATCATCCGTCTGCAATATCTGCTTTGCAATTGTTTCATCATGGAAACACATTGCCTTGCCGTACATCATATATTGTTCCATGGATGAAAACCAATAACTTTTTCCATACTATCTCCACCTTCCAAACTACAAACTCAAGCATAAATAACTCAATTTATTATAACACAGAATCACAAATCTGCCATATATTTAATCGAACTACAAGTAACATAAAACGCACAGCCTGTCAAAAAACAATCTGTGCGTCTACCGTCATCTGCCGATATTTACTTTTAATATTATTCCATATTCAAACTTCTAACCTTACAGATCACGCTGCATTTCTTTTGTATGAAATTCTACACCAGCTTACTCAGCCTGCGCATCCGAAACACTGACCTTATGGTCATACCATTTTCCTTTTGTGCCGATCAGTGCAAGGTCGAACTCTTTCTCTAATGCTTCTACCGGAACGTCAAAAGCATATACTTCCTCTTTGGAACCATCAGAGTATGTAACTTCTTCTGTTGTTGGCTGGATCAGTTTTGCTCCATCCTTCTGTGCATCTTCTGCAGTTCCTAAGAAAAGATTTACAATGTTCTGGGATGGCATTACGATGTGGAGTGTCATTTTTCCGTTTTTTACCGTAAGTGTTCCACGTCCGTCATATGCTTCATTTACATGAAACATGCTGCTGTCGGTATCGAATTTTGCAGAGTAGGTTCCATCTGCAAGGACATCACTGTCTGCAGATGCTGTTGTTGCGATATCCCCAAGAGAATCGATGGCTGCTTTGGTATGTGCTACATAAATCTGCTGAATCGCATCGATCTCACCAAGTCCTGCGATCTGACAGTCCACGCTTTCAAAGTTTCCACTTGCAACAAACTGGCTCTTCCAGGAATCATCATCATCGCCAGCCATATCGTTGTTGGCGTGATCTCCGGCTACGACCATTAAAGGACGAAGGATCACTTTTGTGTATCCTGCTTCTTTTACTGCTGCGATCACGTTCTCACATGCTGTCTCTTCCGGCTCACCTTCCACTGTTCCGATGAATACGTTGTCATAACCTAATTTTTCCATCTGGGCAGCCATCTGGCTGTAGCTTACTTTTGCAGTATGGGAAGTACCATGTCCCATGAATACAAATGCTGTACCATCTTCTTTGGCTGCCTTTAAGGAATCAAAACCTGCTGTCTTTACTGCCTCTGCTGTGATAGCTTCTGCAACAGCTGCTTTATCTTCATTGACAACAGCTGCATCACTTCCAACTTCGCCAAGTAACGGTTCAGCAATCGTAACTGTCTCAAATTTATCTTTGTAGCCATCTAATGCATCTACGAGCTCATCATACTCTGCACCATGCATTAAATGGGTTGGTTGTACAACGAGGTTTTTAACACCATTTTCTACTGCTCTGTCGAGTGCCTGTTCTACATTGTCAATTTTTTCACCATCTCTTGCCTGTACATGGTTGATGATGATCTGTGCTGTGAAAGCTCTTCTTACAGACCAGTCCGGATTTGCTTCCTGCAGTGCTTTTTCCACACCACCGATATCCTCTGCCCTGCTGTCGTTGAAGGATGTACCAAAACTTACCACTAAAAGCTCGTTCTCTCCGATTCCGTCCTCATTCAAAGGATCATCCTTGGATGCATCTCCTGTATCTCTTCCGAAATAATCCGGGTCAGCATTTTCTCCCTCAACAAGTTCCTTCTGCGCATCTGTCAGCTTGTCCCATGCTGCTTTTGCTGCTGCACACTGCTCATCTGTGTTCTCATTTCTAGTCTGCACATAGATGGCATCGATGAGTGCTGCAACTTCGTCTGCTGCGGCCTGATCATCGACCTCTTCACTCTCTGTCTCAGCAGCTGTTTCTGTCTGTGTCTGTGTTGTCTCTGTCTCGTTCTTGCTTCCGCATCCTGTAAAAAGGGCTGCTGTCATTGTAAACGCAAGAACAAGTGCAAGTGTTTTTTTCTTCATTTTTTTCTCCTCTTTGTGATTTACTTCTGCTTCATAGAGATCTGTACACAAAGAAAAAATATTATGCCCTATCTTTTATAATACGACCAAAAAAATCTCCGGTCAGATGTCCTGAACGGAGTAAAAAGTCAATGAAAATCAGGCTTTTTGTCAGAAAGCCCTCTAAACAGTACGACCAATTACTCGTGATCTGGGAATTCATTTCCCTGTACCAGACGATTGGCAGGTTTCCTGGCTGAAAGATCCTCATACAGATTCTGCCTTCCCAGTGCCATGCACCAGTGGCTTTCCATGCGGAAAAAGAATCTGCACTCCCTTATCACAGTGACGAGATCGTACAGGAATCACACCTGTTTCCCTTTTAACCAGTCTGGTCTTAACAAAACCGGCTGGCACCAACTGTCTTCTCTATGAAACTGTCATTTTTTTACGCTTCCACACCGCATGAATGATATAGCGGTCTAAGCCTTATCCATGTTAGCACACCCATGTTTTTTTTGCAATCTCAAATGTGTTTTTCTGCTCTTTCCAAAAACCATTTCACAAACTTTGGATCTGACGGATAATACAGATGTGGAAATCCCCAGAAATGGTCGTCCGATGCATGAATGCACTTCCAGCTTCTTCCTGTCACCGGTTTTGTGGCAATGCAATCCTCTCCATTCGCTGTGCTGTCAAAATAGTGGAACTCATGCGCCTTTATTTTTTCCGGCTCCGGCATTTCTGCTGTTCCCTTCTCCGTAAGCCCTTGCGGCAGTTGTACTTCCACATAACCAAAACGTACCAGTTTTCCCGTGTACTGACACTCTGCCGGGATCACACCTGCCATTTGATAAGTTGTTCCCTCCCTGTCTGTGAGCGTGTCATGCAGATACATAAATCCCCCACATTCTGCCAGGGAAGGTAACTGCTGTTCCAGCGCTTCTTTGATTGATTTCCGCATGCTCTCATTTTCTTCAAGCTGCTTAGCGTATAATTCCGGATAACCGCCGCCTAACAGTAAGCCATGAATGTTTTCCGGAAGCTTTTCATCATGCAGCGGTGAAAAAAATACCAGCTCTGCTCCATAGTGTTCCAGCATTCTTAAGTTGTCACGGTAATAAAAACAGAACGCTTCGTCTTTCGCCACTGCGATGCGGCGCGGTATTGTATTTGTACCGGAGTTCTCTCTGTCATATAATTCTTTTTTTCCACTGAAAATTGCCTGAGAAAAAATTGTAACTTTCCCAGAATACGCTTTTTCTTCTAAATTTTCTTTTTCTTCCGGCTTTACTTCTTCTGTTACTGTTTCTTCTTTTTCCCACAAAGCACTTTCCGCAATCCCGATCATCGCATCGACATCCACATATTTTTCCAGCAATTGTCCGGCTTTTTCCAGCTGAAAATTCAGTTCTTCCATTTCTTCCGGCAGGATCAGACCCAGATGTCTGGAGCCGATTGTCAGTTCTTTTTCATTCGGAATGCATCCCAGTGCTTTTATCGCAAGTTCTTCTTCGATCAGCGGCGCAATGGTATCAAAAAACATTTTACTTGTCCGGTTTAAGATAACCCCTTTGATCAGCTTTTTCTCATCATACTGTAAGAATCCTGCAATGAGCGGAATTACAGATTTTCCCATGCCATGCGCATCCACTACCAGAATAACCGGGACATCCAGCGTCTTGGCCAGATGGTAGGAAGATCCCTCCTCCCTGATTCCGCCAAGTCCATCGTAAAGTCCCATAACCCCTTCTAACACTGCGATATCGTGTCCCGGCAGTTCCATCTCATATAACGCCTGTATCTGTGATGCATCTGAAAAAAATGTATCCAGATTTTTGGATGGAATTTTTAACACCTGTTCATGAAACATCGGATCAATATAATCCGGTCCGCACTTAAAGGACACCGGATGTTTTTTCCTGCATAATAACTGTTTTAAAAAAGCACATGTGACGGTTGTCTTTCCACTGCCGCTTTTTACCGCAGCGATCATAACTTTAGGTATTTTCAATCCCATTTAAGATACCTCCCCGGTAAAATCAAAAGAGCAGATGTAGATCGGATTTTCGCCCTGCATCAGATGATAACCGCCGACTGTTTTTGCACGGGATACCTGCACCTGAATGATCTCGAGATCCGTGATACGGCTGTCTGTTTCCAGCAATGTCAGTTCACGGATCGTCTCTAAACTGATGCAGTTGATCACGATCCTCATTTCATGATTTTTTTTATATAAAACATCTAAGATTTCTTTTAATCTGCCACTGCTTCCACCGATGAACGCATGTGTCGGATGCTCACTCCGTTCTTCTGTCTTAAGACAGTCCGGTGCCTCACCGGCGATTACCTGAATATTCGGCAGAGCGAATTTCTCGATATTTTTCTGGATCAGTTCCAGTGCAAGAGGCTTTTTTTCTATCGCAAAAACCTGGATCTGCCCACTTCTTTTTGCGATTTCCACCGCGACAGAACCTGTTCCGCTTCCGATATCATAACAGACGGAATCCTCTTTTAAATGCAATTTGCAGATAGACAACGCTCTTATCTCTTCTTTTGTCATCGGAACTTTATCCCGCAAAAATTCCTTATCCCGCATCCCACAGGTAACTGTCTTTTTTTCTGCATCCGGATTTAAGATGAGACATATATATAATCCGGTTTCTTCCACATGCTCACATGCTTCCGGCGTTAATGCCAAAACTTTCTCCTGCGGATAGGACAGCTGGAAACCTGCAAGTACCTTACAGTTCTGCAAATGATATTTCTGTAACAGTCTGCCGAGTTTTTGCACATCCTCTTTTCCGGACATCAGCAAAAATGTTTTCGCAGAAAAACGAATGGTCTCTGTCAGATTTCCGATCCACCCTGTCTCCGCTCCGTGTCCATGGATACTTAAAACAGCCGCATCCTGATAACTGTACCCGGTCAATGCTGCAAAATAAGATACCGATGAAATTCCGGGATAGATACGCACACTGCTGTCACTTCTGCCCTGCAGTGTTTCATATAGTTTCCCGCATCCGCTGTAAAAACCGGTATCACCGGAAAAAAGAATGACCACTTTTACCCCGCAGCCGGATAACCGATCCAGCTCCGGGATGATATCCGCTGCAAGATAATAGGAATAACGGACTGCCTGCTCATTTTTTATTATTCTTAGCAGCCGTTCTGCTCCGAAAATGTAATCTGCTTCCCGGATTTTTTCTGCCGCTTCCATCGTGAGCGTCTGCTCATTTCCCATACCGGTTCCGATGAGGGCGATCTGGTTTTTTATTGTTTTTCCTGTAATTTTGGAAATTTTTCTGCACACCTGTGTAAATGTATCACCACTGTTTTGTTTTTCCGGATTGCCGATCACACAGGCAGTGATTCCTTCCGCCTCGGCTGCTTTTATTTTTTCCAGAAATCCACCGGTTCTGCCACTCTCCTTTGTGACCAGATACTTTATATCAAACTGTCTGATCAGTGCGCGGTTCATCTCCAATGAAAAAGGACCCTGCATCGCAATGATCTGTTTTCCACAGATACCGTTCTTTTCACAGAGAGAGAGGCTCTCCAATCCCGGCAATACACGGACAAACAGGCGGTCTTTTAACGCTTCCTTCCGACTGTACGCAGCAAGCTCTTTGCTTCCGGTCGTGAGCAGGATGTTTCCATCTGTGGAACTTAAGAAGTCTGCACATTCTGTGGCGTCACTGCACAGCATCACATCTGAGTGATTTTCCTGTATTGTATCCTTATTTAATGCAATATCCGAAGTCTCCCTCTGCAGCCGGATATACGGAATCTCCGTATTTTTCAGGCTTTCCCTGATATTTTCCGAAACTGCCGTTGCAAACGGATGCGTTGCATCCACCACCACTGCCACCTCGCTCTGTGCGATGAACTTCTGCATTTTCTCCAAATCCATCCTGCCTTTATGAACCGTAACTCCATCCATCTCCGGCATGACGCTCTCACCATATTCTGTTGCCACGGAAACAATACAGTGGATTCCATTTTCAGACAATGTCTGTGCTAACATGCGTCCTTCTGTTGTTCCTGAAAAAATAAGAATTTTATTCATGAATTTCTTTCTCCTGCCCGTACTATTATATCGTGATTTCACCACTCAATCACTTCGCCGTTCGTCAAATACAAATAAATTTGTATTTTCCTCTCTTGCGCTCATTATATCATGTGCAAAACCAGCACATAATCAACATTCGTCGCTCGCTTCGCCCGGCAGCACATACCCTCTCGGCGTGACAAGTTTCCCACCGATGATTTTTGTTCTGGAATTTCCAATAAATACCGTTGTAAACATATTCACCTGACGCTCCCGCAATTCTGCGAGTGTGCAGACTTCACAGGCTGTGTTTTCTCTTCCGATGTTTTCCACATATCCACAGGCTCTCTCCGGCTCCACTCCGTTTTTTTGTAAAATGTCACAGGCCTTCTTAAGATAATCTGCCCTGTGGTGGCTGGATGGATTATAGATTGCCATGCAGAAATCCCCCGTCGCCGCTGCCGCAAGCCTTTTTTCGATAAGCTCCCACGGTGTCATAAGATCACTTAAGCTGATGACGCAGTAATCGTGGTTTAGTGGTGCTCCAAGCGCCGCTGCCCCACTGTTTGCCGCTGTGATCCCCGGGATCACCTCAAGTTCACATCCCGGATGCGCTTCCGACATCTCATAGAGCAGGGATGCCATTCCATACACACCTGCATCCCCACTGCATACCATCGCAACCGTTTTTCCTTTTTCTGCTTCCTCAAAACACATCTCGCAGCGTCTGACTTCCTGTTTCATCGGCGTGGATAAAAATTCTTTTTCCTGATATTTACCGCCTAATAATTTTAAATACACCGGATATCCGACGATCACATCGCTGCCGCACAATGCATGATCTGCCTGTGGAGTCATCATTTCCCCGGTTCCAGGTCCCATTCCCACGATATAAATTTTACTGTTCATCGATTCTGTACTCCTTTGCCAGCTCTCTTTCCAATTTCCAGTCGTATTTTACAATTGCGATCGTCATGCCATTTTCCGCCTGCTTCCGCAAAATAAAAGTTCCTTCTTCGTTTGCCGCTTTCATTGCAGCCCTCTCGCAGACATTGTCCACACCTGTCTTTTCTTTTACAAAGGAGGACTCCTGAAAGTCTCCCTTTACCTGTTTTAACTCCTCCGCGGAATAGGTTAAAAACGGAATCCGGTTTGCCATGCACCACCGCAGCAGGCCTTCCTCCTCTTTTTTCAGATCAATGGAAGCTGCTGCGCGCACAAGTCTTTTTTCAATGCCTGCATGATCCAGCCACGTTTGTATAAATGCATCCAGTTCTTCAAAGCTTTTTCCCCTGCGGCAGCCGATTCCTAAAATATATTCTCTCGGCTGCAATCCGAGTACTCCCTGCTCTAAGTCTGTTTTCTCCGATGAGATCACAATATCCGGCGTTTTTCCATCCAGTATTTTGGATGAGACTTTTGCAATCCCCTCCCGGTTATAAATGGAAAGACCACATTTTTTTGCAAACAGATCCACAGAAAACGCATGATTCACATCGGTTGCCGTTGTAATGACCGGAATCCCGCCAATCTGCCCTGCAATCTGTTCTGCGAGCTCATTGGCGCCTCCCATATGCCCGGAAAGCAGCGGGATCACAAACATCCCTGCCTCGTCTGCCACAACCACCGGACTGTCACTTAGCTTATCCGACACAAATGGTGCGATCATGCGCACTGCAATGCCACAGGCTCCGATTACAACAATGGCATTTTTCTCTGCAAACTGCTGTCTTGTCCAGTCAGATAGCGATAATCCAAGTTTTTTTGCTTCCTCCATTTTCGTGCCCACAAAAGCCTGTCTGATTTTTTCTGCAAGTTTTGTTCCGTTCTCTGTAAACGTAATGATACTGATATTCATTCTTTTTCCCTTGATTTTTTTATCTTACGAAATTCCGTCTCAAAATCCGGCGCATACAGTCTGGATTTCCCATAATTCTGATGTGCCACAATATCTCCCACGATGATCAGCGCTGTTTTTGTAATGTCATGCGCTTTTGCCGTCTCTTCTAACTGTTCCACCGTGCACAGATACGCTTCTTCCTCCGGCCAGGTCGCCTTGTATACAATCGCCGCCGGTGTGTCTTTCCCATACCCGCCTGCGATCAGCCGTCTGCCCAGTTCTCCCAGCATTCCTGTACTTAAATAGATTGCCATGGAAGCATGATGTGCTGCAAAACTCTCAATGCTCTCTCTCTCCGGCACTTTGGTTCTGCCTTCCATGCGGGTAATGATCAATGACTGGGACACTTCCGGCAAAGTATATTCCAGATTTAACAAAGCTGCAGCTCCAAAACAGGCGCTTACTCCCGGACAGCTTTCATACAAAATACCTTTTTCATCCAGCAGATCCATCTGTTCCCGCACTGCTCCGTAAATGCTCGGTTCCCCAGTGTGAAGCCGCACGGTCGTAAGCTTTTGTTTTTCTGCCTCTTCCATGACAGCGAGTAACTCTTCTAAGGTCATGTATGCACTGTTATGTATCTCACACTCTTTTTTGCAATAAGATAAAAGTTCCGGATTCACAAGCGAACCCGCATAAATTACCACATCCGCCTGTTCTAACAGACGCATTCCACGTACCGTGATAAGATCTGCCGCTCCAGGTCCTGCTCCCACAAAATAAACCATTGTTTTGTTTCCTTTCCTATATAAATTCAATATGCGTTTGCGAAACTCATCCTACTCTTCTTTCAATTGTTCAAAATCAACAAAAACATTCAAGACACGCTCTCGCTATGTGTCACTCGCAACGGTACTAAGAAGCCAGTTACAACTTACAGTTGTACCTGCCTTCTAAGAACCGGCGGTTCCCCAATGTCTTTCATGTCTTTTGTTAATTTTTCACAATTTAATTTAGGTTTTCAAGAGTTTCGCAATTACCCATAAATCACATCAATTCTGCTAAAAATTCCGTTGCCCCCACAGACTTTGCCAGCTCTCCAAATTCATTGGAGTAAAGGATAACCTCGATCTGCAGTTTTCCTGCCGCCCGTTTATTCAGGTAAAACATGATTTTTGACAGTAGATCCTGCATCACAGCATCTTTTTTCCCACAGGCATCCAGTTTCCTGACTGCTTCTTCCGTGGTGACACATTGCAGGATTTCCTCTAAAACCGGATAAGGCACCTGATTTCTCACAGAAGCTGCGGCAAGCACTTCCATACGGCAGTCTCCCTCTCTGGAATGTGTGTTCATGATTCCTCCTGCCACTTTCACAAGCTTGCCGATATGTCCTGTGAGCAGCATTTTTTCAAATCCAGCGGTGATCGCCATATCAATGGTGTCTCCGATAAAATTACTGCACTTTACGCTCCGGTCAAGGTCGTAACCATATGTTTTTTTCATATAATCCAACCCGTAATTACCGGGCGAAACAGCGGCGATTCCATAACCCTCTGCCTTTTTCTGGTTCAATTCCACTTTGATCGTATCAAGAAGTGCCTGACTGCTCATCGGTTCTACGATCCCGGAAGTTCCCAAAATAGAAATTCCCCCGACGATCCCAAGCCTCGGATTGAAGGTCTGCTCCGCCAAACGTTCTCCGTCGGGCACCGAGATCGTGATATGAAGTTCTCCGGAGAAATCTGCCAATGCGCATACCTCCTGCACTTCTTTTTCGATCATTTCCCGCGGCACATGATTAATGGCTGCATTTCCGACCGGCTGATCTAATCCGGGCTTTGTCACTCTGCCAACACCCTCGCCACCGTCAATGCAAATGACTGCCCGTTTCTCCTGCATCGCTTCCACATGAATGCCTGAAAGTTGTCTGTTATTCTGTCCCGGTATTTTTTTCTCCCCGTCTGCAAAACGCACCGTGGAAAAAATGAGTGTCCCGGATGTAATATCGGGATCATCTCCACCATCTTTTCGTACTGCGCAGGTAACTTCTGTTTCACTTCTTGTAATTTCAAGTATCTCTGCTTGAAACAGAATCCCTTTTGGTGTCTGTATTGTTATATTTTGTTTTAACTTTCCTGTCAGCAGCATATATGCTGCTGCTTTCGAGGAAGCCGCCGCACAGCTTCCTGTTGTAAATCCATATCGCATCATTCATCCACTCTTGCATGATTTTCTTATGGTCTGCACGGCAACTCAGCAGGCCAGTGAATCCATTACTTAAATTTACATTTAATTTCTATCTCGAAGTTCATATAAAAGTGCATTGCAGATTGCCGCTGCAATGTTACTGCCACCTTTTCTTCCCCGGTTGATAATATACGGTACATCCGTTTTTAAAATCAGATCCTTTGCAGCCTCCACATTCACAAAGCCAACCGGAACCCCGATAATAAATGCCGGGCGGTATTTTCCACTCTTTATCATTTCATATAATTCGATCAATGCTGTCGGCGCATTGCCTATGGCAAAGATCACCGGCTTTTCTATCTGTGCTGCTTTTTCCATGCTCACAGCTGCCCTTGTGACACCGCGCTCTTTTGCAATCTTTGCCACCTCTTCCTCAGCCATAAAACAGTGTGCCTTTCCTCCGTATTTTGCCAGTTCTTTTTTATTCACGCCGGCAAGTGCCATGTTTGTATCGGTGACAATGTCTGCACCATTTTGTATCAGTTTTTTTGCAATCCCGACCGCATGGGCGGAATAAGTCATGGTCTTTGCATAATCAAAATCTGCGCTGGTATGGATGGCTCTCTTCGTCACAAGCTCCTGCTCTTTTGGAAGAACGATTCCTTTTTCCTCCAGCTCTTTTGAGATTATGGCAAAGCTTCGTTTTTCGATATCCTGTGGTCTGACGTATTCTATGTTTTCCATCTGATGCTCCTTACTTTCCTGCAGTGTTGATATGGGTGATTGCGAAACGCTTCATAAGATTCTTCTTCAAATTGTATCCTTTAATTGTGCGATTAATTTTTCATTCTCTTCATGTGTTTTTACCGCAATACGATAGTATCCCTTGCTTAATCCTCTATAATTGCTGCAATCCCGGATCAGAATCTTTTTCTTTAATAACTTTTCGTATAAGGGATCGTCTGTCTTTATGAGCAGGAAATCTGCTTCTCCGGGGTAGACTTTGATCCCCAGCTTTTCCAGTTCCGCCGTTAGATATGCACGCTCTTTTCCAATGTATGAAATGGTTTTGTTACAGTATTCCGTCTCATCCAATGCCGCAAGTCCTGCTGCCTCCGCAATGATTGAGATGTTCCACTCCGGCAATTGATTGAAAATCTGCCCTGCCTTGTTCTGGCTGCCACAGAATAAGAAGCCCAGACGCACACCCGGGATTGCATATAATTTTGTGAAAGCCTTCACAATAATGACATTTGGATATTCCTGCATGGAATGTGTTTCAAAAAATCCCTTTTTCCTTGTAAATTCCAGAAAACATTCATCTATCACAACGGTTATCTTTTTTTCCCGGCATCTGTTACATATTTTTTCCAGCAGCATGTCTTCTATTGTATTGCCAACCGGATTATTCGGGTTCGCCAGAAATAATAAATCCACATCCTCCTGCAATTCCTGCAGAAACGCTTCGGTCAGGCAGAACCCGTCCCTCTCTTTCATCTCATAATAGGAAACCTCTGCCTCTGTCACGTTTGCAACTTTCTCATAACCATAAAAGGACGGCACCGGTATCACAATTTTTCCCGGTTTGATTGCATGGACGACTGCCACAAATAACTCAGATGCTCCGTTCCCACACAAAATATGTTCCTCCGGGATATGATAGTGCGCTCCGATTTTTTCGATCAGTTTCGCATGTTGAATATCCGGGTAATGCTCACAGAGTTCCAAAGATTCCTGCATTGCCTCTTTCACTTTTTCCGGTATTCCAAAAGGATTGATATTTACTGAAAAATCCAGTTCTATTTCATTTTGATAAATGTCTCCACCGTGTATGACCGGACGCATTTTCTCTCCTCCTCTCTGGTCTAAGAAATAAGCAGGATGATCCAAAGTACCGACAGACAGATTGCTTCACACAAGATAGCCGTCGCATACAGTAACCGGTTTGCGCGCTTAATATCTTCTGTCTCCACCGCTCTTTCTGCATCCCCGATATAAGGCTTTTCCACGATTTTGCCAAAATAGCTTGCATTTCCCGCAAGCCGGATTCCAAGTGCTCCTGCACACACTGCTTCCGTCTGTGCCGAATTGGGACTTGCATGGTTGTAACGGTCTCTCTTAAAAATATACCATGCACGCTTTCCGTCAAACTCTTTTCCACATAAAAAACAGGAAACCACCATGAGCAGTGCGCTGATCCTTGCCGGGATGTAGTTTACGATATCATCCAGTTTTGCCGCAGTTCTGCCAAAATACAGATATTTGTCATTCTTATATCCTACCATGGAATCCATGGTATTGACAGCTTTGTAGAAAAATCCAAGGATCGGACCGCCGATCGCTGTGAAAATCATCGGTGCGATCACGCCATCCGAAGTATTCTCTGCCACAGTCTCGATCGCAGCCTTTGCAACGCCTGTCTCATCCAGACATTCCGTGTCTCTGCCAACGATCATGGATACCGCTTTCCGTGACGCCGCAATATCCCCTTTTTTCAGTTCCTGATAGACTTTCATGCTCTCCACCTTCAGGCATTTCGTGGCAAGGATCTGGTAGGTCATAATGCTCTCGATCACAGCACCAAGATAAGGATGCAGTCTGTATGCGCCAAGTAAAAGCACAGCTGTCACAAACACCGTACTGCTCAAAACTGCAAGTACAAGCAGCATTCCCCTCCTTTGTTCCTGCTCCGGTGTGGTATGTTTTTCTTCTGTTTTGCTGCCGAGAAGTCTCTTTTCCAGAAAACTGATCCAGTTTCCAATCAGACGGATCGGATGCGGCAGCCAGTAAGGATCTCCAAGCAGCAGATCCATGAGAAATCCCGCCAGCATGGAAGCAATATGATAAATCATGATTTAATTTCCTTTCTTATCTATTGTAAATGTTCACTTTTTAAGTCCTCACATCCTATCTTAGTCAGACTTGTTATCTTCCATCTGCCCTGGATCCATTCCAACACAGTTTCATATCCTTCCCCGTTTTTCACCTGAAAATCAAAATATTCCCCTCCGGTAAGACTGCTTAACACCGCCATGATCGTACCACCATGCACTACGGCCACGACTGGGATTTCTGTTCCACGATCACTGTTCAGATATCGCGGATCTGTGTCGTTTTGTATTCCGGTGTTCTTTTCTGATCTTTTTAAAATATCAGACATCATCCGGTCAAAACCTTCCATGGAACGCCGGATAAACTGCTCTCTTGACTCTCCGCCGGGAAATGGCAGTGTTCCATTGCTGTCGATCCACTTCTGATAACAGGGATCGTCCTTTAATTCCTCATATTTTTTCCCCTCAAACTGCCCGAAATCCATCTCCTTCCATTCCGGGATCAGGATTGGATTCCTCTCAAAAAGCAGTTCCGCTGTCTGAACACAGCGTTTCATCGGAGATGTATACAAAAATTCCGGTGGACTGGAAAAATATTCCTTCTTTTTTTCCTGCAAAAGACGGATTCCTGTTTCAGACAACGGTTCATCTGTTTTTCCAAGATAACGGTGTTCTCCGTTCGCCTGTGTCATGCCATGTCTGATCCATGTGATTTTTACTTTTATTTTATCTTCTGTCCCATTCCACATATGATGCGCTCCACTGTCTCCGCTTCCTCTGCAAGCCGGATCAATAATCTGCCGACACGTTCCCTGTATTCCCGCTCCTGCTTCTCCATCGGCACAATGCCGTTGCCGATCTCGTCGCAGATAAAGATACAATCCGGGTGTTCCTTATAATATTGCAGCACGATCTCTTCCGCCGGTTTTCCCTCCTGTAAAAGCTGTTTCACCCAGAGATGCAGGTCATTTACAACAGGCACCTCCTGCCCTTTCAGCTTTTCCTGCACATAGGCAAGCTTGCCCTGCGCATATCCTCCGATATATAATTGCATGCTTTTTCTCCCCTTCTGCCGAATACTATTTTAAAAGTTACAAGAAATATCCGGCCACCGCAACCGCAGCTGCCGCAGCCGCCTCACAGACTGTCACAAAAAATCCGGCCGTGTCACCTGTGATACCACCAAGCTCTTTGTAACTTTTCTTTTTAAAATAAAAGAAACTGAGCAGCGCCGCCCCGATTGCCGCGGCTCCATACCATCCGGATACGAGCAGCATAAGTACCACACAAAGCGCTGCCTGAAAATATAAGGCTGCTTTTACCCTGACTTTCTGTGCACTGGAAGCAAAGGTATACAAAAGCCCCTCTTTTTTTGCCGGCTGCAATGTCATAACTGCAATCCCACTAAAGCATCTCGCCAGAAAAAATACGGCTGCAAGCGCAGACACTGCCTTTTGGGTATGTATTTCTGAAATTGCTGCGATATCGATCATATAATAAAGAGCCAGCATGATCGCCGCAAACGCACCGATATGGGAATCTTTTAAAATCTCCAGCTTTTTTTCCCGGCTCTGGTACGAATGAAATGCGTCCATCGTGTCCATGTACCCATCCACATGAAATCCACCGGAGATCATTAACGGAATTGCCGCACCGATCAGTGCATAGCAGACATTTCCTACCGCAAATTTCTCACATAACACCGCCCATCCGAAAAAAAACAGTCCGATCACCCCACCGATCCACGGAAAAAAGCACATCATATACTCCATGTCCTCTTCCTTCCACTCGAACTGCGGCACGGGGATTTTAGAATAAATGGAAAATGCGATTGCCATCGCTTTTAATAATTTCATAACTTCATCCTTTCAGCTCCACCGGAATTCCAACCACGACCTCTGCCACCCGGTCTGCCAGATGCGCAAGTGCTGCATTGATCCTGCCAAGTGCTCTCAAATACTCCATTGTTCCGGCGTCATAGATTACACCATCCTCAAATACATTGTTCGTGACGATCACAAGGTTGTCGAGTTTCTGTGAAAGAGTCTGTATCTCAGATACAATTTTTTCAACTACTTCCTCCTCGGATTTCATGCCGTCTTTCGTGAACATTTCGTTTGCTGTGAGATTTGACATACACTCAAGCAGTGCCGATTTCTTTTCTGAGCTGCACTGCCCTTTCCTCTCTGCTTCCTGCCGGTATTGCGCCTGCCCTGATTCTCCAGCACATACAAACTGGATTTTTCCTACATTCATCGGGCTTTCGATCGTAAGAAACCCTTTTCCTGCCCGCAGTTTCCGATGCCGCTCTACTTTTTTTTCGCCCTCTGCATCATAAATCTGCATGGTTGCAATATAATATCTGATTCCTTCGCAGGAATACAGCAGGCTTTCTGCATATGCAGATTTTCCGCTGCCGCTTCCCCCTGTCACCAATGTGATCATCCTGATAACTGCACCTTTCTGTCACATGAAAAAAATATATTCACACTGACTTTATCAAAACCTGTGATACTCCTCAATTTTAAAATCGCCAAAAGTAGCCCCTGTCTCATATAAAGTCATGGCAATATCTAACAGGGAAAACATCATGACTGCCCCGGTTCCCTCTCCTAATGCAAGTCCTGCATCCAGAACCGGAGAAAGCCCCAGCTCCCGCATCAAAAGTTCCGAAGCCGGTTCCTTTCCTTTGTGGGATGGAATGATAAATTCTTTTGTTCCCGGACAAAGCCGCTCTGCTGTAAGCGCTGCCACCGCACTGATGACACCGTCTGCCACGATCGGCATATGGTATTTTGCACCACCTAAAAACACACCGCAAAGCCCTGCGATATCCAGCCCGCCGACCGAGCATAAAATACGCATCGGCTCAGTCTCTCTCAACTGATATTTTTCCAGTGCCTCTGAGATCACTTGTCTTTTTCTGACAAGCCCTTCATCACTTAATCCGGCGCCCCGCCCTGCCACGATCTCTGGCGGAACGGAAAGCAGAGCTGCTGCCATCGCTGCACTTGTCGTCGTATTGCCAATTCCCATCTCTCCGGTACCAAGCAGCGTATATCCAGCTTCTTTGCAATCTTTTACAAGTTCCATCCCAACCCGGACCGCCTGCATGGCTTCTCTCTCTGACATCGCAGGTTTTAACAGGAAATCATTTGTACCTTTTTTTACTTTTCTGCTGATGACTCCCGGAAAAATCCGGTCGGTGTTCACACCGATATCCACCGGAAAAATCTCTGCGCCAATAGCTTTCGCCATTTTGCAGACCGAAGTATTTCTTTTTCCGAGATTCTCTGTCACCGCTGCCGTGATCTCCTGCCCGGACTGGCTGATGCCTTCCGCCACAACGCCATTATCTGCGCACATGACGATCACTGCTTTTTTTGCAATATCAATCTCTGGCGACCCAAGGATTGCCCCGATCCTTGCGAGAAGTCCCTCAAACTCCCCCAGACCATCCAGCGGTTTTGCCACACGATCCCAGTTTGCTTTGATTTCCTGCCTGATTTTTTTATCCGGTTCCTCTATTTTAAATTCCATTATTTTTCCTCTTTATGCACTGCGCATTTTCGTTACTGTTCACTCGTACCTCGTTCCAGTAACAACATTTCTGTTTTAAATCGCAGCTTCCCGCAGCATCGCATACACTGCTTCCATGTCCATGGATTCCCGCAGACCGTCTGCAAGTTTATCATACTGCATCTGCTTAAACTGCCCATAACTTATCATCTGCCCGGTATCCAGCACCACACCCTTCCGTTCAGCCAGGATACCAACCAGTGTCTCTGCCAGCGTTCCCTCGTCAAAAATGCCATGAACATATGTTCCATATACGTTATCGGAAAAGATTCCGTCGTATTTTACACTGCCATCTGCTTCGTTTTGTATTCTGCATACATAGCCTTTTTCGTCACTTCTGCTTTCCGGCTGTCTGACATTCTCACTGTCTACGATATTTCCACTGTCTACGGTACTGCCCATGTGGATCTCGTATCCGCGCACGCTCTTTCCGGAAAGTCCGGAGAGTGCTCCGGAAATTTCTCCAAAAGTTCCCGTTACCTGTGTTCTTATTTTTTCCTGTTTCAGCTCGGTCGCAGCCGGAAGCAGTCCCATACCTTTCATGCTTCCACCGTTTTCCACCTGATATGGATCACGGATCGTCTCACCCAGCATCTGATATCCGCCACAGATCCCAAAAACAATGGTATCCTGCGCTTTCTTTTTGATCAGCGCCTCCAGACCATTTTCCCGCATCCATTTCAGATCAGCCATTGTATTTTTACTGCCCGGAAGCACGATCATGTCCGGGTGGTGTAAGTCTCTCACACTGTCCACATAGCGCACGGAAACCTGCCCGATCTGCTCTAAGACAGACAGATCCGTAAAATTGGAAATTCTTGGATAACGTATGACTGCAATATCGATCAGGCCTTCCTCCTTGCGGTCAAATCTGCTGCTTAAGCTGTCCTCGTCATCAATGGATAGCTCCATATAAGGCACAACGCCCACGACCGGCACATGTCCCCGCTCCTCCAGCATCACAACGCCCGGATCTAATATGGTTTTATCCCCGCGGAATTTATTGATGATGAGCCCCTTTACACGTTCCTTTTCCGTTTTTTCGAGCAGCATCAGTGTTCCGAGAAGCTGTGCAAACACGCCGCCCCGGTCAATGTCTCCCACAAGAAGCACCGGTGCATCCAGAAGCTCTGCCAATCCCATATTGACAATGTCATTTTCCCTCAGATTGATCTCTGCCGGACTTCCTGCGCCTTCGATCACGATAATATCGTTGTCTTTTTCTAACTCCCGGAATGCCTTTTTGATTTCCGGGATCAACTGTTTTTTATACGCAAAATAATCTCTGGCGCTCATATTCCCAAGCACTTCACCGTTCACGATCACCTGTGAACCGACATGTGTGGTCGGTTTTAACAGGATCGGATTCATTGCAGCCACCGGCTCCACTCCTGCTGCCTCCGCCTGCATCACCTGTGCGCGTCCCATCTCAAGTCCTTCCTTTGTGATAAAAGAATTCAGTGCCATATTCTGGGATTTAAACGGTGCCACCCGGTATCCGTCCTGTCTGAAAATCCTGCAGAGTCCTGCCACGATCAGGCTCTTTCCTGCGTTTGACATCGTGCCCTGCACCATGATCACTTTTGCCATAATTCTATCTCCATTCCACAGTCTTCTGCCTCCTGCAAAAGCTGTCTGTTAAGCACATTCTGTGATCCAAATACCGTCTGGCAGCAGATCACCTTTCTGCATGCGCACATCACCTGTTTTGCCGCCTCATAATGTTCCCTCTCAAAGTCCTGATACGCCTCCGCAGCGATCACCTGCACCGCAAGCGCTTCTGCCGCCGGATAATCAATATCATTTTTTCCTAAGATCCCCACTGCAAATGGAATCCCGTTTCTCTGAAGCTGCCGGAACAGGAAACTTCCCGTACCATTTCCGGCGATCACAAATACCTCCGGTATGCCACCGCACTTTTTCAGTTCCACGCAACCGCTTTTCTCCTGAAACGTTCCGTCCGTGATCTCATAAAGCTGATCGACAAATCCATCGGTAAAGACTTCCTCCGGCGTGCCGTAATGCTCAATGTTTTCCCCTTTGACGCATACAATTTTGTCCGACACACGCTCTGCAAGATCAAGTTCATGCAGCGACATGAGAACACCTATTTTTTTCTTCCGTGTCATCTCCTGCAGCATGGATAAAAATTCGAGTTTATACTTTACATCCAGATAAGATGTCGGCTCATCAAGGATCAGAATCTCCGGCTCCTGACACAGCGCCTTTGCAAGCAGTACACGCTGTTTCTGCCCATCACTCAGGCTCATAAAATTGCGTTCTTTTAACGGTGAGATGCGGATCTGTTCCATGCACTGCGCCACCACCGCCTCATCTTTTGGTGTCAGGATGCCAAGTCCTCCGGTATACGGATATCTCCCCATCGCCACAACGTCTGCCACTGTCATCAGCTCCGGTGTGATGCGCTCTGTGAAAACAATGGACATTTTCTTCGCCAGTTCTTTTTCCGGCAGTTCACACAGCCTGGTGTTTTCCACATAAACACTGCCGCAGATCTCCTGCAGCTGCTTTGCGATAGTCTTTAAAATCGTGGATTTTCCTGCCCCGTTTGGTCCGATCAATGTCACGATCTCTCCCCTTTTCAGAGAAATCCCTATCTCCTTTATCAGTTCTTTTCCGTGATATCCAACGGACAGTCCGTCCGTGTGTAAAAGTTCCCGTTCTTCCATTCCGTTCCTCATTTTCCATTGTCAAGATATTTCATTACCTACCGAATGCCTGGATGCATGCTTCTCACAATTTCAATTTTTCTTCCTTAATACCGCTCCTGTCGCTGCTTCAACATTACTGCGATCATTACCGGTGCGCCAAAAATCGCCGTCACGGTACTGATACTCATCTCCGTCGGTGCAAACACCATCCGCGCCAGAAGATCACAGAACATGCAGAATACTGCCCCACCTAAAAAACATGCCGGTATCATGATGATCGGTTTTGCCGTCCGGAATAACCGCTTTACCATCTGCGGCACTGCGATCCCGACAAACGACACAGGTCCTGCAAACGCTGTTACCACTGCGGATAAGATGCTCGATAAGATCACGAGCAGTATGCGGAACATTTTGATATTGACACCCATATTTTTTGCGTAAGTCTCTCCTAACTGGTACGCTTCCATCGGTTTTGACAAAAAGAATGTCAAAATGCCGGTAACGGCTACAACAAACACGATCGTTTTCACATTCTCCCATGTGATGCCGGAAAAGCTTCCCATCGACCAGTTATGAAGATTCACAATGTCAGAATCCTCTGCAAATGTCACAAGAAAATCTGTGACTGCCGAACAGATATAGCCGATCATCACTCCGATCAGCACTAAAAATGACATATTCTGAACTCTCGGTGACATCAGAAGCACACAAAACATTGACAGCATAGATCCTGCGAACGCCGCCACGATCAGATCCACAGAAGATAATGTTCTGGAATATCTTAAGAACACGATCGTCACGACCGCCACAAATAATTTTGCCCCGGAAGAAATACCAAGGACAAACGGTCCTGCGATCGGATTGTGAAAAAAAGTCTGCAGCAGATACCCGGACAACGCCAGCGCACCGCCGAGCAGGATTGCCGCAAATGTTCTCGGGATACGGATCTGAAAGAGAATGGCTGCATAAAGTTCATCCTGTTCCCCTCTGAACTGTCTCCAGATATCTGAGAGCGGAATCTGCACACTTCCGGCACATACACTGATGATAAAAAAGAGTACTGATAATGTAATCAGAATGACAAAACAGACCGTATATCTTATTTTTCTATTTGAGCTTATACATGTAGGTAAGTTCATCCGTATCCTCCGAGTTCAGCATCTCATGAAAATCATGGATAATGCTTCCGGTATCCATGGTATCCTGATAAAGATTTTTCCCGATACACCATACGTTTCCGTCTTTGACTGCCTTAAAATCTGCAAAAAGACTGTTTTTCGCCAGCAGATCATCAATGGAAGCAAGATTGCCGTCGATCGTGCTGTTATAGACAAGATAGTCCGCATCTTTTGCCTGCGCATAAAATTCTTCCATCTGCATATTGACACTGGAAGCTGCGTTATCTTCCCCCTTTAAATTCCGGAACACATACTCCCCACCGGCAATGTCTATCATTTTCGGAACATAGTCATTGCTCTTTCGCACACTGACCGTTCCCGCTGTTGTAACATAAAAAAATGCGACTGTCTTTCCGGTCGTTTCCACATCGGAAAGTTCCTGTACATACTGTTTCTGTTCCTCAAATGCTCTCACCGCCGCATCCTCATTTCCGGTCAGCACTCCATAAAGCTTTACCCACTCGGTCCTGCCGAGCGGATCAGACTCATAGCTGGAATGATCGACTAAAACCGGAATGCCAAACGATTCCAGATTCTCCTTTACCTCCGGTGAATGTCCGATCATCGTTGACTCAATGGCAAGCCCGCACTCTTTCGAACAGATCAGTTCATAATCAGGTGCATTATACTTTCCGGCATATACGATCTGTCCGCTCTCCATTGCCGCCTTTGCCTCCGGGATCTCCCATTTTTCTTCAGGCAGTCCGGACAGGCAGATGTGATCCAGTGCACCGATACTGCAAAACATATCCATAGCCGCAGAGGCAACCAGATAAATATTGGACACCGGGGCATTTAAGACTGTGATACCCTTCTCTAAATCCTCCGGTACCTGTTCCCCTTCGGTATTCAGCAAAAATCTGCTTCCATCCGATATGGAAATAAGTGTAAAACCATTCTCATAATAATCCACTGCAAACTCTGTGGCATAATCTAAATCCATGCTCTTTTCATAAGTCAGCTCACTGCTGATCTCATGATCCCCACTCTTCCAGGAGGTCTGGCTGTCTCCACAGCCCGATATCTGGATGCAGGCAAAAAGCAATACACACCACAGACCGATTTTTTTTATCTGCTTCATTCTTTTTTTCCTTTTCTCTTCCGATGTATCTGCCACGCTGTGATACTTACTGCGATCACGGCTGCGACGTAGACAACTGCGATCACTTCCATCGGTTTTTTCCCGGCGTTTGCAATGGAAGCACTGTCGAGCAGAATCGTATATTCAATCTCATGCGGCACGCTCATGGCTGTCGTATCTGCCGTTACCGGCACTTCTTTGTCAAAAGCAGTCACAGGCAGTTCGAAAACAGAATTGCCCTCTGTATTGACCGGAAGATAAGTCTCTCCGTCCATCGTCATATAGTCATAATTAGGGCTGCTCCACTCGATCTCGATGACGGCCTTCTCATCCTGCACCTGCAGAATTGCCGGTGATGTGACAGACGCCCTGCCGCTTCCCCCTGTCAGCTGCACTTCAATCTCATACTCTCCATCCGGGAGATCAACCTGTATTCCTTTTTCCCATACTTCGGTTCCGTTTCCGTTGCTTTGCATTCTGTTTTTCTCTCTTTCCTGTTCGACGGTCTGTTCCAGATGATGTTCTATGGAGTCCTTCTGCCTGAATATGAAAAAAGCGTCTCTTTTTCACAAAAGAAACGCTGCACTCAAATCACAATATAAAATTTTTCCTGTCCTATCTTACAAAAATGATCTAAAAACAGGTCAAATTTTCTCATCCGTACAGCCAGTTACTCGTGGCGTGGAAACATTTTTGTTTCCCGTACAACAATCAGGCAGGTCTCCTGACTTACAGATCATCATGCATTGCCCTCTTCCCGGCTGCCCAGTGAGTTTTTGGCATGCACTCCCTAAATACAGTGACGAGTTCGTACAGGATTCGCACCTGTTTCCCTTTTCACCAGATCCGGCAGAGTGAGGTCACCCTGCCTATCTGACACCTGTTTGTTTCATTATCAAGTTCGTTTGAACTATAACATATGCTTTTAAAAATATCAATCGTTTTCCAAAAACCTATTCAACACTGGCAAAACTATTCGCAGCGATCATCTTTTTCAATTGTGTGGCAGCCTCCTTAAATGGGTGCGTGCTGTCATAGATCAGACAGATATTCCGGGACGGTATCTTCTCACACAGGGGTATCTCTGACACCTCTCCCCTGTCAATCGCATCCTTTGCCATCGGTTTTGGTATAAAAGCCAGCCCCAGTCCGCTTCTTACCAGTGGAAGGATCTGATCCGCCGTTGCAGTCTCCGTATCCGGCTCAAAGTCCAGACCATAAGAAGCAAATAACTGCCTGTAAAACTGAAAGGTCACCGTCTCCTTTCCAAGACAGATGAGCGGATATTGCATAATCTCCTCAAATGTTGTTTGCCTTCCTGCCAGATGCCCGAACTCTGTTCCACCGATCAGTATTTCCTGATATGGATGAAGCATTGTCATGTGGAGCGGTGCATCCGCTTTTACAGGTGTGGAAACGACTGCAAAATCAACCGTTCCCCTTCTCACCGCTTCCACCGCCTGCGGTGTGGAATGATTGTAGATCTTCAGCCGGATTCCCGGGTATGTATTGTGAAACTCTTTTAACTTATCCAGAAGGAACAAATTTAACGCGGTCTCACTGGCTCCGATTGCAATACTCCCATGGGACAGTCCCACACATTCTGCCAGTTCCTCCTCTGCCGTAAAAAGCTGTTCCATGGCCGCTGCTACATGTGTATACAGCTTTTCCCCTTCCGTAGTCAGAAAAACTCCACGGTTCGTCCGCACTAGAAGCGTACAATGAAGCTGCTGTTCCAGACAGTTCATTGCCCTTGTCACATTCGGCTGGCTGTTTCCCAACACCCTTGCAGCCCTCGTAAAATTATTGTATTTCGCAACGTAATAAAAAATTTTATAATACTCAAAATTCACATCCATAGCTCGCCCTCAATCATATCAAATTATTATTTCTGCTATATCAATTATAGCTTTCACATATTTCTATTTCAATAGTATAATTTTAGCGAAAAAAAGAAAAGGAAGCGATTCATTTATGGCAGAAAAAACCATTTTTCCACGCGAAGAAAAAGCAGATGTTTTATTCAACAAAATATTAAATGATCCATGGGCATGTGAAAAACTCCAGGGGACTTTCTGCAATTCCCTGTTTTGCAATGAGGATAACAATTTTCCATTATCTCCCGCTGAATTTTCCCAGGCACTTTTTAATGCTTATCACAACAGAGATCTGTCAGCTTTTCTTATGGCAATCTGTCAAAATACATTATTCGATCTGCTCCGGAATTCATTTCTGATTCCGTACCGTTTTAACGCAGACGGCAGAACGAATCCGATTATCATGACTGACGAATCGGGCAATTTACTGCCCGGATATAAAACAACCGTACATGAAAAAGATTACCAGCATTTTTATGATGTCTACTGTGATCTTGACAATAAGAAAAATATTTATTTTGCACAGGCCTACCGTTACCGCCATGCCTATGCTTCTGAAAAAATGGATATGGAACAGCAGATTCTGGAAAAAAATACCGGTGTACTGATCATCCGCGAGCTGCCCGACACTGTCAAGCTGAAAGAGACAGAGGCAGAAGCTTATTCTGCTGTCTGGGATCTTATGATCAAACTGGAGAAAAGTCTTCCTATGGCGTACATTTTCTATGGGCAGGATTCTCTGGTAGAGGAAAACACCCGCTATGATGAGATTGGTATTTTTCTACCGGATTCGCTGTTTTTGAAGAATCTGGAACGACATGTAAAAAAAGCAGAGGCGATCATTTATGCAGAAGAATAATTATATGGATATCATGGAAAAAAATCATATGGAAATCCCCTGGCACGATTACACGGAAAACGACAGCAATGTTCTGATCAATAAAGCAGGGCTGATTGAGAAGGCTTCTGTTATCGGAAGAGTCGGATTGATCATGCTCTCCTGTGGAACCGGAGCATGGCGTGTCCGCACTTCCATGAACCGTCTTGCAAAGGAATTGGGTGTCACCTGCACCGTGGATGTCGGACTTATGTCCATCGAATTTAACTGTTTTGACGGAAAAGAATGTGTCTCACAATCCTTAAGCATTGCCAATACAGGTGTCAATACCTCAAAGCTTTACCGTATGGAACAGTTTGTTGACAATTTTCCAAAACAGGAAGCCCATCTGACAGGTGAAGAGATTCACAGACGTCTGGATGAAATCGAGTCTATTCACACACTCTACTCCCCTGCCAAACTTGGTCTCGCCGCTGCACTCGCATGTTGTGCTTTCACGTTCCTGCTGGGTGGTGGTCCGATTGAAATGGTTCTCGCCTTTATCGCAGCCGGTATTGGAAATGTGATCCGCACCAAACTGATCAAACACCATTATACGTTATTTTTAAATATTGCAGTATCAATCTCTGCCGCCTGTCTGACTTATACCGTATGTCTGCATCTGGCAGAAATGTTATTCCATATTCCGTCCTTCCACGAGGCAGGATATATCTGTTCCATGCTGTTTATCATACCAGGATTTCCATTCATCACAAGTGGAATCGACCTTGCCAAGCTTGATTTGAGATCCGGACTGGAACGCCTCACTTATTCCGTGATCATCGTGCTGGTCGCTACCATGTTTGCATGGATCATGGCATTGCTCTTAAAATTGCAGCCACAGGATTTTTCCTCATTATCCATCGATCCTGTCCTTCATCTGTTACTGCGGTTGATTACAAGTTTTTGCGGTGTATTCGGATTCTCTATTATGTTCAACAGTTCGATCCCGATGGCAGCCACGGCTGCCTTTATCGGTGCCATCGCAAATACATTGCGTCTGGAACTGGTCAACTTTACGGCTACACCTGCCGCTGTCGCCGCTTTTATAGGCGCATTAACCGCCGGACTTCTGGCTTCCATCATAAAAAAATGGAACGGTTATCCACGTATTTCACTAACCGTTCCATCCATTGTTATTATGGTTCCAGGACTTTACCTTTATCGTGCAATTTATAATTTCGGGATCATGTCACTGACAGAAGCTGTCTCCTGGTTTGCTGCTGCGATCATGATCATCATTGCGCTTCCGCTTGGTCTGATTTTTGCAAGAATCCTGGCCGACCGCACGTTCCGCTATTGCACCTGATGTAAATTTTTTCTTTCCATTAACAAACTTTTTCCAGGATCTCATTTAAGGCATTGCCACTGCTGGAATGACTTCTTACCACTTCGGCTTTGCTGCGCTCCGCCTCCGCTACCGCACATTTTACCATCTTGTGGGAAACTGTATTGGTAAACAGGATAATCAGATCCGGTGACCCAATCTGGCTGCTTAACTTTGCCGGCATCTGGGTAAATACTTTTGCCTTACATTTATGCTCCTTACAAATCTTTTTATACTGACACACCATACGGTCATGTCCTCCAATAATGACTACGCTCATAAATTATCCTTTCGTTATAATGCTTACCTTATTATAATGCTGCGAGCTGTTTTCCAAGGTCTTTACATGCATCTAAGGCAGCATCGTCCGGTGCTTCCTGACAGATCACGCCCTCTCCGTTCACAACGGTTGCTCCGGCTGCTGTCATACGGTCTACCCAGTCACGCATCCACTGTCCATCGCCCCATCCATAAGAGCCAAACAAAGCGATTGTCTTACCTGCTGCAAATCCTTCCACATCGCATACAAATGGTTCCATCTCGCCTTCTTCGAGCACTTCTGCTCCCATTGCAGGACAGCCCATTGCGAAACCTTTTGCAGCTTTTAAATCATCTAAGGATGCACTTGCAACATCAACAACCACTGCTTCTTTTCCTGCTGCCGTTACACCCTCTGCAACTGCGTTTGCCATACTCTCTGTGTTTCCTGACTGTGACCAGAATACGATTGTTACTTTATCCATGATTCTTTCCTCCATACTATCTGCAGTTTTATGTTTTTATTTTTTCACATTCCTGCATTTTCTATTCTTTATCAGTTTATGAAGTTAGTACACGCTAACCTATAAATAAAAATTAAGCATAACAGGAAGCCATCTCGCTCACACTGCGTCCACTTGCAAGCAGTTGTATCAAAACTTTTCTTGCCTCTTCATATCTGTTAAACAAAGCCTTCTTCTCCTCTACATGTCCGTACACTTTCCAGTAACCGGCATACAGATAATTGTGACCTTTGTTCTCAATGAATCCCTCCACATCTTCCACAGGATAACCGAGCAATAATCCCATCTCATGTGGAAATTCTGCAATCTGCTCCATACAGTCTGCATAGCGTTTCTGAAAACAGCTTAAAACATCGCTTAAATCCAGGCTTTCGTATCCAAAACTCTTCATCGACTGACAGACTCTATCCTGCATCAGGTACGCTTTCAACCCATCCTCGCGGTACACTAAAAAGGTTGCTTTATCTTCGCTTTCCAACAGCAGATAATAGGAAATACCGGAACGTTCCAACACCTGTTTCATCTGTGGTGCAAGTTTTTTCTCCACATTCAGTAAATTAGAAACCTTCATGCCGGAGATCATCGGTGCACACTGTACGACCAGATGTGTCTCAATTCTTTCTCTGTCTAATCTTGTGATCATCTCATATACTTCCTGACTCACTTTGCTCTCCTTTGCTTTTCGGTTAGTTATATCTAACTTATAGGCATATATTACACAAAAAAAGAAAACGTGTCAACACTGTTATTGAAACGTTTTCTCGTTAAGCTTCTATCTCAATTCCTTCCTGCACAAAAATGCGCAGATCAAAACAAAAATACAGCAGACCACCCATGTGACCGGTTCGCAAAGGCACACTGCAAAATACCCATATGCCGGCACGACCCAGATAGCAAAAATTACCTTTCCTATCAATTCCAGACTGCTGCACACAAGCGGCATCATCAAATGATTCATTCCCTGCAGCATATTTCTCAAAATAATAATCACCGCCATCGTAGGAATCAACGGAAAACTGATCCTGAGATATAATGCAGTATTATAAATAACATCCGCATTACTGCTTCCTGTTACCAGTCTGACGGCATCTTCCACGAAGAAAGTCACAAAAACCATGGAAAAAATCCACCAGACCGCAAAAAGAAAGAATGCTGACCATACTCCTTTTTTGATTCTGTTTCGATTTCCGCCACCCATGTTCTGGCTCGTATAAGTTGCAACACTCGTTCCAAGCGCAAGTCCCGGCGTATGGAAAAGTTCCGCCAGCCTTCTTGCGCCTACCTGCGCCGTAATATACAGGTTTCCGAGTGCGTTAATACTACCCTGTAAAATAACACTTCCAATATTATAAATTGCACTCATCAAAGCCATGCTAAACCCTGCGACAACCATTTCAAGCACAAATTTTTTCTCCACCTGATAATCTTTTCCTTTAAAATGAAGCAGTGGATAATTGCGCCAGATAAGTATGAATGCAAGAAATGCACTTACCCCCTGTGATAAAACCGTTGCAAACGCTGCACCTCCGATTCCCATCGCCAGTGGTGCCATAAACGCATAATCCAATGAAATATTCAAAACGCTGCTGAACAGCAAAAACAAAAGGGGTGTCATACTGTTTCCAACCGCCTGAAGCATAGCTGCTTCCATATTATACGCCATCGTAAATGGTATTCCGATCAGTATGATCGTAAGATATTCCATCGCACCTGCCATCGTCTCTTCCGGAACCTGCAAAAGGATCAGCAGCGGTTCTTTACACAACAGAAAAATGGACATTAATACAATGGATACCGACATGGAAATTGTTACCATCCAGCAGGAGACATGCTTCATTTTTTGCTCATCCCCTGCTCCAAAGCTGCGGCTTAAAGACAACGCCAGTCCATTGTTCATTCCAAATGCAAAATTCGTGATAAGTCCATATAGCGCCGAAACTGCTCCAATCTGTGCGAGTGCGTGATCTCCCAGAACATGTCCGGCAATTGCAGTATCCGCCAGATTATAAAACTGCTGTAGCAGATTTCCAAAAAACAGTGGCAGCGCAAATTTTAATACAAGCCGGAACGGATTTCCCCTTGTCATATCCAGCACACGGCTTTTTTCATTTGTTTCCATCGTAATCCCCGCTCCTTTAATCTTTACTCAGAAACCGGTCCCACTCTTCGGCATCTGCGCTTCCGCTTACTTTAATCATGAAAGTATGGTCTTCCGTATCAATGGATACCGTATAGACACCTTTCTCCTGCTCAATGGAATAGATTTCACATCCTTCCAGTTCCTTTAATTTTGCTGCCTGATCTTCTGCCGCGATCAGTATATCCTCTTTCTTTTCTTTCAGATTACCGTCTGCGTCATAAACTTTATAGCCTTCCTCGACAAATGCCGTAATCTCCGGCTCACGGATTTTCAGTTTCAGTTCATTTGCACGCATTTCGCGGATATCACGATTGCACGAATTTTGTGGTAAAATCGTCACATTGTCCAATATCATTTCAAAGATCCCATTGACTGCGCAGGTTTCTGCAATGTATGCGCCCTCAAATCTGAAGTTTTGTAATTCATTTTCAGTATAGTATTTCATTTGTTTTCTCCTGTCATTGATATCTTATTTGTAAATTGAATTATTTCTTTTACTGTTCGTGATTGTCCTGCTCCTGCAACTTTCTCACTTCGTCTAACGGAAGTCCTGAAATTACTGCAATCTTTTCAGGTGTGAATTCCTGTAAAGCAAGCATACGCTTTGCTGTTTCAAAAGCTGCCTGATTTTTGCCTTCTGCCAGTCCAGCTTCATGTCCAATCTCACGACCAGCCTCAAACTCTGCCTTTCTCAACTTCTTCTCTTCCAATTCTTTATCATACTCAAAAATGCTCATATTAATAACCTCACTCCGGTTTCGGATAAGGAATTCTGTCAGGATTCCTTCCCGGATACATTCGTTTACAGCACGTTCCACTGCCTGGTTCAATTGCATGTATACCGCATAGTGACGTACTTTGGCAACATACTGTGCATATTCTTTTAACATACTGCAATGCTGCATCAACTCTGCGTTGTGTCCTTCATTGACATTGAAAACCGTAACAACCAATTCAAGTTTTGGCTCGCCTGACAAATGCTCAAATGCCGAGGAAAGCCGAAGTTCTGTGCAATCAGCAATTCCCGTCGAACCATTATAAAATTCAATAAAATTGGGAGCAGGAATCTTCTGTAAGGTGGAAGAGAACAGTGATTTCAAATGCCAGATCATTTTTCATACCCATATATATGGCATTCTCTAATGTAACAATTTCCAACTCTTCCGGATTTCTATAATCCGTCTGATTCACTGCGTTATAAAGCGATAACAGATTTTTCCTGTCAGAAAACAGCATCCGAAAGACAGTGTCTTTATAATTTCGGTTTGCCTTTGGTTCTTTGACTGTAAAACTCCTTTTTGTCCTGTTCCGGTTTCTTTTGCATTTTGCCATAAATCGTTTCCTCCTGATTTTGGTGGGACAGTTCATAATAAACACTGTCCTAACAGGAGAGTAACAGATACTATCTCTAAATTCGTTCGTCTCCTGCTTTTCAATTGTTGATGGGTAACAAAAAGCATAGATACGAATGAAACACACAGATTATTTGGGAAACTAATCTGTAGTTCTTAGAATATAGATGACAAAATTGTCATGAAGATTTTGTAAAATATGCTTTGTTTGATTATAGCACAAAAGCAGAAGCAGAAGCAAGAAAATACTTCTACCTTCTGTACCAACTGAGATTGTATAGACGCTATTCTCACAGTCTATAGAATAAATTTCACAGCACAGGTCGTAGAATCTACCTCTACGACCGCCTGTGTTAATTTAATTCGAGCATTCTGTCAATACAGCGTTTTGCTCCCTTACTTACTTCCTCAGGTAAAATAATTTCTTCACCTGCAAGGCCTTTCAGACAATTATATACATCTACTAAAGTTGTAAGTTTCATATTGTGGCATACACAATCCTTGGAAAGTGGATAAAACAGCTTATCCGGACACTCATACTGTAAATGGGAAACTATGCTGTTTTCTGTTCCAATGATAAATTCCTTATCTGTACTCTTCTTCGCATAGGACATAATTCCAGTTGTGCTTCCTATGTAGTCTGCATTCTTGGTTACTGCAGCGGCACATTCCGGATGGACAAGAAGCTTCGCATTTGGATGTGCTTTCTTTGCTTTTGCCACATCTGCTTTGCCCATTCTAAGATGAGTTGGGCAACCACCCTTGATAAATTTAAAAGTTTTCTCAGGAATCTGTTCTGCTACCCATGCTCCGAGGTTACAGTCCGGAATAAAAAGAATCTTGTCGTTCTCCAGCTTCTTAACAATAGATACTGCTGATGCAGATGTAACACATACGTCACACAATGTCTTCAATTCAGAAGTTGTATTAATATAAGCTACTACTGTATAATCCGGATACTGTTTTTTTAATTCTTTCAATTCTTCCACAGAAAGCTGTTCTGCCATAGGACATCCTGCTTCACCGCTGGAAAGAAGTACTTTCTTGTCTGGTGAGAGAACCTTCACGGTTTCTGCCATAAAACGGACTCCGCACATAAGGATCGTCTGCTCCTGTGTTTTGGCAGCCTGCTGGCTCAATGCAAAGGAATCTCCCATATAATCCGCAACTTCTAATATCTCATGATTTTGATAGGCATGTGCCAGAATACATACTTCTTTTTCTTTTTTTAATCTAAGGATCTCGTCCTGAATTTCTCTTGTCGTCATCTTTCCCTCTTTTATCACAGAAAGGCTTTCTTCTTCCGGTATTCGTTCTGTCTTAATGTGATCTCATTTTTAATTTGTTTTCCAAACGACAGTATCAATACCGGATCTCACTGCCTTTTGCTCACTTTAGTAAAAGTATACGATTTGAAATATACACTGTCAACACAAAAAATTTACAGGTGTCTTGTCAGTTGTAAAATTAAGTGTTATACTTGGAGCAATCTGTAAAAAAACACTATTTTATTAACATAAAAGAATAGGAAAAGAATATGAAAACAGATATACTTATAGTTGGAAGTGGCTGTTCCGGATTATATGCAGTCTTAAATCTTCCTGAGGAATTAGATATTATGCTGATCACGAAGTCTGATTTTGAAAGCAGTGATTCCTTTTTGGCTCAGGGAGGCATGTGTACGTTAAAAGATCCGTCTGATTATGACAGCTTTTTTGAGGACACATTAAAAGCCGGACATTATGAGAATGACCAGAAGTCTGTCGAGATCATGATCAAGTCTTCCCCTGATGTAGTGAAAGATTTGGTAAAATACGGTGTCTCTTTTACCCGGGACGAAAATGGTGATTTTGTCTATACAAGAGAAGGTGCACATGCTCATCACAGAATACTTTTCCATGAAGATATCACTGGAAAAGAGATCACAAGCCACCTTTTAAATGCCGTCAAAAAATTAAAGAATGTAAGAATGTATGAATATACGACTCTCTTAGATATCCTTTGCGATGGCAGCAAGTGTTGTGGTGGAATTATCAGGTGGCCGGATGGCAGGGAAGAACAGGTTGAAGCTGACTATGTAATACTTGCAACCGGCGGTATTGGTGGAACATACAAGCATTCCACTAATTTCAAACACCTGACCGGTGACGGCGTGGAGATTGCCAGACGTCATAATATTGAACTGAAAAATCTTGATTATGTCCAGATTCATCCTACTACTCTTTACTCTGATAATAAAGAAGAAAGAAGCTTTCTTATTTCTGAATCTGTAAGAGGTGAAGGTGCCAGGCTTTATGATAAGAATATGAACCGTTTTGTAGATGAACTGTTGCCAAGAGATCTGCTTACACAGGAAATCTACAAACAGATGGAGAAAGACGGCACCGATTTTGTGTGGGAAGATTTAAGAACCATCCCGCGTGACGAATTAATAAGTCATTTTCCAAATATTATTGAACATTGCAGCCAGGCCGGTTATGATGTGTTCCATGAATGTATTCCCATCGTTCCGGCTCAGCATTATTTTATGGGCGGAATCAAGGTAAACCATAACAGTAAAACTTCTATGGATCATCTCTACGCAGTCGGTGAAACCGCATGCAATGGGGTTCATGGTAAAAACAGACTTGCAAGCAACTCCCTTTTAGAGAGTCTTGTATTTGCAAAAAGAGCAGCAAAAGAAATTGCTGGCGAAAGGAGATAATATGTACGATCAGGTAACATTAGGGTTAAATGTAGACCCATTTATATTAAGTGCTTTAAAAGAAGATATCACAAGTGAGGACGTATCCACAAACAGTGTTATGCCACATCCACAGCAGGGCGAGGTAGACTTGATCTGCAAAGAAGATGGCATTATCTGCGGTCTTCAGGTTTTTGAAAGAACCTTTACTCTGCTTGATTCCAATACAACCGTAGAATTTTTTGTAAAAGACGGTGACCATGTAAAAGCCGGTGAACTTATGGGCAAGGTTCATGGTGATATCCGTGTGCTTCTCTGCGGAGAGAGAACTGCTCTTAATTACCTTCAGAGAATGAGCGGAATCGCAACCTATACAAGCCAGGTGGCAAAGCTCCTTGAAGGAACCGGGATCAAGCTTTTAGACACAAGAAAGACTACACCGAACAACCGTATTTTTGAAAAATATGCCGTGAGAGTCGGTGGCGGAAATAACCACAGATACAACCTTTCTGATGGAGTACTTCTCAAGGATAACCATATCGGTGCCGCAGGTGGTGTAAAAGAAGCTGTCAAAATGGCTAAGGCATATGCACCTTTTGTAAGAAAAATCGAAGTTGAAGTTGAGACTTTTGAAATGGTACAGGATGCCGTGGAATCAGGTGCTGATATTATCATGTTAGACAACATGGATAATGATCTTTTAAAACAATCCATCGATTATATTGCCGGCAGAGCTGAAATCGAAATTTCCGGAAATGTTACAAAAGAAAACATTGAAAGAATTAAGAACTTTGGTGTAAACTATGTATCAAGTGGAGCTCTGACTCACTCAGCTCCAATTTTGGATATTTCACTTAAAAATTTACATGCAGTTTAGAAAGGACTTTGACAGATGAACGGAGAGATCAGGAGAGCAAAAATAGAAAATATTTTGAAATCCAGCGCTGTGCCTGTCCCTGGAGTTACTCTGGCAAAAGACCTGGATGTAAGCAGGCAGATCATCGTTTCGGACATTGCTCTTCTTCGTGCAAATGGCCTGACGATCCTTTCCACAAACAAAGGTTATATTATTCCAAAACAATCCGCCTGCCAGCGGGTATTTAAAGTGATCCATACAGATGATCAGGTTGGAGAAGAACTCTCTCTGATCGTTGATAATGGCGGTGTTGTCAAAGATGTTTTTGTTTATCACAAGGTTTATGGTGTTATCCGGGCTGATATGAATATCCGTACAAGACGCAATGTCAAGAAATTTTTAGAAGGACTCTCTTCCGGAAGTTCCAGCCTTCTTAAAAATGTAACCGGTGGTTATCATTACCATACGATTGAAGCTGAATCCGAAGAGATTTTAGATGATATTCAAAATGAACTCGCAGAAAAAGGTTTTCTGGCCAAACTGCAGGATTATGAGCCTGTAGATTTCTGGGGCGAAGAAGAATCAAATACCAACGTTTAAAACAATTGCCAAACGCTGCTGTGCGATCCTTGCGGAGCGTTTTTGATGTAGTGAAAATGAAGTTTCCTATTCCAACAAAAAAGTGTCAGTCCGGCATTTCCGGAACTGACACTTTTTTTGTTGGATATTTTTATCTCATAAGATTTCTTTTCTGTTGCTTGCCTATATTGTATACCACTTGATCTCATTTGCTTCCATCTCAAGGTCAAAGCTGCTTCCGTCGCCACGGTATACTGTCGTTTTCTGTGGTTCATATGTATTATTTACAACACAGTATTTTCCGTTCTTCACATACGCATGCACTTCTACGTTGAAGTTCGTGCTATACCACTGATGAAGCTCTTCTTCGCTGTGTGTGCTCCATAAAATACTGCGGTACAGGATTCTGCTGTTCTCAAAACTGTATGGAAGTCCGCTGATGTATACAGAGCGGCCTGCTCCAAATCCGTTGACAGCCATCTGTACTTCCTTCTCTCTCTGCACAAGGATCTCTGTTCCCTCGTATGCATAGATACTCTTCTTTCCTTCTCCGAAATCTACCGGTTTTGTGGTATCTGCAAGAATGAAGTGTTCCGGATGTTCGTCCCAGTTATACTTGTCATAGTTTAACGTAAATCCTGTTTCTTTCTCTACCCCGATCAGATCTGCAAGCTGTAAATAGTGTCCCTGATACTGGTGTCCTGCCGGTTCCCCGATACCGATGAATCCGCCTCCTTCATATACAAATCTGCGGATCGCAGAAGAAATGACCGGATTCTCCCAGACTGCTCCACCTGTATGTGCTGTATCACCATCACCTACGTTAATGATCACATCAATATCTTTTAATATATCTTCATTTTCCAAAATATCATCAAAAGAAATGAACTTCACATCAAATGGTGCTCCACTCAACGCTTCGATAATACCTGCATAGCTATAATTCTGTTTCTGGTACAGTGCGTGGTGTACCATATGACATCCCCAGCTTCTGATCTTACCCCAGCTGTTTAATACTGCTACTTTCTTCACGCAGTACGGTGTCGTTCCTTTGGCATTCTCATATAATTCGCGGAACTCGTTGCAGACGCTTTCCACATAGTCTAAAAATTCCGGGAATTCCAGTGCGAGTTTTAAGTATCCGCCATATCCGATACGGTCGATCGGTTTTCTTAAGATGGCACGGCGTGCTGTCACCCAGTTTTCCTTTGCTTCCTTGACAGGATCTCCGCCCTCATGGAAGGTATCCGGGAAAAAGTATGGAAGGAATCTTCCTTCTGTATATTTTACACCTTCAATATCAGAGATCAGACGAAGTGTACTTCCGTTTCCAACGCTTCCTACCACTGCGTCAAGACCGATCGTTGCAAACTCTTCCATGAATGGTTCTGTTCCGATCCAGTGATCCCCCAAAAACATCATTGCCTCTTTGCCGCATTCATGTGTGATGTCAACCATCTCTTTTGCAAGCTTTGCAACTTCCCTGCGCTGGAATGCCTGGAAATCCTTGTATTCTTTGCTTGGTACACGATACTGGTTATTATGATAACCCTGATCAATGATAAATTCCGGACGGAATTTATAACCGACCTCTCTCTCAAACTGCTCTAAAATATATGGACTTACAGAGGAAGAATAACCGTACCAGTCAACAAACTTCTCTCTCTTAAGCTCATCAAATACGAGTGTGAACTGATGGAAGAACGTTGTATAACGGATCACGTTCACATACGGATGCTCTGCACAGTATTTGCGCAGACGCTCCATGGAATACTTATGTGTTTTCGGCTGTCTGACATCAAATGTAATCTGATGTTCAAAATCCTTCCAGCCATTTGTCACAGCATTGTACATATGAACCGGATCCCAGATAATATATGCCAGAAAGCTGACTGTATATTCATGGAACGGTTCTGTATCGTGGATGCAGACACAGCCGGTTTCCTCATTGTATTCCCATTTATCTGTGGATACCACTTCCCCTGTGGATCGGTCGATGACTTCCCACCAGCGTTTTCTGTCATCTCTTGTATTTACCTGCATCAGTTCATCCGAAATTCCTTTCATTAAGGGAATCTGGAGTTCAGTACCGGTTGCAGTGTAAAAATTAGTCATGATATAACTCTGCTGCACTTCATCCGGATTTGCTTTTGCCCACGCATTATCTTTTCTGGTGGTATAATAAGTTGCATATATTTTTGCGCCGGTTTTGGTCAGTTCCTCCGGGAACTCTGTACCATCGCAGTCACGGATCGCATCTGCTCCCCAGCGTTTCATTAACTCAATTGTCTCCGGAACTACATCCAGATTTGTAGGAATTGTGACACGTCCTGTATTTTTCTCACTCATTTTTC